>Ga0209706_10000708_pt1 | contig 18962 bp, 16 predicted proteins | sample PPLLaktember2015_6_FD_187263 | JGI IMG/M metagenome (GOLD analysis project Ga0209706, IMG submission 187263) | Freshwater sediment microbial communities from Prairie Pothole Lake near Jamestown, North Dakota, USA - PPLs Lake P8 Core (1) Depth... | ecosystem: Environmental > Aquatic > Freshwater...
CTTCATCGCCAAGCTTTCGAAGGTCCAGATGATCGAGCGGGCCGAGACCTTCGTCGTGGTGTCCTCCGCCGTCAATCCGCGGTACAACCCGATCAACGTCGACCCGAAGGACCAGGATCTCGAATGAGGGACAGACCGCCGGCCGTTTCCCTTCACTTTGCTAAGAACCGGACACTTTCACGTTGCGTTTACACGCCTGTCGAGAGTCTTGACAAATGCTCTCAGAAGGTTCTACCCTTAGACCCATCGAGGAAAGATCGTCTCGCTCGTCACCAGGTCCGGCGCGGCCCCGATCCGGGTTCCCCGCCGACCCACCACCCGCAGAGGAGGACGATGGATTCAAAACCCCACAACGTATCTTGTCCGCGGTGCGGCGAATCCCGGGGATTTGCCGCGGGCACAGGAACGGCAGCAGCTTCGGAGGAGGAGTCAAAGCGAATGAATAAAAGGCTATTTGTTGTCGCTCTCATCATTTTATCGACCGCCGGGCTGACGTTCGCCCAGCTCACGCCCACGGCCCGCATCAACGGCCGCGTCGTTGATGAGCAGGGAAGTCCCCTCCCCGGCGTGAATATCGAGGCGACCAGTCCCCGGCTCATCGGGAATGCCGTCGCGGTCACCGATGCCAACGGCGTCTACCGCCTGATGGCCCTCCCGTCAGGGACCTACGAGATCAAATTCTCGCTCCCGGGCTTCAAGACGCTCGTCCGCCAGGGCGTCCTGCTCGAGCTGTCCCAGATCATCGCCGTCAATGCGACGCTCGAAGCGGCGACCCTCGAGGAGCAGGTCACGGTCATCGGCCAGACCCCCCTGATCGACGTCAAGAGCACGGTCAAGGGCCAGGTCATGACCAAGGAGACCTACCTGTCGCTTCCCCGCGGCAGGAATTTTGATTCGCTCATCAGCACCATTCCCGGCGTTCAGACAGAGTCCAACACCGCCGGCCTTTCGGTTGACGGCGCGACCGGACCCGAGAACATGTTCTACGCCGACGGCGCGGACATCTCGGACTTTCATTACGGCGGCTCCCCCCAGGGCATCGTCCTCGAGCTCCTGGACGAGGTCAAGGTCACGGCTTCCGGCTACAACGCCGAGTACGGCGGCTCGATGGGCGGCGTCATCAACGTCATCACCCGTTCCGGCAGCAACGAGTTCCATGGCGACATCATGGGCTTCTACGAGAACAACCGCCAGTACATGCAGGGGAAAGCCAGGGACTTCCTCCGGCGAGACTATGGCGCCCCCGGGTACGTCTATGAGTATGTGAACTACGATGACCTCTATTTTGACGGCGGGAAGGCCAGGGACCGCTACAATCGGTACGAGGGGATTATCAGCTTCGGCGGCCCTATCATCAAGAACAGGCTGTGGTTCTTCGGGTCGTTCAACCCACGCTTTTCCCAGACAGCGGCCTTGAGGGATTTCAACGATCGGCTAGGTCCCTTCTCCACATTCAAGGAAAAGGGCAAAGGAATGGGCGCATCGGTCCGGCTCACATCCGCTCCGCTCGCCGGCCTCCGCATCTCCGCGGGCTTCATCAACAGCTTCACCAATTATCGGGGGGCCATACCCACCATCCTCGGCAACGACAACGAGAGCTATGAGTGGGCGAGGGAGGGCTACGATTACCCCAACAGGAGCGCCTCGCTGACCGCGGATTATTCCCTCGGCAACAACGTGCTTATCAGCTACAGGGGCGGCTGGCACGAGGAAAATACGACAAACGAGCAGATCGCTCCTCCCGACTCCTCGACCTATTATTTCGGGACGACGAACTCGATCTATGCCACCGATCCCTTCTTCGCGACCAATCCGGACCTGATCGAAAATAGCGGCTGGACCAGCAGCACGCTTTACCAGGAGACGCTCAGATACCTGCGCGGGAAGATCAGCAACAACCTGGACCTGACCTATTACCTCAACCTGGGGGGAGAGCACGCCCTGAAGGCCGGCGTCGGTTATAACTACCTTTATGATGACCGTTTCACCGGTGCTCCCCACCCCCGGGTGTACATCTATTGGGGCCAGTCGGATGACCGCTTGGGCTTCGAGGTCGGCACCGCCGCCGATCCGGCGAGCCAATATTACGGCGCCTATGGATACTATTTTATCAGGGGCTCGTTCACGTCCGCTTACGGAAGCGTTTGGGACACCTCGAGCAACAATCTGTCGCTTTACGTCCAGGATTCCTGGACGATCAAGAACCGGCTGACCCTCAACGTCGGGCTCCGCGCCGAGAGCCAGTACATGCCGTCCTTTACGGATCAAACGGATAACCCCGGCTACTCGCCCAAGCCCATCAAGTTCGATCTGGGCCAGACGCTGGCTCCGCGACTGGGCGTGGTCTATGACGTGTTCGGGGATTCCAGCTTGAAGATCTTCGGCAGCTTCGGGATCTATTACGACGTCATGAAGATGTACTTGGGCCAGCTCACCTTCGGCGGCTCGAAGCGCGTCGAGGATATCTACGCGCTTCAAGACCCGGATTGGCGGCTGATCGCCGCGAGCGGCTTGCTGGACGACGCCGCCAGCCAGGAAGCCAACAATACGTTCGCGGGATCCGACTATTTCCTGCCGCCTTCGTTCGACCGGGTCGATCCGGATCTGCATCCGACCTCCCAGAGAGAGATCTCCTTCGGCGCCGAGAAGAAGCTGATGGAGAACCTGTCTCTGTCCGTCCGGCTCGTCAACAAGCACCTGATCCGGACGATCGAGGATGTCGGCGTGGCCAGGACAGAAGGCACGAGCGTTTATCAGGACTTTTGGATCACCAACCCCGGTTTCGGCGTGTCCCGGCCGGTTTCCGAAGGCGGACTGTTCAGCGATGATTTCTGGACCACGCCGGTAGCGACGAGGGAATACTACGGCCTCAACGTGTCGCTGGAGAAGCGCTTCAGCGACAACTGGCAGGGCGGGGTCAACTATACACTCAGCCGCGTCTACGGGAACTTTTCCGGCCTGGGCAGCTCGGACGAAGGCGGCCGACTCGGCCCTGGCGTCGAACAGGATTTCGACCGTTGGTTCATGGGCTACGACGCTAGTCACAATGTGCTCGACGGCCCCCTGCCCCATGACCGGACCCATTATTTCAAAGCTTATGGGTCCTACGCCTTCCCCTTCGGGCTGACCGTCGGGGTTGTCGCTTATGGCCGGAGCGGCTTCCCCGTGACGACCAAGGTCCTCTATTGGGGCAAGTACTTTTACCCCGAGGGCCGGGGAGATCTGGGCCGGTTGCCGTTCACCTTCTGGGCCGACCTCTATCTGGATTACTCGCTGAGGCTCGGCGGCAAGTACCGGGCATCCATCAACTTCCAGATCAACAACGTCACGAACACCAGCACCATCCAGAGCAAGATCATGACCGCCAACGTCACCAACTTCACCGGCTACAACGATCAGATCTTGGACGGGACTTTTGCCACGGACTATCTGACCATTATCGCGAAGGAGAATCGTACGCATCCCGCTTTCAATCAGTGGGATTCCAGGTTCGCCCCCTGGTCTGGCCGCTTAGGCCTCAAGTTCTCGTTCTGATCGGCAAGAGTCGCAAGAATTCGAACGAAAGGGCCCGCTCCCCGAAAGGGGGGCGGGCCTTTTTCTTGACTATTTTACGGAATCCCCTAATCTGGAATCTCGATGAGCAATAAGAAAAGGGGCGGTCCCTCCGGCAGGAACCCCAGACAGCGTCGTCCCGACCCGGCCTCGGCCCTTGCGCCGGACGCGAAGCCCCGGGGCCGGTCGCGTGCGTTCCTGATCCCCGGCGGAGTCGTCCTGGCGCTCGGGCTCCTGGCCGCGGTCCTGGCGTTCGGGCCGGGACGGCGGCTCTTTCGCCCCCGGGCTGCCGCCCCCGTCAACGTCCTCCTTATCACCCTCGACACGACCCGGGCCGACCATCTCGGCTGTTACGGATCCTCCCAGGCCGCGACCCCCAACCTCGACCGTCTGGCCGGCGAGGGGATCCGCTTCGCCCGGGCCTATTGTCCGGCCCCTCTGACGCTGCCGTCCCACGCCTCGATCCTGACCGGCCTCTATCCCGCGACCCACGGGGTCCGCAACAACGGCCACGATCTGGCGCCGAAATGGCGGACGCTCACGGAGATACTGAAAGGTCATGGCTTCGCCACGGCGGCCTTCGTCTCGTCCTTCTCGGTCGATTCCCGGTTCGGCATCGGCCGCGGCTTCGATGTCTACGACGACACGTTCCAGCCCCAGGCGCCTTTGAAAGGGGCGAACGCCGAGCGGCGGGCCGAGGAAACGTTCGCCCGGTTCTCCCGCTGGCTCGACGCGAGGGGTCCGGGTCGGTTTTTCGCCTGGGTCCATTATTACGATCCGCACCTGCCTTACGACCCGCCGTCGCCCTACAAGGAAAGCGCTCCCGGCCGGCCCTACGATGGCGAGATCGCCTACATGGACCATTACGTGGGCGCCGTCCTCCAGGCCCTCGAAGCGAAAGGCCTCCGGGACAGGACCCTCATCGTCGTCGCCGGCGACCACGGGGAAGGCCTGGGGGACAAGGTGGAGACGGGCCACGGCATCTTCCTTTATGAAGAGACCCTTCGGGTGCCCCTCATCTTCCAAGCCGCCGGGGCCTTCCCCCGTCCCCGGGCCGTCGAGAGCGCGGTCCGGCTGGTGGACGTCGCCCCGACCATCCTGGAGACGCTCGGCCTGGGAGCCGAAGCGGCAGGCATGGAAGGGCAGAGCCTGCTCTCCCGGATAAAAGACAAGAGCCCGGCCGACCTCGACTGTCTCGTCGAGTCCTTCTACCCCCGGGAGAACTTCGGCTGGTCGGAGCTCGTCGGCATCGTCTCCGGCCCGTGGAAGTACATCCTCGCCCCGCGTCCCGAGCTCTACGACCTGAAGAACGACCCGGGCGAGAAGATAGACCTCACGGGCTCGTCGCCGGCCAAGGCGGACGAGCTCCGGAAGAAGCTCGAAGAGGAGCTCCTTCGCCTGAGCGCCCCGCCAGGCGCCGCGGGCAACCAGGCCGCGGTCCGGTCCGGCGACCAGGAGAGGCTGCGGTCCCTTGGCTACGTCAATTTCGCCCCGGCCAAGCCCGGCGACGCCGTCCCCGATCCAAAGGACAAGATCGGACTGCTCAAGCTCGTCCAGCAGGCGCAGGCTTTCGAGATCGAAGAGAAGTTCGCAGAGGCCGAGAGCGTTTACGGCCAGATCGTCGCGGAGATCCCGGATTCGCCCGAAAGCTATGTCAACATGGCCATCGCCCAGGCCAGGCAGAACCGGTTCGACCTAGCCCTGGAGACCTTGGGCCGCGGGCTCGCCCGGATGCCGGATTCCGAGGTCCTCCTCGTCCGCCTTGGCCATACCTACCTCGTCAGCGGCAAACCGGTCGAGGCCCTGGAAGCGATGGAAAAGGCCCTGGCTTTCAACCCCCGGAACCTCGACGCCCTGACCGTCGCGGCCGGCATCCTCGACGCGACCGGGCGCAAGGCCGAGGCCCGGACCTTCACCGAGAGGGCCCTGGCTATCGAGCCCGAAAGCCGCCATCTGAGGACGAGCTACGCCGCCAATCTGGCCTCGGCCGGCGCCATGAAAGAGGCCATCGTCGTCTATGAACAGCTGATCGCCGATTTTCCGGAAGAGCAGGCCTTCTACCAATTCGCCGGGATCGCCCATTCCTTCCTCGGAGAATACGACCGGGCCATTGACCTCCTCCGCCAGGCCCTGGCCATCCGGGCGACGCCGGTGGGATTCTTCAATCTGGCTGTGGCCTACAAGAAGCGGGGCGATCTCAAGGAAGCGGCAGAGGCGCTGAGGATGTATCTGCAGAACTCGCAGGGCGAGAGCGAAGAGAACATTCGCAAGGCCCGGGCCGAGCTCGAGAGCCTCGAAAAGAGAATCGGCCCGGATCCGTCCTGAGGGTCTTTAGCCTGGATTATTCATAAAAACGCCGGTTTTCTAAGTAAGACAAGAAGACCCAAGATCGGCGTTTTTATGAATAGTCCAGGTCAGGAAGCCCCGATCCGGCCGAGTCCTGACCGCAGGGCCTCCCGGAGGCCGGAGATCTCGGCCGGGGAGGCCATTCCGGTGCTCCCGCCGCGACGCAACACACTGAAACGCAATCCGTTACGGGCGTGTCGGTAGTGAAAGTCGATCTCGGGATGGCCGAAAAAAAGGACCATCATCGTCTCGGCTATTTTGGTCAGCGGCGGCCGGTCCACGTGGGAGTAGGCCAAGCGGGCGATGACCTGCGTCCCGCGTCCGGGCGCGGAGAGGAGAGTCAACCGGCCGCCGCAGTGCTCGGCCGTCTGAGCCAGGAGAGGCAGCCCCAGACCTGTCCGCTTCCGCCCGGTCGTGAAGAAGGGGTCGAGGGCCCGCTCCTTTTCCTCGGGCGACATGCCCCGGCCGTTGTCCGTCACCCGGAACGTCAGCACGTCCCTCCGCTCGTTCTCGTTGACCGCGATGCGGACCCGCGTCGCGCCCGCGGCGACGGCGTTCTCCGCGATGTCGAGGACGTGGAGCGAGAGGTCCTCCATCATGACAGGATGGCCCTCCTCCCGCCCTCGCCAGCCAGGGCCCGGCGGATCTCATCGAGTCCGGGGCCCTCGACGAGGAAATCGGTCGAGGCCGTTCCGATCTCCTCCGGCTTATGGGCATCGGAGAAGCGGACGATGGGCAAGCGATCGGGCGGTCCGAATTGCCGCCGGGCTTCGTCGGGGCTCAGCCGTGGCGAGACCTCGACCGCCTCGAGCCCGAGGCCGGGCGGGATGAAGCCGAGCTGGGAGATGATGCTGAACGAATCCCGGTCGATGTGACAGGCGATGGCCAGGCCGCCGTGGCGATGGATGAGGGCGACCGCCTCGTGGACGGGGAAGAGGGTGGCCCCGAACAGGCAGCGCGGACTGAACCCCGTGACGTAGTCGGCCGCGTCGACGATGACCTGGTCGCCGACGAACTTCATCTTGGCCGGGACGTCGGGGAGATTGCGGTAGACCTCCGCCTGGAAAGGCCCCAGGTCCGTCCCCGCCTCGAAGAGCCCGAGAATGTGGACCTCTTCGGCGGTCGTCATCTCGATCCCGGGAAGAACGGCCAGGCCCGTGCCCGCGGCCGCCTCTATCACGGCGCTGGCGTTCTCGGTCGTGTTGTGATCGGTGACGGCGATGATGTCGAGCCCGGAGGCCCGGGCCCGTTCGACGACGGCGCGCGGCGACATCGTCAGCTCGCCGCACGGGGACAGGCAGGTATGGATGTGCAGGTCGGCCCGGAGACGCCGGAGCGCCATCAGCCCCCCCGGACGCCCATCCCGTGGAGACGGCCGGCGAGCTCGAAGGCCCCCAGGGCGGTCCCCAGCACCGGGACCTTCTCCCGTTCCGCCTGGGCCAAGGTTTCCGCCGCCGGCTCACGGCCGCCGACGAGAACGATCCCGGCCAGGTCCTTGAGGACGGCGACGGCGACGATGTTGGGGTGGACCTGCATGGTCACCCAGAGGTCGTCCTTGCGGGCGTGACCGATGACATCGCTCAGGAGATCGCTCGCGTAGCCGCCGCCGACGGGCCGTTCGATCGGGACCCCGGGCGTGAAAACGCGGAGCTCGAGACGCGTGGCCAGATCGCTGAGTGTCATCGTTTCTCCTTCTTGCCCTCGACGAACGGGCAATCCTCCAGGCGGGCGCAGCCGCGGACGATGTCGTCGGCCAGGGTCCAACAGTCGGGCGCGCCGCAGATCCCGCAGTCCCTGCGCGGCAGAGCGCCGAAGATCTTTTCCCTCCGCTGGGCCTTGCGGATGGCCGCGGTCGGATCCCGGTCGAGCGGTCGGGGTTCGACCGGCGACGCGGGATGGTCGAACGACAGGAAATTCTTGTGGTAGAGCCGGCTGACGTCCTTGATGTCGACGACGGCGTGCTCGCCCGCCGCGGCGACGAGCTCCATGATCCGGCTCTTGGCCAGGAAGCGGTTCTCCACTTCGAGAGGACCACCGATGCACCCGTCCGGGCAGACCGTGCACTCGAGGAGGTCGACGTCCTGGAGGAGCCCGGCCTCGACCTGGTCGAGGACCCGCATGGTGTCCTGGATGCCCGAAACGGCCACGGCCCGGTGGCCTTTGAGGCCGCGGATCTCCCCGCCGGCCAGGGACCAACCCATGCCGATGCCGCTGAACAGCGTCTCAGGGAAGAGGTGCCGCATCATGGCGTCCTCCTCGCTCTTGCGCAGGGAGCCGAGGATTTGAGGGTAGATGTCCCGGACCGAGATGGCCCCGTCGAGGTAGGATTTGGCCAGGGTCGCCGGGTCGTTGATGGAGACCATCTTGGCCGGGCAGGGCGTGATGTGGATGATGCCGATCTTCTCTGCGGGGACGCCCACGGCTTTGGGCAGGATGGACCTCAGGATCTTGGCCGCGATCTCCCGCGGCGGCTCGATGGGCAGGATCTGACCGCAGAGGGACGGATAGCGCCCTTGGATGAGGCGGACGACGACGGGGCAGGTCGATGTGATAAACGGCCGGGGCCGGGCATGTTCGTTGAGGTACTCCGCGGTCGCCGCACAGTTGAGCTCGCAGATCGAGCTGAGGTCGTAGACTTCGTCGAAGCCGATCCGGCGCAGGGCGGAGAGGATTTCGTTGGGGAGGACGGCGGTACCGAACTGGCCGTAGATCACGGTCGAGGGGATGGCCACTTTGTACTCGAAGGCGTGGAGCGCGGCGAATGAGGTCGTGTGCGAATGGACGGCCTCGTGGGGGCAGACGCGGAGGCATTCGCCGCAGTCGATGCAAAGCTCGTCGATGATCGCGGCCTTCCCGCCCTTGACCCGGATGGCCCGGGTCGGGCAGGCGGCGAGACAGTGAACGCAGCCGATGCACTTATCCTGGGTGATGTGGATGGCGTGAGAGTTCCTGGTGTTCATGTCGTTCCGTGTCCGTTCCTGCGGATGATGATCTCGAGGCGCGTCCCCCGGCCCACTTCCGAGTCGACGGCGAAGACGTCGGCGTTCCTCTTGATGTTCGGCAGGCCCATGCCGGCGCCGAAGCCGAGTTCGCGCATCTCGGCCGTGGCCGTGGAGTAGCCCTCGGTCATGGCCAGCTCGACGTCGGCGATGCCCGGGCCGCGGTCGTCGACGGTGATGTGGACCTCGTCCGGCGACACGGACAGGTCCATCCGGCCTTCCCGGGCGTACATGATGACGTTCATCTCCGCCTCGTAAGCGGCGATGGCCGCCCGCCGCACGGTCGCGGCATCGAGACCAAGGTCCTTCAGCAATTCCTTGATCCGGCAGGCGGCAACGCCGGCCTTGGCGAAGTCCCCGCCCGTGACGGGGAACTCCTGGCGGAAGACGGCCTCATCGGCGGGCATGGCCTCCGTCCTCGACCAGCCCGGCCATCCGCGCGCAGGCTTCGAACATGGACATTTTCGTGCTGATGAGAGGCAGGCTCCTGGCCTCGGCTTGGCCGATAACGTCCAGGGCCGGCCGCTTGCCCTGGACGAAGACGACGCCCGTAAGATCGGCAACGGAACATGTCGAGACGACGTGGGCGTTGGCCAGTCCGGTCAGGAGGAGGGCTCCGGGCTCCGCGGCGGCCAGGACGTCGCTCATGAGGTCGGAGGCGAAGACCTTATGGAAGGCCGCGTCCGAGACGGCCGCCGGGGTGAGGAGCTCGCCGTCGAGAAGGGCCAAAACATCTCTGAGCACGATCATCGGGGCCTCCCGTTATGCCTGATCGCCGGGGATGCCTTCATTATATCGTGAATAGGGGGTAAAAAACAGGGGGACGGGACCCGGCCCGTCCCCCTATGGGAGACAATCCTGCCGACGGACGCGCTTACTTGGCCTTGAGGATCTTCTGGACCTCGGCCTTGTCGACTTCCGTGATGAAGGGGATGCCGCTGATGTCGGCCACCTCGTGGGTAATGGCCGCGATGTCGTCCCGGTTGATGTAGCCGAGGTTGAACTTGCGGGCGCCGGCCATCAGCTGGCGGAGCCCCTGGCTCAGCCGCTCGAAGTAGGTATAGACGCCCATGGCCCCGGGGGGGAGCTCGGCGAACCGGGCGCCGAAACGGTGCTTCAGCTCGGGCGCGGTGACGAAGATCTCCTCCCGGCTGCTCCCGAAGCGCTCGACGTAGACCGGGATCTGCCCGTCATTGATGCGGCCGCCGATCGTCTTGCCGACCATGGCCGCGGCCATGGGCGAGCGGGCCATGCCGACGAGCTTGACGTAGGGCGCGCCAAGGGACAGGGCCTTGAAGATCTGGTCCTCGAAGGTGATGCCGCCGGCGAAGGCCAGGTCGGGGACGTATTCGCCCTGCTTGGCCAGCTGGTCGGCGAACTTATAGGTCAGCGACCAGATCTCGACGGCCGGGATGCCCCACTCGTTCATCATCCGCCAGGGGCTCATGCCCGTGCCGCCGCCGGCGCCGTCGACAGTCAGGAGGTCGAGCTTGGCCTTGGAAGCGAATTTGACGGCCCGGGCCAGGTCGGCCGGCCGGTAGGCGCCGGTCTTGAGGAAGACGCGCTTGGCCCCGGCTTTGCGCAGCTCCTCGACCCGCTCCATGAAGGCGTCCTCTTCGACCATGCCCATGCGGGAGTGGCGCTCGAACTCCTTGAAGCTGCCCTTCTCGAAGGCCGCGATGACGGCCGGGTCCTCGGGGTCGGGCAGGACGATGTAGCCCTTCTTCTTCAGGGACTGGGCCTTCTTGACGGTCTTGAGCTTGACCTCGCCGCCGATGTCCTTGGCCCCCTGCCCCCATTTGAGCTCGACCGTCTCGATGCCGAGCTTTTGGATGGCATATTCCTGGACGCCGAGCCGGGTGTCCTCGACGTTGGCTTGAATGACGACGTCGCCATAGCCGTCCTGCCAGTCGCGGAAGGACTTGATGCGGAACTCCAGGTCTGGGGAGCGGACGACCTTGCCGTTCTTGAGCTCGGTCTCGTCGTCCATGCCGACGACGTTCTCGCCGACCGTCAGGATGACCCCGGAGATGGCGGCGCCGCCGGCGAGCCCGGCCCAGTTCTGCTTGGCGATGTTCGTCGAGCCCATGCCGGAGATGACGAACGGCAGCTTCATCTTGATGTCTTTCTTACCGCCGATCTTGGTCTCGACCGTGACCTTTTCGAAGGTGGCCTTGTCGCTGTCGGCGGGGACGCCGTGGGCCCCCTTGGCCGTGCCCATGATGCTGAAGTGAGACAGGTCCACGGGGTAGTCCTTCTCGCAGGCCGCGGTGATGATGCCGAACGGCTGGGGGTAGAGGACTTCGTGGCCGCGGTAGGCGGATTTTCCGATCTCGCACATCCCGATGCAGCCGTCGACGCAGGTCACGCACATCCCGCTGAAGGGGCTGATCGATCCCTCCGTCCGGTTCTTGGTCAGGGTGGCGGCGCTTCTGTTGAGCTTTGTCATAGTCGGCATGATGTTACCTCCTTGATATCCTTCGTCTTTAGGATTTCTTTTCCCGGACGCAGGTGCCGCAGCGGCCCGCGTCGTACATCCAGCACTGGAGATCGTCATAATGCTCCAGGCAGGTCGGTTCCATGGTCAGGCAGGCGTTGCAGAGGGCCGTCTCGGCGTTCGGGCCCTGGCAGCGGAGCTGGCAGGCGGGGCAGATGTACATGCAGGCGCCGCACAGCCGGCAGACGTCCGATCGCATGTCGAACGGCGTCGAGATCTTCCGCTTGTGGCCCCGCTGCTGGAAGCCGATGGCCCGGGCGTCCATCTGCTCGGCGCAAATCCGCGTGCACAGCCCGCACAGGATGCATTCCTCGTTGCGGGGCTTGAACCGGACCTGGGTGACGCCGAAGCGGGAGGCCAGGTCCTGGAGGACCTTGGAGCCCGGCGCAGTGGAGAGCATGAGCTCGATCATCATCCGCCGCGCCGACCAGACCCTGTTGGAGTCGGTCCGGACGACCAGCCCTTCTTCGGCCGGATAGGTGCAGGCCGTAACCAGCTTCGACCGGGGGGGCTCCCCGATCTCGACGAGACAGAGCCGGCAGCCGCCGAATTCCGTCAGGCCCTCGTGATGGCAAAGGGTCGGGATGGCCAGGCCGTAGAATTGGGCCGTTTCGAGAAGCGTCCAGCCCTCCTCCGCCTTGACGCACAGGCCATTGAGGTTGAGTTCGATCATGTTTCACGTCCCAGCGCTTTTTTGGCGTCCCGGGTCTCGAGCTCGCAGCGGAGGCAGCGCCGGGCCTCCTTCAAGGCGAGCTCCTTGGTGTAGCCGAGCTCGGTCTCCTCGTGCCCCGACCGCCTCTTCCCGAGCGGCAGGTGGGGCATCTTGGACCTCTTCGTGTTCTGGGCCTCCTCCTCGGTCAGCTTGACCGGCTCGACGTAGCATGACGGACGGGTGACCTCGTGGACCCGGACGAACGGCCGGCCCTCGAGGAAGGCCTCGATCGACCGGGCCGCGGTCTTGCCCGCGGCCATGGCCTCGACGACGCTGCTCGGGCCGGAGACAACGTCCCCGCCGGCGAAGACGCCCGGGCGGGTGGTGGCCATGCTGGCCGGGTCGACGATGATCGTGCCCCACTCGGGCGAGAGGGTCAGGCCGTCGCTGTCCTTGAGATAGGGGGTATAGGCCCGCTCGCTGAGGGCCAGGATCAGCGTGTCGGCCGGGACCTGGAATTCCGAACCCGGGATGGGCACGGGCCGGGCCCGCCCGCTCGCGTCCTTTTCGCCGAGCTTCATCCGGATGCACTCGACCCCGACGACCTTGCCGTCGGTGATGCGGACGCGGACCGGGGCGGTGAGGAAGTCGATCTCGACGCCCTCTTCGAGGCCGGCCTCGATCTCCTCGGGATAGGCCGGCATCTCCCTGCGCGTCCGGCGGTAGAGGATGGTGGCTTTCTTCACCCGCTTGTCGCGGAACGCGACGCGGGCGGCGTCGACGGCCGAATTGCCGCCGCCGATGACCACGACCCGCTCGCCGAGTGAGACCGGGATGCCGAGGTGATGATCTTTGAGGTATTCCAGGGCCTGGAGGACTCCCTCGGCCTCCTCGCCGGGCACGCCCATCTCCAGGGGCTTGTGGGCGCCCGTGGCCAGATAGACCGCCTTGTATCCCTGCTGGAAGAGGTCGTCCAATGTGAAGTCCTTGCCCAGGGTCATGTTCGTCTTGATGCTCAGGCCGCAGCCGACAAGGTAGTCGAGGTCGTCCTGCAGCCTATCCTTCGGCAGCCGGTGATCGGGGATGGTCACCCGGAGCATGCCGCCGGCGACCGGGAGGGATTCGAAGATCCTGACGGCGTAACCCTTCTTGATCAGCTCGTAGCCGGCCGCCAATCCTGACGGGCCGGCCCCGACGATGGCGACTTTTTCCGCCCGGGTGACCGGGAGCCTGGCCGGCGGTTCGAGGCCCTTGTCCCGGGCCCAGTCCAGGGCGAAGCGCTTCAAGGCCCGGATGGCGATGGGCTCGCCGATCTCCCCGGCCCGGCAGACAGACTCGCAAGGCCGGCTGCAGACCCGGCCGCAGACCGACGGGAGCGGGTTGTCCTTGCGGATGACCCGGAAGGCCCCCGCGTAGTCCTTCTTGGCGATGAGCCCGATGTAGCTCGAGGCCTCCTGGTCGATGGGGCAGATGTACTGGCACGGCGCGGAGACGATCTCCTTGCAGACCATGGCCGGGCAGCGCTTGTCGAGGACGTGCTTCTCGTACTCGGACCGGAAGTAGCGCAGGGTGGACTGGACAGGGTTGGCCGCCGTCTGGCCGAGGGCGCAGAGCGAGGCGTCCTTGACCGCGACGGCCAGCTCTTCGAGGAGGCTCATGTCCTCCATCGTGGCCTGGCCTTCCGTGATCTTGCTGACGATCTCGTACATCCGCTGGGTGCCCTCGCGGCAGGAGACGCACTTGCCGCAGGATTCGTCGCGCAGGAAGTTGAGGAAGTACTTGGCGATATCGACCATGCAGGTCTTGTCGTCCATGACGATCATGCCGCCGGAGCCCATCATGGCCCCGGCGCCCGTCAGGCTCTCGTAGTCGACCGGGAGGTCGAGGAGCTTGGCCGGGATGCACCCGCCCGAGGGCCCGCCGATCTGGACGGCCTTGAAGGCCCGGCCGGCGGGGATGCCGCCGCCGATGTTGTAGACGATCTCGCGGAGGGAGATGCCCATAGGCACCTCCACGAGGCCGGTGTTGTTGATCTTGCCGACGAGCGAGAAGATCTTCGTCCCCTTGCTCGTGTCCGTCCCCAGGGACGAGAACCAGGCCGCCCCGCGGCGGATGATGTTGGGGACGGTCGCCCAGGTCTCGACGTTGTTGATGACCGTCGGCGAGCCCCAGAGGCCCTTGCGCGCCGGGTAGGGCGGACGCTGCCGGGGCATGGCGATCTGGCCCTCGACGGAGGCGATAAGGGCCGTTTCCTCGCCGGAGACGAAGGCGCCGGCGCCCTGGACGATCTCCACGTCGAAATCGAAGCCGGTGCCGAGGATGTCGGTCCCGAGCAGGCCGTAGTCCCGGGCCTGGGCGATGGCGATCTCGATGCGCTTGATGGCCAGGGGATATTCGTGCCGGATATAGATGAAGCCCTTCGCGGCGCCAATGGCCTTGGCCCCGATGATCATGCCCTCGATGACCGCGTGGGGGTCGGCTTCGAGGACGGAGCGGTCCATGAAGGCCCCGGGGTCGCCCTCGTCGCCGTTGCAGATGATGTATTTCGGCGCCCGCTTCTGCGCAGCGCAGACCGACCACTTCTTGCCCGTGGGGAACCCGCCGCCGCCGCGCCCCCGGAGGCCCGAGGCGGTGATCTCGGCCACGATGGCCTCGGGGGTCATCTTGGCCAGGGCCTTGCCCAGGGCCTCGTAGCCGTCGAAGGCGATGTATTCGTCGATCTTCTCAGGGTCGATCCGGCCGCGGTTGCGCAGGACGATGAGCCGCTGGTGCTTGAAGAACTCGATGTCCTTCATCTTCGGCACCGGCTTGTCCTCGGCGGGGGGCACGTACATCAGCTTCTTGACCGGCCGGCCCTTGAGGAGATGCTCCTCGACGAGACGAGGGACGTCCTCGACCTTGAGGAGCTGGTAGAAGATCCCGTCCGGCTGGACCAGGACGATGGGGCCCCGCTCGCAGAAGCCGTTGCAGCCCGTGGCGATGACCTGGACCTCGTCCTGGAGGCGCCTCTTCTTGATCTCCTTTTCCAGAGCCTCTTTGATCTTGAAGGACCCGGAGGAGACGCAGCCCGTGCCGGCGCAGACCAATAAGTGAGCTCGATATTGCTTCAAGGGTCCTCCCTCAGTACATCGTTTCGCTTCCGACGGCCAGGACGAAGTCCGTCACCATCCGGCCGGCCATGACGTGCTCGGCGAAGATCTTCCGCATCTTCGCCGCCGTGAGGTCGCCGTACTTCACCGGAGGCTGGCCCGGGAGCTCCACGGTGGCCATGGGCTCCTTGTTGCACAGCCCGGCGCAGCCGGATGTCGTGACGATGATGTCCTGGACCTTGGCCTTGCCGATCTCGTCGAGAAGCGCGTCCATGACGTCGCGGGCGCCGGCGGCGATGCCGCAGGTACCCATGTGGACCGTCACCCGGGCCCGCCCTTGGCCTTCCCGGATCGTCATCATCGATTTCGCCTTGTCCCGGATCTTGGCCAGGTCCTGGATGCGGAGCTTCTTGTTCTCGGCCATCAGGGTTCCTCTCTTTCTGTCACTTTTTCCGGGCTGCCCGCCCCCGAGGCTTCGCCCCGGCGCGGGCCTTGGCCTGCCGCTCCCGCGGGGCCGGCTTCGCCGACGTCCGCCGTTTGCCCGCCGCGGGCCTGGCCGCAGCCGGGCGCTTCTTCACCCGGGCCTTGGCCCGGGAGAACTTGCCAATGATCGGCTCGACCCTTCGCAGCGTCGTATGGCCGAAGTACTCTCCGTCGATGACGACGACCGGCCCGATGGCGCAGCACCCGAGACAGGCGACCGTCTCGAGCGTGAACTGTCTGTCCTTGGTCGTCTCGCCGGCGGGGACGCCGAGCTTCTTCTCGAACTCCTCCAGGATCTTCTGCCCGCCCCGGACATGGCAGGCGGTGCCGAGGCAGACGAGGCACGTGTGCTTGCCCCGCGGCGTCATGCTGAAGGCCCGGTAGAACGTGGCCACGCCGACGACGTCGATGAGCGGCATGCCCAGGGCCGCGGCGACCTGGCGGAGCGACTCCGGCGGCAGATAGTTGCAGGTCTCCTGGATCTCGAGGAGGATGGCGATGAGGTTCTTCTTGAGCCCTTGATGCTTGTCGATCAGGGACCCGATCGTGGTGGCATCGATGTCCAAATCATCCCTCCAGAACGGGCGTTGGCGGTGCGGACGGGAGCTTGCGGGACGGACGCGGCCGGCCGGGATGATCAGGGCGTCGATCAGGGAGCGGGAAAGAGGCGAGGTACAGGTATTGGCCGGCTGCCGGCCCCTTAGGCGGGCGACTATGGTCTATAAAAATAAAAATCTCCTAAAGCTGTGCCAGGAGACCTACAGGCCAGACAACAAGACGGCATATATAGCAGAACGAAATCGCGCTTGTCAAGCACCGGGATCAAGTTTCGAGCTCGATCCGTTCGACGACGATATCGCGTCCCTCGACGATCTCGACCCGCCGCGAGCCGCAGCCGGCACAGGAGAAATCCGTGTCCTCACGGACCGCCTCGCCGCCGCAGTCGGGACACCGGAGCTTGACCGGGACGACGACGATCTCGAGCCTGGCGTCCCCGGCGATCGTTCCTTTCTTATACATGTCGAAGGCCGATTCCAGGAGGTCGGGGACGACCCCCGACATGACGCCGACCTTGAGCACGACCTGGACGACCCGGGTCGCCCCGTGCTCGCGGGCCCTCTCTTCGAGGACGTCGAAGCAGGAGGCGATGAGGGACAGCTCATGCACGGGCGGACCTCAGGCGCTCGAGGGCCTCGACGAGGTAGTCCGCCAGGGCGTCGATGCCGTCGCCGCGGAGGGCCGAGACCGTGAAGACCTTGAGGCCGGGCTTGATGGACAGGGCCTCCGCCGCGGCCCGGGCCGGGTCGAAGGGCAGGTACGGCAGGAGGTCCGCCTTGGTCAGGACGAGGACGTCGGCCGAGAGGAAGGCCTGGGGGTACTTGGCCGGCTTGTCGTCCCCTTCGGGGGACGAGAGCAGGACGAAGCGAAGGTCCTCGCCGAGGTCGTAAGACGCCGGGCAGACGAGGTTGCCGACGTTCTCGATGAACAGGAAATCGATCTCCGCGGGCACGTCGCCGAGGACCTTGCCGATCATCCGGGCCTCGAGGTGGCAGGCCCCGCCCGTCGTGATCTGCCAGGCCGGCACGCCCTTGGCCCGGATGCGCTCAGCGTCGCGCTCCGTCTCGATGTCGCCCTCGATGACGGCCATGCGGCAGCGGCCGCGGAAACGCTCGGCCAGGGCTTCAAGGAGCGTCGTCTTGCCCGAGCCGGGCGAGCTCAGGAAGTTGACGCAGAGGATGCCCCGGGCCCGGAGCTCGACGCGGATGGCGGCGGCGGCCTGCTTGTTCGTGGCCAGGAGGTCGCGGACGACCGTGATCGTCTTCACGGTCATGCCCGGACGCCCTTGACGAACGCTTCCAGAAAGGCCAGGGCCAGGGCGAGGTTCCCCTCGGCCCGCCGGGTCAGCCCTTCCCCGATCGAGAAGTCGTGGCCGCGGATGGCGAGGATCCGGGCTTCCGGTCTCTTTCCATACAGCTCGGCTGCGACGGCCAGGACGGCGGCCGGCCCGAGCGCGTGGCTCATGGCCGGCATCGCCGTGGGGGGCCCGACCTCCGTGAACGCGAACGGTTTGCGGAGGCCGCGGCCGGCGTCGACGAAGACGACGACGTCGTGACCGGCACAGGCCAGGGCGTCCTCGATGTTGATCTGGTAGTCGGCGTCACAGGTGACGTTCCGGAGTCGGCGCTTTTTCAACCGTTCGACCGCGGCGGCCCCGAGGCCGTCGTCTCGGCGGCCGGGATTGCCGATCCCCAGGACGAGCACTCGCAGGGTCTTCGTTCGATGCGGAATCAGCGGACCTTCCTCTGGAGGACACGGCCGCGCGCGTCGACGAGGGTGACTTCGAGCGGCATCCGGCCGACGGCGTGGGTGGCGCAGCTCAGGCACGGGTCGTAGGCCCGGATGGCCACCTCGACGCGGTTGAGCATGCCCTCCGTGATCTCGGGCTTCTCCGAGAGGACGTTCATGGCGACCCAGTTGACGGCCCGGTTCATGGGCTCGTTGTTGTTGGTCGTCGAGACGATGAGATTGGCCATGGTGATCTGGTCGTCGGCGTTGACGCGGTAATGGTGGAAGAGCGTCCCGCGCGGAGCCTCGATGAGGCCGACGCCCTCCGGCGCGCGGCGGCCCGTCTTGACGAGCTTCGTCCCTTGGAGGTCCTTGTCGAGGAGGAGCTCTTTGATGACCTCGGCGGAATGGAGAAGCTCGATGAGCCGGGCCCAGTGCGTGTGGAGCGACATGTTGTTGGGCTTGCCGTCCGTGTAGGCCTTGTAGGTCTCGAATTCTTTCTGGGCGAGCGGTGAGGGGATGTAGTCGCAGGTGTTGAGCCGGGCCAGAGGGCCGACCCGGTACCAGCCGTCCTCCTTGCCGAGCACGCGCAGGTAGGGGAACTTCATGTAGCTCCAGGACCGCACCTCCTCGCCGATGTGCTCGAGGTAGTCCTGGGTGTCGACGTCGTTGAGGATCTTGCGGCCGTCGGCGTCGACGGCCCGAAGGCAGCCGTGATAGAAGTCGAGGGCCCCGTCCTTGCGGACGAGGCTGAGATGGTTCGAGGGGAAGGCGGCGAAGCCGTCGACGAGGTCCTTGTTCTTCCCGTGATAGCCCTTGAACAGATCGACGGCCGCCTGGGACCACTCGATCATCCGGTCGACCGTGAGCGGGTCGGGGCCCTTGAGGAACCGGTCCCGCTCTTCGGGGCTGAGGTTCTTGTTGATCCCGCCGGGCACGGCGCCCGTGCCGTGGATCTTCTTGCCGGCCGTGGCCAGGATGATCTCCTGGCCGAACTTGCGCAGGAGGACGGCCCGGGTGGCCAGGTCCTTGTCGAGGGCGATGATGCCGATGACGTT
>Ga0209706_10000709_pt1 | contig 18954 bp, 15 predicted proteins | sample PPLLaktember2015_6_FD_187263 | JGI IMG/M metagenome (GOLD analysis project Ga0209706, IMG submission 187263) | Freshwater sediment microbial communities from Prairie Pothole Lake near Jamestown, North Dakota, USA - PPLs Lake P8 Core (1) Depth... | ecosystem: Environmental > Aquatic > Freshwater...
GCAAGCGCGCAAGCGCATCGCCGAGGCAAGAGGCAATCTCACGGAGAGCGAAGCCAAGCGCGTGCTTGCTGCCTACGGCGTGCCGGTGGTGGAGGAGCGTCTCGCCAAGACCGTCGACGAGGCGCGCGCCGCGGCGCGCGCTTTCGGCTATCCAGTGGTCATGAAGGCCGAGTCGCCCACCATCCTGCACAAGACCGAGCTCGGCGTGGTGAAGCTCGGCATCGCCGACGATGCGGCGCTGGCGCACGCCTATGCAGAGATCGAGGCCGCCGCCAAGGGCCACGAACTGCGCGGCGTGCTGGTGCAGCCGATGATCCCGGGAGTGGAAGTGATCGTCGGAGCGCGCGTCGACCCGGTGGTCGGGCCGGTGGTGCTGGTCGGCTCGGGCGGCGTGCTAGTCGAGCTGGTGCAGGACAGCGTCGCCGCGCTGGCGCCGGTGTCGGTAGCGCAGGCGAAGTCGATGCTCGCGCGCCTGAAAGGCTACAAGCTGCTCACGGGCTTTCGCGGCAGCGCGCCGGTCGATATCGACAAGCTGGCTGATGCCGTCGCGCGCATCTCCGAATTCGCGGCGGACTGCGCCGGCGAGATCGAGGAGCTCGACGTGAATCCGATTACCTGCGGCGCGCGCGGCATCTTCGCGGTGGACGCGCTGATCGCCCGCGAGAAGGTGCTATGACCGTGGCGAACCCCGTGCAGTACTTCGGCAAGGACCTCGAGGCGATGTCCTTCGCGGTCAACTACCACAAATGGATCCTGGATTGGCCCGGCCTCGCCGCGCTCGCCGGACGGGCGGGATTCCGCACGGTGCACGCGCACTACTTCGGCATCGCGGGCATACTTCCCTGGTATGTCAATTTCGTCCTGCTCGGCAACTACATCGGCAGCGGCAGCGTGTCGGCCTACGACAGGCTGGTGGTTCCGCTGATGCGGCGCGTCGAGCGCCGCATGCCGCCGATCGTGGGCAAGAACATCGTCCTCGTCGCCCGCAAGGACTGAGCGCGATGGCCGAATCCTGCCGGGCGCCGCGCTGGCCGCAGGACCTGCGGGTCGCGGTGCTGCTGCCGTGCTACAACGAAGGCGCCGCGATCGGCGCCGTGGTGGCGGAGTTCCGCGCCGCGCTGCCCGGGGCGCAAGTCTACGTGTTCGACAACCTGTCCACCGACGACACGGCGGCGAAGGCGCTCGCCGCGGGCGCCCGCGTGCGCCCGGTGGGGCTGCGCGGCAAGGGCAACGTGGTGCGGCGCATGTTCGCCGACGTCGAGGCCGACGTGTACGTGATGGCCGACGGCGACGGCACCTACGATGCGCAGGCTGCGCCGCGGATGGTCGAGCAGCTGGTGACGGACCGCCTGGACGTGGTCCTGCCCGCGCACGCGCTGGTGCCGGGCCTGGCGGTCACGGCCGGCGCGGCGCTCGGGCTGCTGGTCAATTTCGCGATGGCGCGTCGGCTCGTCTTCCGGCCGCGGGCCGAGGAACGCCGGGATTGAACTGGAACGCTCCCGGCCTCGCGCGCTGGCTCGCGGTGCTCGTGCCCGTCGCCTTCGGCGCCCTGTCGGTCCTGCACGGGCAGGACGCGAACTGGGACCTGTACAACTACCACCTGTACAACCCCTATGCATGGCTCCACGGGAAGCTGGACATCGACCTCGCGCCGGCGGGGGCGCAGTCCTACTTCAATCCCGCGCTGGACATCCTGCACTACCTGCTGCTGACGAGCGCCTGGCCGCCGTCCTCCGCCCTGCTGCCGGGCATGGTGCACGGGTTGCATTTCGCGCTGTTGTACGGGATCGCGCGCGCGGTGCTGGCGGAGCTTCCCGCCGCGGATCGCGTGCGCGTCCCGCTGCTGCTGGCGCTGGCGGGCACGCTGAGCGCAAACCTGCTCGCGGGGCTGGGCAACAGCATGGGCGACGCGACGACCTCGGTGTTCCAGCTAGGCGCGCTGCTGGTGTTGGTGTCGCGGGCGCACGCGCTGCGCGACTGGTCGCCCGCGCTCGCCGGCGCGCTGCTCGCCGCCGGCTTCGCGTCGGGACTCGGTGTGGGACTGAAGCTCACCAACGCGGCCTATGCGACTGCCCTGTGCCTCACCCTACTCGCATGCGGGGGAGATCTTCGGGCACGCGTCCGGAACGCACTGTTGTTCGCGATCGGCGCAGCCTCCGGATTCGCGCTGACCGGGGGATTCTGGTTGGTGGAGATGTGGACGCGATTCGGCAATCCACTCTTTCCCCAGTTTGGCGCTCTGTTTCCAAGTCCGCTAGCGCAGTCCATCGGTTCCCTCGACCGCCGATGGCTCCCGGGCGGCGTTCTCGAGGTGTTGGCATGGCCATTCATCCTTTCGTTCGATCCCGGCCGCGTAAGCGAGCTGCGGGTCTATCAGCTGGGTTGGGCCCTGTGCTACGTATCGCTAGTGTGGTGGGCAGCGATGCGGCTGCGACCGGTGTGGCGCGACAGGCTGCAGGGTGTGTTGTCGCCACAAGCTTTGTTCCTGCTGCTGTTTGCCGTCATTAGCTTCGCGATCTGGACGGGACTGTTCAGCATATATAGGTATCTTGTCCCGCTCGAGACGTTGCTGCCCTTGATCCTCTGGGTACTGTTGCATCAGATCGTTCCTTACGAGTGCGCGCGTACATACGCCAAGCGGCTGATCGTTCTCTGCATGGCGACATCGCTGGTTCTCGTGTTCCGCACTTGGGGACACGTGGAGTGGACGGATCCTCCCTTCCGCATTGACGTGCCCGCAGATCTTGACGCGGCGCGGGATACGATCGTGGTGGCTGAGCAGCCTATGGCTTGGCTCGGTGTCGGGTTCCCGCCGCAAACGACGTTCGGCTCGGTGCTTTCAAGCTTTCCGGAGTCACCGCGCTATGCGCAGCAACTTCGGAAGACAATCCTGGAGCGCGGCGGAACCGCGTATGTCATGGTGAACGAGGTGCGTAATACCCGGCTCGACACAGTGGAACGCGTCAATCGCAAGCTCAAGGGATGGGGCGTGCTCGACAGCGCTGCGGGTTGCGCGGCCCTGAGTGGGCTGCTGGAACACACGCGCCTTCGCGCCTCCCTGCGAGACGTCACGGCCACCGGGAATACGGGTGTACGCTGCGAATTGGTCCTGCCGCAGGAGCTGCAGGTCGATCTCGCCGTCCGCAACGACGAGAAGTTCCAGAGCATAGCGCGCCAGGTGGCGCGCTATGCGTTACGGCCGGATGCCGCCAGTTGCCGCACTTACGCGGCGTACTATGGAGACCGGCACCGCCCGTACCGCCTCTGCAGGCTTCGCCCGAGCGCGGCACCCTAGGGCGTCACCAGCTTGAGGCCGGTGATCCCGGCGACGATCAGACCGACGAAGAAAAGCCGCAAGAACGTCGCCGGCTCGGCGAACAGCACGATGCCGAGGAGCACGGTGCCCGCGGCGCCGATGCCGGTCCACACCGCGTAGGCGGTGCCGATCGGCAGCGTGCGCACCGCGAGCGCGAGGAGCACCACGCTCACCACCATCGCCAGCCCGGTCCACACGCTGGGCCACAGGCGCGTGAAGCCGTCGGTGTACTTCAGGCCGATGGCCCAGCCGATCTCGAACAGGCCGGCGACGGCAAGCAGCAGCCAGGCCATGGCGTCAGCCCTTCAGCTGCAGCGATTTCAGCTCGAGGAACTCCTCCAGCCCGTACACGCCCGCCTCGCGGCCGTGCCCGGACTGCTTGAAGCCGCCGAAAGGCGCGTTCATGTTGAAGGCGCCGCCATTCACGTCGATCTGCCCCGCGCGAATGCGCCGCGCCACGGACTGCGCGCGCGCGTCGTCCTTCGACCACACCGCGCCCGCGAGCCCGTAGGGTGAGTCGTTGGCGATCCGCACCGCTTCATCCTCGTCCTGGTAGGGGATGATCGAGAGCACCGGCCCGAAGATCTCTTCCTGGGCGATGGTCATCGAGTTCTTCACCTTGCCAAACACGGTCGGTTTCACGAAGTAGCCGCCGGGCAGGCCTTCGGGTGCGTCCGCGCCGCCCGCGAGGAGCTCGGCGCCTTCCGCGACGCCTTTCTTGATGTAGCTGCGAACGCGCTCGAGCTGCATCTTCGAAGACAGCGGACCGAGCCGCGTGGACTCCGAGAGCGGGTCGCCGAGCGTGAAGCCCTTGGCGGCTTCCGCCGCGAGCTTCGCGGCTTCTTCGTACTTCGAGGCGGGCACCAGCATCCTCGTGAGCGCGGTGCAGGTCTGGCCCGAATTGAGGAAGCAGCCGTTCACCGTGCCCTTCACCGCGGCGGCGAGGTCGGCGTCCTCCAGGATCACCGAGGCGCTCTTGCCGCCCAGTTCCAGCGCGACGCGCTTGACCTGCTGCGCGGCGACCTCGGAGATGCGTTTTCCTGCGCGCGTCGAGCCGGTGAAGGAGATCATGTCGACCTTCGGGTGCTTCACCAGCGCTTCGCCCACCACCGGCCCGTAGCCGGTGACGAGGTTGAACACGCCCTTGGGCAGGCCCGCGGCCTCCACCACTTCGGCGAGGATGAACGCGTTGAAGGGCGCGATCTCCGAGGGCTTGAGCACCACCGTGCAGCCGGCGGCGAGCGCCGGCGCGACTTTCAGCGCGATCTGGTGCAGCGGGTAGTTCCACGGCGTGATCGCGCCGACCACGCCCACCGGATCCTTCACCACCACCGAGTTGCCGACGCGCTCCTCGAACTTGAACTCCCCGGCGATCCTCGCGTAGTTGGCGAAGTTGGCGATCGGCAGGCCGGCCTGGATGCGCCCGGCGAGCTTGATCGGCATGCCGACTTCCTGCGCGATGGTCTTCGCCAGCTCGTCGGCGCGCGCCTTCAGGCCGTCGGAGATCTTCTGCAGGTATTCGGCGCGCTTCCCGGGCGGTGTCCGGCTCCAGTCCTCCAGCGCGGCGCATGCCGCCGCGACGGCGGCGTCGATGTCGCGCTCGCCGCCGGCGGGGACGGTGCCCATCACCTCGCCGGTGCCGGCGTTGTGCACCTCGATCGTTTCCTTCGTGGACGGGGCGGCCCACTGGCCGCCGATGAACAGCTTGTCGCGCATGAGCATGGGATAATCCTTTGCCAAGAAGGGCGGTACTTTAACGCCCCGCCGCGCGCCGCGGCAACGAGGGGAGACCGTGCAGGGATCGAGCCAGTACCGGCTACTGACCGAGCGCCGCTTCGGCCCGTTCTTCGGCGTGCAGTTCCTCGGCGCGTTCAACGACAACGTCTTCAAGCAGGCGCTGGTGATCCTGCTCGCCTACCAGACGGCGAGCTTCACCACGATGTCCTCGGACACCCTGCAGAACCTCGCGCAGGCGCTGTTCATCCTGCCGTTCTTCCTGTTCTCCGCCACTGCCGGCCAGATCGCGGACAAGTACGAGAAATCGACGCTCATCACGATCACCGTGACGATCGAGCTCGCGGTGATGACGCTCGGCGCGGTGGGCCTTTTCACGCAGAACCTGACGCTGCTGCTGGGCGCGCTGTTCCTCGGCGGGGTGCAGTCCGCGCTCTTCGGCCCGGTGAAGTACGCCATCCTGCCGCAGCACCTGAACGACACCGAGATCGTCGGCGGCAACGGCATGGTGGAGATGGGCACCTCGATCGCCATCCTGCTCGGCATGGTCTACGGCGGCTGGATGATCACGCAGCCGGGCTGGGGCGTCGCCGGCGTCGCGGTTTCGGCGATGGCGTTCGCGGCAGCCGGCATCCTGCTTTCGCGTTTCATTCCGAAGTCGCCCGCGCCGTCGCCCGAGCTGAGGATCAACTGGAACCCGCTGACCGAGACCTGGCGCAACCTGCGCTTCACCGCGCAGAACCGCACGGTGTGGAACTCGATCCTCGGCATCTCGTGGTTCTGGTTCTACGGCGCGATGTTCATCACGCAGTTTCCGAACCTCTCCAAGAACGTGCTCGGCGCAGCCGAACACGTGGTGACGCTGCTGCTCATCGTCTTTTCCGTGGGCATCGGCGTGGGCTCGCTGCTGTGCGAGCGGCTCTCCGGCAGGAAGATCGAGATCGGCCTGGTGCCCTTCGGCTCCATTGGCCTCACGCTGTTCGGCATCGACCTGTGGCTCGCCGCCGAAGGGCATGCGCCGCACGGCGCGCAGACGCTCGCCGAGTTCGCGGGCGACCCCACGCACTGGCGCATGCTCGCCGATCTGTTCCTGCTGGGCCTGTTCGGCGGCTTCTACATCGTGCCGCTCTACGCGCTGGTGCAGACGAGGAGCGACCCCGCCCACCGCTCGCGCATCATCGCCGGCAACAACATCCTCAACGCCGCCTTCATTGTCGCGGCGGCGGTGCTGGCGATCGGCCTGTTTGCCGCGGGGCTCAGCATCCCGCAGCTGATCCTCGTCACCGCGCTGCTCAATGCGGTGGTGGCGATCTACATCTACTCGCTGGTGCCCGAGTTTCTGATGCGCTTCCTCGTCTGGATGCTGGTGCACTCGGTGTACCGGCTGGAGAAGAGCGGCCTCGAGCGCATCCCCGACGAAGGGGCGGCGCTCATCGTCGCCAACCACGTGAGCTTTGTCGACGCGCTGGTGATCGCCGCCGCGGTGCGCCGCCCGGTGCGCTTCGTCATGGATCACCGCATCTTCGGGATTCCGGTGCTGAACTTCGTCTTCCGCACCGGCAAGGCGATCCCCATCGCCTCGTCGAAGGAAGACCCGGAGATGATGGAGCGCGCCTTCGCCGAAGTTGCGGCGGCGCTGCGCGCGGGCGACCTCGTGTGCATCTTCCCGGAGGGACGCATCACGGACAGCGGCGAGCTGTTTCCGTTCCGCCCGGGCCTGACGCGCGTCCTTGAAGAGACGCCGGTGCCCGTAGTGCCGATCGCGCTGCGCGGCCTGTGGGGATCGTTCTTCTCCCGCATGGGCGGCTCGGCGATGACGCGGCCCTGGCGCATGCGGCCGTTCGCGAAGATCGGCGTGGCGGTGGGCGAGGCGGTGCCGGCGGCGCAGGCGACGCCGGAAGGGATGCAGGCCACGGTGCAGCAACTGCGCGGGGATTGGCGCTGAATGTGGAGGAGCCGAATATGAGCCATCTGCGGCAGGACATCCTCGAATGGGCGCAGGCGGGGCGCATCGCCCCGGAGCGCCTGCGCCGCGCGCTCGACGTCGGCGGCGTGCTGCCGGACCGAGCGCAATGGCGCCGGTTTCTCGACCGGCTGCTTCTGTGGCTCGGCGCCGTGATGCTCGGCGCGGCCGCGGTCTTTTTCCTCGCCTACAACTGGGACGACCTCGGCCGCTTCGCCAAGTTCGGGCTCGCCCAGGGGCTGATCGTCGGGGCGCTCGCCGTTCTCTGGTGGCAGGGCCTGGAGCGGGCGGCGGGCAAGGCGGCGCTGCTCGCCGCGGCGATCTTCACCGGCGCGCTGCTCGCGCTCATCGGCCAGACCTACCAGACCGGCGCCGACCCGTTCGAGCTGTTCGCCGCCTGGGCAGCGGCAATCCTGCCCTGGGCGCTGCTCGGACGCTTCGCCGCGCTCTGGGTGCTGTGGCTCGCGCTCGTCAATCTGGCGGTGGTGCTCTACTTCCAGGCGTTCCACGGCCTCTTCGGCGTGTTGTTCGGCCCTGAGCGGCAGCTGTGGCTGCTCTTCGGCCTGAATACGATCGCGCTCGCCGTGTGGGAGGGCCTCGCGACGGCGAGCGTCGCGTGGCTGCGCGAGCGCTGGGCGCCGCGCCTCATCGCGACGGCGAGCGGCGGGCTCGCCACCGCACTCGTGTTGATGGAGATCTTCGACCGGCATGTCGCCGGCTGGGGCTGGGCGGCCTGGCTCGGGTGGATGGCGGCAGGCTACGCTGTCTACCGGCGGCGGCTGAAGGATCTGTACGTGCTCGCAGGCGGCGTGCTGTCCGCCGTGATCGTGGTCGCCTCGCTGCTCGTGCGTGGGCTCTCGGAGGTGCGCTTCGAGGCGGGCGCGTTCCTGCTCATCGGCCTGGTGGTGATCGGGATGTCCGCGGCGGGCGGCTTCTGGCTGAAGAATGTCGCGAACGAGGAGGACGCATGAGCGCGATCGATCGGGAAGCCCTGTGGGCGCGCCTGCGTGACGCAGGGCTGGTGGAAGGGGCGTCGCCGGACGTTTCCGCCTCGCGCTCCCCGTGGTTCGTGCGCGTGATGCTGGGCATCGCCGGGTGGATCGGCGCGATGTTCCTGCTCGGATTCGCCGGCCTGGGCTTTGCCTTCCTGATGGAGAGCGCGGCGGCGTCGTTCCTGGCGGGCGCGGTCGTCTGCACGGGCGCGGCCTTCCTCTACCGCTCGTCTCCGCACAGCGACTTCCTGAACCAGTTCGGCCTGGCGGTGAGCCTCGCCGGGCAGGCGCTGATGGGATTCGCCGTGGTGCGCTGGTTCGAACATTCCTTCGGCGCAGCCGCCCTCGCGCTCGCGCTGCAGCAGGCGGTGCTCTTCGTGCTCGTGCCGAATTTCATCCACCGGGTCTGGACCTCGTGGACCGGTGCGTACGCCGCCGTGTACGCCCTCGGTCACCTGGGGCTGCACGCCTTTTCGCCGGCGGTGGTCACGTTCGGCTTCCTCTGGCCCTGGCTTGCGGAGTTCGATCATCCGCGCCGTGGAGAGCTGTTGCGCGCCGGGGGCTACGGGCTCGCGCTCGCGGCGGTACAGACCGCTGTGATGCACGGCGGGCTGCTCGGACTCCTCCTGTGGCAGACCGGAGACGCAGCCCCGGCGGTCCTGTGGGCCGGAAACCTCGCCTCGGGCCTGGTGCTCGTCTGGGCGGTGCTGCGGCTGCTGAAGCGAGAGGGGGTGGGCCTCGGCGAGCCGCATGGGCGCATCGCGCTCGCGGGCGCGGTGCTTCTCGCTCTCATCTCCCTCAAGGCGCCGGGCGTGGGGCCGGCGGCCTCGATCCTCATCGTCGGATATGCCAACGGCAATCGCGTGCTCGCGGGGCTCGGCGTGGTTGCGCTGCTCGGCTACCTGTCCCACTACTACTACGCGCTGCACGCCACGCTGCTCGAGAAGTCGGCGCTGCTCGCCGCCGCCGGCCTCGTGCTGCTCGCGGCGCGCTGGGGACTGCGGCGCTGGTGGCCCGCGGAGGAGACGCGTCATGCGTAAGGCGCTGGCGATACTGGCAGGCCTGGCCGTCCTCGCGGCGGCCAACTGGACGATCCATTCGCGCGAGCGGCAGCTCGCCGACGGCACAGTGGTGCTCCTCGAGCTCGCGCCGGTGGATCCGCGCTCGCTCATGCAGGGGGATTACATGGCACTGCGCTTCAAGGTCGAGAACGACGCGTTCGGCCGCGACCGTGGCAGGGCGGCGGAGGACGGCCGAATCATCGTTCGCGCCGACGAGCGCGGTGTCGCAGCGTTCGTGCGGCGCGACGGCGGCGAGCCCCTCGTGCCGGGCGAAGCGCGGCTGCGCTACCGGGTGCGCGACGGCCGGGTGAAGTTCGCGACCAACGCCTACTTCTTCCAGGAAGGCACGGCGAAGACCTACGAGCGCGCGCGCTACGGCGAGTTCCGCGTCTCGCCGTTTGGGGAGCTGCTCCTGACGCACCTGCGTGACGAGAGGCTGGAGCGGCTCGGCCCCTAGTGTCCGAGCGGCTCGCGCAGCGCCGCCGCGAGAGCAGCGTAATCGATCTTGGAGTTATGGCGCGCATCGAGCGGGATGCGCGCGAGTCGGACGACGCGCTCGAGCTGCGCCCAGGACAGCGCGTCGCCGAGCTCGTCCTCGGCCGGACCGTCCGCGGCCGCCTCGTAGGCGAGGACACGCCGCCCGGCATCCGTCGCGAGCGCGGCGCGCCGCACTCCGGGGACCTGCTGCGCGGCGCATTCGACGGCGAACGAGAAGAGCTCGCCACGCGCGTCGCGGATCACGGCGGCGCAGCGCCCGAGAAGCCATAGCCGTCCCATGCCGTCGATGCGTCCCAGGTCGCCGGTGCGATGCCAGCGCAGCCCGTCGACGTCGAACTTGGTCTCGGCGTCGCCGTGCCCGTCGAGGTAGCCGCGCACCACGTGCGCCCCGCTCACGACGATCTCTCCGATCTCCCCCGGCGGCAGGCGCTCCATGGCGAAGGCGCCCGCGCTGAAGGGGCCGATCGGCTCGCTCCAACGGTTGGGCAGGATGGCGAGCTCGATCTCCTCGACCGGCGTCCCGGCGAGCAAGCCGCCGCCCTCGCGCATCGCCTGGTAGTCCGCGGGCGCGATCTCACCCGCGGCGACGTGCGCGATCGGCTCGGCTTCCGTGGAGCCGTACACGGCGATCAGCTCGCCGCCGCGCAGCCGGCGCCGCGCGCGCCCGATGAGGTTCGGAAACACGGGGCCGCCGCCGACGTACAGGCGTTCGAGCGGCGCGAGTTCGCCGCCGTCGCAGAGCCGCTCGACGAATGCCGGGGCCGCGCCGCAGCTCTGCGGCCGCAGGCGCGCGAGCTGCGCGAGAACCGGGGCGGGATCGATCAGGCCCGGACGGCGCAGGTCCGCATCCGGGATCACGCTCGTGACGCCGGAGGCGAGGTTGGCGAGCAGGAAGATCGGCAACGTGGTCAGGTCGCGCCCCCCGGGCCGCAGTGCGAGCGCCTTCTCGAGGACGCGGTGCTGGGCAAGCAGGAAGCCGTGCGAACGCACCACTGCCTTCGGCTCGCCGGTGCTGCCGCTGGTGAAGGTGATGAGCGCGGGATCGTCCTGCGTGCACCGCGCGAGCCCGGGGCGGGCATCCAGCGCTTGCGCGCGCGCGCAGGAAGCCGTGAACGGCAGCCAGCCGCCGAGACAGAACTTGGCCGGCACGCGCCGCAGCTCGGGCAGCACGAGGCGCAGCAGGTGCGCGCGCGGGCTGCCGACAAAGGCCTGCGGCGCGATGCGGCGCAGGCAGCGCGCCGCGTGCGCGCGGCCGGCCGACGGGTCGAGGAACATGGCAACCGCGCCGAGCCGCAGCGTGCCAAGGAGCCAGGCGTACAGCCCCGCGCTCATCGGCGCGAGGAACAGCACGTGCGCACCGCGCCCGACGCCGTCGGCGGCGAGGGCCGCGGCCGCGCGTGCCGAGCCTTCCTCGAGCGCCGCGAAGCTCGTCTCGCGGTCCTGCCCGGCGCGGGTCTCGATGATGGCCGGCCGCGCGCCGAGCTCGTGCGCGCGCCTCACCAGGACCTCGACCAGGTTCACGCCGGTTCCAGCGTACGTGCGTACAGCGCATAGCGCCGCAGCACGCGCGCGCTGCGCCGGCTGGTGGCGGCCGAGACATTGGCGTCGTGCATCAGCGCGTGCACGACCCGCGTGAACCCCGCCGCCGCGGCGCGCACGTGGCACTCGGCGGCGAGCCACGCACCCAGGCCCGCGTAGCGGCGCCCCGGGCGCACCGCCATGGTCTTCAGAATCGCGGTGCGTACCGGCGCGCCGCGCCGGGCTTCGAGCAGGTCAGGAAGCGCGAACAGGAACCCCGCGAGCTCCGCCCCGCGCTCGGCGATCAGCACCAGCCGCGGGTCGAGCGCGCGCTCGATCGGCTGGTACTGGGCGAGGAACTCGTCGCGGCCGATCGGCGTGTATAAATAGTTGCGCGCGAAGCTGGCGAGCGACAGCTCGTGGATGCGCTCGAGCTCCTCGAGCAAGCGCGCCGGATCGAGGGGGCGCAGGCGCACGCCCTCGTCGCGCAGGCGCGCGGCGGCCTGCGGCACGCGCGCATCGACGTAGGACGCGGCGTCGGTGACCGACGAGTGGAACGTGGCAATCGGTGCGAAGCCGGCCGCGGCGAAATGCGCGTTCCACTCGGGGGGATTGCTGGGTTCGAGGAAGAACGGCGGCGCGGTGCCCGCCTCGGTGACCAGCCGGTAGCTGTGCCAGGTGTTGCCGTCCATCGGCCCGATGGCGCGGCGCGCGCCGCGGCGCGTGAGATCGGCGCAGGCGTGCGCGAGCAGAAGATGTGCGCTCGCGCCGGGCGCGGCGTTGAAGTGCCCGATCACGCCGAGGGCCGCGCCGTCGAGCTCGGGCGTCCCGCGCCACCACAGCGAGCAGCGCGCGACCTCGGCGCCGCCCTCGAGCGCGCGCCAGTGCGCCTGCGCCGCGGAATCATCGCGCTGCTCGAAGCGCAGCCTGCTCATGCGGGCAGCAACCGCCACGGGATCAGCGCGAGCAGCGAGCCCACGGCGCTCGCCGCCGCCTGCGTCACCCAGCGCTCCATGCTGTAGGGCGCATCCCGCAGCTTCGCCCAGCGCAGGTTGAAGGCGAGGAGCGCAAGGACGACCGCGGGCAGCGCCGCGCCGGCGAGCTGCACGGTGCGCAGGTCGAGCTTGTGCAGCAGCACGTACGGCAGGAACGGCACGATCCAGCCGACGAGCGCGCACTGAGCGAGTCGTCGCGGGCCCCACGGGGCGCGCCCGGGAAGGTCGGTGGCGGCGCAGCCGATGACCGTGAGCTGCGCGGCGAACGCGGCGGCGCCGAGGTACGACCAGTCGAGCGCGGGATGGCGCGTGGCGACGAACAGCCAGCCGAGCCCCACCGCTGAGAAGGCCAGCACCGCGCGCAGGTCGTGGCTGCTGCCGCGGCGCAGGCGGTCCTCGGGCCAGAGCAGCGCGTAGGTGGCGAAGCAGGCGACCGGCGGGGCGAGCCACGCGAGACCGCCGACGGTCCAGAATACGTGCGCGACGAGCACCGCGGCGACGAGCGCGCCTGGATCGAGCGTGGTGCGCTTGCGCCAGGCGAGCACGAAGCCTGACAGCAGGACGAGGAACACCAGCCGCTGCGTCAGCTCGTGGACCTGCAGGTACTCGATGTTGTAGAGCAGCGCGAACGAAAAGAGCGGGATGAACAGGTTGTCAAGGCCGCGCCAGGCGATCAGCTCGACCAGCATGACGAGGAACCCGATCTCCAGGCCGATGAGCAGCGTTTCCACGCGGCCGACGTGGGTGGTGAGGAGCAGGCTCAGATGGGTGCAGAGGAAGGCGACCATGAAGAAGGCGAGCGTCCCCTCCACTGACTTCACGCCGCCGTCGAGCGTGCCGATCTTGAGCGTGCCGTAGCGCACGCCGATCAGCGCGGCGGTGGCGTCCGCCAGCGTGAGCAGCAGCACCGGCACCACATACAGGATCGGCACGCCCTGGGCGAGCGTGAAGACGAGCGCGACCGCGATGGGGAAGTAGATCTCGCCGCCGGAATCGCGCCCGACGCCATGCACCACGTCGCCGAGCTTCGCGCGCAGCGGCGCGACATGCCGCAGCGCCAGCATCGCGCCCACGGCGAGCGCCGCCAGGGCCACCACCGGCCAGGGCGAGCGGAAGATCCAGGGAAACGACAGGGTGACCAGGCCCATGCCAACGTGCAGGAGCTTGCGCACCAGCTCGGGGTGCGGCGCGCGCTTCACCTGCCAGAAGCGCAGCGCGCCCGCCAGGGCGCCGAGCAGCGCGAGCACCAGCAGGATGCCGAGGAGCGGGTGCAGGCTCAGCGTACCTCCTCCACCACGAAGTCGCTGTAGAAGAACGCCTTGTCCTCGCGAAACAGCGGCTCGGCGAGGTCACGCCGCTCGGCGAGGACGCCCGCGAGCGCCTCCGGGCGCCGGCGCGGCGCAAGCATGTTCCAGTACGCCAGGCGCGCGCCGGGCCGCCCGGCTTGCGCCAGGCGCGCGAGCAGCGCCGCGGTGTTCTCCTCCGACATGTACTCGAAGATGTCGGAGAGGTTGTAGCGGTCGACGGAGCGCGGCCCGAGCTCCTCGAGGAAGCGCTCGAGCGGCGCGGCGCGCCACTCCAACCGGTCGAGGTGCGCGCGGATCGGCTCGAAGTTCTCGGCGCGCAGCGCGAAAGGCAGCGCCGCGCCGTGCGTGCCGGTGAGGATCCAGTGCAGGTAGGGATTGCGCGCGGGCTCGAGCTCGACGAGCGCGTGCCGCGTGCGCGCCAGGATGCGCTCGGCGACCGAGCCCTCGACGTAGCGGAAGAAGCTCGGGTCGCGGCCGAGCCAGCCCATCACCCGGCGCGAGAAGAAGATCGCGAACATCGCGCGCCAGCGCCGGTTGCTCCACACCTCCTCGTAGAACGCCTCGCGCTCGGCGCGCGGCCGCGGCTCGAGCAGGCGCCGCACCGTGGCGCGAGAAGAAGATCGCGAACATCGCGCGCCAGCGCCGGTTGCTCCACACCTCCTCGTAGAACGCCTCGCGCTCGGCGCGCGGCCGCGGCTCGAGCAGGCGCCGCACCGTGGCGCGAGAATGCACGCAGGCGAGCGCCCAGTCGCGGAACAGGCGGAAGTAGCGCTCGAACTTGCCCGCCGCCCCGATGCCGGACTCGATTTCGGCCGGGCGCGCATCCCAGAACGCGCGTGCCTCGGCCTCGAGCAGGACGCGGCAGCGTTGGTATAGCGCGGCGCGGCGGGCGCTCGGGCGCGAGCCGATCAGCTCGAGGAGCTCCGCGTGCGCGAGCTCGCGGTAGGCGGCGACGCGCAGCGCCACGCAGGCGAGCTGCGCGCTCGACAGGTCGAGCGCCACGACGCGCGCCGGCCCGCGGGCGAGGAGCGCGAGGCTGTTGTCGCCCGCGGAGGCGATCGAGACGCAGACGTCGCCCGGGCGCGGGTCGAGCGCCGCGACCAGGACGTCGGCGTCCTCCCAACACTGCGCGTAGCGGATGCGCTCGAAGCTGGCGTGGCGCGCGGCTTCGCTTTCCATGGCCTCAGCCAGTCCCCGGCGCGGCGATCCGGCGCGCCTGCCCGCTCGCGCCGTCCATCTCCACCCAGTCGCCGTCGCGCACCCAGCGCATCACCCCCGGGATCGAGACGATCGCCGGAATGCCCATCTCGCGCGCCACGATCGCCGAGTGCGACAAGAGGCTCCCTCGCTCGACGAGCAGGCCGGCGCAGGCGGGAAAGAGCATGATCCAGCCCGGGTCGGTGCGCTCGGCGACCAGGATCTCGCCGCCTTGCAGGACGGCGTCCTTCGGATCGGTGACCACGCGTACCGGCGCGCGCACCACGCCCGGGCAGCAGCCGATGCCCTGCACGCTGTCGCCTGTCTCGGTCGCGGCTGCCGCGGGCGCGGCGAAGGCGTTGCCCTGGTGCACCGCGCCGGTGGTCTCGAAGCGGTCGGCGGGCGCCGGCTGCCCGCGGTGGGCCTGAAACTCGCGCTGGCGCACCGCGGCGAGCGCGGCGAGGTCCACGCTGGTCGCGGTGCCCTCGATCAGCGCGAGCGCCTCCTCCATCTCCAGGTAGAACACGTCGCGCGCGTCCTCGAGGCGGCCGAGCGCCGCGAGCCGTCGGCCGATCTCGACGAAGATGCGCCGCACGCGGCCAAACAGGCGCGTGCGCTCGAAGCGCAGGTTCTCGCGGTCGCGCACGCGCGCGCGCGCGTTCGCCAGCACCCAGCGGAACACAGCGCGCTTCACCGGCTTGCCCCCGAGGGCGGCCGCCACGCGCTGCTCTGCCGCCGCGCGCAGGCGCGCCTGCACGCCCTCGGACTCGCGCGCCTGTGGGCCGCGCCGCGCGAGCTGCGCCACCGCGCGCATCAGCGTCGTCGGATCGTCGTGCAGGGTGGCGCTCTCCAGCTTGAGCTCCTCCATGCAGCGATCGCCGAAGCGCTCGAGGTACGCGCGCCACGCGGCCTCGAATTCGGGGTGGCGCTCGAACCCCGTGCGGGCGCGCCCGGGCGGCGCATCGGCGAGCAGCGCCACGAGCTCGGCGTGCGGGCGCGCCAGCAAGGCGAGCTCGGCGACGCGCCGCGCGGGCTCCGCCGACACCATGCCGCCTTCGCCGCACAGCAGGTCATTCTGCAACGTGCCCGCGTCGTCGGCGCACCAGCGCTGCGCCAGCTTGCGCAGCGTGCCGTAGAAGATCATGGCGAGGAAGTCGTTGATGAGCGGCGCGTCCCAGCGCGTGAGCAGTTGGCGCTCGAGCTCGCGGTAGCCGGCGGCGAGCTCGTCGAGGCGCTGCGCGGCGAGCGGCGGCGCGGGCTCGGCGAGCGCCACGCCGAGGCGGGCGTAGAACTCGCGGATCGTGGCGTCGATGCGGGCATGGTGCGCGAGGAGCAGGCCCGCCATGCGCGCGAGGTAGGCGGCGTCGGCGAGCCGCTCGCCGGCACCGGCGTGCGCGAGCGCGGCGACGATCGATTCGGGCATCGGCTCCTTCACGCCCATCATCTGTTCCATGAAGCGGCGGTTGAGCGTAAACCCGGGCAGCAGCGCGAGCGCGCGGTACCAGCTGTTCAGGTTGTAGTACACGCGGCCGCGGATCAGACCGAGCATGTTGCGGAAGGTGCGCCCGTTCGCCTCCACCTTGCGCTTGGGCACGCCCATCACGAGGCAGAATTGGCGATAGACCTCCTCGTACGCACGGCGCGCGAAGGAGAAGGTGAGCGGCGTGGTGATGCCGGCGTAGCTCTCGGTAATGTTGCTGTTGTCCCAGACGATGCGCTCGCCCTCCGGGTCGGCGAGCGCGGCGAGCGAGGTGATCGGCCGCGACTGCAGCAGGTAGATGCGGCCGTCGCGCAGCGCCCACTCGATGTCCTGCGGGGCGCCGAAGTGAGTCTCGGCGCGCTCCGCGAGGCGCGCGACCTCGATCGCCTGCGCGTCGCTCAGCGTGGGTGCGACACCGGGCTGCGCCGTGCGCCGCTCGCGCACGCGGCCGTCGCGATCCACGTGCCAGGTGTCCCCGTCGGCCTCGCCCGAGACCAGCTTGTCGCCCACGCCGCGCACCGCGCTCACCACACGCCGGCCGCGCGCGCCACTCACCGGGTCGGCGCTGAAGGCGACGCCCGCCGCCTCGGCGTCGATCATGCGCTGCACGAGCACCGCGGGCGCGCAGGGCGCCTCCGGCAATCCCTGCTCGCGGCGGTAGGCGCGCACCCGGTCGCTGAATCCCGAGCGCTGCACGTCGGCGATGCGCGCCGCGACCTCGCCCGCCGGCACGAACAGGTAGCTCTCGAGCTGGCCGGCGAAGGAGTGCCCGCGGCCGTCCTCGTCGATCGCCGAGGAGCGCACCGCGTATGGCCCGGGGCCGAGGCGCTCGAGCGCGGGCCCGATATCGGGTGCGGCAGCGTCCGCGGTGCCTGCCGCGAGCGCGAACCATTCTGGGACCGGGAAACCGGCGAGGGTAAGCCGCGCGAGCGCCGCGGCCTTGCCGCCGATCTCGTCGGCGCCGGCGAGCCCGCCTGCCTCGACGAGTCGCGGCGCGCTCACGCGAAGTGGCGCATGCCGAGCGGCACCACGCCCACGATCAGGTACATGGAGAGCGTCCAGACGCCCGAGAACAGCTCGAGCCGGCGGCCGGCGCCCGCCGCGGTGGCGCCTACGAAGCGCACCCCGAGCCAGGCGGCGGTGGCGACGAGCGCGATCAGCACGGCGCCGGCCGGGAGCAGAAAGTCGATGGACCAGGCCGCCATGAGCGCGCAGGCCGCGCACGCTGCCATGGCGCCCAGCCACGCTCGCACCGCCACAGCGCGTCCCCACAGCGCGCTGTAGGTCTCGACGCCGGTCTCCTCGTCCCCGGGCGCGCGCGTCTTGCGGCCGATCTCGATGACGATGCCGTTGAAGAAGCTCACCAGCAGGAACCAGAAGAGGCCCGCGGGCAGGTCGGCGCCGCGCACCAGCCAGTCGCAGGCGGTGGCGTAGAAATCGATCATCGGCATGATCAGCATGTGCGTCCACATGTAGGTGATCGGCCGTGCCTTGAGCCACGCCGGGGCGAAGAACTCGATGCTCATCAGCGCGAGGTAGGTCCAGACCGCCACCAGGAGCGCGACGAGCGCGGGCTTGAGCGCGAGCGCCAGCATGAGCTGCAGGAGCGCCGCGCCCACGCCCACCCAGCCCAGCTCGCGCAGGCTCACCAGGCCGCGCGGCACGGGCCGGTAGGGGCGGTAGCGCTCGTCTTCCTCGTGGTCCTTGAATTCGTCGCTGATGCGCAGCTGAAGGAAGAACAGGAACGCGGTGGCGAAGGCGACCAGGGTGCCCGCCACGGGCAGCGCGGTCCCGCCGCGCAGCAACGTCGAATAGCTGACTGCGGAAACGCTGAACGCCGCGATCAGCGGGCCGTGCGCGAACAGCGGAAAGCGCTCGCGCTGGTAGACCCACCAGCGCCCGGTCATGGCGCCCGGCCGGGGCGGCGGGCGAGCATCTGGTGCGCGCGGGTGAAGTGCCCCGCGCACAGCGCGCCGATGATCGACAGCTCGCCCGCGAGGCACAGCGCGGCGGCGACCTCGGCGAAGGCGCGCGCCTTGCCTTCGCCCGCGAGGCCGAGGATCTCCAGGCACGCGCGCTGCGAGGGCAGCCCGGTGCCGCCGCCGACGGTGCCGACGATCAGATTGGGCAGCGTGACCGCCACGTACAGGTCGCCCTCGTCGGTGCGCTCCATGCGCGTGACGCCCACCGCCGACTCGGACACGCAGGCCGCGTCCTGGCCGCAGGCGATGTACAGCGCCGCGAGGCCGTTGGCGTAGTGGCCCTGCACGCCGAGCGTGCCCGAGAGCACGCCGCCGAGCGCCGACATGCGCCAGTAATCGACCATCATGCGCGCCGTGGTGTGCAGGACCTTCTCGACCAGGGCCGCGGGCAGGCGTATCTCGGCGGTGACCTTCTTGCCGCGTACGTGCTGGAAGGACTGCGCCGAGGCCTTCTTGTCGCCGGAGTGGTTGGCCTCGACGAAGTGGTATTTCGGCTTGGTCGGGCACTGTGCCACGATGTGCGCGACGATTGCCTCGGCGGCGATGGTGACCATGTTCTGTCCCGCCGCATCCCCCGTGGTGAAGTCGAAGATCAGATAGACGTGGTTGCCCTCGAGGTTGATGTGCAGGTCCTTGAAGCGCCCGTAGCGCGTGGTCGCCTCGCCGACCTTCTTCAGCGTCTCGAGGTGCTCGGCGAGCCAGCCGAGGAAGGCGCCGACCTCCGCGAGCGACTCGAAGGCGAACCCAGGAGCGCGCGACACGCCCTCGTCGATGAGCGCGGCGGCGCAGCCGCCCGCCGCGGTCACCAGCAGCGAGCCGCGGTTGTAGGAGGCGACGAGCGCCGCCTCGGTGGTCGCGAGCGGCACGTAGTAGTCGCCGTGCGCGAACAGGCCGTTAATGCGCAGCGGGCC
>Ga0209706_10000711_pt1 | contig 18927 bp, 22 predicted proteins | sample PPLLaktember2015_6_FD_187263 | JGI IMG/M metagenome (GOLD analysis project Ga0209706, IMG submission 187263) | Freshwater sediment microbial communities from Prairie Pothole Lake near Jamestown, North Dakota, USA - PPLs Lake P8 Core (1) Depth... | ecosystem: Environmental > Aquatic > Freshwater...
CGGGCGTGATCGCCACGCCCGCTTCTTCCAGCAATCGCTGCGCGAAGTCGTCACTGTCGGATGCCAGCCGGCCCAAGTCCGCATACAGGTAAAAAGCGCCCTCCGGGGTGACCGGAATATCGAAGCCGAGCGCGCGCAGCGCCGGCAGAAGATAGTCGCGGCGCGCACGGAACTCGTCGCGCCGCCGGTCCAATTCGGCCAACACTTCCGGCCGGAACACCGCCAATGCCGCATGCTGCGCCGGTGTGCTCGCGGCCAGGAAAATGTTTTGCGTGAGGCGGTCGATCGCGTCCACATACTCTGCCGGGGCCACCAGCCAACCGACACGCCAGCCGGTCATGCCGTAGTACTTTGAGAAGCTGTTCACCACAAACACGTCCGCAGAATAATGCAGAGCGCTCTTCGTCTGCATGCCATAGGTGAGTCCGTGGTAAATCTCGTCCACGATCAGCACGCCGCCCAGTTCGCGCACGGTGCGCACAATCTCCGCCATCTCCACATCGGGCACGAGCGTGCCAGTGGGATTGGAAGGCGAGGAAACCAGCACGGCCCGCGTGCCGCTCGTCCAGTGCTGGCGTATCAGCTCAGCAGTGAGCTGGTACGAAGTCGATGCGTCCAACGGCACAAGCGTTGCGCGTCCTTCGAATAAACGCACGAAATGCCGATTGCACGGATATCCCGGGTCGGCCATGAGCACTTCATCGCCCGGGTTGATGAGCACACCGAGCACGAGTGTCAGCGCACCGGACGAACCGGGCGTCACCACCACGCGCGCCGGATCGGGGCGCGCTTGTTCCTGGTAGCTTGCGGCAATGGCGGCACGCAGTGCCGGCAGGCCGAGCGAAGGTGTGTAGTGCGTATGGCCGGCGCGCAACGCGGCAATTCCGGCCTCGACAATCGGCGCGGCGGTTGGAAAATCCGGCTCGCCGATTTCCATGTGCACGATTGAACGACCCTGGGCTTCGAGCAGGCGGGCGCGCGCAAGAATATCCATGACATGGAACGGCGCAATGCCCGCCATGCGGTTGGCGATCGGAGTCATGGGCGAGACACGGCGGGAAAATCCCGAGGCCGGAGAGATGGGCAAATGCTACTGACCGCACCGGCACACGGCAAGCCCGGCACCGGCTAGATCAGCATGCGCGCCAGCGCGAGGTCGAATACCCTTGATCCGTTCACCGGGTAGTGCGATGCCAGAATCCGGAATGGCTGGTCCGGCTCGCCCAGCTGGTCGAGCACCAGCGTGGCACCGCTAAAATCGTGGTCCCGGGTATAGTCGTTCACCGTCACCACCGTTGCGAGGCCGGCAGCACGTGTCGAGCGGATGCCGTTCTCCGAGTCTTCAAACGCCAGGCACACGTCCGGCTTCAGCTTCATTTGCGCCAGGGCATAATGGTAAATATCCGGCGCCGGCTTCTTGGCCGGCACCACATCGCCGGCGGCAATCACCTCGAACCAGCCAACCGCCTCGGGCGTGAGCGCGTGCTCGATGAGCGCGGTGACGTTCTCCGGGGTCGTGGTCGTGGCGATGGCCAGCCGGATGCCCGCGGCGCGCGCCTCGTTCAGCAGGCGCGCCACCCCGGGACGCAACGGGATGCCGCCCTGCGCCAACAGGGCCGTGTAATGCCGGGTCTTGGCGGCATGCAGGCTGGCAATCAGGCCGTCCAGGTCGGCCGGGCGCACCCAGTCCGGCCGGTAGCGGTCCAGGTAATGGCGCATGCGCTCCTTGCCGCCGGTGACCGCCAGCAACTTCCCGTATAACGCCACATCCCAGTGCCAATCCAGGCCGGCCGCGCTGAACGCCTGGTTGAAGGCCACGCGGTGGCCGTCACGTTCGGTGTCGGCCAGCGTCCCATCCACATCGAAAATGAAAGCTTGCAGCGGCATTTCCATGCAACTCAGGTAGTTAATATTGCCTATTTTATCACCAAAATGGCCCGATTCTTGCTCTCATATTCCTTGCGCCCATGCCCATTTATCTGGTATAGATGCGCGCTAAATTTTTTCCCCGGTAAGCGGCCAGACCGCTCAGTAACAGGAGTTTTGACATGCCGGCCAGCAAGAAGAAGGACCAAGCCGTAACCTCCGCCCTCATCCACGGCATCAAGCCGTATGTGGAAAAGAAGGGCGAGGAGTACATGGGCAAGAAAATGCTCGAGCACTTCCGTACCATCCTGAATGCCTGGAAGCAGGAACTGCTCGACGAAGTCTCGCGCACGGTTCACACCATGCAGGACGAGACAGCGAATCATCCGGACCCGAACGACCGAGCCAGTCAGGAAACCGACATGTCGCTCGAGCTGCGCTCACGCGACCGCGAACGCAAACTCATCAAGAAGATCGAAGAAGCGATCGCCAAGATCGACTCCAACGACTACGGCTACTGCGACACCTGCGGCGTCGAGATCGGTGTGCAGCGCCTTGAGGCGCGTCCGACCGCAACCCTGTGCATCGACTGCAAGACGCTGGATGAGATCCGCGAAAAGCAGATGGGTTGAAAGCGCTGGCTGCATGCCATTCTGTAACAGAGAGGGGGTCTAATAGCCCCCTCTTTCATTTCCGGAGCCCGACGGTTGTATAACGATTTCATTCGCAGCACCGCATTGTCCGCCCCGGCGACAGCGTTCTCGTCGGCACGGTGCGCCGCTCGGCATGGAGCGGATATCAATCCGTTCGCTGGCCGCCGCAATCCGGCGCGACCGGCATCGACAACCGTCACGCTCAGACGCGCAGCCGCCCCCCTCACCCGCCGCCTCGGCTGATATCCCATAAAAAATGGACTTGCTGCTCGTATTGAAGGCCGTCGTGCTCGGTATCGTCGAAGGGCTGACCGAGTTTCTGCCTATCTCCTCGACCGGCCATCTCATCATCGTTGGCGATCTCATCAACTTCAACGGCGACAGCGCCAAGGTGTTCGAGATCGTGATCCAGCTCGGTGCGATCCTCGGCGTGGCCTGGGATTACCGCGCGCGCCTCACGCGCACGCTCACCCATATTCGTGAAAAAACCGAGCAGCGTTTCGTGCTCAACCTGTTCGTCGCCTTTCTGCCGGCCGCGATCCTGGGTTTCCTGCTGCATGGCCACATCAAGACCTACCTGTTCAACTCCTTCAGCGTGGCGCTCGCCCTGATCGTGGGCGGCATCGCCATCCTGATCATCGAGCGCCTGCCGCTGAAGGTGCGCACGAACGACGTCGACTCGCTCGGCGCGCTGGCCGCCTTCAAGATCGGCCTCGCCCAGACCTTCTCGCTGTTTCCCGGCGTGTCGCGCGCCGGCGCCACCATCATGGGCGGGCTGCTCGCCGGCCTGTCGCGTACCGCGGCCACCGAATTCTCGTTCTTCCTCGCCATTCCGGTAATGGTCGCTGCCACCGGTTATGAATTGTTCAGCAACCTGCACGCCTTGAAGGCCAGCGAGCTTGGAGTGCTGGCGGTGGGTTTCGTGATGTCGTTCATCAGCGCCGTGATCGTGGTCAAGATGTTCCTGCGCTACGTCTCACGCCACGACTTCAGCGTATTCGCCTGGTACCGCATCGTTTTTGGCCTGATCGTGCTGTTCTACGCCTGGTAAGCACACATGGAATTTCTGACGCAGCTGATCGACATCGCCTTGCACCTCGACCGGCACCTGCTCGCGTTCCTGGGCGAATATGGGCTCTGGGTGTACGCGTTGCTGTTCGCCATCATTTTTGCCGAAACCGGTTTCGTGGTAACGCCCTTCCTGCCCGGCGATTCGCTGCTGTTCGTCGCCGGCACGCTGGCCGCCGGCAGTGGGCTCGACGTGTACTGGTTGATTCCGGTACTCATCGCCGCCTCGTTCGGCGGCGACAACACCAACTACTGGATCGGCCACCACATCGGGCCGCGCGTGTTCCGCCGCAACGACTCCTGGCTGCTCAACCACGAGCATCTCGACCGTACCCGCGCCTTCTATGACCGCCACGGCGGCAAGACCGTGCTGCTCGCCCGGTTCCTGCCGATCCTGCGCACCTTCGCGCCATTCGTGGCCGGCGTCGGGCGCATGTCGTATGCCCGGTTTCTTGCCTTCAGCTTCGCCGGTAGCGTGCTGTGGATCGGACTGTTCGTGCTGGCCGGTTACTTCTTCGGTCATCTGCCGGTGGTACGCAAAAATTTGACGCTGATGATGCTTGGTATCATCGTGGTCTCGCTGTTGCCGGGCACGATCGCCTGGTTGCGTCATCGATCCGGCCGCTAGAGGCCGCCGCCACGCCGCACCCCTGCCCAATTCTGCGCGGCATGCCCCGCCCCGTCCCGTGCCCTGTTTCGGCGCAATGCTTTACGGGAAGTGGGAATGGCTCTGGCACCTGCACGGGGTATAATCGTGCGGCGAACGGGCAAAAGCAAAAAACGCAACACGACGATGCAGCCAGAAACGCTACACGACATCCGGCCAGGCCAGTCGCTCGAACTGCTGAAAGAACTGCACATCCTTACCCGCGACGGCAAGCTCAACCAGGACAGCCGGCGCAAGCTCAAGCAGGTTTACCATCTCTATCAGTTCATTGAGCCGCTCTTGAAGGAAATCCGACAGGACGGCCATGCTGTCACGCTGGTCGACCATGGCGCAGGCAAGTCCTATCTCGGTTTCATTCTCTACGATCTGTTCTTCAAGGCGCTCGACGACGACTCGCGTATTTACGGTATCGAAGCGCGCGATGAGCTGGTCCGGAAGTCCCAGGAACTCGCCAGGCACCTGAACTTTCCCGGCATGACTTTCCTGAATCTGTCGGTGGCAGACTCGATGGCGTCCGGTCAGTTGCCGGAAGCAATCGACGTCGTCACCGCTCTGCATGCCTGCGATACCGCCACCGACGACGCCATTCAGTTCGGCCTGAAGAAACAGGCCAGGTTCATCGTGCTCGTGCCTTGTTGCCAGGCGGAGGTTGCCGCGGTACTGAGAAGGAACAAGGGCAAGGTGTTGGCGAAAGAGGTCCTCACTGAAATCTGGCGCCACCCGCTGCACACCCGCGAATTCGGCAGCCATATCACCAATGTGCTGCGCTGCCTGCAACTCGAGGCACACGGATACCAAGTCACGGTAACCGAACTGGTGGGCTGGGAGCACTCGATGAAAAACGAACTCATCGTGGCGCGCTACAAGAACCCGCCGCAGAAGCGCGCCGCGGATCGCCTGCAGGAGTTGCTGCAGACACTTGGACTGGAAGAACTGAGCCAGCGGTTTTTTACGCCGGCGTAAAAGCAGCCCTCTTGCGCGTCCCGGCCGGGAGAGTTCAGCCTCTCGGGTGATGCAGCGCGTGCAACTGTTTCAAACGCTCGCGCGCCACCTGCGTGTAAATCTGCGTGGTCGACAGATCCGCATGCCCGAGCAACATCTGCACCACGCGCAGATCGGCGCCATGATTGAGCAGGTGGGTCGCGAACGCATGCCGCAGCGTATGCGGCGAGAGATTGCGTTCAATGCCGGCGAGCTTCGCGTAACGCTTGATGTTGTGCCAGAACGCCTGCCGGGTCATGGCTGCGCCACGCGCGGTGGGAAAGAGCGCATCCGAGATTTTCTCCTTTAGGAGCCCGCGGCGCGCACTGGCAAGATAACGTTCAAGCGCGCCGATGGATTCCTCGCCGAGCGGCACCAGCCGCTCCTTGTTGCCTTTTCCGACTACTTTGATCACGCCGGATTGAAGGTTCACCTGCTGCACGACAAGCCCGACCAGTTCCGAGACACGCAGGCCGGTGGCGTATAGCGTTTCGAGCATCGCGCGATCGCGCAGGCCGAGAGGCGATTCCCTATCCGGCGCGTTGAGCAGGCGTTCGACCTGTTCTTCGCTGAGCGACTTCGGCAGCGGCCGGCCGAGCTTGGGCGCTTCGAGGGTGGCCGTTGGGTCTTCGGTGATCAGGCCTTCGCGCAACAGATAATGATAGAAGCGCCGCAGGCTAGAGAGCAGGCGTGCCGAGGTGCGCGGGCGCGAACCGCGACTTACGCCCGCGGCCAGATAGCCCATGAGCTGTTCGCGCGTTGCCTGCGCCGGCGGTGCCTTGAGCCAGGCGGCGAAACCCTCGAGATCGCTGCGATAGGCGCTGAGCGTATTGTGGCTCAAGCCTGCTTCCAGCCAGAGCGCATCCAGAAAACGTTCGAGGGTGGCGTCAGCCGGTGCGTTCATGCGCCAGCAGCCAGTGCTTGATGTCCATGGCCCGGCCGCGCGTGGCGCCCATGAAACCGCCGGGGCCGCTGGCCGCAATCACCCGGTGACAGGGCACGACGATCGGGATGGGATTGGCGCGGCAGGCGCCGCCCACGGCGCGCGGCGCGCTCTCGAGCCTGCGCGCGAGTTCGCCGTAGGTGCGTGCCGTGCCGGAGGGAATGCGTTGCAACGCGCGCCACGCGCGTTGTTGGAATTCGGTACCGACCGGCGCCAGCGGCAGATCGAAGCGCGTGCGTGGATCGGCGAAATAGGCCTTGAGCTGAGCGCATATCTGGCGCGCGAGCGGCGTGCGCGGGGCTTGCAACGGAATACGGGTGGAAACGAAATCAATGGACGTAAGCGCCTCTTGGGCATGAATGCCCAGGCGTCCGAACGGCGCGGCGATTACCGCGGCGTAGCCTTCTTTTCGATCAGCCATAGCTGCTGGATATTACGCTCAATCACGGCGCGCTGCTTGGCGTCGTCGGCGTGCCGGAGCAGCGCCTGGTACACGAGCCGCGCATCCTGCGTGAACCCGGCCTTGCCCAGTTCCTCGGCGGCATGGTAGCGCGCCGTCTGGCCCCACATGTCGCCGCCCGTGGGGTGCTGGTAGGTCGCGGAGCGCAGATACAGCTCCGCGGCCTGCTGGTGCTCGCCCAGCGCCGCCTTGGAATCCGCCGTCCAGTAAAGCGCCTCGCGCTGGATGCGCGGATTCGTGGCCTGTTGAAACACTGCCTCCAGCAGCGCGATCACCTGCGTGTGGTGTTCGGCGGCCTGTAGATCGAACAACACCTGGATAAAACGCTCGGCGAACGCGTCGTCGAGCATCTTCTTGCCTGTAAGAATGCCATTGAGAAGTTGCACCGCGCCGCGCTGATCGCCGGCATAGACCAGCACGCGGGCGCGGCGCAGCGCCCAGCCATCCAGATCCTCACCGGCCGGCGGATTCTCCAGCCCCTGCATGAGGCGCGCGGCAAAGGCAATGTCATAGTCGGTGAGCGCCTGGTCAGCGAGCCGGTAACGCGCATACTCCGGCACCGCCTTGAGATCGGGATAACGACGACTCGCGCTATAGAGAGCACGAAGGACCTCGGTGCGCCCGTCCTCGATGAGCGAATCGGTGAACCGTTGCTGCGCCAGCTTGCGTGTCTCGATGCCGGCATGACCAAGGAGAAAGGCGTAGAACGCACGCGCCGGCAGGGCGTCGTCACGCTGGTACGATTCGGCCTTCTTCAACCACGCGGCGTCATGGCCGACCAGCAGACGCGCCTCGTTGCCCACCGCCTCGGCATAACGCTCGTATGCCTGCCACAGGTCGTCGGCGTTTGCGGCCAGCAGTGCCTCCGGCGCGGCGTGCTCGCGCGCACTGGTCAGCGCACGTTCCAGGGCGTACATCCTGTTCAGGGGGTCGTTGGCGCGCGCGGCTGCCTCGGCCACCAACAGCCAAGCCTGGTGATTGAGCGCCGGCTTGTTGCGAGTTTCTTCGGCGAGACTGAGGGCACGCGTCAGTACCGTCGCGGGCGACAGCATTTCACCCTGCAAGCCGGCAAGCAGCGTGAGCAGCAGGCCTTCGTGGGTCTTGATGTCGCCGATGAGTGCATACGCATCCCGCGCCTTGCCGGCGCGAATCAAGATAGTGGCTTCGAGCTGGCGCCACGCCGGGCTGTCGACCTGAAAATCCGCGCGATATTGCTGCAGCGCGGTGAGCGCATCGCTGACGTTGTTCTCGATCAAGTAACTGCGGATCACGAGCTGGCGCCACTCGGCGCGTTCGTCGCGGCCGCCTGCCTCGCGCCACAGCAGGTCGCGCAGAATACGGCGCGCGCCTTCGACATCTTTGGCGTTCAGCCGGGCGCGCACCGCTTCGCTCCATGCCCAATGCACAAACTCGGGCGACAGGCCGGCAGGAAGGCTGGTGGCGCGCTCGGCGAGCCGCGCCCAGTTGCGCTGCGCGCGGTACAGGGCATAGCGTTCCTTCTCCCACTGCATCCACCCTTCTGTTTGACTGGCGGCGGGCTGATGCTGGTCGAGCAGGCGCAGAGCGAGCTGGGTGGCGCCGCCTTTGGTCAGCGCGCGGATGCGTTCGAGGACATCGTTATCCGCGGCGTGAGCCGCCAGCGGAGCCTGCAGGAAGAACAAAAGACCGACGCTCAACAAAAAGCGGGTGCCGCCCGTCAGGACAGCACCCGCTTGCGTACGGCACGACCGGGCGGCCATGGCTACAGCAACCCGGAAACGCTTACACCTTTTCAGTGATGCGCGCGGCCTTGCCGGTGAGGTTGCGCAGATAGTAGAGCTTGGCGCGGCGCACATCGCCACGACGCTTCACGTCGATCTTCGCGACCAGCGGGCTGTACAGCGGGAAAACGCGTTCCACGCCCTCGCCGTACGACATCTTGCGCACGGTAAAAGACGAGTTGGAACCGGCGTTGCGGCGGCCGATCACCACACCCTCGAACGCCTGTAGCCGTTCGCGCTCGCCCTCCACCACCTTTACATGCACGACGACGGTATCGCCCGGGCTGAAAACCGGGACTTCTTTGCCCATCTGTGCCGTTTCGATTTCTTGAATCATCTTGCTCATGGCTTCACTCCAGTAGAATTCGTACCGCCAAACTGTTTTGTCTCGCCGGCATGTTCGCGCCGGTACTCATCGAGCAGCGCCTGCTGCTCGGCATCCAGATCCAGCTGCGCGAGCAGATCGGGCCGCCGTTCCCAGGTCCGTCCCAGCGCCTGCTTCAGACGCCAGCGCCGGATCTCGGCATGGTTGCCGGACAACAATACGTCCGGCACCCGCTGACCTTCGTACTCCTCCGGCCGCGTGTAGTGCGGGCAATCCAGCAGGCCCGCCGCGAACGAGTCCTGGCTCGCCGAATCCTCGTGCCCGAGGGCACCGGGAATCTGGCGCGCGATGGCGTCGATAATCACCATCGCTGCCAGTTCGCCGCCCGACAACACGTAGTCGCCGATCGACCACTCCTCGTCCACTTCGCTGTCGATCAGGCGCTCGTCCACGCCTTCGTAGCGCCCGGCGAGCAGGATCAACCCCTCGCGCCCCGCCAGCTCCATTACGCCGGCCTGGTCGAGTCGCCGGCCCTGCGGTGAAAGATAAATCACCTTCGCCTGCGGGTTGTTGGCCCTTGCCGCCGCCAGGGCCAGCTTGAGCGGCCCCGGTATCATCACCATCCCCGGCCCGCCGCCGTAGGGACGTTCGTCCACCCGCCGGTACGGGTCGGTCGTGTAGTCACGCGGGTTCCACACGCGCAACGCCAGTAATCCGTTCTCGATCGCCCGCCCGGTAATACCCATCCCGGTCAGGGCGTCGAACATCGGCGGGAAGAGACTGACAATGTCGATCTTCATCGCCGACCCCAGCTTGCTGTGTTTTTTTCAGCAAGCGAAGCAATCATTAAAATTTCGCGTCCCAGTCCACGCGCATCACGCGCGCCTTGAGATCCACACTCTTCACCGCGTCCTTGGTGTAGGGAATCAGGCGTTCGCGTTCGCCCTGCACGACCACCACATCGTTCGCACCGCCGGTCTCGAACAAATGACTCACGGTGCCGAACTCGATGCCTTCCAGGTTCACCACCTTGAGGCCGATGAGATCGTCCCAGTAATACGTTCCCGGCTCGGCCGGCGGCAGATCCGCCCGGCGCACCGCAATCTCGGTGCCGATCAGCGCACGCGCCTGATCGCAATGCCCTACTCCCTCCAGCTGGGCGATGACCCCTTTGGCCTGCGCCCGTCCCTCGATCACCCGCACCGCCTGCCAACCCTCCGGACGGCGCAGATACCAGCGCTCATACCTGAGGATGTCGGCGCGCTCGCGCGTTTCCGAGTACACCTTCACCCAGCCGCGTAACCCGTAGACTCCAGAGATCCGGCCGAGAATGACGTAGTCGTCCGTCCCGTCCTGCCCAGAAGCCGGAGTTGCCGACTTCAAAGCCGAGTCCTCAGGCAGCAGCTTTTTCCTTCACCAAAAACTGAACACGATCCGACGCCTTGGCGCCCTTGCTCAACCAGTGGTTGTAGCGCTCCATGTCCAGACGCAACGTCTCTTCTTTGTCGTTGGCGCGGGGATTGTAAAAACCGATACGCTCGATGCAATTGCTGCTGCTGGCACGGCGACGATCGGTGACGACGACTTCATAGAAGGGACGCTTCTTGGCGCCGCCACGGGCAAGGCGAATGGTAACCATATGAGTTCCTCTTGGTTGATGACCCGGCGCCAAGGAATCAGGCGACCGGCTGAAAGCGGGGCATTCTAACGGGAAATCAGGCGTAAGGAAAGGCAATATAACGCGTTTTTGAGGCTGACCGGCACCAGACTCTAGCCTTGGATTGAATCGTCCTGACCCTTGTAGGTCGGGCTTTAGCCCGACGTGTCGGCCTGAAGGCCGACCTACAGCCCGGATCAGGCCTGCTCCTCCGGCGGCTTGAGGTGCCGGAAGGCGCGATACAGGGCAATATCGTAGACAATCTTCAGACCAGCCCCGACCAGCAGCGGTGTCGCCAGTGCCAGCCCCTGCATCATCGGCCCGGCCAGAAACGGCGCCACCGCCCAGCCGCCCATGCGCACCAGATGGGTGACCCCGGAGGCCATGGTGCGCTCCTCCGGCCGGACCACGGCCATGACATAGGACTGGCGGGTCGGCACGTCCATCTCCACCAGGCATTCGCGCAACAGAAACAGCACCGCTGCGATGCCGAACGTCGGCGCGAACGGCACGGCCAACAGCAGCAAGCTGGATGGGATATGCGTGAACACCATGGTATTCACCAGACCGATGCGCGCCGCCAGCCACGCGGCGGCGAAATGCGAGGCGGCATTCGCCGCGCGCGCCAGGAAGAACAACAGCGCGATGGCAGTCTCGGAGGCGCCGAACTGCATGTGGAAAAAATACGCCAGCAGCGCGGTGCCGAGAAACCCGCCGGCGAAACTGTCGAGCGCGAACAGCGTCGAGACGCGCCACAGCACCTTGCGGCTGTGCGGCGTAAGCTGCAAGGCCGGCTTCACCTGCACCTCGACTGTTGTAGTCAGGCGCCGATACAGGATGGCGCTCGCCAGCAGCAGCACGGCATACACCGCGATCGCCACCTGAAAGGAACCGATCTCGCCGAAGCCGAACAGGCTACGCATCAGAGTCGGCAAGGCCGCGAGCAGGCCACCGAGCGCATGGCCGATATCCTGTAGCACGTTGTAACAGGCAAAGACGCGCGTGCGTCGGTCCGGTGCGACAATGCCGGGCAGAATGGCCTGCTCCAGCACCAGCGCGGCACCGCGGTCGCGTCCCATGCCGTTCAGCATGCCGAGGAACGCCACGCCGCAGACCGCCCACAGATTTACACTGACCAGCAACGCAAAGCCGCCGACCGCCGCCGCGAATGACAGGATCAGGAGCGAACGGCGTCTGCCCAGGGCGTCACCGAAAAATGTCACGACGGCGGCGGACAGCGTCGCACCGGCCAACCCGGCACCGATCACCAGGCCGATCTCCGTGGGCGTGTAGGCGAGCCGCTCGAGATAAAGACCGAGCAACACGCCCATCATCCCGGTCGCGAGCGCGCGCAGGAAGGTTGCGGTGAGGATGACGTGGCGGTCAGACATGCCGCGGCCGGCAAAGGATTGGCATGACCGCTTTCATCGTCAACGCCGGGTCTCCCAGCCGTGTCGTTCACCTTGAGCTGACTGACACCAGGTGTAGAGCGCGTCGTACAAGACCATGCCATGACGCAGCATTTCGTGATCGTCAGCGATATTGCGCGACAGCCCCAGTGAGATGGCCAGCAAGCCCGGCGATTGCGGCGCGAGGTCAAGCCGGTCGGTATCCGCGCCGCGTACGATTACCGCCAGCTGTTGCAAGGCCGGATCGGTGAGATTGTATTTATTCAAGAAGGCATCAAAGCTGCACAGCTCGCCAACGTGGCTCATCTCGACATTCGGGATGTCGTAGGGAATGGCGCCGGTTTCCCCGGCGACCTGCAACACCAGATCGGCCGGCGCGTAGAGGAACTCGGGGGCCTTGTCGATGAAACGCGCAATCAACCAGGGGCAGGCGATGCGATCGATTTTCGGCCGTTCACGGGTAACCCACTTCATTTGGAAACCGTGACTCCGCCCGCGCCCTTCCAGCCTTCGATACCACCCTCGATAAAACGCGCCTTGAAGCCTTTGCCAAGCAGCGTGTCGAGCACCGCGTTGCTGACCGAGCCGCCGCGTGCACAATAAATCACAATTTCCTTTTCTTTAGGAAGCCTGGAACTCCAATCCGCAAGTTGATCCGGATTTTTCCATTCGGCACCCGGCAGTTTCACCTTGTCGGCGGCGTAATCATTCTGGCGGCGCACGTCGAGCATGGTAACGGCATTCTTCTCGACCAGCGGCATGAGATCGTTCGGAGTAATGGTACGGCTCATAGTGGCTCCTTGGTTATTTTCCGTCCGCCGCTTCGAACTGACGCGCGCGGCATTCGCCCAGTTGATGTTGTCATGGACAAAAAACTTCAAGTTCCCATTAACGGTCGCGCCAAGGTGTAGAGCAACCCTGCCAGACCGCATGCGCCAATGACCGAAATGATGCCGACCTTGTAACGCCACAAGGCAATGAACGCGGCAACCCCAATCAGCGCCGAGATCCATTCAAACCCGGTGAACAGCGTCGTCAGGCTGAGCGGTTGCGCGAGACCCTGCGGCCAAAGCACGTGGTAGGCAAAAAATACGGCGAGGTTCAGGATCACGCCGACGACAGCGGCGGTTATACCCGTGAGCGGCGCCGTGAACGCGACGTCATGACGCGTACGCTCCACCGCGGGCGCGCCAATCAGGATAAACAGGAATGACGGCAGAAAAGTGAAAATCGTCGCCACGGTCGCGCCGGCGATGCCGGCTAGGCCCAGCAGGTCCGGACCAAATATTTCTTTCGTCCAGCCGCCAATGAAGCCAACGAACGCCACCACCATGATGAGCGGACCCGGGGTCGTTTCGCCCAGCGCCAGGCCGTCGATCATTTGCAAGGCGGTGAGCCATTGGTAGTGCTCTACACCACCCTGGTACACATACGGCAGCACCGCATAGGCGCCGCCGAAGGTGACGAGCGCGGCCTTGGTGAAGAACCAACCCATCTGCGTGAGCGTGCCCTGCCAACCGTACATCGAATACAGCAGGCCTTCGATACCGGCCCAGATCGCCAAACCGATCACGCTGAAGGCAATGACACGCGCCCACTTGAAGCGGGTGTGCTCGGCGGGCGGCGTGTTGTCATCGATCAGCGCCACGCCATAGCTCTTCTTGCCGTCGCCATGATGCCCGCCGGATTTGAATTTGTCCGGTGCCAGGCGGCCACCGATGATGCCGATGATGCCGGCACCGAGCACGATGTACGGGAACGGAATGTCGAGCGCAAAAATCGCCACGAACGCAGCCGCGGCGATGGCCCAAAGCACGCCGTTCGCGAGTGCGCGCGAACCGATGCGGTAGGCGGCAAACATGACAATCGCCGTCACCGCCGGCTTGATGCCATAGAGAATACCCGCCACCACCGGCAGGTTGCCGAAGGCGAGATAAATCCAGGTGAGCGCGATCAGAATGAACAGCGACGGCAACACAAACAGGGTGCCGGCGATAATGCCGCCCATTGTTCCGTGCATCAGCCAGCCAATATAAGTGGCGAGCTGCTGCGCCTCCGGCCCCGGCAGCACCATGGTGTAATTGAGCGCGTGCAGGAAGCGATGCTCGGAAATCCAGCGCCGCCGCTCGACCAGCTCCTGGTGCATCATGCCGATCTGGCCGGCCGGTCCGCCGAAACTGATAAAGCCGAGCTTCAGCCAATAGAGAAGCGCCTCGCCCAGAGAAACGGGATTGGGCGGGCGGCTGGTGTCATCGTTCATTCCTGTCGGCATGATCTCTCCGGGATTTACGAGCTTTGATAGGCGTTGTAGAGATGGTCGAATAGTCGTGAGGCTTCGTTCAGCAGCTTGTCGTCGTCGGGAATCGATTCGCGCGCGCCCCTGAGGAGGGTCTCCAGACCGGCCGACTCGGCTACCGGCACGCCGCCGACATCGAGGTAGTGCACCAACGTCCCGAGGCGCAGCAGCGCGGTGTCGTGCTCCAGTGCGAAGCTCGCCAGCAGATTCTCGAACGTCACGCGTGCACCCACATGGGTAAACGTGGCGCCATCAAAATCGAACCCGAGCGCGTTGCGCGGACAACGTTTCGGATCCTTGAGCCAGAGGATGCGCGCCCTGGGATCGATGAAGCGTCGAATCAGCCAGGCACTCGCCAGCCGGTCCACCCATGGGCGGGCACGCGTCGCCCAGGTGCGGCCACGGTAATCCTTGCGATTCAGCCGGGGAATACGGCCTGACTGCATCTGCGGCTCACCCGGAGCGACAAGGGCTATCTCCACGTCGGCCAGTAATTCCCCGGCCTGCACCGCCGCCGGTCCGGGGAAATAGTCGGTCGCGTGTATCGACTCAAATTCTCGCCGCAGCTGCTTCAGGGTGCGGGTGGCGTTCGCGCGCCGGCGCGGACCGAGACCGGATTTTAGTTTGCGCGCAGCCTGCATAATGCGCGCATAATCGCCGGCACGGTCGAACAGCGCGCGGAACTGGCGGTCCTGCTCCGCCTCCGGGGCATCGACCCGCAGCACCTGGGCCGTGCCGCCGGCGCGTTGCACTTCGCTCGCCTGCTGGCTGAAGGCCATGTGCGCGGACGGACTGTCCGGTAGCAGATATACGCCATCGCGCAGCACCGCCGCGCCAAGCCCCTTGAGCGCGCGCCACACGCGCATGCGCGGCGTGGCGCGATTGCTGGGCAGGCTGATTACCAGCAACTGCCAGGCGATGGGTGCGCTGGGCATAGTCATGTGGAATACTCTACATAGATGTAGCGTCTATAACAATATATTAACAACCCGGTGGAGGGTCACCATGCGCTGGATGATGATTGGCTTGTGGTTCGTGTCGGTGGCCATACAGGCGCAGGATCTGGCCTTGCAGCCGGTGCAGGTTGCGCCGAATGTGTATGCCGTGGTCGGTGATCTGGCCGGTCAAACCTATGAGAACGATGGCCTGAACAACAACCTCGGGTTCGTGGTGAGTGATGCCGGCGTGCTGGTCATCAACACCGGTCCGAGCGCGCGCGTGGCGCGCGCCCTGCATGCCGCGATCCGTAAAATTTCCGCACAGCCGGTGAAGTGGGTGGTGAACGTGAACAGCCAGAATCACTACTGGCACGGCAATGGCTATTTCAAGTCGCAGGGCGCGACGATTCTTGCCAGCAAGGAGGCCGAACGGGTCATGCGCGAAATGGGCGCGCAGCAACTCGAAGCCAACAAGGCCCTGCTCAAGGAAAAGGCCGATGGCACGGTGCTGACCTACCCGACGGAACTGATCACAGACCGGCGCGAACTGAAACTCGGCAAGACCGCAGTACAGTTGTTGCACTTCGGCCCGGCGCACACGCCTGGTGATCTGGTTGTGTGGCTACCGCAACAGAAGATCCTGTTTGCCGGCGACATCGTCTACACCGAACGCCTGTTGGCGGTCATCCCTATCAGCAACGCCACCGGCTGGATACAGGCCTTCGACAAACTGGTGGCGCTCAACCCGAAGATGATCGTTCCCGGGCACGGCCGGCCGACGGCCATCGAGGCCGCGCGCCGCGACACGCGCGATTACCTGTCCTTCCTGCGCGCCGAAGCCAAACGCATACTCGATGCCGGCGGTTCACTGCAGGATGCGGTGGAGAAAGTGGACCAGTCACGCTTTCGCTCGCTGGCCAACTTCGACTTGCTGGCACTGCGCAACATGAACCAGGTGTTTCAGGAAGTGGAGCGCGACGCATTCTGAGACCGGCGCTCGGGCTTCGCCTCAAGGTGAAGTGGCCGGACTCGCGGACTCCCCTGTGGCGGCAGGCTTCGGTGGGCCGCTCTCCGGTTCGTCTTCGAAGAAGGACGGTTTCGGTGGATTGCCGTCATAGATGAGATTGCGCCGGCGCTGGCGATAGGCCTCGCGGATGAAAATGTACTTGTCGTCCCCGGCGGCCTGCTCGATCACCCGGTCGGACGGCAGGAAGCGTGCACGGGTATCGACAATTTCCACGCCCCACAGGCCCCAACTGGCAGAAGGCGGTTCCACATAGGTTACGGGACTCGACAGCCAGTCAAATCCGAATCCGAGCGTGTCGCGCGCATAGCGTGGTCCGATGATCGGCCAAACGAAGTACGGCCCATCGCGCATCCCCCAGACGGCGAATGTCTGCCCCCAGTCCTCTTCCCTTGGTTCGAGACCCACCGACTCGGCGACATCGACGAAGCCAAGAATGCCGACCGTGGAATTCACCAGGAAGCGACCGGTATCGCGCCCCGATTGTGCGAACTTGCCCTGCAGCAGATCGTTCACCGCGACGCGCGGCTGGAGGAGGTTGCTGAAAAAATTACCGACGCCCAGCTTCACCACGTCCGGCACAACTCGGTCATAGCCCCTGGCCACCGGCTTGAGCAGCCACTGATCGAACTTCTCATTGAAACTGAACATGGCGCGGTTGAACGGCTCGAACGGATCCCACGTCTCCTCATCCATCGATGCCGGATCGCTGCGCGACTCCGGCGCAGAGCTGAGTGTCGTGCAGGCACTGGTCACCGATCCCAGCAGGACGATCAACAGTACGACGATGGGAAACGCGGGGCGGGATGCGGGCATGTGGCGTGAGCGTCTGGGTTGTTTTTGTAGTGTGGCTATCCGGCCCCTGGGCGGGGAACCGTCCGCATTGACGGCGCAAGGCTAACGGAAGCAGGCAACGGCTGTAAAGCCGGAACAACCTGGCGCCGATAACGTCTATAGTTTTATGAGTACAAGCTTGCACGAGGTGTCTCATGACCTGCACCTACCCGAACCCGCACGATCTCGGTCTCAAGATCCCCCCGACCCTGCGCGCCGACCGCTTCTCCCGGGGCTTCGAGCATGCCCTGCGCGGCGGGCATCTCGACAATGTCGAGTATTTCCGCCTGTCGTTCCGCATGGGCTACCGCACCGCCAAACTCTATCTGCGCGAGGTACGCCGGCAACGGGGCATTCTCGATTTTCCCATGCGCGCGCGTTTCCGGCAGAAGACGATCTGGTAGCCAGTCCTTCGAACGCTGGCGGAAGATTATATTTCCGCCATAATGGCGCGCATGGAAAAACACCGGCAGCAAACCTACATGGGTATCCACAAGGATACCGCCGGCCTCTCGCCGACCGGAAACATTATTCGCGACGCCTGGGTGTTCGGCATTCTGCCGGAGAGTGAAACCTGCGAGAACTGGACCGTGGACAGGATCGAGGTCGTTTACGAGAAGGTGTGCACGGCATGGGAGCCATACGGCAGTCTGGCCAGCCATCTGCCGCCAGAACTGCAGGAACGTCATGCCCGCATCTATGCCGCGGCCATCCAGCGCGCTCGCGAGCAGGGCTGGAATCCGGAGCTGGGTGACGAGGACTAGCGGCGGGGACGGGATCCAAACATTGGCATGGGCGGGTTTGAAACCCGCCCCTACGATACGGAACCACCTTGATAGCTGACGTTTATTATTATTGTAGGGGCGGGTTTCAAACCCGCCCGATTTCAGATCGGCCCATTTAAATCCCGTAAATCCCGGCTTCTAAACCCGCCCCAACATCAGGCTGTGCCGCTGCCGAGCACCTTGCGCTTGAGCTGCGCGGCAAAGTCCAGCATGCGCTGGGTGGAACGCAGTGCCTTCACCCGGATTTCCTCGGGAATCTGAATCTCGTTGGCGCCGCTTTCCAGAACGCGCGCCAGACCTGGCAGGTCGTTCATCGCCATCCACGGGCAATGGCCACAGCTGCGACAACTGGCGCCGGTGCCGCCGGTCGGCGCCTCGATCAACTCCTTGCCCGGCGCGGCCTGCTGCATCTTGTAGAAAATGCCGTTATCGGTGGCCACAATCAGTTGCCGGTTCGGCAGGTCATGTGCCGCCGCGATCAGCTGACTGGTGGAGCCGACCACATCCGCCATGGCGATCACCTCGGCCGGCGATTCAGGATGCACCAGAATCCCGGCCTGCGGATACTTCTGTTTCAGCTCGCGCATGGCGCTCGCCTTGAACTCCTCGTGCACCACACAGCTGCCGTCCCAGATGAGCATGTCGGCGCCGGTCTGGCGCTGGATATAATTTCCGAGGTGCTTGTCCGGCGCCCACAGGATTTTCCTGCCCTGCGCGTGCAGGTGCTGGACGAGCTTGACCGCGATGCTCGAGGTCACCACCCAGTCGGCGCGCGCCTTCACCGCCGCGCTGGTGTTGGAATACACCACCACGTCCCGGTCCGGATGGGCATCGCAGAACGGGATGAACTTGTCGGCCGGACACTCGAGATCGAGCGAGCACTCGGCCTCCAAGGTCGGCATGAGCACGCGTTTTTCCGGATTGAGAATCTTGGCGGTCTCGCCCATGAAGCGCACTCCGGCGACCACCAGGGTTTTTGCCGGGTGCTCGTGGCCGAAGCGCGCCATGTCGAGCGAGTCGGAGACATAACCGCCGGTCTCCTCGGCGAGACGCTGCAGATCTTCGTGCACGTAGTAGTGCGCGATGAGCACTGCATCCTTCGCTTTCAGCAGGCGCTTGATCTCGTCGAGCAGACGCTGGCGCTCGGCCGGCGACGGATGCGGCAAATGGCGCATCACCTCGGCGGTGATCGGCGAATCCTGCAAGGCAACCGGATATTTCCGGACGACCAATGTCATGGTTGCTCCTGACTGAGGGCGGG
>Ga0209706_10000717_pt1 | contig 18836 bp, 17 predicted proteins | sample PPLLaktember2015_6_FD_187263 | JGI IMG/M metagenome (GOLD analysis project Ga0209706, IMG submission 187263) | Freshwater sediment microbial communities from Prairie Pothole Lake near Jamestown, North Dakota, USA - PPLs Lake P8 Core (1) Depth... | ecosystem: Environmental > Aquatic > Freshwater...
CTGTAAAGGCCGCCTCGCGAAGCGATCGCCCGGGCGGGCAGGCTAGGCGGCTTCGGCCAGGAAATAATCCGAGATCTCGACGCCGTAGCTCCCCGGATCCAGCGTCCCCGAAACGGTCCTGACATAGCGCCCCGTGGCCGGGTCCTTTTCGGCCAGGTCCTCGATGCGGCCGTCGATCCTCGTCCCGGACACGTCCGTGATCAGCTTGACCCTGGGGCGAAGGACGAGCAGGGGGTCCTCGTTGAGCTCGAAGACGATGCCGATCTCGCCGGAGCTCAGGGCGACGAGCGAGCCGATCGGGTAGACGCCCATCATGCGGACGAAGGCCTTGAGGAGGACGGGGTGGAACTCGCTCGCGTCGAGCTCCAGCATCTGGCTCAGGGCCTCGGACCTGGTGAAGGCGTCCTTGCGGTAGACCCGCTTCGTGGTGATCGCGTCGAAATAGTCGACGACCTTGACGATCTTGCTGAACAGGTTGACGACCTCGGGCCGGAAGTAGCGGGGATAGCCGCTCCGGTCCTGCTTGATGTGGTGCTCGAGCGACACGTGGACGGCCTGGAGCGGCAGGCGGCGAGACTCCTTGAGCAGGACGAGCTTCTCCGCGCCCTTGAAGGGATGCTGCTCCATGATCTCCCGTTCTTCGGCGCTCAGCTTCGACGGCTTGTTGAGGATCTCGAGGGGCGTGTCGATCTTGCCCAGGTCGTGGAAGAAGGCGGCGATCCCGAGGTCGACGAGCTCGCTGCGGGTCAGGCCGAGGCGGCGCCCGAGGGCGATGGCCAGCAGGCAGACGTTGACGGAATGGTTGAGCGTGTATTCGTCGTAGTTCTTGAGGTTGGTCATCCCGAAGACGAACGACTCGTTGTCCACGATATGGTTGTAGATCGACTGCATCAGCCGCCGGGTGGTGTGGACCTTGAGCCCCTCGCTCCTCAGATTCCTCCGGAACGAATCCTTGAGGTGGGCGACGCCGAGGAAGACGAGCCGGGCCGTGTTGCGGTTGAGATTGGACGGCGTCTTGATGAGGGTCGCTTTCTCCAATCCGATATGGGTGACGCCGGCCGCGTCCACGTCGGCCTGCAGGAGGTCGAAAGGCGAACCCGGCGCCTTCTCCCGGCGCGAGAAGACGGGCATGAAACGCCGGAGCTCGTCGAGGGTCAGGCCCGGCTTGAACTTCAGGGCATCGAGATCGCGCTCCCGGAACTCCTCCATGAGGGACTTGAGAATGGGGTAAGTGCCGAGCGAAGACCGCAGGCGCGCCCCGTTGAGAATGAACGCGCCGTGGCGGACCCGGAACGCCGCTTCCTTCTCCTCCTCCAGGACGCGCGAGAGGGCGCCGTAGAGGAGCCGCGCCTGCTCCTGGAACGCGTCGTTCTTCGGATCGTGGATCTTGGCGACCTTGTCGACGATATGGAAGCGGATGAGCAGCTCGATGGCGTTTTTCTGGAAGGCCTTGATGTCGTCCGCTCCCAGGCGCCAGCTTTCGGCGGGGACCGTGGTCTCGAGGGTATCCATCGGCGCTTCTCAGGCGCCCCGGGTGGCCAGGGCTTCGGCGCAGGCTTCACGGACCTTGCGGCCGCGCCCGGTCGCGGCCTTCTCCAGGGCGGCCCTGGCTTCGGCCGTATCCATGCCGGCGAGGCCGGCGACCGCGGCCAGCCGCATCTCCAGGTTCCGGGTCGACGGCCACAGCCCGGCCCGCCCAAGAACTGTCGTGAGGAACTCCAGGGCCTCGGGCGAGCGCGTCCGCCCGAGGAAGGACAGGACGGCCTGCTTCTCTTTGAGGCTCCGTTTCCTGAATTCCGGCGCGGACGCCTTGTCGATGAAACGGAGGATGGCCGGCGTTTCCTGGACCGGGTCGAGAAGCGTGGCCGCTTGGATCCGCAGGCTCTCGTCCGGATCGTCGAGGAAGCCCAGGAGGACCCGGTTGGAGGTCTGGCTGTGCCGGGCCCCGAGGGCATGGATCGCTTCGAGCCGGATATTGCGGTTCTTGAACGTCGTGAAGGCCGATAGGGCCGGAAGGCCTTTCTCTTCGGGCATGTTCGCGAGAAGGCCGATCGTCGCGATCGACAGGTTGGGCCGGATATCGTTGGCCAGCCTGACAACAAGATCCGGGTCGTCCCCGCCCGCGTCCTTGATGAAGTCGACGAGCTGGGCCCTGACCTCGGCATCGTCCCATTTCTCGTAAAGCCCCCCGGCCGTCGGCAGGGCGGCGGCCCCGAGGAGCCTGAGGAACGCCAAGAGGGACGGCCAGGCGGTCGGGACGGTCGGGCCCAAAGCGGCGTCCATGGCCCAGAGCGTCCGCGGGCCGGCCATCTTCTTCAGTACGGCATCGACGAGGGCGGCCTTTTCGCCGGCCTCGGCCCCGATGTGCGATTGGAGCTCGCGAAGGTCCGAGATGAGCGCGTTGGCCACAGGAAACTGCCCGGCGCGAACCTGGTCGACCAGGAACTCGCCGAGCAGGTCGAGACTGGCCGCGCAGATCGCCGGGTCCTCTTCGAGGAAGATGATCTCGGTCGTCAGGTTGACGAAATCCTCCTCGGGCCAAAGGAGCCGGTTATCCCTGACCATATCATCGAGCTCCTGGAGCTCCTCGTCGGACAGGCTGGAGTCGGCGGCCGGCGGGCCGGACTCGATCCCCGCGGATTCTTCGGGCGCCGCCGCGGGCTCGCCCCGGCCGAGCCTGCCGCGGTCGACCGGTTTGAGGACGATCCTTCCCTCCGCGAGCCTCTCCCGGTCCACTCGGACCTCGAACGTCTCGTGGGCCAGGTCCGAGGGGATGTCCGGCAGGTTCTCCGCGACCCGGGCCTCCCTCTGTTCGGCTAGGATCCGGTTCTCGAGGAAGTCGTCCGGCGCATAGTACTGGATATTCGGAAAATCGCTCTCCCAGAGGGCGGAGACGATATCGTTGTCCTCCCCGGGCCTCTGGGCGACGGTCTTGACGATCTCGAGGAAATCGAAGAGCTCCTGCCGGTCGAGGCCCCGGTTGAAGTAAAGGGTCTGCATCCCGTCCTTGAAAAAGAAGAAGGGCAAGCTCTTGGAGGTCGACTCTTCGACGTAAGCGGCCTTGTCGGCGAAGACGAACGCGTGCTCGCCGATGTCGACTTCGAGACGCGGCTGATGCTCGAAGACGGCTTCGAACTTGCCGGTCAGGGAGTCGACGAAGGCCTTGACGGTATCATGGTCGGAGGGATACATCTTCATGGCCGAGACGGTGTTGGCCATCGTCGTGAGCAGGTCCTTGACCTGGCGGAAGCGGGCCTGAAGGTCCGCGTCGTCGCCGGTCGTTTCGGCCCGAAGATTGTCTGGCTCGGCCGCCAAGCTGACCCCCCCGTCAGTACTTTTGCCCGCTCTCAGTTTACCGGAAATCAGGGGCGAGTCAAGTGGGCTAAGAGCTCGTGGAGGCGGCGGCCTGAGCCAGGAAGTAGTCGGCGACCTCGATGCCGTACTTGGCCGGGTCGAGGGCGGTCGCGATCGTCCGCTTGAACCGGCCCGTCGCTTCGTCCCGCTCGGCCAGGTCGACCGTCCCGCCGTCGAGCCTGCGGCCCGTCGCGTCGGTGATGAGCTTGACCGCGGGCCGGAGGACGAGCTTCGGGTCGGGGTTGAGGTCCAGGACGATGCCGAGCTCTCCGGTCGTCAGGGCCACCAGCGTGCCGATGGGGAAGACCCCCATCATGTTGACGAAGGCCTTGAGGATGACCGGGTTGAACTCCGTGCCGCTCTGCTCGAGCATGAGGCTCAGGGCCTCGGCCCGGGTGAAGTCCTTGGTCCGGTAGACGCGCTTCGTGGTGATGGCGTCGAAGACATCGACGACCTTAACGATCTTGCTGAAGAGGTTGATGTCGTCTTTGCGGAAATAGCGCGGGTAGCCGGACAGGTCCTCCTTGATATGATGCTCGAGGGCGACGTGGATGGCCCGGAGGGGGAGGCGCCGGAACTCCTGAAGGAGAGCCAGCTTCTCGGCGCCGTGGAAGGGATGCTTTTCCATGATGCCGCGCTCGACGTCGGTCAGGCGGCCCGGCTTGTTCAGGATCTCGAGCGGCGTCTCGGTCTTGCCCAGGTCGTGGAAGAAGGCGGCCATACCCAGGTCGACGAGCTCGGCCCGGCTCAGGCCGAGCCGGCGGCCGAGCGCCGTCGCCAACAGGCAGACGTTGACGGAATGGTTGAGCGTGTACTCGTCGTGGTTCTTGATGTTGGTCAGGCCGTAGACGAAGCCCTCGTCCTCGACGATGTGGTTGTAGATCGACTGCATGAGGCGACGCGTCGTGCTGATCTTGATGGGTTCGTTGCGCTGGTCGCGGGAGAACGACTCCCTGAGGTGGACGATGCTGAGGAAGAACAGCCGGGCCGAGCTCTGATGGATCCCCTGCGGGATCTCTTCGTCGGAGATCTTCTCCAACTCGACGTGGCGGACGCCGGCGGCGTCGAGGTCGGCCAGGAGCTGGGCGTAGCCGTCGGTGTCCTTCTTCTCGCGCTTGGCGAAGACGGACATGAAGGCGAGGAGCTCGTCCAGGGTGAGGCCCGGCAGGAAATCGACCGACGCCACGTTCCGGGTCCGGAATTCCTCTATGGCCCCCTTGAACATGCCGTAGGTCCCGACGCCGAACTTGAGCCGGACGCCATTCATCAACAGGACGCCCTGGCGGACGCGCAGCGATGCCTCGCCGGCCTCCTTGAGGACGGCCGCCAGACAATCGAAAAAGAGCCGGCCCTGTTCCTGGAAGGCGTCGTTCCGGGTGTCGTAGATCTTGGCGATCTTGTCCACGATGTGGAAACGCGTGAGGAGCTCGACGCCGGCCCTCTGGAAGGCCTTGGTTTCGGCCCCGGGCCCCGGCTGGTGGATGTCCTTTTCGTCCATTCCCGTTGTCCCTAGGCCCGGGGCCCTCCCGAAGGCGGCAGGCGGAAGAGCGCGGCTTCGCAGGCTTCCCGGATCTTTTTCGTCCGGCCGAGAGCGCCCTTTTGAAGCGCCTGCACCGCCTCGTCGGTGGCCATGCTCTCCAGGCCGGCCACGGCGGCCAGCCGGGCCTCGAGTCGCTTTTTCGACGCGAATAGGCCGGACTTCAGGAGCGCCCCGCGGAGGAAATCGAGGGCTTCGGCCGATCTCGTGCGGCCGAGGAAAGCGAGTAGGGCCTCCTTCTCCTTGAGGCTTTTCGCCTGGAATTCCCGGCCCGAGGCTTCGCGCAGGATCTGCCGGACGCGAGCCCCTCCCTGGGCGGGGTCGAGGACCAGGATGGCCTGGATCCGGACCTCCTCGTCGGGATCATTGAGGAATCCGGCGAGGATGCGGCCGGCCAGCGGGTCCCCGGACCCTCCCAGGATCCGGATGGCCTCGGACTTGGTCTCCTTATTCTGGAAATTCACGAACGGCGCGAGATGGGGGATGCCCCGGTTGTCGCGCATTCGGCCGAGGATGCCGATGATCTCCCGCGCCAGGGCGGGCCGGGCGTTATCGGCCAGGCCGGCCAGGAGCCCGGGATTGGATTCGCCGGTCTTCTCGACGAAGTCGATGATCTTGTGTTTGGCTTCGCCGTCGGGGGCGATGTCGAAAAGGTCGGCGGCGAGGCCGAGCGATGAGGGACCGACCAGCCAGAAGAAACCCAGCAGGGATTCCCAATCCAGCGCCTTCTTCTTGTCGAGGAGGGTCTTGACCGCCTCGACCGTCTTGGGACTGACGGTGCGTTTGAGGAAGTCGTCGAGCAGGGCCGCCTTGGCGGGAGCGTCGCCCAGGTTCCGGCCGAGATCGTGGATCTTCTGGATGATCAGCACGGCGACGTGGAAGTTGCCGCGTTGGAGCTGGTCGAAGTGATACTCCAGCAAAGCGTCGAGGCTGGCCTGGCAGCTCGCGGTGTTCTCTTCGAGGTAGATGATCTCGACCATGAGGTTGATGTACTCTTCCTCCGGCGAGATCGTCCGGTTCGTCCGGACCATGGTCTCGAGGGCCTGGAGCTCGGCCTCGGTCAGGGTCGGGTCCATGGCCGCGGCCGGGCTGATCTGGCTCTCTCCGCCGGCAGCGGCCTCTTCCGAGCCGGCCGAACCGGCTTCGGGGGCCTCGGACGCCGCGCCGGCCTCGAGCGGGTCCGGCCGGGCGGCGGCCTTCGCGACCGCTTCCCGGTCCTGGGCGTCGAGATCGACCCGCCCTTGGGAGAATTTCGCGGTGTCGACCCGGACTTCGATCGTCTCGCGGGAGAGCCCGTCCGGCAGATCGGCCATGTCCTGAATGGCCCGCGAATCCTGGGTCTCGGCCAGAATGCGGTTCTCGAGGAACTCGTCCGGCGCGTAATACTGGATGTTCGGGAAATCGCGCTCCCAGAGGGCGACGACGATGTCGCTGTCCTCGGCCGGCTTCTGGGCTTCCGCCGCGATCATCTCCAGGAACTCCAGGATCTCCGCCCGCTCCAGGCCCTGATAGAAGAAGAGGACCTGCAGGCCGTCCTTGAAGAAGAAGAAGGGCAGGCTCTTGATGGCGACCTGGTCGACGTAGATGGGCTTCCCGCCGTAGGTGAAGGTGTACTCCTCGATGCCGACCTGGAGCTTCTGGTAGGCGGCCAGGAAGTCCGAGAATTTCTGGGTCAGCTGGTCGACGAACCCTCTGACGGTCGCGTGCTCGCTCGGGAAGATCTTCATCGCCGAGACGGTATTGGCCAGGTAGTGGAGCAGGTCCTTGGCCTTCTCGACGCGAACGGGATCGATCGTATCGTCCATGCTCATGTCGGTCGTCGTCTGTCTGTCCGTCCGGGGCTTTTCTTCTCAGTTTATTCGAATCGGTCCGGACGTCAATCCTTTGTTTAGTCGGGGCAGACGAGGCCTGGGGCGAAAGGTCCGGGTTCAAGGCCTCAGCGGCGGCTGAGGACGCGGCGTTCGTAGGCTTCGACCTCCCGCAGCCATTCCTCTCCGGGCGGGACGGAGTTCCTCAGGCAATAGGCGTCCCAGACCGGGCCGAAGGGCAGAGTCTTGAGCTCCTCGAGAAGCGACAGGCGCTGGAGAGCCTTTGAGGGCGCGTCGAGCTCGCGAGCCTTTTCGGCGGGCTCGAGCAGGGCCAAAAGAAGGCCCTTGAGCACCGAACGGGCCCCGAGCACCCAGGCGCCGATCCTGTTGAAGCTGGCATCGAAGTAGTCGAGCGCGATGTGGATGCGCTCGAGCGCCTGGCTGCGGACGATCTCGGCGGCCAGCTCGCGGACCTCGTCGTTGAGCAGGACGACGTGGTCGCTGTCCCAGCGCACGCCGCGGCTGACGTGGAGGAGGATCTCGCCGGAGAAGGGGAGGATGGCCGAGATCTTGTCGGCCACGGACTCGGTCGGGTGGAAGTGCCCGAGGTCGAGACAGACGATCTTGCCCCGCGTCAGCGCATAGCCCAGGTAGAATTCGTGCGAGCCGACGACGAAGGACTCGCTGCCGATGCCGAACAGCTTGCTCTCGACCGAGTCCTTCATCTGCTGGGGGCTGTATTCGATCTCGTAGATCTCGTCGAGGGACTTGAGGAGCGCGGCTCGGGCCCCCCATCGGTCGGTGGGGATGTCCTTGGAGCCGTCGGGGATCCAGAGGTTGTGCAGGCAGGAGGCTTGCTGCTCCCTGCCGATCGAGGCAGCGACCTTGCGGCAGCACTTGACGTGATCGACCCAGAACTTGCGGGTGCCGTTTTCGCGGCTGCTCAGCGTGTAGCCCGAAGCCGCCTTGGGATGGGCGAAGCAGGTGGCGTTGAAGTCGAGCTTCAGGTTGTGGCGGAGGGCCCATTCGGTCCAGCCGCGGAAGTGACCGGGCTCGATGGCGTCGCGGTCGACGGGCTTGTCGCCGAATTCGCCGTACATGGCGTGGAGGTTGACCCGGTGGCGGCCGGGGATGAGGGCGAACGCCTGTTCGAGGTCGGCCCGGAGCTCCTCGACCGTACGCGCCCGGCCCGGGTAGGCCCCGGTCACCTGGAGGCCGCTGCCGGCCAGGCTGCCGGCCTGTTTTTCAAAGCCGCCGACGTCGTCCCCCTGCCAACAGTGAAGCGACAGCGAGATCGCCTGCAGACGGGTCAGGGCTTTCTCGGTGTCGATGCCGTGCTCGGCATACCGGTCGCGGACCGAAAGGTAGGTCTTTTCGACAAGTGCCGGATCCATCCTCAGCCCTCCTCGCAAGAACGCCATCGTTATATGCTCCCTCTCATGGACTGTCAAGCCTCGAGCAGGCTCCGGAACCGGGCATAGGCGGCGTCCCAGGCCGCCGGGGAGCCCGAGGGGGCGTAGTTGCGGAGGTCGAAGGAGCGACGGATCAGGGCCCTCATCTCGGCCGGCGAAGCGACGCACCCCAGGGCCATGGCCTGGACGAGGATGTTCCCGATGGCCGTCGCTTCGGCCGGGCCGGCGACGACCGGAAGCCCGGTCGCGTCGGCCGTGAGCTGGCACAGCAGGGCGTTTCGGGAGCCGCCGCCGATGACGTGGATCTTTTCGATGGGATGCCCCAGGACGAGCCGGAGCTGCTCGATGACCTGCCTGTATTTGAGGGCCAGGCTTTCGAGCAAAGCGCGAATGAGGGCGGCCCTCGTTCCCGGCGGCGTCTGGCCGGTCGCCTGGCAATAGGCGGAGATCGCCTCGGGCATGTCCGCCGGGTTGAGGAAGCGCGGATCGTCCGGGTCGATGAGGACGGTGAACGCCGGGGCCTCGGCGGCGGCGCGGGACAGGTCGTCGTAGGTGACCGGGCCTTCCACCGACCAGGCCTTGCGGCAGCCCTGGACGAGCCAGAGGCCGGACACGTTCTTGAGGAAGCGGACCGCGCCCGCGACGCCGCCTTCGTTGGTGAAGTTGGCCTCGAGCGACCGCTCGGAGATGACGGGCGCCTTCTCCTCGACTCCCACGAGCGACCAGGTCCCCGATGAGATGTAGGCCCAGTGCTCGCCCTCCGCGGGCACGGCGGCGACCGCAGCGGCGGTGTCGTGGCTGGCCGTGGCCACAACCGGGACGTGACGGAGTCCGGTCGCCGCGGCGACGTCCTCCGCCAGCGGCCCGAGCACGGTGCCGGGCTCGACGAGGTCCTGCACGAGCTTCTTGGACAGGCCCATGGCCTGGAAGAGCCCCGGGATCCAGGACTTCGTGCGCGGGTCGAGGAGCTGGGAGGTCGAGGCGATCGTGAGCTCGGCGGCCTTCCGGCCTGTGAGAAGGAAGTTGAACAGGTCCGGCATGAAGAGCAGGTCCGCGGCCGCGTCGAGCAGGGGCGACCTCTCCCGGACCATGGCGTAGATCTGGAAGAGGGTGTTGAAGGGCATGAACTGGATGCCCGTCGCCTCGTAGATGGCCGGCTTGGGGACGATCCTGAAATACTCCTCCATGGCCCCCGCGTTCCGGTGGTCGCGGTAGCAGAAAGGCAGGCCGAGCAGGCTGCCGTCCCTGGCCAGCAGCCCGAAATCGACGCCCCAGGTGTCGACGGCGAGGCTCGCGGGCCGGCAGCCGATCGCGGCGGCCGCATCCCTCATGGCCGCCTTCATCTCGTCGAAGAGGGCATAGACGTTCCAGTGGATGTGGCCCGCCAGGGAGAGAGGCGTGTTCGGGAAGCGACGGACCTCGTGGATGGCGAGCTTCGCGCCGTCGAGCGTTCCGAGGACGGCCCGGCCGCTCTCGGCGCCGAGGTCGAAGGCGAGGAAATGCGAGGTCGCGGCTTTGGGCGTCATGGCGGTCCCGAGATTCTTCTTATATGCGGAACGGGCCGCGTTTTCAAGTCGCGGGCTTTGAAAACGGCCCGCGATTCCCCTACAATACAGCCGAAGTCAACGCAGATACCCGCAGAGGTTCCATGCCGCTCGAGGATAAGCTCAAACAGCTGAGGCGCGAACGCGAAGCCCGGTCGCGGTCCAAGAACGTCGAATCGACCTGGGAGAAGCTCGGCGAGGACGCCGGGCTGACGGTCAAGCAAAGGCTCGAGCGCCTGATCGCCCTCACCGACAAGGGGCGGGGCCTGGCCCCCGGGCCCGAAGCGCGTCCCGTCGAGAAGAAGCGCCGCGAGCCGGTCCTCGTCTTCGAGAACTCCTACGTGCTCGGCGCGAGCTACGGCCAGATCCCCATCGCCATGGGGCTGCAGATCCCGGGCGACATCATCGGGTTCCTCAGCCGGGACGCCGCCTTCGAGGGCCTCGACCTCTCGACGGCCGTCTTCCTCGACCTCGAGACGACCGGGCTCGCCGGCGGCACGGGCACGGTGCCGTTCCTGGTCGGACTGGCTTACTACCGCGACGAGCGGTTCAAGGTGACCCAGTTCTTCCTCAACGAGATGGCCGAGGAGGACCGGCTCGTCCGCGAGCTGGCCCAGTTCGTCAGCGACATGGGCTTCAAGTCGGTCGTCACCTACAACGGCAAGGCCTTCGACCTGCCGCTCGTCGAGACGCGTTTCGCCCTGCACCGGACGCCCTGCCCGCTGCGGGGGCTGCCGCACCTCGATTTCCTGTTCTCGGCCCGGAGCCTCTGGAAGCACAAGTACGACAGCTGCCGGCTGTTCAACCTGGCCCAGCAGATCGTCCAGGCGGAGCGGTCCGAAGACATCCCCGGCGCGGAGATCCCGCTGCGCTATTTCCAGTACATCCGCAGCGGCGATTTCTCGCTCATCGATCCCATCCTCTACCACAACCAGGAGGACCTGCTCTCGCTCCTCGGCGTCATCGTCGCGGGCGCGATCCTGGTCGAGCGCAACCGCGAGGCCGCGGCGCGCGGGGAAGGCGACGCCATGGACCTCTACGGGGTCGCCCGCCTGTTCGAGCGGGCCGGCGACACGACGACGTCCGTGGCCCTGCTCGAAAAGGCCCTGGCCGGGGGCCGGGGCCTGACCGCCGAGGTCTCCCACGTCGCCCGGAAGAAGCTCTCCCACCACTTCAAGAAGAACAAGGACTGGGACAAGGCCCTGCCGTTCTGGCAGGAGATGGCGGCGGGCGACGGAGTCGACTGCGACTGCTTCCGGGAGCTGGCGATGTACTTCGAGCACACGGCCAAGGATTACGACGAGGCCATCCGTGTCGCGACCGAAGGCCTGGCCCTGTCCAAAGGCAAGGCCCCCGCGGCCGAAAAGGACTTCGAGAGGCGGATCGTCCGTCTCCAGGGCAAGAGGGCGAAGGGGAAAGGGACGGCCGGCTGATGAGAGCGATGGTCCTCACCGGCTTCCGCCCGCCGGGGGAGAGGCCGCTCGAACCGCGCGACGTGCCCGTTCCCGAGGTCGGACCCGAGGACATCCTCATCAAGGTCCGCTGCTGCGGCGTCTGCCACACCGATCTCCACATCGTCGAAAACGAGATCCCCGGCGCCCGTCTGCCTCTCATCCCCGGCCACGAGGTCATCGGGACGGTGGAGAGGGCGGGGGAGAAGGCGTGCCGCTTCCGGGTCGGACAGCGCGTCGGCGCCGCCTGGCTCCGGTCGACGTGCGGCGAGTGCCGTTTCTGCCGGAGCGGACGGGAGAACCTTTGCGAGACGGCGCGCTTCAACGGCTATCATGCCGACGGCGGATACGCCGAATTCATGTCCGTCGACGAGAAGTTCGCTTACGCAGTCCCGGACGGGTTCCAAGATGACGGGGCGGCGCCGCTCATGTGCGCCGGGATCGTCGGCTACAGGGCGCTCGTCCTGAGCGAGGTCCGGCGCGGCGGCATCATCGGGTTGTACGGGTTCGGGGGTTCGGCCCACATCGCCGTCCAGATCGCCAAGCACTGGGGCGCCCGGACCTTCGTCTTCACCAGGAGCGCCAAGCACCAGAGCCACGCCCGCGAGCTCGGGGCCGACTGGATCGGGACCGCTAAGGACGAGCCTCCGGCCAAGCTGACGAATGCCGTCATCTTTGCTCCGGCCGGGAGCCTCTACCTCGACGCCCTGAGGGTCATGGACAGGGGAGGGGTGGTCGTTTCGGCCGGCATCCACATGTCGCCCATCCCCGAGATGGACTACGACCGCTATCTTTATCACGAGCGGAAGATGCTGAGCGTGGCCAACGCTACGCGCCGGGACGGGGAGGAGCTCCTCGAGGTCGCGGCCGGGATCCCTGTGCGGACGACCGTCCGGACCTACGCGCTCGAAGCGGCGAACGAGGCGCTTGCCGACCTCGAAGCCGGCCGGCTCGACGGCGCCGCGGTCTTGCGGATCGGCTAGGGACCGAAGGGGACATATACCCCTGGTACGTGTCCCCGATTCCCCTGAGGTCCGTTGCAAACCCGGCGGATTTAGGCTATATTATCCCCGCTTTTCCGGCCTTGCGCGCCCGTAGCTCAGTTGGATAGAGCGTCTGACTACGAATCAGCAGGTCGGGTGTTCGAGTCACCCCGGGCGCGCTTCCTCTTTTCCCCATATAACCCAAGCATATCAGCGACTTAGGGGCCTTCCGAGGCACCTCTCTATTTTGCCCACGATTGCCCTGAAAAGCACCGAATTGGCCCCCAATATGGGACAAAAGTGGGACAAACTCAAGGCGACGGGAAGGCTGCCAAACGCGGGAGCCTGGAGCTCAGCCCGATCCTGAGCCGGAACTGGGTGGGATATGCCAACGTGGGCGGCAGGGCATCCTTGCCCTCAAGGAGCTCGAGAAGGGCTGCCAGACGGCGCCCCACGGCGAAATAGAGGCCATCCTGACCTTGTATAGCCGGCAGGATGATCCGGCCAAGGAAGAGCGGGGAATCGCCAGGAACGCGCCCAGGACGCGCCAGAAAGCCAAACGGAAAACGATGAGGACCGAGAACTAAATGACCCAGCCAAACTTGGCCCGAGTGAAATATGATCATTCCGCCTTTCGGCAGGAGAAACTTCTTAGCCAAGTCTCAATCTTTTGATTCGGGAAGTCGCCCTTTACGTCGCCGACGTATTGAGGTTGCCGCGGATATATGGTTATCGAAGGCGGAGGTGGGATACGGAATGTCTCTTCCCCGTTCCGCACAATTCGTCGTTGTGTTGGATCCAAAAAAACATGACCGCTGTCGCTGGAACAGAGGATTCTAATGCAGAGTTCGATGTCCTTTGCAGAGCCATGTGTGTAGCCACCTGTGCCATAGAAACCGGACGGACTATGAGTCTCAGCGACATCAATTATCGTAGCAGGACGATCGCTGACGATGTTAGAAGGGCCGAATACCGACAACAGGAGTCCACTCATATTCTCCCTGAAATAGGGATAGGCCTCCACCATTTTTTCGGGATTATAGGGAGCCAACATCATTCTGTAAGCCTTACACGAGTAGTCAAGGCGAATTGGGAAGTATATGACGGGTTCAGTCCTAAGGCGATATGTCCGCCATTTTTCCACGAGTTTCATTGGCGCCATCTCCCTTTTGCATATTGTCAGTCTTTCCATTTTCATTGTCAATTCTGGCCAGCGGCCAGTTTGGCTGAATGGGCGGTGACTAACGGGCGACGAGAGTGCTATTGCCGTCCAGCATATGCCGAGGAGGTGCCAGACGGCTGAGCTAAGGCCGGAGATGGTCAGGGGCAGGGAGGTGAGGAGTGAGGCATACGGAGGCCGGGGGAGGCCGGGCTGGCCGGCACTCCCCAGCTTTGGAGGGCCTCATGAATAGAGGACGCTCGGCCTGGTCCCGGATGCAAGGGGGGTGTAATGTCGACTAGGGGCCGGTGCTCAGTCCCTGTGGACGCGAATCCACTTGACGTTCCGGAAGTCGTCGGCATCGACGAGCATCGTATCGACTCGGGGCGGTCCGTCGGCCTTCGACAATGTCACGATGAGGTCATAGGGCCTGAGCGTGTATCCGCGACTGGTGGCAAGGTCGATCAGGAAAAGGGCGCCGATCGAGGCGGGAATACTGGCCAAGAGCAACGTCCCGCCGTTTACCTCGTCATCTTGGTAAAAGCTGACGGCGGCGATGATGTAGCCGGACAGAGCTCCCAACAACCCGTTGGCCATCGCATGAGCGGTGGAAAAACTACGCCTCATCCGGACTTCAAGAGGATTATAGCCGGGGCATTCGATCCGGATGACCTGGCCCTTTTTCCTCGCCAGTCTGAGCTCCAGGGGGGTCACGCCTTTCTCGATCCCGTTGACGAAGACCGTGGCGCCTGCGGGAGAAGATGTCACCGGGATCCTCTGCTTGCTTCTCCGGGTCAGCGTCGCACAACCGGGAGAAAGCAGCACGCTCGCGAGTGGCAGGATGAGAAGCCAGGCAGTATTCTTTCTCCACATGGCTCCCTCCTCTTCGCATATGAACATACACCCGGCCAAAAATAAAGTTGTCAAGGTTTTGTCAATTCTGGAGAGGAGGCCGGGCGATGAGCGGCATCATCAGGTTCGTCGAAGAGGTGATGGGGGACAAGTCCCTCTCGCCGGCCTGGCCCGGTACCGCTCGATTGCCTGACCCTCCGTGATCGACGCGGCGTCAGTCCACGACCGGCCGCTGGAGCTGCCGTACCGGGCCCGGAGCGGGCCGTACATGGGCTTCGTTGACGTCGCTGGCGGTGGTTGGCAAGGATTCCTACGCGGTGGCGATAGGACACACCGGGGGCGAGAAGAGGACGAAAGCGCCGACTATCTGGGCCTCGGCGATCTCGAAGATCAGGCCCGTTTTGTGGTATCCTCGGCCGAAGAGAAGAAAGGCAAATAAGGCGAAATGTGCAAGCGGTCTTATCGGCGATTTCTACGAAAGGCGCTCTTGGGCTGCGTTTCTTTTTTTCTAGCGGCGGTCGGGCTAGCCCAACAGGTTATCGAGAACCCGAAGAAGCCCGCGGGCCTCAACGCAGGCCGCGTGATCGAGCTCAAGGAAGTCGCTCGGATCACGGACGAGGCCGGGAAGTTCTTTTTCGTCGGCCCGATCGATGTGTTCGCCGGCGAGGACGGCTCGGTTTACGTCCAAGACGTCAAGAAGTTATTCAAGTTCGACTCCGGCGGCAAATTTCTTAAGAATCTGCTGAAGATGGGTGAGGGACCCGGGGAGATCAACGCCGATCTGCCGGGAGTCACGGTCCGAAGAGACGACATCCTCTTGTCCGGCAACCGAAAGTTCATCAGGATCGACCTGGAAGGGAGACTGCTCGAGGAAAGGAGCTTCGGCCAGTTCCCCGTTTCTAACCTGTTGGGGTTTCACGGGGGACGGTTCTTCTTTCTCAAACGAGAGCTAGGGGAGTTCCCGCGAGTCACGGGGATCTATGAGGTCAATAGCCGTCTGGTGATCTTCCCGGAAGAAGGCGAGATGATCGAGACCCCTTACCTGATGCCGATGACCGTGACCAGGTACTTCCGGCCTGGGGTGTCAAGCAGCAGCAGCATATCCCGAATGATGCCGGCCTGGGCAGGCGATCGAGATGTCTTCCTCTTCCATACCCCGGAATACCTCATCAAGCACCTCGACCTCGAGGCGGGAACGGTCGTCCGCAGTTTCAAAAGAGTGTACGACCGGGTGCGATATGACGCGAAGGCTCCCAAAGGATATCCCCAGGAGCTCATCCCCAAATACCACAATGATCTCTGCCGTCTTCTGTGGAGAAACGGAGAGCTGTGGGCGGTGACCTCGACCTTCGACCCTAAAAAGGGGATCCTCGTCGACGTCTTCAGCCGGGAGGGAAAGTACCTCGACAACTTCTATCTTCCCCTCTTCAAGATCCGGAAGAACAACCCCCAGTATTACGCTCCAATGGCCATATGGGGGGATCTTCTCTACCTTTTAGAAGCGGACGAAGATGACCTCATCTCCCTCGTGAAGTACGAGATAATCGGAGAATAGAGACGCAGAGGAAGCATAAAAGCCAATGCTCCAAGCGAAGACCAAGATCATCAGCGGGCTGGCGGCGGTCTTGTCGATCTCGATCTGGATGGGCCTCGCGTCAGGCCCAATTCACGGGATCTTCTTCTTTTTTGTCCTGACAGTCCTGCTATGGGCCATAGCCAAAACGAGGCGCTGGATATGATTCAGACGGGCTTCCTAACGACGCCGTTCGTCCCGATGATGAACGACGTCTCTCCGTAGATCGTCGTTCCGACGTCCAGCACCTGTCCGTTGACCTTGATCGTCCGGCACACGATCTGGGTCGTGCCGTTGTGCATCTTGTCGTCGAGGATCCAGATCCGGATGACCGTTTCGGTCAAGAACGGGACGAAGGGGCTGGTAAAAACGTCATCGTTGACCTTGGTCAGCCCCCGGGTCCCGAGGTGGCCGGGGCCGGTGGACCAGGCCAGGATCGGAAAGTCCAGCCCGTTCGGGTTCGGCATCGGCAGCACGCGGGTATAATCGACGGTCACGCTCAGCGTTTGCGAGGCCGGCGTTATCTGAAGGCTCACCGAGCGGGTCGTATTCCCGACGGCGTTCGTCGTGTTGGTGAAGGTCAGGGTGTCGGTGTAGTCGCCCGCCGCGAGGGTATTCGCGGCGTTGTTGATCGAAGCCGTGATCTGGGTCGATAGCCCTGCGCCCAAAGTGCCCGAGGCGGGCGCCACGGTGACCCAGGCCTGGGTCGCTGCAACGGTCCAGTTTATGGCCGATCCGCCGGTGTTCTGCAGGGTGTAAGCCTGGTTGGCCGGCGTAAACGGGCCCCCGGTGGCTCCGGAGGAAGCGAGCCCATTGGCGGGAGTCACGGAAAGGGCTCCGGCCTGGGCATCCGGGGTCAGCGTCGCGGCGACATTCGCGGTAGCTCCCGCGGTCACGGTCGTAGTCCCCTGATAGTCCGCGTATCCGGCCTTGACAAGTCTGACGGCACGGCTCCCCGGCGCGACATTGGTCAGGGTGCAGTCCGTGGTCTGCGCTTTGTCGACCCCGTCCAGGAACACCTGAGCCCCGGTCGGGACCGAAGTCACCCGTATGGACCCGGTCGTCGGTACGCCGGGGCCGGTCGGATTGCTGCCGCAGGCAAAGGCGAACAGGACAGCAAAGGCGATGAGGAGGAATCTGAGGCTTGGTATTTTCATATCGGACCTCCTTGAGGCGAATGAGCTACCATGCTCCCGGGTTTTGTATAGGCAAGATTCGTGCCAAGGGTTAAGTCTGGCTTTTTCACCGCAACCCTGATAAGATAGCCCGGCGAATACGCGCCGGCGGGGAACCGAAGGCCCCCGCCACAACAGAACGGAGGAAGAAATGGGCTTGATGCGGAAAGAAATTCTTATGCGGCAGAAGTCGTCCCACGAACAAGAACTGAAGGACCGGCTGTCCCTCCTGTCGAAAAAGGGGGTCAAGCCCCCGAAAACCGATAAGGACCCTCTGGTGAAGAAGCTCAAGGCCGACATCAGGGATTCGAAGAGACGGCTGGCCCGGATCGACGAGATCGACAAGAGAACGCAGGAGATGGCCCGGGTCAAGGCCGAGAAGGCCGCCGCCCCCAAAAAAGAAGAGGCTCCCAAAGCCCAGAAGCCCAAGGCCACCCCTCAGGAAGGCAAGGCCAAGAAGCCGAAGGCGCCCGAAGGCGGCAAGCCGCCGAAGAAGGCCGAGTCGCCCGAAGGGGAAAAGGCCCCCGCCCCGAAGAAAGCCGAGAAGCCGAAGGAAGAACCCGTTATCTCCTGACCGCCGCCCAGCGCCCGGCCTTGTCGGACTCGACCGCGGCGTCGATGACGCACATCATGTCGTGCCCGACCCGGAAATCGGGGAAGTTCGCATTGGTGGCGTTTCCCCCTCGCTTGGCCGCCAGCGCCTCATAGTAATCCCGGAACAGGTTGAAGACCGCGTCGTGGTAGCCGATGGGATGGCCGGTCGGCAGGGTCGCGTACTTTCGCGTTCCCTCCGTCTGGAGCTGCGACGATTCGTAGAAGACCTCGTTCGCTTTCTCCCGGTGCCCGATCCAGAGGGCGTTCGGGTGGACATGGCTCCAGGCGTAGGACTCCTTTGACCCGAAGACCTGGATCTCCAGATCGACCTTGCGGCCGGCCGCGGCCTGGCAGGTCGTGAAGCTCCCCCGGGCCCCGTTCTCGAGCTTGAGGAAGAGCGAGGCGTAATCGTCCAGGGTGATAGCCACCTCTTCGGTCTCCCCGGCCGCGCCTGCCCCGAACGACAGGACCCCTCCCTTCGGCTTGCGGCGCTTCGGCAGGCAGGTGTGGAGCTCGGCCATGACCTCGACGATCTTCTGGCCGGTGATGAACTGGACGAGGTCGAACCAATGGCTGCCCAGGTCGGCGACGACGTTGGCCCGGCCCGCGACCTTGGGGTCTAGCCGCCAGGTGTAATCCGTTTCGTAGAAGAGCCAATCCTGGAGGAAATGGCCGACGAAGGCGCGGACCTCGCCGAGGTCGCCCCGCCTCGCCCGGGCCGCGGCCTCCTGGACGACGGGGTAATAGCGATAGCAGAAATCGACGGCCGTCAGGGTGCCGTGCTTCGTCGCAAGCTCCAGGAGCTCCGCGGATTCGCGCGAGTCGAGCGCCAGCGGTTTCTCGGACAGGAGCTCTTTCCCGGCCCGGATGGCCGCGGCGCTGATCTCGAAATGGACGTTGTTCGGGGCGCAGTTGTGGACGACCTCGACCTCGCCGTCGGCGATGAGGGCCTCGGCCCCATCGTAGACCTTCCCGATGCCGAACTTCCCCGCCGCCGCCTGCGCCAGGCCGGCGTTCGTGTCGGCTACGGCAGCAATCTCGACGACGCCGAGCCGCCTCAGCATCTCGAGGTGGACCAGACCGATGTAACCCGTCCCGATGAGCCCGACCTTGATCGTCTTCATGATGACCTCCGATCCGGCTCAAGCATAAACCAAGGCGAGTCCCGGCGTAAAGCCGCGGCCTGCCGGTTGCCAAGTCCTCCGAAATCGTATAAATAGTCCTCATGGCCCATCTGGCTGCGCGAACGGGATACCAGAAGCTCGTCCGACGTCTGAACAAGTCCCCGCAGGGGGCCCCGCCCTCGGACCTCCTCTTCGAGATCCTCAAGACTCTCATGAGCGAGAAGGAAGCGTCGCTCGTCTCCCTTGTCCCCCTAAGGCCCTTCACCGCCA
>Ga0209706_10000722_pt1 | contig 18817 bp, 27 predicted proteins | sample PPLLaktember2015_6_FD_187263 | JGI IMG/M metagenome (GOLD analysis project Ga0209706, IMG submission 187263) | Freshwater sediment microbial communities from Prairie Pothole Lake near Jamestown, North Dakota, USA - PPLs Lake P8 Core (1) Depth... | ecosystem: Environmental > Aquatic > Freshwater...
CCGGGACGGAGACGAGGAAGATTGCCGCAGCGACGCCAGCCGATCTCACTGCGACCATGCGCGCGACGGTATCACTTCGTGGCCGCGCTCGCAGGCGAGGTAGTCGGTGCCCGTCCGGCCGAACACGACGTTCAGGCGGCCGCGCAGGGTGCGGGCCCGGCGGAGATCGCGGGCGATGGCGATCCACTCGTTGAAGGCGACGTGGACGACGTCCCTCTTCTCGAGGGGCTTCGTCAGGCCGTACACGGGGCGCTCGACCTCGGGCTCGAAGGTGCCGAAGAGGCGGTCCCACACGATGAAGATCCCGCCGTGGTTCTTGTCGATGTACTGGGGGTTCGAGCCGTGGTGCACGCGGTGGTGCGAGGGCGTGTTCAGGAGCCATTCCAGCACGCCGAGGCGGCCCACGAGCTCGGTGTGGATCCAGTACTGGTAGACCAGGCTGATCGTGTGGGCCGCGAGGATCATCTCGGGGCGGAAGCCGAGGAGCGGGTAGTAGGCCGCGTGGCCGAGCACGAACACCAGCCCGACGCCGCGCACGGCGCAGTCGGCGAGCGCCGCGCGGCCGAGGGCCTGACCGATTCCGCTGCGCTGGAGCCCCGGCTCGACGGAGAGCGGCGCGAGGCCCAGCGCCCGGACACCCGGCGCCACACGCTCCGGCGTCACCGGGCTGAGCGCGATGTGCCCCACGACTCCCGACGGCCCCTCGGCGACCCACTCGACGAAAGGCCGCGCCTCGTGGCGCAATGCGCGCACCAGGTCCGCCTCCGCGCGCCGCCCGAAGGCGCGGGCCACTACGGCGTCGACCCCTGCGTCGTCGGACGGACGGAACGGGCGCAGCAGCGGCCCGCTCACGCGCGACCCGGGAGCGCGTAGCGCGGCGCGTAGAGATCGCCCGCCAGCATCGCCGTCTCCTTCCAGAGCGACTCGAGCGCCGCGAGCGCGGCGCCGAGCTGCGCCGGGGTCGAGCCCGGGCTCGCGAGAGCGGCGCGGACGCGCGAGGCGAAGCGCTCCGGCGCGACGCCGAGCTCCGCGACCTCGTCGAGGGCCGTCTTGTCGCTCACCAGCCAGCGGCGGTTCAGCGCGAACAGCACCAGCACGAGCTGGTGCGCGAAGCGCGCGAGGCAACCCGCCGCGCCGTAGACGTCGCCCGCCGCAACGAACTTCGGCGCGAAGGCGCGCAGCCCGAACTCGACGGACCAGAGCCCGTCGGAGACCACGGCGCGGCGCAGCGCCTCGGGGTAGCTCGCGAGGCGCGCCTTCAGCGCGGCGAGGCGCCCGCCGGGGTCGCGCAGCGGCACGCAGATCGCGAGCTCGCCGAGCGCGGTGCCGCTCCAGTAGCCGAACGGCGGCTGCTGGCCGTGGTGCACCGAGTGCCGCCCCGCCTCGCCGTCCGCGAGCGCGCGCTCGAGGTGCTCGACGCTCCGGTAGAGGAGATCGACGCGCTCCCCGCGAGCGACGAGCCAGGCGCCGCCGTTCACCCAGGGCCCCCACTCGTAGAAGCCCGACACGACAGGCCCCGGCGCGTCGTTCCAGCGCGCCGCCAGCTCGCGCATCGCCTCGAGCGCGAAAGGAGCGCCTTCGCTGTAGAGGACGCCGATGTCGACGTCGGAGCCCTCGCGAGCGCGGCCGCGCGCGCGCGAGCCGCCGAGGGCGAGGGCGAGCACGCCCTCGACGCGCGCGAGCTCGCCGGCGAGCTCTTCCACGAGCTTCGTCTGGCTCGGCGAGAGCTGCGGCAATTGCGGCGCTGTCAAACCTGGCCGGCCTCCGGCGCGCGTTCGCCGCCCTCCGCACCGGATGGCGCGCGTGCTCCTGCGCCGCCGAACAGCGTCACCACCCAGGCCACCGCGAGGCTCGCGATCGCGACAGCCGCGATCCAGGCGCCGGGCGCCGTCTCGCCCCAGCGTCCGATCACCCAGACGAAGTGAGCCGCCCCGAGCAGGAGCAGCGGCTGGACCCAGAAGAGCACGCCTCTCGCGAGGCCGCCGCCGCGCCTGCGCAGGTAGAGCAGGATCAGGAGCGGGCCCACGAAGCAGATCCCCATCAGCACGCCGCCGAGCGGATTGGTCCAGAGCTGCTCCGCGGCGATCTGCTGGTCGACGATCGCGGTGGCGCCTTCCGGCGGCGGCTCGCCCCGCTCGACCTCGACCGCCTTCCCCTCCGCGTCGACGTAGCGCGTGCACGTCGAGAGCGGCAGCACGAAGCAGACGGCCAGCGCGATCGCGGCCAGCAGCGACAGTCGGTTCGTCACGCATCCTCCCCGAGACGCACGGCCAGGAGCGTCGCATAGCGCTCGAAGCCGAGCCGCTCCGCGATGCGGAGCGCCGGCCGGTTCTCGAGCAGGGTCTGGTAGAGCACCACCTGCCCGCGCCCCAACGCCTCCGCGACCCCGGCGCCCACCGCCGCGAGCCCGTGCCCGCGACCCCGGTAGGCGGGGTGCGTCACCACGCCCGGATCGCAGGCGCCCGCGCCGCGGTCGCGCAGGCCCGCCGCTGCGACGAGCTGCGAGCCCTCGAAGGCGCCGAACAGCTCCGTCGCATCCGCGATACCGGCGTGCTCCCAGTCGAGGGCGGAGCAGGCCTCGCGGAGCGCGTGCAGCGCCGGACGGTCCGCTGCGGTCAGCCGCCGCGCCGGCTGCGCGCCGCCCGGGAAGCGCTCGGCGGCCAGCCACCCCTGGAACGACGGCCCCACCACGGCCTCCCGAGCGACACCGAGCAGAGACGCGGCGGACTCTCGATCCAGCAGCTTGCTGCGCGGCCATGCGGCGACGGACTGCCGCAGCGCCGCGAGCCGCTCGGGAGGCGCGGAGATCACCGCGCTCTCGTCCCGCACGAACAGCCAGGCGCCGCGCCAGCCCGCGAGGGCGGCATGAGGCGCCACGCGGACGCCCGGCGTGCGGAGCGCTTCGGAGGGCACGCCGAGGAAGCGCGACCAGTAGCCTTCGACGAGACGGAGGGTGGCGCCGGAAGGCATCGCTCGTTCAGCTCCTACGCACGACGGCGCTGGCGCGCAGCCCGGAGGTGCCGACCGGCCGCACCGAGACCTCGAACTCGGAGGCCGGCAGCGCGGCCTCGATGAAGGGCAGCCCGGGCGCGTAGACGAACCGCCCGCCGGGCTCCAGGGAGCGCAGGATCTCCATGTAGCGGACCGCGAAGCGCGCCGCGCGCTCCGCGCTGCGCAGGTGGGCGTGCAGGAAGTGGAGCGAGAACGACTGGTGCGCGAGCACGCAGCGCCAGGCCAGCTGCGGCAGCCGCGCTTCGAACCAGGAAGCGCGCACGAAGCCGGGCGCCTCGGGCGCGCTCCGATCGAGCCCCCACACCGGATCGTGTCCCTGTTGCCGCAGGTGGTGCACCAGGGCTCCGGAGGCTCCGCAGCCGAGATCGAGGAGCGGCGCGCGGAGGTCCTGCGCGCGCACGCCGAGCACGCGCAGCTGGAGCTCCGGCGAGTACTCCGCGCACACCGCCCCCGCGCTCTCGGGCTGCGCCCCGCAGCGCGCCAGCAGCTCGACGACGAGCGCGCGCAGCCGGTCGTGGTGCTCCGCCAACCGCGCGCGCAGCGCCTCCGCGACGGGCGGCCACGGGCCGCTCGCGGAGAGCACTCCCACGATCTCGCCGGCGAAACGCGCGTAGAGCGCGCGCAGCTCGCCTTCGCCGACGGCGTCGATCTCGAGGTACTGATGCTCGCGCTGCAGGAAGTCGCGCGTCGCCGCCGCGAGGAACGCGGCGAGCTCGGCCTGCCGCGCGGGATGCGCCTCGAGCTCCTCGAGGATCGCGCCGCGGCGCTCGCGCGCCGAGCGCTCGAGCGCCGGCGAGAACGTGCGCAGGTGCGGGGCCGCGCCGAGGATGTCGCCGAGCCGCGTGCTCGACAGCTCGCGGAAGCGCTGCTCCAGCAGCTCGCCGACGGCGCCGTTCACCCGTTCCCTCCCGGACCTCGGCCTTGTCGCCGGCGCCACTCGGCCAGCTCCTGCATCGTGAGCCGCGGCAGCGCGTCCCGGCTCTCGAACCAGGGAGCTTGATGCTCGACGAAGATGTGGCGATCGGGCCGCGCGCCGGGGTCGCCGTCCAGCAGCCCGGCCGGAATCTCGAACCAGCTCGCTCCGGGGGGCGGGTCCGGAACCGGCGAGCCGCAGCGCCGGCAGAAGGCGACGCGGTAGGGCGGCGGGCTCCGCAGGATCGGCGCCTCGTAGCGCTCGATCAGCTCGCTGCCCTGGAGCAGCCGGAAGTCGGCGGCGTTCACGCCCACCGCGGCGCTGAACGCCGAGCCGCTCGCCTTCCGGCAGCGCGGGCAGTGGCAGAGCTCGAAGGGCCCGACGGCCCGCTCGATCTCGAAGCGCACCCCGCCGCACAGACAGCCGCCGGAAGTCACCTTGCACCCCTCCTCAAGAGCGCCCGGCGAGCGGCCGATCCAACCTTCAGGGACCCCGCCATGGCCCAGCCTCCTTCGATCAAGGGACGCATCTTCGCGACCGCCATCGAGGACCTCACGAAGCTCCTCTCGGCCGGCGAGCTGCGGCGCGAGGAGCTGGGGCGCTGGCTGAAGCCCGGGGACCTGCAGGTCCTCGACCAGCCCATCGTGGCCACGGAATGGTACTGCATCCAGACCTACGCGCGCGTCTGCACGCTGCTGCGCGACGTGGTGGGCGGCGGCAGCAACGACTACCTGCGCAAGCGCGGCGAGCGCTCCGCGCTGAAGCTCCTCGAGGCGGGCCTCTACGCGCAGCTCGAGTACCTGAAGCGCGCGCAGGTCGGCAAGGAGACCGACCCGCAGGCGCGCCATCAGGCGTTCGGGCGCGACCTCAAGCTGCTGACGACGATCAGCTCCAGCATCCTCAGCTTCTCGCACTGGGAGTCGAGGCCGGACCCCGACGTGCCGCTGCGCTACCTGATCGAGGTGACGGAGGCCAGGGACTTCCCCGACGCGCTCGGCTTCACCTCCGAAGGCTTCGTCAACGGAATGGCGAAGACGCACGGCGACGCCGACCTCTGGCGCTGGGAGCGTGCGCGCCCGGACCTCGTCGTCTTCAGGATGATCCGCGCGATCTGACCGCGTGCGCGCGCAGCAGCAGCGCGCCGGGGACCGAGAGCAGCGCCGCCTGGAGCAGGCCCGCCGGCCAGCCGCGCCCGTGCGGGCTCGCCTCGCTCCAGACGAGGTGGGAGAGCGCGACGTAGAACGCGTACGCAGCGGCGGCGGGCACGATCCAGGAGCGCTGCGTCCAGAAGCCCCAGGCGCCGGCCGCGAAGATCGCCCAGTGGAGCGGCGCCGTGAGCTGCGCCGCGCGGCCGTGCACCTCGAAGCCGAGCCAGACCTCGACGTCGCGGGTCTCCTCGAAGAACAGGTCGCGCGGCACGAGGAAGGCGATCGTGACCAGGCAGAAAGCCGCGGCGGCGCTCATCCAGCGCGGGCGCGCGGCGGGCGGCACCGGCGCGCGCGCCTAGAGCACGCGCTCGGCGAGGTCGACGAACGCCGCCTTCGGCCGCGCGCCGACGAGCTGGCCCGCGACCTTGCCGCCGCGGAAGGCGAGGATCGTCGGCATGGCGCGCACGCCGTACTTGCCGCTCGCGAGCGGGTTCTCGGCGGCGTGGATCTTCACGATGCGCAGCCGCCCGTCGTACTCCTGGGCGAGGTCCTTCAGGAGCGGCGAGATCTGGCGGCACGCGGGGCAGTGATCGCCCCAGAAGTCGACGAGCAGCGGGAGCTCCGACTCGAGCACCTCCTTGGCGAAGCTCTGGTCCGTGACGTCGCGAATCTCGGCCATCTCACCTCCCAGCGCGCGGAGTGTATCAGCTCTCGGCAGCTAGCGGGCTGCCGCGCGGGCGCGCGCGCACGCCGCGCGGAAGCGCTCGATCTCCGCGGCATCGTAGGGCGAGCCGTCGGGGTGCAGCAGGTCGTGGTGCCAGAGGCCGCCCTTCGCGAGCGCCTCGAGGCCGGGCCACGGGAGGTGCGTCTGCGTGCGGCCGTTGACCCACCCCCAGTGGAAGCAGCCGATCCGCTCGCGCTCGAAGTACGGCAGGTGCGTTTCGGCCCGCGAGCCGAGGCCGCGCGCCAGCCACTCGGTGCAGACCAGCGGCCGCCCCGCGGCGCGCAGCGCCTGCACCTTGGCGGCGAGGGGCTCGAGCGGGAGGTAGTCGTGGAAGCTCACGAAGTCCGAGAGCTCGACCAGCCTCGTCTCGCGCTCCCGCCACTTCGGCCCCCAGATGCCGCTGGTGAGGGGCTGGCTCGGGCGCTCCGCGCGCGCCCAGCCGAAGCTCGCCTCGGCGAGGGCCAGGCTGTGGGGCGCGAGCGGGCCGCCCGGGTGTCGCTCGGGCGGCCGCGTGAACACCATCTCGTTGCCGGGCTCGTTGTAGAGGTCCCAGCCGAGCAGGCGCCCGTCGTCCCGAAAGTGCGAGACCACGTCGCGCACGTAGCGCTCGAGCTCCGGCCAGGCGGCGCGGTCGCGCACGCGCTCGCGGCCGGGGCTCGCCGCGCCGCCGCTGTTGTGGACGCCGGGCACCGGCGCGTCCTGGGGGCCCAGGTACGGCTCGCGCCCCGAGAAGGCGCAGTCGTCGAAGGGGCACAGCAGGGTGCGCATGCCGCGGCGCGCCGCGGCGCCGAGGAAGCGGTCGAGGCGCGCGCGCAGCCCCGCGGCATCGTCGTGCCAGACGAGGAACTGGAGGTTGGTGCGCAACGCGTTGAAGCCGATGCGCTCCGCCCAGCCGAGCTCCTCCTCGATCGTCGCGAGGTCGAAGCTCTCGGCCTGCCACTGCTCGGTCCAGTTCACCGCCGTGCGCGGCAGGTAGTTGAAGCCGACGATCCAGGGCTGGCGGCGGTACCACTCGTCGATGCGCGGGATCGGCCAGGGCTCCACGCCGGACGTCACCTTTCAGAGAGGCTTGTCGAGGAACACACGACCCGGCGTCCCGGTGAGCGCTTCGTAGCCCGGAACGCTGCGCCGGGCCAGCTCCACGTAGCCTTCGCGCGCGTAGAGGCGGAGGGCGGGATTGGTGAGGCTGGTGGTGAGGTTGATGCGCGAGCAGCCGCGCTCCCGGGCGAGCGCCTCGGCGCGGCGCAGGAGCTGCGCGCCGATCCCCATGCCGCGCGACTCCGGCGTCACCTGCAGCTCGACGACGTGGTAGGAGCCGGGGGGCACGGGCATCTCGAGGCGCGACCGCAGGCGCACGCGGCGGACGAGGCCCGGGAGCTCCCACGGCGCGTAGACCCGCAGGATCACGGGTAGCGTCCGGAGCAAGGCTGCGGGCGACGACGGGAAGTTGCCGCCGCGAGGTCGGCCGAGGAGCGCGCCGACGGCCCGGTCGCCGAGGAGGGCCAGCAGCAGGTCGTCGTTCGGCGTCCGACCCGCGCCGGTACGGAACAAGCCGATCCCGAGCGCCGCCGCACGCTGCGCGCCGCCCGCGACGCCGGCGGCCTCGGCCGACGGCGCGCCATAGAGGATCTCCGCGGCGCGCCCTTCTTCGGCGAGGAGCGCGCGCCGGATGGAGATCGCGCTCACGGCTCGGAGCCGTCGCGGAGCAGCGATCCGCTCGCGACCGCGATCCAGAGGAAGATCGACGCTTCCGCGACGCGCTGGGCGAGGCCGCGAACCGAAGGGAAGGAGGGCGTCAGCATGGCGAGGAAGCCGAGCGCGACGAGCGCCGCCGCGGCGACCGAGAGCCGGCCGAGGGCGGATCCGCGGAGCCCCGCGGCGAGCAGCAGCAGCCCCGCGATGGCGCCCGCGTACTCGAGGGCGCCGAACGCGTTGTGCAGCGTCTGCGAGAGCGAGCCCGTGACGGGGCAGCCGGGATCGCAGGGTGCGAGCGAAGCGGCGAGGTAGGCCGCGCCCACCGCGCCGAGGCAGGCGAGGCCGGGCCGCTTCCACCGCGATGCGGGGAGAGCCGGCGCCGCCAGCGCCAGGAACGCCAGGACCAGCAGCCCGATGGGCGCGAAGCCCGCCGCCGACACCCACTCGGCGCCCGGCGCGCCGGACTCGCCGAGCTCGCTGATGAACTGCGAGACGTGGGAGTAGCCGGGCCGGGCGCGCGCGCCGAGCAGCGGAACCGCGAGGGCCAGCGCGACGGCGGCCAGCCCCGCGAGCGCGGCCGCGCGTCGCCGAGGGGCGCTTGCCGTGACGACTGCCATCGGCGGCAGAGGTTACTTCAGCCGCCCTCGGGAACCTGCGGGAGGTTGTCGCAGATCTCGAACCACGGCGCCTTCGACGCGGTGTGGATGTGACGCGAGGGGCGCAGCGGCGGCGCCGAGTCGAGCGTTCCGCAGCGCACCGACACGACCTGCGGCGTGCGCTCCGAGTGACTGTAGATGGGCGACCCGCATCCCGAGCAGAAGTAGCGCCGCTTCTGCGGGCTCGACTCGAAGCTCGACAGGGCCTCGCGGCCGGAGATCACCGCGAAGTCCTCCGTGAGGACGACGGCGTTCGTCGCGAGCGACGAGCCGTTCGCCTTCCGGCAGACGCCGCAGTGGCAGTGGTACATCGCCTTCGGCGCGCCCCGGATCGCGTAGGCGACGCGCCCGCAGAGGCAGGACCCGCGGAGCGTTGCGTCCATCTCGCCCCTCCTGACTCGAGACGATAGGCCCTCCTTCGCGGATCCGGCTCAATTACAACATCAATGTTGACTTTATTCGAAATATCCCTTATCCAACAGCTGTGAGCCCGCCCCTGAGCAGCCCTCCGCGCCGAGCCAGGCGCTCGGACTTCGAGCGCAGCCGCCGGCGGATCGTCGAGGCGGCTCGCCACCTGATGGCGGAGCGTGGACCCGAGGGGCTCACGGTCTCGGCCGTGGCGCGCGCCGCGGAGATCAACCGCACCACCGCCTACCAGCACTTCCGCACCCGCGACGAGCTGGTCGCTGCGGTGACGGCGGATCTCGTCCGGGAGGTGGCGACCGTGATCGGGAGGCCCGGCGCGCTCGCCGACCGCATCGACCACGTCGCCGCGTACTTCGTCGACCATCCGGAGATCGCGCGCCTCGCGCTCCACCTGCTGCTCACCGAGAACCCGTTCCCGCGCGAGGCGTGGGGGCCGTACCTGGAGGAGATGCGCGCCCTCGCCGCGAGCGGCGGCGCGCATCCCGACGTCGACCCGGAGATGCTCGCCCACGTGCTGATGTCGGTGGCCCTGCTCTGGCCGCTGCACGCCCGCATCGCGGGCGACGACGAGGCCGCCACTCGCGCCGCCACGCGTCGCTTCACCCGCGAGCTGAAGCGGCTGCTGCTCTACGGGCTGTTCCGGCCCGAGGCCTGCCCCGATCTCGTCGCCTCCGTCGAACGCAACCCCGACGCCACGCCCCCTCCCAGGAGGAGCTCTTGACCGCGATCGCCTTCGACCCCTCCAGCGACGCCCAGCGCGCCGATCCCTACCCGGCCTACGCGGAGCTGCGGCGCCACGCGCCCGTGCATCGCCTGGAGAAGACGGGCGCCTATGCGGTGTCTCGCTACGAAGACGTGGCTTTCGTGCTACGCAACCCGGAGCTCTTCTCCTCGAGCGCCATGCGGACCGCGTTGACGAACGTCGCCGCGACCGGCGCCCCGGGCGTCGAGATGGCGGTGGCCGACGCGGCGCGCGTCGGAGAGCTGCTGCAGACGCTGCCCTTCCCGCTCCCCGAGGTGCTGGCCTCGCGCTTCCTCATCTCGTCGGATCCGCCGGTGCACGGAACGATGCGCGGCCTCGTGAACCGCGGCTTCACGCCGCGCCGGATCGCCGCCCTCGAGCCGCGCATCCGCGAGATCGCGCGCGCCTCCCTCGGCGCCGTCCGAGGCAAGCGCGAGCTCGAGCTCCAGGGGGCGTTCTCCATCCCCCTTCCGGTGACGGTGATCGCCGAGCTGCTGGGGGTCGAGCCCGAGCGCACCGAGGACTTCAAGCGCTGGTCGGACTGCGTCATCGCGGGCTCCACGGGGGCCGCCGGCACGCTGCGGCCGCTGGAGATCCTCGAAGCCTTCTCGGAGCTGAGCAACTACATGACCCGCGTGATCGAGGCGCGCCGCACGCAGCCGGAGGACGACCTGATCTCGACGCTCATCCGCGCCGAGAACGGCGAAGACGCGCTGAAACCGGTCGACGTGGTGATGTTCACGCTGCTGCTGCTCGTCGCCGGCAACGAGACGACGACGAACCTGATCGGCAACACGATGCTGGCGTTGCTGGCGCACCCCGAGCAGCTGGCGCGCGTGCGCCGGGATCCGGGCCTCGTGCCCTCCCTGGTGGAGGAGGGCCTTCGCTACTGCGGGCCGATCCAGTTCCTGTACCGCCATGCCACCCGCGACGTCGAGCTCGCCGGCGTCACGATCCCGGCGGGCTCGCTGGTGATACCGCTCATCGGCTCCGCCAACCGCGACGAGAGGCAGTTCGAGGAGCCCGATCGCTTCGACGTGACGCGCAACGCGCAGGGCCACCTCGCCTTCGGCCTCGGCATCCACTTCTGCCTCGGCGCCTCGCTGGCGCGCCTCGAGGCGCGCGTCGCGCTCGAGGAGCTGCTGGCGCGCTACGCGCGCTTCGAGCCGGTGGAGCCGCGCGTCGAGTACATCGACTCCTTCCTCGTGCGCGGGCCGAAGCGCCTGCCGCTGCGGGTCGAGGCCGCCTAGCCCGGCGAGCCCCCGAGCGACTCGAGCCACGCGACGGCTTCCTCGCGGGTCGCGAAGAAGCGGAGCTGCGTTCCAGCGCTCGCCTCGCGGGCGAACTCGCGGAAGCGGGGCGAGTGGGCGGAGAGGTCGGGCACGACTCCCGCCATGCGCACGTGGTAGTTGGCGAGCTTCTGCGCCAGCTCACCGGCGATGCCGCTGCTCAAGTCGAAGAAGGCATCGGGCAGTGCGGCGCGGTCGATCAGGAGCGCGCGCGACCCCTGCTCGACGCAGCGGATCACCGCCCCCACCGGATCGATCGGACGCGCCGAGTCGTCTTCGAAGAACGCGGACACGGCGCGCCGGCTAGCCGAGCGCCTGCAGGCGGCGCTCTCGAACGAAGAGGAACACCGGGAAGGCAAAGGCGAAGGCGATGCCGAAGGCGAGCGCCGGGTAGACCCACCAGCGGCGCATCTGGAGGCGGCGCGCCTCGGCGAAGGACCAGACCAGGAAGGCCGCGAGCGCGACGAGCAGGTCGTTCGTCAGCGAGCTGGAGGCCGCGTTGGCGTAGCCCGCGCGCACGAAGTCGACCGCGCTGAACGAGCCGCCGGCTTCGCGCATGAACTGGAAGTTGAAGTACCAGGTGGAGATCAGGCCGATCAGCGCCAACGCCAGGTACACGATCTGCCGGGTGGTGAGGTTCATGGGGCTCCGGGTCCTTTCCTGGGTCGGCCCTGCTCACGGCCGAGCTCCGGCCGGCGTCGAAGCCTCAGCGAGGCTCGAAGGTTCGCTCGAGGGTCTCGAGAGCTTGCTCGAGCGCGACGAGGTCCGCCTCCTCGAGGGGGAAGTCGCGAGTCTCCTGCCAGCGCGCCGGGGCCGATCGAAAAGCGAGATGGGCCGGGGGCAGCTCCGCGGCCCAGCGCGCGACCGCGGGCGGCAGGCCGGACTCGCCGGTCTGGGAATCGAGCTCGGCGATGCGGGCCGCAGTGGCCCGCTGGAGGCGGAGCAGGAGTCGCCCGGGAGCCACGAGCTGGCGCATGAAGTCGCGGAGCGGGAAGCGAACCGTGGGATAGGAGACCCAGTGGCTCCTCTCTTCCAGCTCGACCAGGAATCCCCGTTTTCGCAGGTAGCAGTTGCATTCCTCCCAGGCCCAGACGAACACCTCGGGCCGCCCTTGCAGGAGCTCGGCGGCTCCCGTGAACCAGCACGCCATGTTGTACGCCGTGTCGAAGGTCTCGTGGGAGTTCCAGGCCTTCCCATCCGCCTCGATCAGCAGGCCTCCGGGCGCGTGCTCGCACGGGCAGTCGTCGAAGATCCAGCGGAGGTAGGAGTCGAGGTCCCGGAGGAAGTCGGCGGGGTCGACCCATTGGTCGTTGCGCCAGATGCGGTAGGAGAGCGACACAGATGCGACGCGCATCGGGCCTACCCGTCCTCAGCCTTCCCGGAGCCAGACGCGGAGCGGGCCGAGGCTTCGAAAGCCGAGGCCGCGGGCCTCCGCGAGGGAATCCCCGGATTCATAACCGACCACCGCCGCGCCCGGAAGCTCGTCCAGCGCGGCGTCGATGCACTCGGCGCGACGGGCCGCGCGCTGCTCCCGGGCAAAGAAGTTCGTGAGCCCGACCAGGCTCCCGGTGCGATTCGCGATGCCGCCGGCCGCGATGCCCCCGCCCTCGTCCCGCGCCGCGAGGATGGCGATCTCGGGGCGCCGCAGGAGCGCCGGGAGGAAGACCCGCGGCTGGCCGGCGCTCTCGCCCCATGCGGCTTCCCAGGCCGCGAGCTCGGGCTCGGAGCGGACGCGGATCCAGCCGGACGGGCGCGGGCGGCGCACGGCGGGCACGCTGCGGGCGATCCACTCGCCGTCGAAGAGCAGCCGGAAGCCCGCGCGCTCGAGCGGGAGCACGGCGAAGCTGTCCTTGACGGCCCAGGCCGCGGGGGAAAGCGCACGCTCGAGCTCGCGGATCGCCTCCAGCGCGGGGCCGGGCGCGGGATCGAGGGTCACGAGGTTCGGGTAGTACGGAGGAGTCGGAGCGCGGCTGATCCAGTAGGGCTCGAGGAGCTCACCGGGGCGGCCGTGCGCGCTGCACACCGCATCGCACCAGGCCGAGTTGTTGGCGGCAGCGTCCTCGACCCGAACCTCGCTCCCGACCCCCGTGGAACCTCTCATCCTTGCGCACCCGCCATCGGGAGCGCCGACTCGCGCCGGTCGCCGAGGTGCTCCCGGATCGCGGCCAGCACGCGCTCGGGGTCCGATCGCCGCATGTAGTCCGTCGACTGGTCGATCCAGCGCACGATGCCCGCGGCGTCGACCAGGAGGGTGGTCGGAATCGGAAGCGGGATGATGACCCCCGGCTGCGGCGCGAAGTTCCGGGGGTTCCGCAGGTTGTAGAGATCGGTGATCGCGAGCTGCGGATCGGGAACCATCACCGCACGCAGGCCGTGCTTGCCGCGTCCCTGGCGGATCTTCTCGGCGCTGTCGGCGCATACCGCGACGATGACGAGGCCTCGGGCGTCGAGCTCGGGTCGCAGCTCCTCCCAGCGGCGCAGCTCGGCGACGCAGTACGGGCACCAGTGGCCGCGAAAGAACTTGAGGAGGAAGGGCCTCCCGCGCAGGCCGGCGAGGGCGAACGGCCGCTCCTGGTCGTCGCTGGCGACGAAGTCGAGAACGCGGCCGCCGACCGCGACCGCGGCGACCTTCTGCGCCTGCCCGCTGGCGGCGTAGAGCGCGAGGAAGGCGAGACCACCGACGATCGCCGCGGCGGCGGCGATGCCTCCGGCGACGCCGGGCCCGCGCGCGAACGCCGCTACGCCGAGCAGCGCCGCCGCGCCCGTCGCCAGCAGGTACGGCGTGATCCGCTGCGGGATGCGCACCTCTCGCATGAGCCGCAGCCAGCGAATGCCGGCGACGCCGAGGAGGGCCGCGGCGGCGAAGCCGAGGACCGATCCGGTCATGACTCACTCCCGGTTGCTGGGCGCGCCGGTTTAGGTACGGTGTACGTAAAGGTTCCACAGTGCGGAGGAGAGGTCAAGGGAGATGGGAAGGCCGGCCCGGTTCTCCCGCCAGCAGCTGCAGGCGGCGGCGCTGGCGCTGGTCGACGCGCACGGGCTCGGCGGCTTGTCGATGCGGACGCTCGCCGCCGAGCTCGGGACCGGACCGATGACGCTCTACAACTACGTCGCCGACCGCGAGGAGCTCGACCTGCTCGTGGTCGAGGCGGTGATGGCGAAGGCACGTTGGCCGCGCACCGCGCACGCGGACTGGCGCGACGACGTCCGGGCGCTCGCCACGGCGACCTGGCGCGCCGTGCGCGCGCACCCGAACGCGACGCCGCTGATCCTCACGCGCCGCAGCCGCTCGCCCGCGCTGATCGAACTCTCCGAGGCTCTGCTCGCCGCCCTCGCTCGCAGCGGGCGCTCGCGGCGACGGCTCCTGATCGCCTTCCGCGCCGTGACCGCCCTCGTGATGGGCTTCGCGCAGGTGGAGCTGGCGGGGCCGCTGTCGGTCGAGCCCGCGCAGGCGGTGATCGATCGCTTCCGGGCGCTGCCGGCGGAGCGCTTTCCGCGTCTCCGCGAGATCGCGAAGGCGGCGGAGACCAGCGATTCCGCTGGCGAGTTCCGCCGCGGGCTCGATCTGCTCCTGGCGGGCCTGGGATCGTGAACGGAGGCGGCGGCTCGCTACAGCGGATCCAGCCGCACCGCGATCGTGTCGTCGGTGTCCGGCGCGAGCGTGCGCACCCAGCGGTCCGCGAGCCCGTACTTCTCCCGCAGCAACCGGTCGACCTGCGGATGCGGGCCCGGCGCCGCGTGGGCCCTGTACTTCCGGACGGCGCCGGCGCGCTCCAGCTCGACGACGGGATCGCCCTCGAATCGCGCCAGCCAGTCCGCGCCGGCGCTGTGGAGCCACGAGGACGCCCCCTCGTCCACGATCCAGAGCCGCGTCTGCTGCCAGGTTCCGTCGGCGCGCTGCGTCCGCAGCGTGACGACCTCGCGCCCCATCTCGATGACGGCGAGGTGACCGAGCACGAGCACCGCCGCCGCGGCAGCCAGGGCCACGATCCCGAGCAGGACTCGCTTCATTCGCGGCCTCCCCTCGTCCCGAAGACATAGCGCGGATAGGTGCGGGCCGCGGCTCGGGCGCGACCCGGATCGACCGGAGCCGTGCAATGGGGCCGGTCGGGCGAGGTACGGGCCAGAAGGCGGCCGTCGGGATCGATCAACCAGCCGACGCCGCCGCACGATCCGTCGGCGTGCAGGCGATTGGACGAGACGCAGTAGGCGCCTGCCGCCGCCGCCGCCACGGTTCCCAGCGCCAGCCACTTCTCGGTCGTCGCGGCGGCCGTGGCGCGCGGCGCCACGATCGCAGCCACGCCGAGGTCCCGGTAGCGACCGAAGCTCTCGAGCGCCCACAGCTCGGTACAGATGTTGAGGCCGAAGCTCAGCTCCCCTGCGGCGTAGACGGGGAACTCGGGATCGCCGCGCGTGAACCAGCGCGCCTCCCAGGCCTCGGCCTCGTCGGGCAGGAAGTGCTTGCGCCGCAGAGAGGCGAGCCCCGAGCGGTCGGACCAGAGGAAGCCCTCGTTGAAGCGGCTCGCGCCGACCGTCACCGGGCGCGTTCCGACGACCCAGCGCGCGCCGAGCTCCGCGAGGCGAGGCAGCCAGCGCGCGTGCGCCGCCTCCGCCTCGCTCCAGGCGCGCGGATCGAACTCGGGCGAATCCCAGAGCGGACCCGAGAAGGGGAGCTCGGGGAGCACGACCAGGTCGCTGCCCTGCTCCGTCGCGTGCGCGCATAGGGCCGGCCACGCCTTCTCGAGCCGCTCGGGCTCGTGGGGAAGCTCGCAGACGGTGACGTTCATGGACGGCAGTCTAGGCGACCCGCTTGACAGGTGACTATTTGGTCACCTATGATCTTCTCGTGGACGACGTGTTCAGAGCCCTCGCCGACCCGACCCGACGGCGCCTGCTCGACACCCTGTTCCGCCGGGACGGGCAGACGCTGAGCGCCCTCGAGCGGCGCCTGCCGATGACGCGCTTCGGTGTCATGAAGCACCTGCGGGTGCTCGAGGAGGCCGGCCTCGTCGTCACCCGGCGGCGCGGGCGCGAGAAGCTCCACTTCCTGAACCCGGTCCCGATCCGGCTCGTCCACGACCGCTGGGTGAGCAAGTACGCCGAGCCCATGGCCGCGACCCTGAGCGACCTGAAGTACGAACTGGAGGACGAAGCGATGGAGAAAGTGTTCGAGATCTACATCAAGACCAGTCCCGAGCGCCTCTGGGAGGCGATCACCCGGCCCGAGCTGCGGCGCAAGTACAACTTCGGCGTGGGCGTCGAGTCCGACTGGTCGCCCGGCTCGCGCTACCGGGCCCTCACCCCGGCGGCGCCCGGCCCGCTCTGGGAGGGCGAGAACCTGGAGGTCGACCCGCCGCGCCGCCTCGTGCAGAGCTACGACGCGCTGTGGGGCGAGGACGTGAAGCGCGAGCGCACCTCGCGTGTCACCTGGGAGATCGAGCCGATCGGCGATTCGTGCCGGCTGACCGTCACCCACGACCAGCTGCGCGAGGGAGCCAACCCGCAGCTCTACGGCGGCTGGCCGATGATCCTCTCCGGCCTGAAGACGCTGCTCGAAACCGGGCAGACCCTCACGACGCCCGGCTCGCTGCGCTACGCGCAGGCTCCGCAGACGGAAGCCTGAGCGGGCGGGAATCAGGCGGTGGCGCGCTGCTGGGCTTCGAGCGGCGGGACGCGTCCCGACACGAGGGCGTAGATCACGAGCGGGACCTCGAGGACGATCCCGAGGACGGCGAGGAAGACGACCGCACCGCGGGCGACGCGCGAAGCGAGGAGCTCCGACGGCAGCACCGCGTAGGCGGCCCAGACCACCGCCGCGGTGGCGACGAACCCGGCGAACGACATGACGAGGAACTGGCCGCGCGAGTTGCTGCGGGAGTCGAAGCGGAAGACGAACGGGGAGCGAAGGCTCGCGGCCGGCTGGACGACGCTCCGGCTCGCGAGGGCGCCCAGGAGATGCCCCCACTCGTGAACCAGGAAGGCGCCCGCGCCGGCGAGCGCGCCGAGGAGCACTCCGCTGAGGTCGCTCACCGCGCCCGCACCCGCAGAGACGGGAGCGGCGACCTGCCACGCGAGGACCGCGATTCCGAGGATGGCGAGGTCGCGGGCCAGGAGCTTCGAGAACATCATCCCTTCTCCTCCAATCGTGCCGCCGCCGGTCGACGGCACTCCGGGTGCCCAGGCTAGCCCAGGTATCCCGCGCCCTCTCTGCCTTACGCAACCATCCCGAGCGCTCGGAGCGCCTGGCGCACGAAACGCCGATGTCCCTCCCTCATGCTGAGCTCGGTGACGTCCGGGCGGCAGATGGGCGGTTCCCCGTAGATTCGAGACCAGCGATCCAGGTTGGACATCGGCCGGAGCGCGACGAGCAGATCCCAGCGGGCGAGGTTTCGCCAATCGATCTCGCTGCGATCGCGGTAGAGCTGCGTGAAGGCGTGCATGGCCTCCTCACCGAACGCCCAGAGGATGTCGAGGCGCGACACGGAGACGTCGGCCAGGGGATCGCCGACCTCGGCTTCCTCCCAATCCAGCACGGCCACGAGCTCGCCGTCCTTCCAGAGCAGGTTGCCGGGCCAGTAGTCGCCGTGGAGGAGCGTGTCCGGGTTGTATTGCGGCCACGGCCAGAGCTGCGCCAGAGCCGAGCGCACTCGAGGCTCTTCCAGGGTCGTGTCGAGACGTTGCGGAGATCGGAGCAGGTGCTGCCCGGCGCTGTGATTGCGCCGGCCGAGGAATCCGAGCTCGCTGGTGAACGGGATGCGGTGGATGTGCGCGAGCTGAGCCGCCATCTGCTGGAGCATTTCCGTGGCGCTCGCCGGCGCGAACTCGGGCGCCCCGTCCACGTACTCCAGCACCAGCGCGGTCGCTGCGACGTCCACGAAGCAGGGCTTCGGAGCCGGGATGCCGAACGCGGTGCAGCGGGAGAGCAGCTCGTGCTCGGACGTGACGATGCGACGCGCTTCTTCGGGCGTCGGCGCTTCCGGGCGACGCACGACGACGCGGCGGGTCGTAGCGTCCTCGAGCGCAACCTCCGCGACCACGGCTCTCGACGAGACGCCGCCCTTCAGCTCCTCGCATGCGCCGATGGCGCAGCCCGGAAAGGCGCGGAGCAAGATGCGGCGGAGCTCGTCAGTGGGCTGCATGCCAGGCAGCCGCCACTCCTCGCACGGCCCAGGCGCGCGCAGTCAGGCAGATGGCGCCATCCGCTTCCCGGGGAAGCGACCTCTCCAGGTGCTCGGCCAACGCGTCGCGTTGGCGGGATTCCAGACGGGCGACGTAGGAGGGCGCCGGGCCCGTGCCACCCAGGAATGGCGTCCAGAAGTCCGTGAAGTCGGCGAATCGCGTGGTGACGTCGATGGACTGGCAGGCGACCTCGCGAAGGCCGCCGCCGCGAAACAGCGCCTCGAGCGCGTCGGGCCGGCAGATCGGAAAGCGGCGGCCTTCGTCCAGATCCCGGGCCTCGCGATCGAGGGCCCCGGCGGAGTCCCAGAAGTAGCGCAGGAACTCCATCCGACCCGCGTAGTCCCACACGCAAGCCGACACGACGCCCCCCCTGGCCGTGATGCGCTGCATCTCGTCGATGGCCGCCTCCGGGTTCGGGAAGAAGTTCAGCGCCAGAGCGGAGGTGACGCTGTCGAAGCCTCCTGGGCGGGTGGGGAGGTCGCCGACGCCGGCGACCACGAAGGAAACCCGCGGATCGGCCTGCCGACGGCGAGCGTAGTCGATGAACGCCTCAGAGGGGTCGCATGCGACGACGGAGGCCGGGCGCGCGCAGGAGCAAATCGCGTCGCTGAGAGCGCCGGTCCCACACCCGACGTCGAGCCAGTGGGCGTCAGCGCGAACCGCCACCCACGAGACGAACTGCGGCGCGAGCAGTCGGCTCCACCGGCCCATGAAGTCCTCGTACGTCGACCCGGCCTGCCATTTCTCGGTCACTTCGCGCATGGTTCTACCTGGCCGTCGCCGCTAGCTGAACCACAACGAACCCGAGAACTCCCGCGAAGCAGAGCAGATGATCGCTGCAGATCGAGCGGGCCAGAGCACTCTGTCGCAGGGTCGTGTCCGTGCGAGCCGCGAGGCGGACCGCATTCGGAAACACACGCAGCAGCGCCAGGGCGATCGGGCCGCCGGAGAGCAGCAAGGCCGCCAGAGCGAGGCTGCGCGAAACAACACCGAGCGCGAGCTGTGCGGCCGACGCGATCAGCGTAGTGGCCAT
>Ga0209706_10000723_pt1 | contig 18806 bp, 17 predicted proteins | sample PPLLaktember2015_6_FD_187263 | JGI IMG/M metagenome (GOLD analysis project Ga0209706, IMG submission 187263) | Freshwater sediment microbial communities from Prairie Pothole Lake near Jamestown, North Dakota, USA - PPLs Lake P8 Core (1) Depth... | ecosystem: Environmental > Aquatic > Freshwater...
CCCGGGTGGGTGTTCACCCGATCCCAGATCGTGGACGCGGTCAAGGGCGATGAGTACTTCGTGACGGACCGCGCTGTGGACGTGCAGATCGTGGGGTTGAGGAAGAAGCTCGGGAGCGCCGCAAAAGTCATCGAGACGGTCCGAGGCGTGGGATACCGCTTCAAGGAATAAGCCATGGCTGAAAAAAAGAGCCTGTTGTGGCACGTCTTCTTTTCCTACCTCCTGGTCATCCTGGTTTCCCTGGTGGCTGTAACCTGGCTTGCTTCGAATTCTATGAGGCATTTTTTCCTTCAAAAGACTCAGGGCGATCTCCAGACCCGGGCCCTGCTTTTCGAGAACTACATCCTGGAGCATGTGGAACCTCTTGACGAGGAAAGCATTGATCGGCTCTGCAAGAAAATCGGCCCTTCCGCCTCCACAAGGATTACAGTGGTTCTTCCTTCGGGCAGGGTGATCGGAGACTCTGAAGAAGATCCCCGGAAAATGGACAACCACATCGACCGGCCCGAAATCCTGGATGCCATGGAAAAGGATGTGGGAGTCTCCACCAGGTACAGTCCAACCCTGGCAAAGCAACTCATGTACGTGGCGGTGCCTCTCAAGAGAAACACACGGACCGTGGCCTTTGTGCGTGCAGCGATCCAAGTGGATTCCGTAGACAGGGATATTCAGGCCATCCAGATAAAGATCGCTTTTTCAGGGCTTGTCATTGCAGGGTTCGCCACGCTGCTGAGCTTGCTAGGCTCCCACAGAATCAGAAGGCCTATCGAAGAAATACGGAGGGGTGCGGAACGATTCTCGCGCGGCGATTTTCAGCAACCGCTACCGGTGTCAGCTATTAAAGAGATCGGCGACCTCTCCGAGACCCTGAACACCATGGCACAGGAGATGCAAAAAACCCTCTCCAAAATCACGGAACAGCGAAACGAGCTGGGGGCCGTCCTCTCCAGCATGGCCGAAGGCGTGCTGGCCATGGATATGGAAGAACGGATCCTGGGCATGAATCACGCCGCGTCTGTGATCTTTGAATGCGATCCGAAGCAGGTGCAGGGCCGGACCATCCAAGAAGTGATCCGCCATCCGGACCTGCAGAGCCTGGTGACCAAGGCCCTGGCGAGCGAAGAGGCCGTGGAAAGAGACGTGGTCCTCTACTCGAAGGAAGAAAGAGTCCTTAACGGGCATGCTACCATTCTCCGTGACGGAGAAGGCAAGCGGGTGGGTGTCCTGGTCGTGCTCAACGATATTACCCGCCTCAGGAAACTGGAAAACATTCGCAAGGACTTCGTGGCCAATGTCTCCCACGAAATCAAGACGCCCATCACTGCGATCAAGGGATTTGTTGAGACGCTGCGGGACGGTGCCATGCAAAGCCCTCAGGATGCGGAGCGGTTTCTCGGGATCATTCAGAACCATGTCCTGAGGCTCGAATCGCTGGTGGAGGATCTTTTGAGCCTGTCGCGGATCGAAGAAGAGACGGAAAAGGAAGAGATCATCCTCGAAGAAAAACCCCTCAAGGAAGTGCTTGCTGGAGCCCTTCAACTCTGCCAGGTGAAAGCGGAGCCCAAGCAAATTTCAATGGAACTCTCCTGCAGCGACGACGTGGCGGCAAGGATCAATTCCTCCCTTCTGGAGCAGGCAGTGGTGAATCTGCTGGACAATGCCGTCAAGTACAGTGAACAGGGGAAGACCATTCGGGTGCAAACGGAGGCCACGCCGCAGGAAATCCTGATCCGAGTCCGCGATGAGGGCTACGGCATCGAGAAACAGCACCTGGAGCGACTCTTTGAGCGGTTTTACCGTGTGGACAAGGCCAGGAGCCGCAAACTGGGAGGGACCGGGCTGGGGCTTGCCATTGTGAAACACATCATGGAAGCCCATGGAGGCCGGGTTTCGGTCGAGAGCCAGCTAGGCCGGGGAAGCACCTTCACGCTGCATTTACCCCGGGAGGGCCACTGATGTTTTCTTTTAGCCAATCATCTCCTGCCGAGCTTTAGACTCCTAGCCCTAGCCTGTACCGCTCCGCAAGCTCTGTAAAAACTCAAAAGCGAACTCGCCAGACGCGGGTAAACCGCAGAATATCGAATAACGAATATCGAACGCTGAAGGAAACAACAGAAAAGATTTAACTTCATCATTCGACATTCGAAATTCCTTATTGTAATTTGGTTGCGACCAGAGCCCTGCAATGGGCCGGCAAATCTTTCTGAATCCTAACCTGTTTCTAACGTTTTCCTAACAAACCCTATCTAAATTTCAACTCAATGAATCAATAGAAAATGATCAATGGTCAAGGATCAATGATTCGGTTACGGCCTTTGGCCGGTAGGATTCAACTTAAGAAGGAGGTTTGGTAAGCATGAAGATTTGGAAGGCGATGAGCGGAGTGGCAATGGGAGTGTTCTTGGGTTTCGCTTTGACGGCTCCGGTCTCGGCCGTTGAGGTAGATTCCAAGCTGGTGGCGGACTACAAGGCGGTGAGCGGAGTGTCCGGCAAGATTAAATCTATTGGATCAGACACGCTGAACAACCTGATGGCTCTTTGGTCTGAAGGGTACCGGTCCAACTATCCGGGCGTTCAAATCGAGATAGAGGGAAAGGGTTCGACCACAGCGCCTCCCGCGCTGATCGAGGGAACGGCCCAGTTCGGCCCCATGTCCCGGGAAATGAAATCCGAGGAAGAAGGAGCTTTTGAGAGGAAGCACGGCTACAAGCCCGCGCGGATCCGTGTGGCTGTGGATGCGCTGGCTGTTTTTGTGCACAAAGACAATCCCATCAAGGGCTTGACCCTCCAGCAGGCGGATGCTATTTTCTCAAAGACGCGAAAGGGCGGATTGGCCAAGGAAATCAAGACCTGGGGTGATCTGGGGCTCACCGGCGAATGGGCAGACAAGCCGATTTCTCTCTACGGCCGTAATTCGGCCTCCGGCACCTACGGGTATTTCAAAGAAGTGGCCCTTTTCAAGGGAGACTACAAGGACCAGGTCAAGGAACAGCCCGGGTCTTCCGCAGTGATTCAAGGGGTGGCCTCGGACAAGTATGCCATCGGGTACTCCGGAGTGGGGTACAAGACGGCGGATGTGAAAACCGTGCCGCTTGCCTCGAAAGAGGGACAGACCTTCTTCGATGCGGAGGCTAAAAACGCCTACAGCGGAGATTATCCCCTGTCCCGGTTCCTTTACATCTATATGAACAAAAACCCCAATCAGGAGATAGATCCTCTTCGCAAGGAGTTCATCAAGTATGTTTTCTCCAAGGCGGGGCAGCAAATTGTGGTTAAGGACGGGTTCTACCCGGTTTCCAGCGAAATCGCTCAAAAAGACATGGGAGCGCTGGGCATCAAGTAAACGACTGACGGGAGCCCCGGACAAACCCTTGGGAGTCTCATCTGATTCCGGGGTTCAGGCAGGGGATGGTTTCTCTAGAATAATATAGGATAGGGCGGTTCCTGGGTGACCAGGCTCCGCCCCTTTCCTTTCAACAGGTTCTTGGGATTATGGAATCGAGGGCTTAATTGTTAGCCGAAAGTGCAAAACCAAAGACCGCCGCAGGTCCTCCCAGAAGAGAAAAGAAAGCGCGGCGTACTGTTCTGATTGCCGACGCCGTTGCCGACCGGACTATCACGATCGGGGGCATTCTGGTGATTGTGGCGGTCCTGGGCATCCTTGTGTTTCTGGTGGCCGAAACCTTTCCTTTGTTCAGAAAAGGCACGGCCAACGCTGAGCACACCTTTCCGCTGGAAGGGCGGGCAGAGGACGTTCTCGGAGTGAGCGTCGACGACTACAAGACCCTTGCGGTTTTCTTGACCAAGGAAGGCAAAGGCAGCCTGTATCACGCCAAGACAGGGGTTCCCCTGCAGCGGTTCTCGCTGGACCTGGAGGGCCGGGAATTGACCGCTTTAGCCACGACCCCGGATCGGAAATACTTGGTGTTCGGCTTCTCTGACGGGAGCGTGCGATTCGGGGCGCTGGAGTTCGCCACGGAGATACTTTCTCCTGGAAACCTCCCTCAGGGGCTGACCAAGGTGGATGAACAGGATAGCACGGACGGGTCCAGTGTTTACAGCAAGATTCCCGGAAATCAATTCAGGAAAGTCTCTTTCTCCCTTACTTTGGACAAAGAGTTCATCTCGGTCTCGGAAACCGGAAAGCCCCTGGTGGCGCTGGCCTACCATGTGAGCGGACAGGCCGAGCGGCAGGCCAGGGCGTTTGTGGCGCTGGATCAGGAAGGGATTCCCTCCCTGAATCTGGTCACCTCCAAGATCAACCTCCTCACAGGGGAGAGAAGGGCTCAGGTCACACGCGCCCAGCTTCCTCCTCTGCCTCAGGGAGTGAAGGCGCATTCCATTCTCCTTACAGAAAAGGCGGATCAGGTTCTGGTCGCCGAAAGGTCGGGGATGGTTTATCGCTACAACACGGCGGACTTGAACAACCCGGTGCTAGCGGAAACGGTCCGCGTCGTTCCGGCCTCCTCCACTCTCACCGCGTTCGGTTTTCTCTTGGGCGGCCAATCCCTTGTGGTGGGAGGGGCGGAAGGGTCTCTGAACATTTTTTTCTTACTGAAAAAAGAGGGTGCCGACAGCAAGGACGGACAAGCGCTCCAACTCACGAGGAGCTTTGACCGTTTGCCCTCCAGCGCCGTGTTCTTTGAACCGGCTATCATGGGGAAGAATTTCGCTGTTGCCGATTCAAAGGGCAATCTCTTTGTGTACCACGGGACCAGCCAGAAATTGCTGGTTCAGTTCCCTTCGGACGCAAAGACCGGGGAGTACCGCACTATTCTCCTGTCCCCCCGCATGGACGGGCTTCTGGCCCTTCAGGGGGATGGCCGAGTGCGTTTCTGGGAGTTCTCGCTTCCTCATCCTGAAACCACGATCCGGACTCTTTTCAGGAAGGTGTGGTACGAGGGCTATCCGGAACCCACCTATACCTGGCAGTCCTCGGCCATGAGCGAGGATTATGAACCCAAGTTCTCCCTCATTCCCCTGATCTTTGGAACCATCAAGGCCGCTTTCTACTCCCTGCTGTTTGCCATTCCGATAGCCATTCTGGGAGCCATTTACACCTCGGAGTTCGTGAATCTCAAAGTGAGGGCCATTGTGAAGCCGACCATGGAAATGATGGCCTCCCTGCCTTCGGTGGTGTTGGGATTTGTGGCGGCGTTGGTCATGGCCCCGGTGGTGGAGACCTGGATTGCTGCAGTGCTTCTTGTCTTTCTGGTGGTGCCCGCCGCCCTTATGGCCGCAGCCTACCTGTGGCAGATGATCCCTTTGCGTATTGCGCTCCGAATCCAAGGCTCTCCAAAGTTTTTCGCCACTGTGCTGGTGGTCGTCTGCGCCATTTACGGGGGCATCAAACTGGGAGACTGGTTTGAGAGCCTGTTTTTCATGGGCGATTTCAGGGCGTGGGTCAACGGGGACGTGGGAGGGCCGGAACCGATGCTTTTCCTGCTGGCCCTGCCGCTGACCTTTCTCATTGTTAGCGTTCTTGTATCGCGAGTGTACGGTCGAAGGCTGGCGCTTCTCATGAAGCGGATGAGCCAGTTCCGTGCTGCTCTTCTGGAGATGGGGCGATGGGTGGGGATTGTCCTGCTCGCGGTGCTGTGCTCCCTGGCAATGGCAAAGATCCTCGCGCTCCTGGGAATGGACGTGCGGGGCACCTTTGTGGACACCTATGTTCAGAGGAATACCCTGATTGTGGGATTTGCCATGGGGTTTGCGGTGATCCCCATCATCTACACCATAGCCGAGGATGCGTTGAACGCGGTTCCCGAGCACCTGCGCGCGGCGAGCCTGGGATGCGGGGCGACGCCATGGCAGACGGCCATCTACGTGGTCCTTCCTACGGCCATCAGCGGGGTGTTTTCCGCGATCATGATCGGCATGGGCCGCGCCGTGGGAGAAACCATGATCGTGGTCATGTCCGCGGGCAACACGCCCATCATCGACATGAACATTTTCAACGGCTTGAGAGCGCTTTCGGCTACCATCGCCGTGGAGCTTCCTGAGGCCGTTAAGGATGGAACCCTGTATCGCATTCTGTTTTTGTCCGGTCTTGTGCTTTTCGCCATGACCTTCGTGATCAACACCGTGGCGGAGATCATTCGGCTGAGGTTCCGAAAAAGGGCGATGCAGCTATAGAGTGAATTTTAGGATATGGCATCAACCCCATCTAAAAGAACAGTGACGGGCGCGGACCTCTCTTCCAGAGGGGAACCCTATCTATGGAGCATGGGTGGGGCCCTGGCCCTTGGACTCCTCATGATTTTCGGGTTCCTGGGCCTTGTGGCGTGGAACGGATTTATAACATTCTACCCCAAGCCCGTGGAGGTCCTCCGTCTCAAAGACGGCTCCATGGTGGCGGGCGAACCGACCCGTTCCGAAATGTACCGGCTTCCGAAGAACGAGCTCGACAGCTTGGATGAAGGAGCCCGGAAGTCCGTGCAGGAGAACAAAGGGTTTGGTCTCCGAACTCTCTACCGGACGGGCAATTTCGATTTGTACAGTGAGGACTTTGTTTGGGTTTCAGAGTTCAAAATCGCGGAGCGCTCAGCACCCAAAACCGTTTTCTTCATTGAACGCGTGGAGTGGGGGCCCTTCATCGGCCTACTCAAGACGCTCACGGTGAAGGGGGAAAGACTCGTTGCAGCTTCTTTCACTCTGGATCGACTGGAAAAGGAACACCGGAAGGCTGTGGAGCGCCGCAATAGGGTGAGAGCCATTGAACGAGATGAGATGGGGGCCCTCAATCACGACTTGGACCGAATGAGACTTGCTCTGCGGCGGATTGACCTGGAAAAAGGAAAAGACAGTCCGGAATACCAGGCAGAAGAGAAAAAGCAGAATGTTCGTTCGGCGCAGCTCCAAACCAGGTACGGCCTTCTCCAGAAGGAGGCGGAAGCGATCAAAAGAGAGGACGGTCTCTACACGGCGGTTCTCAAGGATATTCGCGGCACCGAGAAGACGCTGGCTCTCTCGCATATCGTTCGGTTTTATCCGGCCAATGACCTAAGCTTTTTTCAGAAGGTGAAAGTGTATGGGTCGAGGTGGCTCGAATTCCTCACGGCAGAGCCTCGGGAGGCCAACACAGAAGGGGGGGTTCTTCCTGCTATATTCGGGACCTTTGTCATGACCGTGCTTCTGGCTGTGGCTGTGGCGCCGTTCGGCATCATGGCCGCCCTTTATCTCCGTGAGTACGCCAAGCAGGGGCGGCTGGTTTCTCTGGTGCGCATCTGCGTCAATAACCTGGCGGGTGTTCCTTCCATCGTTTACGGCGTCTTCGGCCTGGGTTTCTTTGCGTACATCCTGGGCGGAACCATTGACCAGATTTTCTTTCCGGAGCGCTTGCCCAATCCCACCTTTGGATCAGGAGGACTGCTCTGGTCTTCCCTGACTCTGGCGATGCTCACTGTTCCGGTGGTGATCGTCTCGACGGAGGAGGCGCTGGCTGCCGTGCCCCAGTCCATGAGGGAGGGGTCCTTGGCCTGCGGTGCCTCCAAGTGGCAAACCATCAAGAACATCGTGCTTCCCAAGGCCATGCCGGGCATTATGACAGGCCTGATTCTGGCCATGGCAAGAGGGGCCGGTGAAGTGGCCCCCCTCATGCTCGTGGGGGTGGTTAAAATAGCCCCAAGCCTTCCCCTGGACGAGTTTTTTCCTTTTCTTCACTTGGAGCGGAGTTTCATGCATCTGGGGTTTCACATTTACGACGTGGGATTTCAATCGCGCAATTCCGAGGCCGGAAAGCCCATGGTGTTTGTGACCACCTTGCTTCTCATTGGGCTGGTGGCGCTCATGAATGCGACGGCTATTTACATTCGCAATCGATTGAAGCGGAAGTATTACGTGGGGCATTTCTAGAAACAATTTAGCTTGTTGAAATGGATGGCTGAGCCCATGGCAGTCTCTCTCAAAACAGAAGAACGAAGAACCCACAGCGCTGTGTCGAGCTTCAGGCCATGGGTGAGGCGGGCGGAAAGCTACCGGGGAACTCGCCATCCAAGATTCTGCTGGCAGGTTCCGGTTAAACCTCGCCGCCCGCCTTCGCTGCCCCTTATCTGCGGAGTCTTTCCCGAACACTCTTCGTTTTCTGTTTTGAGAGAGACTGCCATTGGCTTTTCCTGTAACTATTTCAACAAGCTAAAACGTTTCTATTTTTAAGAGGTCTTTTCATGGAAGCAAAGGCACTGGTCGATTTGGATAGCACGGAAACGATCTACCATCCCAAACAGGGGGGCGGAGGGTCGATTCTGGATATCGAGCGCTTTTGCCTTTGGTATGGCCGTGCGCAAGCCCTTTTCAACAACACCCTGAATATCGAGCGAGGCTTGGTCACTGCTTTGATCGGGCCCTCAGGCTGTGGAAAGTCAACTCTATTGCGGTCCCTGAATCGTATGAACGACCTCATCGCAGGTCTCAGCATCTCGGGGACAATCGTGTTCGAGGGGAAGAACATCTATGATCCAGACGTGGATGTCATCGGGCTTCGAAAGCGTATGGGCATGGTGTTTCAGAAACCCAACCCCTTTCCCATGTCCATTGCCGACAATGTCACTTATCCTCTCAAGGTGGACCACGTCACCGACCGCCGTGTTCTTGAAGAAACGCTGGAGCAGGCCCTCAAGAGCGCCGCGCTATGGGATGAAGTCAAAGATCGGTTGAAGGACAGTGCTCTCGGTCTTTCCGGAGGACAGCAGCAACGGCTGTGCATTGCCCGGGCCATCGCGGCGGACCCTGATTTTCTGCTCATGGATGAACCCTGCTCCGCCCTGGACCCTTTGGCCACCACCAAAATCGAGGATTTGATTAACGAGTTGAGGGGCCGCTACACGATCATCATCGTCACCCACAATATGCAGCAGGCGGCCAGGGTTTCGGACAACACGGCCTTTCTCTATTTGGGAAGGCTCATTGAATATGGGGAGACCAACGCGATCTTTACCCGGCCGAGGCTCAAGCAAACAGAAGACTACATAACGGGTCGTTTCGGATAGGAAGGGGGGAAAGACCATGCCCAAACGCTTGCAAAAGGACATAGAGAAGATCAAGAAAATGGTGCTTTCCTTGGGTGCCATGGCGGAAGAACGCATCCGGATGGCCATCAAGGCGATCGAGACCTGGGATGCCGGTCTTGCCGAAGAGATCATTCGCAGGGACTACGAAATTGATGAGCTGGAGATCGAGGTAGAAGAGGAAGGCCTCAAGATTCTGGCGCTCCACCAGCCGGTAGCCGTGGATCTCCGGTTTCTGATCGCCACCATCAAGATCAACAGCGAGCTGGAACGAATTGGGGATGAAGCGGTGAACATCGCCCACCGGGTCACCAATATCTCAAAGCGCAGAAAACTCGACCTGTCTTTTGATTTCGGCATTATGGCGGAGAAAGCCGCGACCATGCTCCGCTTGAGTCTGGATTCTCTGGTGAACCTAGATCTGGATCTGGCCTTCAAGGTGCTGACCCTGGACGATGAAGTGGACCTGATGCACCGCGAAATTTACGACAGGATCAAGGAAGTCATGAGCCAGAACCCGGATTACGTGGGTTACCTCATCAACCTCTACACCACGTCCCGGCACCTGGAGCGAGTCGGCGATCACTCGACCAATATTGCGGAAGAGGTGATTTATCTTATCGAGGGCGAGATCATCCGGCATCGCGCCAAGGAGGAGGCTCTCCTGGCCGGGGCCTCTGGCGCGCCTGATCAGAAATAGAGTCTTAGCCTGCAAATTCCCGACAATTCGCAAAGAACTTCAAAAGCGAACCGCAGAATGCCGAATGACGAATGAAGAACTTCGAAGGAGATAAAGAAGTCCATAAACTTCAGCATTCGAAATTCCTTGTTCGACATTCGATATTCTATTCGTCCCTCGGCTCCGGTTGTTTGGCAGCAGAGCTGGATGGCCTGAGAGGGATTAGGTCCCTGCGGTTTGTCGATTTTTCGCCAGCACCATCTCTGCCACCACGTTGCATTCCAATCCGAACGGGAGATAGCCCGCATACCCCAAGAGAGGCATCTCGAAGATGTGAAACCGCTGGACAAATGGAACATGGTACACCCACTTGGCCAGGCTGTAGAAATTCCACATTTCCCAGAACACACCGCAAAGAAGGGCGGCAAAGGCGGAGGCCAGGACAAAGCGCCAGTCCCCGTCCCTCAGAGGCGAGAAAATGTGGGTTTCCTTGAAAAGGGTCTGCAGAGAGACCAGGATCAGAAGAGGAGAGATCCAGAGAAGGGCATAGAGATGATCCGGATCAACTCCAAGCAAGAAAAGGCCGGTCCCTGAGGCCGTGAGGACTGCCGCGGCAAAGAGGCGGGGAGAGGAGATCCACACAGGAAAGAAGTGCTGATACGCTCTGCTCCACCACGAATAGGAGAGGAGCCATTCCCTTGTCCCTGTGATGGCCGGAAGCACGGTTGAGAAGGAAAGAGTGGCGAAGAGAAAATATTCAGCCGGGGCAAAATTGACACCCGTGTAGGACCAGTTTTGAACAAAGCGGTTCAGGTATTCAAAGAACCACCAGAACCCGGCGCTTACAGGAAAAAGGAGCAGAAAGGACAAAGGCCGCCGCAGGAGCAAGCAGGTTCCTGTTCGCCGGACCGTCAAACCGTTTACCGTCATGATGTAGGCGATCCAAAGAGGAGTGAAGGTGTGGGCCTGGTAATCGGAAAACCAGGTGCAGCGGTTCCACGCAAGAATCCAGGACACCAGACCCAGTAGAACCCCGCACCAGCCCCACCAGGGGAAAGGATTTACAGGGGGTGTCTTGATGGGAACCGGATGGCGGTTGCGAAGCGCATGCATGAGGAATGGCCCTGCTACGGCCAGGATGAACAGACTGTAGGCCATGAAAGCAATCCATGAAAAAGGAGCGTGTTCGATGTAAAGGGTGCGGGGAGGGAATTCGAAATAGCGCGATAGCGGCGCTTGAGCTACCAGGACTCCGGCCAGAGGAAGTCCCAGCAGCATGGCAGCAAGAATGACAAATTTGAAAACCCCTTTCATTCTTATTCCCTCGGAGGCGGAGCCAGTATAAGCGATATTCCGGCAAGGGGCAAAGAAGTATGCAGAACCGAACCGGATTCCTATTTTGGTGGAAATTTGAGATGGAATCAGCGAGAATCATTGCCTACCTATTTCATTAGAAAATCGACGAGAGCAGGAGAAAGGTATGCCAACGATCATGCCGGAAGGAGAAAGAGTCAGGCAGGCGGTAAAATTCATCTCCGCGGAGCGGATGGAAGATGAGAAGAAGTCCATCCGCATGCTGATTCAAAAGGCTTCCCTCAAGTTCAATCTGTCTCCGAAAGAGGAGCAGGACCTGGTCAACTTTTACAGAGAAAAATGAAGTCCTAACAGGTTGCTCAAAAATGCCCATCTACGGCGTTGCTCTCATCCCTCGTCGTTGCTATGTACTACGATATACGTCTCACTCCTCGGGATTTCGGACGCCTTGTATCTGGGCGTTTTTGAGCAACCTGCTAAAGGACGTTCAGGCTGCCGGTCTTTCTCAAAGCCTGAACAACGGAGCGGGCCGCTCTCAGGAGAAGCCAGAGCACAGCAATAATGCATAGACTCCCTGCGAGGACAGGGGCCCAGGAGCCCTCTTGTTCCGAGTGCTGAAGTCCCACTGAAATGGAGATCGCGCCAAGGAAGACAAGATAGGCGGATACCAGAGTGGAAAAAACCAGAAGAACCCAGAGAAAAGGGTTTTTCATAGAATCATTTTTTCATGTCTTTGAGTTTGGTGCTGAGGAACTCTATCTGGTTTTTGACCCGTTTGTCCACTTTCATTTTGTGTTCAATAACCTCTGAGGAGTAGAGGACCGTGGAGTGATTTCGACTTAAAGACCTGCCGATTTCTTCAACGGTCCTGTCGGTGTGTTGCCGGCAAAGGTAGACGTAGACATTACGTGGGTATGCGTGGATCTTTTTCCTGGATTTGGAAACAAGCAAGGAGGGATCGATCTTGAAATACTGACACACCATGGTCTTTACGTCTTCCATGGTCAAGAGTTTCTGGGTGGGCAGGTGGCAGAGGAGGACCTCTTTCGTCAAGTCCAGGTCTATGTTGGCCTTCATGAGATCGGCCTTTGCCTTCAAGCATCGGAGAGCGCTTTCGATCTGGCGAATATCTCCGGAGAGGTCTTTGGCCAGGAGATGAAAGATCTCGTGCGACAAAGCGAGGCCCTGCTCTGAAGATTTCCGCTCAATGATCTTGACTCGGGTCTCATAGTCCGGTGTATCCAGGGTGGTGATGATTCCGGAGGTCAGCCGCGAGGCCAGTTCCTTGGTCAAATGGGGGATGTCCTTGGGGAGAAGAGAGCTCGTGAAAATAATCCTCTTGCGATCATTGGCCAGGGCATCCAGCGTGTATCCCAATTCGAGCTGGGTTTTTTCTTTGCCGCTCAGAAAATGGATCTCCTCCAGGAGCAGCACATCGCAGGATCGGCGGTACTTGTTCTTGAATTCGTCGATCCGGTGGTTCTTGAGGGCAAAGATCATTTCGTTCACAAAGTCTTCGGCGGTGAGGTAGATCACTTTGAGTCGGGGGTTGCTTTCCAGGAGCGCGTGGGCCGTGGCCTGAGAAAGGTGACTTTTGCCGAGCCCGGTTCTTGCTACGATGAACAGGGAAGAGCAGGGGAACTGGCCTTCTAGGGCCAGAGCCTTGGAAGCAGCATGGGCAAACTCATTGCACCTTCCCACCACGAATCGATCAAAGGTGAAATCCTGGTTAAGCGCTCTGGGCCCGCCATTTCCGATACTCGGGATGTTGGGCAGAGTGAGCTGCTTGGGATCCTGAACAAGAGCAGGAGGCGGAGCGGACGAAGGACTCACCACTCTCAGAGCCAGCTTGCAATTCCTTTCTCCCATCCGGTCGAGGTTTTCCTGGAAGAGAGGAATGTAATTCTCCGTGACCCAGTTGAGGGAGAACTTGTTGGGACATCCCAGAACGAGGGCGTCCTCTCTCTGCTCCAAAAGAGTGAGAGGATTGATCCACAAAGAGAAGCTTTTCTCCGGAATGACCTCTCTGATCTGGTCCTTGATCTCTTCCCAAATATTCGTCATTGCCGCCTCAAAAAAAAGAAAGCACCCATTCACAAAATGCTTCCACGTTCGCGTGCGTTCTATCGGACCCTCCGGAGGCTGTCAAAGGTAATGAGTCGGGAGAGCAAGTTAGCTAGGTGTGTTTTATCGACAGGATATAAGGAGCTGAAATTGCTAACCGAAACTTGGTGGGACCGGGAACTTCAAGCGGAGAGCTAAGAAGAGGGGTGTCTGCAATTTGTTTTTGATATCAGAAGCTTTGACCCTGATAGCTTGCGGTGTATAATCTTATCCACAAATCTTGATCTACAGATTTCTATTTCTTGCGTTGTTTTTCGCTCAATTTTGGTTCTTCTCATTTGATTTTTTCTCCTATTCCCACCGCGCGTTTCATGAAGCCTTATGGAGCGAGGGTCTCCGGGTCGCTAAGCTCTGAACCCACAGGAAAAAGAAAAAATCTCCTTGTTCCGGTCCAGCAACGCAGCTATGATTCACGCCGAAGTAGATAGAGCGAGGGTACTTGGCAAGTAGCCTTTTGATGAAGCAGACAGACTGCATTTGAGGAAACTGATTCGAGAAGGACGGACGTGGACTTGAAGCGGTTAAAGGTCGCACTGATTGCAGGGGGCATCTCCGGGGAACGGGAAGTTTCCATGAAAAGCGGAGATGCGGTGGAGAAAGCGCTTGATCCGAAGAAGTATGAGGTCAAGCGCTACGATCCACGTGATGATCTAGGATTGCTTCTGAGGAACAGTGCAAAGACTGATCTGGCTTTGATTTTGCTTCATGGAAGGTATGGAGAGGACGGGTCCATGCAAGGACTACTCGACCTGCTGGGCATCTCTTACGTCGGCTCCGGAATTCTAGGCAGTGCGATGGCCATGAACAAGAGAATTGCCAAGAGTGTATTCAGGATGGAAGGGCTTCTCGTGGCCGACGATGTTCTCCTTTACAAGGGTGAGCCCTATTCATTGGATGAGATTCTAGAGCGCCTCGACGCTTCCACGGTGGTGAAACCTGCCTCAGAGGGATCAAGCATCGGAGTTACGATTTGTCGCTCCAAGGAGAAGTTGCTCAAAGGAATCGAGGCCGCCTTTCACCATGATCAGGAAATCCTGGTAGAGAAATTTCTCAACGGCAAGGAGTTGACCTGCTGTGTCCTGGGAAACAAATCTCTTGAGGCCCTCCCTGTTATCGAAATCGTCCCGAATTCAGAATTCGCTTTTTTTGATTACCAGGCAAAGTACACTCCTGGCGCTACGAGTGAAATCTGCCCTGCAAGGATTTCTCAGGCTCAAACCCAAGAGGTCCAGTCTTGCGCCATGCGAGCTCACAAAGCGCTTCAGTGCAGGGACTGGAGCCGAACAGACATGATTCTCTGTGAGGAAAAAGTGTATGTACTGGAAACGAACACCATCCCGGGAATGACAGAGACGAGCCTTGTGCCCCTTGCCGCCAGAACAGCGGGAATGACCTTTCCCCAGCTCGTGAATCGGTTGATCGCGCTTTGCATGGAGCGCAAAGGACTCCTCCCGTCATCTGCGGCCTGTAATGAGAAAAGCAGGGGCGATAGCAAATAAGATGTTGATATTATTTAATAATATAATAACCCCCGTTCAAAACCCATCATGTGTGGGATGTTTGGTCTGGCCAAAACAACCCCTTCCCGAAAAGGCCAAAGAAAACAAGGCAACCAGCTGATAATATTAGTTAAAATGCTGGTTGTTTCACGTGAAACATGAATTTGCTTTTCAAGTTTCCTCTGTATGTGATATCAGCATTCGCAGCTGGACATCGTATGGGGATCGCTGCCTTTGAGTGAGGGGCTCTCGCATCCCATGGAGTTGAAGGGTATTCCACAAGAATAATGGGATCCATTGTTTCCATTGCGAATCAGAAAGGGGGAGTGGGTAAGACTACCACTGCCGTGAATCTTTCTGCGTCCCTTGCCGTGGCAGAGAAAACCTGTCTCCTGGTGGATTGCGACCCTCAGGGCAATGCGACCACGGGCCTGGGTATCGAGAGGAAATCACTTGTAAGAGGACTCTACGAGTTCATTCTCGGTTCAGCGACGGATGCCGATGTGATTCTCCCCACAGGGATCTCAGGGTTGCATCTCATTGGAGCCAATGGGAATCTCGTCGGTGCGGAGGTCGAGATGGCGTCAGCCGAGGAACGGGAGTTTCTACTGAAAAAACGGCTGAATCCCCTTCGGGAACGTTATGACTTCATTTTCCTAGACTGTCCGCCGTCTCTCGGTTTTCTCACCGTCAATGCATTGACCGCTTCTGACACGGTGCTGGTCCCGCTTCAGTGCGAATACTATGCTCTTGAAGGGTTGACCCAATTGCTAACGACCGTAAGTGCCGTGAGAAGCAGTCTCAACGGAGACCTGGAGTTGGCTGGAATCCTTCTCACCATGTTTGATTCCAGGAACAATCTCTCCCTTCAGGTGGCTGAAGAGATAAGACAGCATTTCAAGGAGGCGGTCTTTCACACTATGATTCCACGAAATGTTAGGCTCAGCGAAGCTCCAAGCTATGGAAAACCGGCCCTCCTTTATGACATCAAGTCGAGCGGAGCGCAAAGCTACTTGGCCCTGGCCAAAGAACTGATCGATAGAGGAGTAAGAAATCATGGCCATGCATAAAGCCCTGGGCAAAGGGCTGTCCGCCCTGATCCCAGAAACAGATGACTTCGGTGCAGGAGCGGTGAGGTTTTTTCAGTGCCCCATTGAAATGATTGAACCGAATCCCTATCAGCCAAGGCAGACTTTTGATGGAGAGGAACTGGAAGAGCTTGCTGGCTCTGTCAAAGAGCAGGGAATCCTGACCCCCCTCCTTGTGAGCAAAACAGAAAGGGGCTACCGTCTCATTGCTGGCGAGCGCCGCTGGAGGGCCGCCCAAAAGGCCGGGCTCGCAAGGGTGCCTGTGGTGGTCCGGGAAACGACGCCAGCTCAGTCGCTGGAACTGGCTTTGATTGAGAACATTCATCGGAAGGATCTCAATGCCATCGAAGAGGCTATGGCCTATAGCCGGCTTCTGGAGAATTCGGGAGTGACCCAGGAGTCGCTCGCCGCTCGTCTCGGAAAGGACAGGGCAACCATCGCAAACACGGTCAGGCTCCTGAAACTGCCGACCTCCATTCAGAAAGACCTGATGGAGGGCCGCCTTTCCATGGGTCACGCAAGGGTGCTCGCGGGACTGAAGGACGGCCTGGAACAGATGGGTATGCGGGATGAAATCATCAGGAAAGACCTTTCCGTGCGGCAGACAGAATCCCTGGTCAAGAGAAGGAGCCGCTTGGGGTCATCGAGACCGCGGGCGCGAGGCAAGGATGCTTACCTCCAATCTCTGGCGGACGGCCTAAAGAATTCTCTTGGAACAAAGGTGGAGATAAAAAAGCGAGGTAAGCAGGGGAGCATCTTGATTTACTTTTATTCGGACGAGGAGCTAGACCGGCTTCTGGAGGTCCTTGGCTAACGTTTCCAACGACTGCTTTCTTCACGGATATAAAGAGGATAAGTTATGGTGGTCATGGTTATGGATGGGCAGGGAGGAGGGATTGGATCGGTTGTGATCAAGGCCTTGCGCAGCGCTGTCCAGGAAAACGTGGAGATCCTGGCCTTGGGCACGAACTCCGCCGCCACCGCAAGAATGATGAAAGCTGGCGCGAACCGAGGGGCAACAGGTGAAAACGCGATTGTTCAAACGTCCCCAAAGGCAGATGTGATTATGGGTCCGCTGGCCGTCCTCATGGCTCATGCCATGATGGGAGAAGTGACTCCGAGGATGGCTGAAGCGATCACTATGAGCAACGCAAAGAAAATCCTGATTCCCTTGACTCAGGAAAAAGTTACACTAGTGGGCATCACTGCCGATCCTCTGCCGCACCTGGTGGAACAGGCGGTGAGAGTTGTAAAGGAGTTAGCAGGACATGTGTGAGGCCGCTGCATACTTATTGGAAAACGGGGAAGAGCGCTTAATTCTTGAGGATGTGGACGCCTTTGAACCTGAAGGTGACGAGGTAAAGCTCCGGAGCATTTTTGGAGAGCAAGTCAGGGTGAAAGGGAAGCTGAAATCTTTTTCCCTCGTCAATCACAGGATTATCCTTGTTCCGGCATAGGAGGATATCATATGACGTGGAAAGACATGGCGAAAAAAATCGTTTGGTTGGGGCACGACTGCTTCAGGGTCGATGCGGAGAAAATCGTTTATTTTGATCCGTACCAGATTTCGGGGGGTCCAAAGGCGGATCTTATTCTGGTGAGCCATGATCACTTTGATCACTGCTCGCCAGAAGATGTGGGCAAAATCCAACAAGCTCAAACGGTTATTGTTGCAGAGAAAGACTCCGCCAAAAAGCTCAAAGGCGATGTGAGGGTCTTGAAGCCAGGAGATTCATTGAGTGTAGAAGGAGTCAAAGTCGAGGCAGTTCCGGCATACAATGTGGACAAGAATTTCCATCCCAAGAAAAACGGTTGGCTTGGCTTTATCGTGGAGATGGACGGAGTGAGGATCTACCACGCAGGCGATACGGATTTCATTCCAGAAATGAAGGATTTTCAGGTAGATATCGCTTTCATTCCCGTGTCCGGGACCTATGTCATGACCGCAGATCAAGCCCTTAAGGCAACCCTTGCCATGAAGCCGAAGCTGGCAATTCCCATGCACTATGGGGCTATTGTGGGCACTGAGGACGATGCACAGAAGTTCAAGAAGGGCCTGGAGGGAAAAGTGGAAGTTCTCATCCTGCCGAAAAGTTAGAAAAGCACCGCGATTAGCTTAGCAAACAAAATGAATTAAAATCATATAAAATATTGATAAATATGTTTAAATAAATTGTTTATAGGACAAGAAAAAATTTTGACCCACCGAATCGGGGAGAGCGAGATAGTATTGCCCTTCTTCACTTTTCCCTCTCCTTAGGCACCCGTTCCCGTAAACCCGGCACTTGAAGCGCAACTCTCTAAGGGCTGCCGCGGCTTGCCTTTCAGTGAGGCAACCGGTGGTTATAAGCCGACCGATCGCTCTGATCCTGTACTGATCTAGCCCCTCGACGCTGCGGGAAAGCTGATCAGGTGCCCCTCCTTCCTTGATGACGAGGGGTTCAGGAATCAGCCAAATGGGGTATTTCCTGGAAATCCTTAGCCAGAGATCATAGTCCTCGCACGCGGGAAAGTCCTCGTCAAAAAAGCCCACTTCTTCCAGAAGAGATCGTTTGACAACCACCGCGGACGGGCTCACGACGCAGAGCTTTAAAGAAGGTTCAAAAATCTCCCCTGAGGGCTTGAAGTGCTTTTTCATGGGATTCACCCTTACTCCTCTTCTGATCCAGAGTTCCTCTGTCTGGCATGCTACAGCATCAGGGTGGTCGGAAAAAAAGGAAATCTGCGTGGCGATTTTGTCAGGCAACCAGTAATCATCAGAGTCGAGAAAGGCGATAAGGGGTGAATCAGAGGCCCTGATTCCCGTGTTTCTTGCCGCGGAGACTCCGCGGTTCCTGGAGTGGGTGATGCACTTGATATGGGGAAGAAATGGCGCAAGAGCCTCAGATGTTGTGTCTTCAGATCCATCATCGACAACGATGATCTCATAGTCTGCAAAGGTCTGATAAAGAACAGAAGCAACGGCTCTTGCGATTTTGTGCGCGCGGTTGAAGGTTGGAATGATGACACTTACTGCAGCCATTGCCAGAAGAGGGCCAGAAAGCCGGCCAGAAAAAGGTTCCCCTCGACATAAGCTTCAGATCGGGTTCCGGGATAG
>Ga0209706_10000731_pt1 | contig 18723 bp, 6 predicted proteins | sample PPLLaktember2015_6_FD_187263 | JGI IMG/M metagenome (GOLD analysis project Ga0209706, IMG submission 187263) | Freshwater sediment microbial communities from Prairie Pothole Lake near Jamestown, North Dakota, USA - PPLs Lake P8 Core (1) Depth... | ecosystem: Environmental > Aquatic > Freshwater...
ACTCATCCTCTTTTTTTATGTTGATATCGGAGGTCTCCGGAAATTTATCAAGTGATCTGTATCGTTTGTACAGTTTTTTTCTGAGTTCCACCAGGTTTTTCAACTGGATATGCAGCTCTCTTTCATCAACAGGTTTGGCCAGGTAGGCATCAGCCCCTCTTTCCAATCCGGCCAGCCGCGAGTCAATGTCAGCCTTTGCTGTCAGCATCACCACAGGGATGTGGCTGGTGCGGATGTCATTCTTTACTTTTTCCAGCAGTTCAATCCCGTCCATGACCGGCATCATTACATCGCTCAGGATAATATCCGGTATGATCTCAAGGGCTTTATCAAGGCCAATGCTTCCGTTTCCGGCTACCTCTATTCTGTATTCGTATCTGAGGATAGCCTGCAGGTATAACACAACATCTGAACTATCCTCTATGATCAACAGCAAAGGCAGTTTTGCCGGAATGACTCCCCCCATGGGAAGTAACTCTTCAGGGGATTGCCCTGGATAAAGAGGTTCTCCGTAAGAACTTGCTTTCTCGTACTGATCATCTGTGACTTTGATCAGGTCTGCTACTTCCGGGGTTCCAGACAACGGGGCATTGCGGGTAACGGGCAGGAGAACCGTAAATTCAGAACCCTCACCCTTAAGACTCTCCACAGAAATTGTCCCTTGAAGGAGCAGCACCATTTCTTTTGTCAGAGCCAGTCCAATACCTGTACCTCCAGGAGATAACTGGGATTCTACCCTGTAAAAACGGTCGAACAGATGGTCCAGATGTTCTCTCTCAATACCGATTCCAGTATCTTTGACCCGGATTGAGAACATTTTTACACTATCCGTAACACCTGTGGTAACTTCAACCTGGCCGCCCTCAGAAGTATACTTCAGGGCATTGGAAACCAGGTTGGTTATAATGTGCATAAGTTTCTCAGGATCAAAATCCATTTCGAATGGTTCTCCAGCTGATGTAAATCTCAAATCTATTTTCCTTCTGTGAGCTTCCGATCCAAACTGCTCGGTGAGGTAGGCCAGGTACTTGTTTACATCTCTTCTGATGAGGTTAACGGATATGGCGCCTGCTTCGGCTTTCGCCAGGGTGAGCATCTGGTTCACCAGCCGAAGGAGGATCTCGCTGTTGGTTTCTATCTTCTGCAGACCGGTACCCATCCACTCTTGTGGCCGGGCTTTGATAAGGTTGCCCATACCCTTAATGATTGTCAGAGGTGTTCGGAATTCATGGGTGATATTTGTAAAGAACCGGTCTTTGAATTCATTTATTTCTTTCAAATGTATTGTTTCCAACTCTTCAAGCTTCCTCTGCTGTCTGATGAACTGGAGTACAAAAACAAGCGCTCCACCGGTCAAATTTATGGACATAGTCATCCATAGGATTGAGTTTAAAAGAGGAGTCATTTGATCCGGGACATGCAACCAGGGTTTCAGGACCACCAGGAGAACGACCAGAACACAAAAAAGAGAAAACATCGAAATAGGTAACCAGTTCCTTTGCCGCGGAATTGTAGCAAGAACATTGGAAATACCCGCAAAAATAAGTCCTCCCGAGGTGGGTATCCCTCCCAACTGGATAATAGCGTAAAATGTCATCAGGTACATTGTCGAACTGATAATAGTATGTATAACCATGTAAGGTCTGGGGAATAAAAGTTGCAGTATCGGAGATAAAGCATAAAGACTGCTGAATGCGGTCATATAATGGATATATATAGTAAGCTGGGGCGCAAAAATCGATAAGGTAATGACATACATTAGCGCACTGATCGAGAGAAAAATATGGTTTTCAAATACGGTTATATTTCCCTGAAGCTGTTTGTTTGTGCAACCCGGAAAAGAAAGCTTCTTTTCCAACCATGGATTAAATTTATTTAATTTCTTGTTTTGCATATCTGGTTACATTTTATTTCGAATTGAAATTTAAAGCATAATAAAACCTTATTATATACAGGTTATTTGTTTTTCAATAAATGGGAATGGCTCACTCCAGTTATTGGAGCTCTCTATGAAGTGTGAAATAAAAGATGATATCGACTGCCTAAGATTTCCCCTTTTCTTATGAACAGATTCATCTTAAGAAAGGACTAAGATCCTCCAACAGAGGGTGATTTGATACCAAAATTAGGTCTAATAAAATCCAAAGTCAAGTTTATTTTCATTATAAATCGTCAACCTAAAGTTTACCACCATAGAAACAAATTTCATGTGCGATTTTAGGGAGGCAGCTAGTTTGGGCAAGTCTAAATGACACAATTCAATCATTAGAGAACTTAGAAATTACAGAAGCTTATGTAATATATCATAACACTGCCATTAATCTCCACGATTTCTTTACTGAAAGAAGTTCTGGCATAATTTTCATTCCGTTAGGTGACAGTACTATAATGGAGATTACGCACGGAAATATTGACTCCGTTCAATTCCTCGGTTATATAATGAAAATGCAAAGTCCAGGATTTGATTCAATTACAGGAGAGTCTGAGTTTTATCAGTGGTCATATTTTGCTCCAACACCTCCAAAAAATCGAAAAGCTTGGGTGATTAAACAATATAAAAATTATTATAAGATAGTTCCAAGAAAGAATATATCAGGTATTTCTATTCTTCTGTACAAATTCAAACGGTATTTTTGCCATTTTCGACATGACTTTCCCAACTTCAAACATATCTGTGTCGTCAAAATCGTAGCGCCAGTTTACTGAAAGATTATTACCTTTCGACCTGATATTGGCAAGTTGTTTGCAAAAATCAAGAATGTATTTTGCGGATGATGAATTGAAATATTCAAAATCGAGGTTGAACATAACAGGATCGCTGACCCCTGATGATTTTGAAAGATAGATGGAATAATCATCCAGCCAACTGATTATTTCTTCATAAAAAGCTGCAACGTTGGGTGGCCTCGATTCACCGGAAATTTCAAATTGGTTCCTCTCAGGATCAAGAATTACTTTCGGTGAATTAGTTGTCTTGTCAATAATTAATTTCCGCATAAGGTATTCATTAACTGAAATTATTAACTCAAAATAAGAATAATCGTCATCAATATTTCTGAAATTAAAATCTAGTCTGTTTCCTGCCTTCAATTTCATAAGCATAAAGCCAAGTCCCGCGCCTCTTTCTTCATCTCTGAAATCAGTGTTTATCTTTTTCTCGAATAATGAATTCAGATCGTTATGACTGAGATTGTTCACTTGATTCAGTTTGCCTGTCAGTTCTTCTTTCTTGTCATTTGATACCTGGTTACCTGTCTTAATTGTAATCTTACCGTGGGACTTTCTCACGGAAACAGATGGTCGTAACTTCTTGGTTCTGTATGATGTTTTTGACGCATATTTTACAATATTTTCAAGGCATTCGACAAGTATCGAATAAACCCTTTTACGGAGTATCTTATCAAGTATTCTGAACTCCGGAGAATTTTTAAAATTCCTTAAAAGAAGATCAATTTTATCGTAATCGACCTGTCCAGTGTATCCCAGAAGAATTCCAGATTCAGGCATATGGTAATATTGTTTCGTAAAATAACTTAAAGTGCTAACTTAGTACAGATTAAATATTGCTGCAGATATGTTTCCGATACCCGAGATATTGTTTAAACATTCAATAAATAATTTCCTGATCAGCATTAAACAAAGATAAACTTTCTCATTTTGCCATGAGGTGCTTGTCAAAACTATTTAATAACCTTCACACATTTTATTATCCATCTATGAATTAATTCTATGAGTGAACCGATTTTAAAAGCACTGATGCAACTATTTGCCCTGATCAGTAATACCTATGACTATTCGGTTATTACGAGCAGGGAAAAAGATATTGTAAGATTATTTCTTACAAAGCATCTCAACAATGAGCAGGTGGACAGATATATGAAAATGTATGAAGAATACCTCAGGCTTTATAGTTCGGGAACGATCTCCAAAGGCAGTATACGTGACAGGAAACGGACCTCGCTTAATGCCATGAGAATACTGGCAATATGTCAAAAGATAAATGAGGAGCTTCAGATAAAGCAGAAAATATATGTCCTGGTCAAACTAATGGATTATATATCATCGGGTGAGGAAATTACTGATAATGAACTTGATTTTATCCAGACTGTTGCAAATGCTTTCTTTATAGATAAATCGGAATATGAAAACATAAGTGCCTTCATTCTGGGATCAGCCGGTGAAATTCCGCGAATACCCGGGATGCTGGTAATTGACAGCATGAAGGGACAGGGCTATGATGGGTTTAAACATATTTGTGACGAAAATATAAAAGGTGCAATTCATTTTCTTCAGATCGCCAGCAGTAACACATACATAATGAGATATTCGGGAACAGGGGACCTGGTCCTGAATAGCCAGAATATTTCGCGAGGGGAAACCTATATTTTCGATCATGGATCGTCATTGAGGGGATCAGGAATTAATCCGGTCTATTATTCAGAAGTTGAAAGTATAATATCCGGAGAAACATTTAGAGCCAAAGTAACGCTGGATGCCAGCAATGTTTCCTTCAAATTCAGAAACAGTGAAAACGGTATTCAAAATCTTAATATACACGAAGAATCAGGCAGGCTTGTAGGCATATTAGGAGGGAGCGGAGTGGGAAAATCCACGACTCTAAGCATTCTTAACGGGACTCTTAGGCCGCAGAGCGGAGCGGTTTTGATAAACGGGTATAATCTCTATAACGATTTTGAAAGAGAATTTCTTAAGGGAGTGATAGGCTTCGTTCCCCAGGATGATCTTTTAATAGAGGATCTTACAGTATACCAGAACCTTTATTATAATGCCAGGATGTGCCTTAATGACCTTCCTGAAAAAAAGATAATTGAGTCGGTTAATCAGACTCTTATTGATCTTGAACTTGAAGAGGTCAGGGATCTGAAAGTTGGAAATCCTTTGAAAAAGATCATCAGCGGAGGTCAGCGGAAACGGGTAAACATTGCACTGGAACTACTGCGAGAGCCAACAATTCTGTTCATTGATGAACCGACATCAGGCCTTTCTTCAATTGATTCCGAGGTTGTGATGAATCTGCTGAAACAGCAGACCTACAAAGGGAAACTGGTAGTTGTAAATATACATCAGCCGGGCTCGGATCTCTATAAAATGTTCGATAAGGTAATGATAATGGACAGGGGAGGATACCAGATCTATTACGGCAATCCCTCTGAAGCAATAGTCTATTTTAAAACTCTCAGCAATCAGGCAAATCCCGATGAAGATCAATGTGCAAGGTGCGGAAATATTAATACAGATAAGTTACTTCAGATAATAGAGGCAAAAGTTGTTGATGAGCGGGGCAGAGTTACCAGGACAAGAAAAGTCTTTCCCAGGGAATGGGCGGAAAAGTATCAGCAAAACTCCCCGGCAAGCATTGGCACAAATGAAGTTGAAAAGAAAGCGCTTCCTGAAAATTATTACAGTATACCTGGATTTTTCAAACAATCGAAAATATTCTTTATCCGCGATTTTTTTTCTAAAGTAGCTGATAAACAATATATAATTATGAGCCTGTTAGGATCGCCGGTACTTGCACTGATTCTGTCTTATTTTACCAGGTATACTGATGGGGCATCTTATACATTCAGAGGGAACGATAATATACCCGCCTATTTATTTATGTGCGTGATAACCTCCCTGTTTTTCGGGCTGATGATCAGTTCTGAAGAAATAATCAAAGACAGAAAGATCCTGAAAAGGGAGTCATTCCTCAATCTCAGTTGGTTCAGCTACCTGAACTCGAAGGTGTTAATTATGTTCCTGCTGTCGGCAATTCAGACCATTTCGTTTGTAATCATCGGTAACCTTATTCTTGGAATAAGGGGGATGACAATAAGCTACTGGCTGGTGCTGTTCACTACAGCCTGTTTTGCTAACCTGCTGGGTTTAAATATATCCTCAGCCTTCAACTCAGTGATCACAATTTATATACTTATCCCGTTTATTCTTATCCCCCAGCTATTATTCAGCGGAGTGATTGTAAATTTTAACAAGCTTCATCTAAGTGATTACACCGCACGCGAATATGTGCCGGTTATAGGTGATCTTATGGTTACACGGTGGTCATTTGAGGCCCTTGCGGTCAGGCAGTTCAAGAATAACAGATTCGAGATGAATTTTGTAAAGTATGATATTGAGGCGAATCCGCATGATTATTTTTCTTCCTTTCTTATTGATGCCCTGGAAAACAACTTGCATAAATGCTTGATCTATAAAGATTCTGTTAACTATACGGAAATCGTTAATGACTATTTTAGCAAAGTAATTTTCAATATTGACAAATTATCCGGACTGGCCGATACGATTCCCGGTGAGTGGAGGCAATCTCTTAATATTTGTAATTTCAGTGCCGAAACAGAAAAGAGAGCAAGTGAATATCTTGAGGTCCTGAAAAAGAAGTTCCGTCACTTATACCTGAATGCACTTAAGCTAAAAGAGGAGGCAACCGCTTCCCTTGTTGAAAAGATCGGAAGGGAAGGGTTTATTAATCTGAGGGAACAATATGAAAATGAGCAGCTCAACTTTCTGGTCCTTAATGAGGATAACAGAAAAATGACTGTAGAAACCAGAGACAGGATAATTCAGAAATACAAACCGGGTTTTATGCGGGCTACTTCAAAATACGGCCGGGCACATTTCTACACTCCAGTGAAGAACATTGGCAGCGTCGAGATTGATACTTATTGGTTCAACATATTGGTAATCTGGATTGTATCGATTGTTTTATACATAATCCTCTATTTTAACCTTCCTGAAAAAGCGATCAAAAACCTGTCTGCATTCCGGTTAAGGAAATATGGAACTCAATAGCCAGATCTGGAAACCTATAACCAGGATATCATCAATCTGTTCCCTATCCTGTTTCCAACCTTCTATCCTTCCCGGAATTGTTGAGATTATAAAACCACTAAGTATTGCACCTTCCGGTTAACTATTATTGAACATATCAGAATTTGTTGCAGGAAATATATTTTCGGCACCGGCAGGGGTAATCTAATTTATTCTGAGGCCACTGCAGAAACAGTCAGTTCATTTTAAATTTTTATACCCAGGATCAGAATATCATCAACCTGCTCAATGTTACAACGCCAATCTTCAATCGTTTTCTCAAGGATTGCCTTCTGCTCATTCATTGGTTTTGAGCAGTTCTCCAGTAAAAGGTTCTTTAATCTCCGCGACCGGAACGTTTTCCTGTCGCTTCCGCCGATCTGATCGGAAAAACCATCTGTTGACAGGTATAAATGATCGCCTTTCTCATACTGTAATTCCTGGGTCGTAAATGATTCATCAGCATCAGGGTAAACTCCAATCGGCATAAGATCACCCTTAAGCTCGGTAAGATTATTATCCTTGATCAGGTAAAGGGGCCTGAAAGCTCCTGAATACTGTATTTTTTTCTCATTTAAGTCTATCAGACATAAAGCCATTTCTATTCCGTCCCTTGTCTCTTTTTGCTTCCCCGACTGATGGAGGGCTTTTATAACCTTCAGGCGAAGCTGGTTCAGGATTTCACTTGTAATTAAAGTATCTGTTTCATTCACGACCTCGCTCAACAGGGTAATACCAAGAATACTCATGAAGGCACCCGGAACTCCATGCCCTGTACAATCGGCAACAGCTGCCACAACCTTGTTATTTTTCCGGATCAGCCAGTAGAAATCACCGCTTACGATATCCCTGGGTTGATTCAGGATGAAGTATTCCGGGAACAACTTCTTAATATTTTCAAAGGGGGGCAGAAGAGCCTGCTGGATTTTACTAGCATAATGAATGCTATCCATAATTTCCATCTTCTGGGCTTCAATTTGTTTTGTCCTGTCGAATACTTTCTGTTCCAAGGTCTGATTTGCTTCTTTAAGGTCTTCAATCAATTTCCTGTTTTCCTCTCTGAGATGAAAAATTTCAAGAGCTTTGTCAATGTTTATCTTCAATTCCTCCTTGCTCCAGGGCTTTGTAATATAACGATATACCCTGCCTGTATTTATCGATTGAATAATAGCTTCGATATCGCTGAAACCGGTAAGTATCATCCGGATACAGTCAGGGTAATCAGGAATTATCCTTTCGAGGAACTGTATCCCGGTCATTTCAGGCATTCTCTGATCGGTAATAATAACGTGAATCTCGTGTTTTTTTAGAATTTCCAGACCAATCCTCGCTGATGATGCGAGGTGAATTTCGTAATCTCGCCTGAATGTGGAATTGAATACTATCAGGTTATCTTCTTCATCATCAACGTAGAGAATTGGTGAAAGGGATTTGAAATGATTCATTTTCCTGGTCTTTAATGTTTAAGATGCAAACAGATCAATCCATTTAGTTTTTTCAGGTATTTGCTTTCAAGGGTAACGAAATAATAAACTCGCTTCCCTTTCCGACTTCGCTCTTGAAATTGATACTTCCCCGGTGTTTCTGTATTATTCCGTGACTTATAGATAATCCCAGCCCGGTACCCTTGCCCACTTCCTTTGTCGTATAAAAAGGCTCAAAAATTTTTTCTTTCAGGTTTTCCGGAATGCCTCTTCCTGTATCGAGTATACTTATTTCAACAGATCTGTCTGTCTTTGAAGTAGATATCGTAATAGTACCTTTGTCATCTATAGCGTCGATGGCATTGGAGAGTATATTCATGAAAACCTGGTTGAGCGGCCCCGGGTAACATTCAACAGGAGGGATGTTCTCGTAATTTCTGACGATCTCAATCCTGTTATTATATTTATTATGCAACAGAATGAGCGTAGAATCCAAACCTTCGTGAATATCTGCGGTTTTTATGATATCTTCATCAAGACGCGAAAAAGTGCGAAGGCCTTTAACTATCTCCGTTGTTCGTCTTGAGCCGTTTTTAATGCTTTCTATCAGCCTGTTAATTTCTTTTACAGTTTCCCGGTATTCGACTTTCCCTTTTACTTTTTCAATATCCTTTAGCTTTTCACTGACATTTTCAGGAGTTATTTTCTGATATATAGCCAGAACCTGCCCGATTTCGTCAAGGTTTGTCTTTAGTGAATCAACACCTGCACTTATGAATGTAATAGGATTATTTATTTCATGGGCGATTCCCGCAACAAGCTGCCCCAGCGATGCCATCTTTTCAGATTGTACAAGCTGGACCTGTGAATGTTTGAGATTCTCCAGGGTGGTGCGCAGTTCTTCTTTCTGTACATTCAGCTGTTCATTCTTCAGGGAAATCTCAATGGTACGTTTTGACACCTTCTCTTCCAGGTTACGGTTGTATTCCTCAAGGTTTTTATAAAGCCTTGCATTTTCTATTGATATTACTATCTGACCTGAAAGCATTTTAAGGATTTCAACCCTTTCCGATGTAAATGCACCTGGGATAAGATTGTTTTCAAGGTATAATATCCCGCTTAATTTATTTTGATAAACAAGCGGCATGCAAAACAAGGATTTGGATTGATTACGTATGATAAGAATGTCATTTTTGAAAATCTCATCATCAGCAGCATTGTCAAGCACTAAAGTTTCGCCGGTTCGCAGCACATAATTTACTATTACCTGTGAAATGTTTTTGCTTTCCTGGTAAGGAATGTGCTTCAGTACATTTATTTTTTCTTCTTCCGCACTGGTTTCGCCCTCCTCAAATAATTTGTCGCCTTCCATTAGCAATACATGGCCTTTTATTGCTCCTGCATTGGTTACAAGTATTCCAAGTAATTTTTCTAGTAGTTTTTCAAGGTGAATTTCGCTTGAAATTGTCTCAGAGGCTTTTTGAAGTGCTCTAAGATCGAGCTGAACGGTCGAAGTGATTTCCGGATATATGGCTGTTTTGATCGCTTCATAACCTTCACCTTTCCGTTCCTCTTTATTTCCGGCGGAAAGCAGATCATGATACTTTTCATCCAGATACTGGACTTTAGCTTTTGCTCCCCACCTTGAATACAAATACCTGGCCTCAGCAAGATTCCTTCTCGCTGGGGACTCATTTCCCTTAACAAGGTAATATTTGGCCAACAGCTCACAGGCCAGAGCCTCCTCCTGGATAAATCCACAGCTTCTGGCGAGCTTAATTGCTTTATCATAATAAAACAAAGCCTTCTTGTCTTTATTAAGGACCCGGAATTTTTCTGCCTGAACAAGACTCCATTTGTGAAGATAATTATCAGGCGCGTGCAAGGACCATTTTTTCATAGTCCTTTGGTTGCGGTAAACCTTTGAAAGAAACATTACCCTTCTGTTCCATTGCAAGCCAGGGAGATAGGAGAGATAAGCCAGTGAGGTGTAGTAATACAGCATGGGTAAATAAATTAATCCCATAAGGATCCCTTTATATCTGTCAGCTATAATGGCATTTTGGAAAGACTCCCTGAAATTCTCAAATGTGTAACAGATAATGGTCTTATTCACATACAAGGCTCCTATTGACGGTGAGTCATTATTACGGATCAGTACCGGAAGCATCTCTTCTTCATTAAAATCGTCCCCTACTAACAGCGTTCTGTATTTTGAATGACCCAAAAGATTCAATATGAGCTGCCTGTGAAGCTTAATATTGTAGATTGTCCTTTCCTGTTTCAGCTTTATAATGATCTCAACGTATTTCTCCATTTCCTTATCAATTAGGTTCAGTTCTTTTCCGCAAAAGAGGGAATGAACGGATGCATACATTATACTGTAAGCTGCAAACTCAAAATCTCCTGTTTCGAGGCCTATTTTAAAGGCCTCTTTTAATGCATCAATAGTATCATTTACTTTATCCTTCCACAACCTGATGAAGAAATTAAACAGTACTATAAGTTTAGCATTATACTCCCTTGTTTTATATTTCTTCATTAGTTCAATGGAGAAGTTGCCGAATTTATAACCCTGCAGAATATTTCCGGTAATTCTCAGAACAACAATTCCATACATACTGTACCCGTAGGGTGAGAATTGAGAGTTCCCATATTTTAAGGTAAGCCTGACCATTTTTAATGCCATCATTATTGCCATAAGTGTATGGCCGCGGTATGCTGTGCTGGCGGCGCTCATTAATATACGCATAGCAGCAAGTTTGAATGGATCCGACATTTCCGGAATGCTTTTCAGGTCCTCTGTATCCTTGCCAAACAATGAGATTCTTATCCTGAGAAAATTATATAAAACATGAAGGATGGTAGGTTTTTTCGGGATTTTAACTCCGAGCTGTTTTAATATATCCACTGCAGTTTTTAGCACTTCTGGAAGCCTGAGGCGTGAAATAAAGGACTGTATGATTACCTCATTTATTTTTATCCTGTCAAGAAGCGAAGAAGAATTCCTCAAGACTTCTTTCGCAAGGTCATCCATCCTGTCAAAATTCCCTGTTAAAAACAATGCTTCCGCTGCCTCTGTGTACATTTTAAGTGAAAGAATATAATGATCTTTCCAGCAGTCTTTGCCCAGGAGCTCAACCCCAAAGGAGAAGTACTGATATGCAATTTCATTCGCATTTGCCGATTTAGCCTTAATGCCTGCCATAAAATTAAGCCGGGCAAGTTCATATTTTTCATCCTGACCGGTGTTGGACTCAAATCCCGAATTCAATTGGTTAGCGATATTAAGTATCTTGTCATCCAGCTCTGCCCCTTTGGTGATGCTCATTAGCATCCGGCCTATTTTCCAATGGGTCCTTTTTCTTTCCCCTTCCTCTATCAGAGAGTGAACAGCTTGCTGGATCCTGTCATGTGAGAACTTGTAGCAAACCTCAGCATTTTCATAGTCGCTCGGGACAAACCTGTAGATATCGCTTATAGGAAGAATCACTTCCTCAACAAGAGCTTCCCACAGATCTTCAGCGGTTTCAGCCGGTGTCTTTTCGTAGACAAAAGATAGTAACCTTAAATCAAACTGTGCTCCAATACAGGCTGCCAGTTTGAGAATATACTGTGTTTTTTCAGGGAGCTTCTGAATTTTACTTACCATAAGATCTACCACGTTGTCAGTCACCTTCATCTTTTGAATACTGCCGATTTCCCATCTCCATATCATCTGTTTACTGTCAAATTCAAAGAGCCTGTTTTCATGGATTGTCTGCAAAAACTGAATCAGGAAGAATGGATTTCCGTTGGTTTTTTTCATGCAAAGCTTTGCAAGCTCCCCGGTTTTTTCCGGGTGGCATTTTAAGGTATCCGCCAGTATAAGATTAATAGTCTCATAATCGAGGGATGATAAGGGCAGGGTTTTGATCATTGTCCCGGCCTTTTTGATTTTTTCAAGAACAACAGAAAGCGGGTGGCTCTGATTAATCTCATTATCCCTGTATGCGCCTATCAGGAAGAGATACTTCGTGTCTGAATCCGTCATGAAAAGCTCTACCAGATGAAGTGAGGGAATGTCTACCCACTGGAGGGCGTCAAGAAAAATGGTAATAGGGTGACTTTCATTTGCAAAGGTTCTGATAAAATTTTTAAAATAAAAGTTGAACCTGTTCTGTGATTCCTGGGGCGGGAGAGCTGGTACGGGAGGCTGCCTGCCAATTATGAGCTCCGCTTCAGGGATAACATCAATGATCACCTGTCCGTTAGGACCGATAGCCTCAGTTATTTCCTTCTTCCATATCGATATTTGTTCTTCGCTTTCAGTTAGTATCTGTTTTATCAGTTGTTGAAAAGCCTGTAACAGGGAGGAGTATGGTATATTCCGCCGGAACTGCTCAAATTTGCCCGAAATGAAGTAGCCTTTTTTTGCAACAACTGTTTTATGGATCTCATTCACCAGGGCTGTCTTCCCAATGCCCGTCGGCCCGGTAACCATCAGTATCTCTTTTGTCCCCTGACAGATGCTGTTGAAAGTATTTATCAGTGATGCTGTTTCTTTACCCCTGCCGTATAGTTTCTGCGGGATCTGGAATCTTTCAGAAAAATCCTTTCCTCCTATTTCAAAATCGAGTATTTTACCTGCAGAATATAATTGCTCCAGACAATTTTCCAGGTCTGCTTTTAATCCATAAACATTTTGATATCTTTCTTCGGCATTTTTTGACATCAGTTTAAGAATGATCCTGGATATCACAGCTCCTTCCGATTGTTCTAAATACCTTGGATAGTATTTCAGCTTATGTGGAGGAACAGGATCCTTCGCTATGTGGCAATGAACTAACTGCATCGGATCTTTATCCGGAAAAGGCAGTTCTCCTGTTATCATTTCGTACATGGTAACTCCGAGAGAGTACATATCTGTCCTGTAATCAAGCATACGGTTCATTCTTCCTGTCTGCTCGGGGGAGACATAACTGAGTGTCCCTTCGAATTCATTCGGATTTTGTATACTTGCAATCTCGCGAGTAAGTACTGTGGAAATGCCTAAATCAATGATCTTGACCCGGTCAGTTTTCTGGTTCCAGACAATATTCGTCGGATTTATATTTTTATGAATTATATTTAACTGATGCATCTGGCCGAGAATATCAGATATCCTGATTGACAACCTGAGGAATTCATCTAAACTCAGTCTCCTGTTCTGAAGTAACTTCTTTATCGATTCACCACCGATGTCCTCCATTATAATGGCACAGCTGTTGTTAAAGTTTTCCAGGCTGTAAGCCTTTATTATACCATCAATATTCAGGTTTTTCAGTATTTCAAATTCCCGGTTAAAGCGGGCAATCCTGTCCGGATTGGGGTATTCTCCTTTCAGGAGCTTGATAACCACAGGAAGTCCCGCTGTATCCTGGACAGCCCGGAACACTAATGAATTATTGCTTTCGAAAAGCTTTTCTTTTATCTGATATCCCTGGATGGAAATCATGTCAGTGGAATTGAAATTAATGTTTGTTCATGAATCCTCTGAAAAGTCAATGTCAGTTGATCAAAATATGTCAGAAGTCCCATTTATGGTAAATTACCGATCTGAATTTCCTCATCCGATATTTCCGGGCAGCCCTTGTTCCTTATTGCAGGTTCTATTAATGAATTGGGAACCTTTACCCTCCCTTTTAAATTCAATCAGGCAGTTCGATTTGACTACCGCATCCATCTGATAAACAATATTTCTATATAAAATTATTCAATTAATAGGCATGACGCAAAAAAACTTTTCGCGATATCTTCTTGTTTGATTTCCTGATTTATTGGTCCGTCCTGATCGCAATAGCGATCCCATGAATGATTACCACATCTTCAGCATAAGGCAATCTCCAAAGGAAATTTTGACAGAACTACCAATGATCAGCTTCGTCGGGCTTCATTCAGTATTATGCTGAACATTGCTGAAGGATCGTCAAGATTCAGTAATAAGGACGCTCCCGCTCTCACACTCACACTTCAATAAGTTGCCATCTGACTTCCAGTAATATTCCAGGAGGAACGGGCGATATACCTGACCGTAGTTTGCAGCCTGCAGCAATATATTATAAAATCAGTCTTTTATAAAAGGAAGGGACCGGAAACTAATAAATTCCTGATATGATTTAAAGGATATTATAAGAATCTAATTTTCAAATAATATGCTGAATAATCTCATTAAGCACAGTTTAAGGTCTTTTAAAAGCCAGCAGTCATATATTCTCATCAATATAACCGGCCTTTCCATCGGGATTGCCTGCAGTCTTTTAATTGCACTCTATATACTTTCCGAAGTAACCTATGACAGATTCAATGTCAAGAGGGACAGGATTTACAATATAGTCACGGACCTCAGGTGTGGGAGTGCCAGGTCTGGAACTGAAGCTATAACACCAGCCCGACTCGGTCCGGAGATCCTCACAGAGTTCCCGGAGGTTGAGGATTTTCTCAGAATGAAGCGAAGGCATAATAGTTTTTGGGAAAGTGAAACAATAATTACATATAATAATCAGACATATACTGAGGAAAATATTATTGAAGCTGATCCCTCATTTTTTAATTTTTTCACAATTCCTGTACTAAGAGGCGATCCCGAAAACCTTCTTAATGCCCCCGGGAAAATTGTCCTTTCCGCTTCAGTTGCGAATAAGATATTCGGTAACCAGAACCCGGTTGATAAGATCCTTAAAATAGGAAAAGATCCTGCAACGTATGTTGTCACAGGTGTCATGGGAGATATTCCCGGGAACTCGCACTTCAAGGCTGGTGTGCTGGTATCCATGCTGTCTGATCACCTGTCTAATAATCTGGATTGGGATAACGGCCAATTAAACACATATCTGCTACTTAAACCAAGTGCTGATTACAGGAATGTCAATAAAAAACTGAAGCTGCTTGCGGTCAAGCATCTCGGACCTGAGATACAGAAATATTATAACCTTTCTTCCGATGAATTTCTCGACTTGGGGTACAAATATGAATATTATCTTCAAAAACTTACAGATATTCATTTCAATACGTCGATCAAACCTCACTTTCTGCCAACCGGCAATCCGAAATTATTAAAAATTCTGGGTGGAATAGCCTTTTTGATACTCGTGGTAGCTGCAATCAATTTCACAAATCTTTCAACTGCACAGGCATCAGCAAGAACAAAAGAAGTGGCCTTAAAGAAACTGAGCGGATCAACCAGAGGTATGCTTATAGCCCAGTTCCTTACCGAGTCAGTTATAATATCATTTGTATCGACTGTTATTGCACTTTTCATTATAAAAATAGTTCTACCCTTTTTCGATGACCTCCTTGACACAAACATCACACTGAATCTTACGGCTACATGGTATATGGTCCCGTTCATTTTGGTCTTTTCATTAATAACCGGGATCATTGCAGGAAGTTATCCGGCTTTCTTCCTCTCTTCTTTCAACCCTTACAGGGTCCTGAAAGGAGGCAAAGATAACAATAGTCACAAAGGCGGCCTCAGGAAAGTGCTTGTCGTCCTTCAGTTTACAATCTCGATTTTCCTGATAGTCAGCACTCTGATAATGTACAGCCAATTAATTTACATGCTTAAAAGGGATCCCGGATTTAACAGTGCCCAGCTGCTTGTGCTTGAGAATGAGGAAGAACTCGGAGCCAATGCCAGATCATTTAAGGAAACAACAGCCATAATACCGGGAGTCGTTAATATGACAAGTTCTGTATCTGTACCCGGGGGGAGCCAGAACTTCAGCACCGGGTACACACTGGAAGGGAAAAAAGATGAAATAATGAATATGCGGATGTACTGGGTGGATTACAATTTCCTGCAAACTTATGGTATGATACTTCTTTCGGGAAGATTCTTCAATAAAGAGTTTCTTTCCGATGCACAGACTTGTATACTTAATGAATCTGCCATAAAAAAGTTCAATATAGATCCGGAAAAGATGAGAATCGGAGTGGCTAATAGACCGGGCATAATTGATTATTACCCAATTATAGGAGTAGTAAAAGATTTTATTTCCGAATCACAGAGAAATCAGATAGAACCTTGCATAATCATCCTGAAACCAGAGAGAAAAAGGCCCAGATATATCACAGTGAAAATATCACCTGTGAATTACAGGGAAACAATGAGAAAAATCGTGGCCAACTGGAAAGAATCTACATCTTACGAGCCGTTACAATATGCCTTCGTTGATGATATAATGAAACAGCTATACATCAAAGAGCGTCAGAATGCCATTATTGCAGTTATATCTTCCATCCTTGCTATTTTCATCGCAGCTCTCGGCTTATACGGCCTTACTTCACATTACGTGGAACACCATACTAAGGAGATCGGTGTCAGGAAAGCACTGGGATCCACAGTTCCGGGCATCTGCTTTCTAATATCCAGGGAAATAATAATCCTTGTTGCAATCTCGGTACTTTTTTCATTTCCTGTTATTTATTATGTTTCCGGGAAATGGCTGGAAAACTTTTATTACAGAATAAGCCCTGACATCTTCACATTTCTGGGAGGTCTTTTCATTGCATTGTTGATAGCACTCCTGACTATCAGCTACCATACTTTCAAAGCAGCAAATACAAATCCTGCAGATTCACTAAGGTACGAATAGCTGAATGAGCCTGCACCAGATGGTGTGGCTCCATTTAGTTGTCTGTTTAATTAATTATACGTTAGGCTGAATTAAAGAATGAAAAATTTCACCCACATTTTTTTCTCCCCTTCTCCCTATCTCCCCTTCACTTTTTCCACACCGTCTGACTTTCTGTAATATTCCAGAAGGTTCTGAGGCAAGGATTCAATGGTCTTTGAATTGTTTAAAGGAAACAGGCATTTTAAACTAAAGTGATAAGTTTGTCAGAGAGGTTTATGACGGCAGAAGAGTCACAACCTTTTCAGAGTTTGATTCTGATGACCAAAGATCTTCTAAAATCAGGTAATAGTAACTTTAATTCGTCAGGCTTTGCATCCTGCAATTTATCCCGCAGGGATCATAGAATGAAACCTCCCTGAAAGATCCCTTCATTCCTGTCTGTTTAAGATCAAACTGAATTCCTGATTTGGTTATTGGTGGCAGACCATCCCTCAGTTCTGACTCATATGTATTATTTTTATCTCGAAGCCATATAAGGATTGTCTTCCTGCCATGGAGCTGGTATACTCTGAAATCATCTGTTTCTGATTTAGTAACAACAAATTTTTCTTCTAACGGATTAATATCTTTAATAGCTTTGCTGAATCTTCCGAAATGGTACCAAAGATTATTTTTATCAACATATGTGTCCCAGTGCCAGCACATTCCGGCTCCGGCAGAGCCTGAGAAAAAAGGAGCAAACAGAATATCATGAAGAATAATTCCGGCTGTATCAACCGAATAATATTTGCTTGGTCCTGAATGCTTTGGCTCAACAGCCCCCGTTTCTGCCAGGATAACAGGTTTTCCGGTATTGTATGAAATCAGTTCCTCCACAGCAGAAGAGCAGATTATGTCCATAGGCTTATGACATATTTCCATTTCAGCCCCCAGATCAAGATATCGGTGCACCTGTGCTACCTGATTTCCGTGTAAAAGCATCATCTTTCTATAAAGAGATCTTACCCTGTCAGTGTCAAAGCTCCCCAGGCTCTGCATTACCAGATTTCCTGGAAATCTTTGCTTTACCTCATCCAGCATCTGTTCATTCCATGAAAAGAAATCGGCATCCTGCGGGCCCGTTACTGCATTCATCTCATTCCACAATTCCCAGCCGAAGAACCGTGTATCGCTTCCGTAACGGTTCATGTAAAAATCAAGTTTATCAATAAAGAGTTTTTTCCCTACAGGAGAAACCAGGTATTGTCTTATACTGTCAAGTGGACCACCATTTGAACTATGATACACACCTTTTACTGCCCATGTCTGAGGATTCTCTTCCAGTGTAAGACTCCGAAAGTGTTCAAAAGTCATCTTAATCTTCAGATTATACTGGCCCGCCATTTCTATCAACCGGTCTATCCTGCGGGCCTTCTCTTCACTGTATTCCCCGGCCCGTTGATCTTCTATATCCCAGTATGGGGAGCTGAGCCACACCCTGATAAAATTTCCGCTGTTCATAGAAAGCTTTTTCATCCATTGCCCCATCTCGTAAAATGCAGAGTCCGGATTATTCTTATACTTTCCACTTGGACTTATCATATTTATCCCTAAAGGGATATAAGGTGTTCCATCAGAAAACTGAAAATAGGAATGATTATCGCTGCTAATTCCTATATAACCGTGGTCGTATGAAGTTTTATGTTTTTTTGGGCGATCAGAATTACAGCCAATGAAGAAAAAAATCAATATAGCTGTAAATAAAACTTTTCTGGGATAGTTTTTCAACATTATCGGGTTTTTAGGGTAAATCTAATTTCTTAAAATAGCTTCCCAAAACCTCACTGATCCTGAAGATAAGTTGTATGGGTTCCGTGAAGACAAGGGGTGCA
>Ga0209706_10000733_pt1 | contig 18699 bp, 18 predicted proteins | sample PPLLaktember2015_6_FD_187263 | JGI IMG/M metagenome (GOLD analysis project Ga0209706, IMG submission 187263) | Freshwater sediment microbial communities from Prairie Pothole Lake near Jamestown, North Dakota, USA - PPLs Lake P8 Core (1) Depth... | ecosystem: Environmental > Aquatic > Freshwater...
CGAGCCGAGCCGGTCTCGAAGCGCTCGGCCCGGTGGCCCAGCGCCTCGCCGCACTCGAGGGTCTCGACGCCCATGCGGCCTCGGTGGCGGTGCGCCTCGCCGAAGCGCGGGCGGCGGTCGCGTGAGCGACATCCTCGCGCTCGCGCGGCCGGAGATCCGCGACCTCAGGCCTGCCGCCGCGCACGCGCATGGCGCCGCGGCGGCGGTGCGACTGCACGCCAACGAGAATCCCTGGCCCGACGAAGCCGACGACTCGCCGACTGCATTGAACCGGTATTTCGACGGCCAGCCGCTGGCGCTGGTCGATGCCCTCGCCGCGTACCATGGCGTCGACCCGGCCGGCGTGCTTGTCACGCGCGGCAGCGACGAGGCGATTGACCTCCTGGTGCGCGCTTTCTGCCGTGCCGGCCAGGATCGCATCCTCATCTGCCCGCCCACCTTCGGCATGTACCGGTTCTCCGCCGAGATCCAGGGTGCGGGTGTCCTCGCGGTTCCGCTCGGCGAGGACTTCCAGCTCAATGCCGAGGCGCTCATCCGGCGCTGGTCGCCCGACGTCAAGGTCGTCTTCCTGTGCTCGCCGAACAACCCGACGGGCAATGCACTCGCGCCGGACTCGGTCGAGCGCGTGCTGAAGGCGCTCGCCGGGCGCGCGATCGTCGCGATCGACGAAGCCTACCTCGAGTTCTCGGGGCAGCAGGGCTTCATCGACCGGCTGCCGCGGCATCCCGGGCTCGTCATCCTGCGCACGCTTTCGAAAGCGCATGGCCTTGCGGGCGCCCGCTGCGGCGTTGCAATCGCCGCGCCCGCGCTCGTCGAGCTGCTCGGCCGCATCATGCCGCCGTACGCAATGCCCGGCCCCACCGTCGCGGCGGCGCTCGCTGCGCTTGACCCTGCGCGCCTGGCGCGGACCCGGCGCCGGATTCGCGAGATCGTCGTCGAGCGGGAGCGGCTCAGGCACGCGCTGGCGGCCCTGCCCGGCGTCACGCGCGTCTTCCCCAGCGAGGGAAACTTCCTGCTGGTGGAGTTCGCCGACGCCCCGCTGTCGCTTCGCGCTGCGGCCGCGGACGGCCTCCTGCTGCGCGACTTCTCGCGCCAGCCGGGCCTCGCCCAGTGCCTGCGGATCACGGTCGGCAGCCGCGCGGAAAACGACCGACTGCTGTCCGCGCTGGAGCGGGCGTGAACGTACCGCTACCTACGCTGTTCATCGATCGCGACGGCACCCTGATCGAGGAGCCCCCCGACGAGCAGGTGGACGCGTTCGAGAAGCTCCGTCTCCTGCCCGGCGTGATTCCCGCGCTGCTGCGCCTGCGCGACGCCGGGTTCCGCTTCGTGATGGTCACGAACCAGGATGGACTTGGCACGGCGTCGTTCCCCACGCCGAGTTTCGAAGGTCCGCAACGACTGCTGCTGCAACTCCTCGAGTCGCAGGGCATCGCCTTCGACGCCGTCCTCGTCTGCCCGCACCGCGCAGAGGACGGCTGCGACTGCAGGAAGCCCGCGACCCGTCTGGTCGACGGCTACCTGGCCCGCAGCCCGATGAATCCCTTGCGCAGCCGCGTGATCGGCGACCGTGCGACCGACCTCGAACTCGCCTCCCGCCTCGGCATCGAGGGCATCCGCATCGAAGCCCGCGATGCCGGCGCCTGGCCGCGCCTCGCGGCCGAGCTGACCGCGCGCGCCCCGCGCCGGGCGCGCGTCGCCCGCAAGACGCGTGAGACCGACATCGAAGTCGCGGTGGACCTCGACGCGCCCGAGCCGGTCACGATCGCGACCGGGGTCGGCTTCTTCGACCACATGCTGGAGCAGGTTTCGCGCCACGGCGGATTCTCGCTCACACTCGCCTGCCGCGGCGACCTGCACGTGGATGAACACCACACGGTCGAGGACTCCGCGCTCGCCCTGGGCGAGGCGCTCCGCGCCGCGCTCGGCGACAAGCGCGGCATCGGTCGCTACGGATTCGTGCTGCCGATGGATGAATCCGAGGCGCGCATCGTGCTCGACCTGTCCGGTCGCGCAAGCTTCGCATTCTCCGGGCAGTTCGCCCGCGACCGCGTCGGGCAACTGCCGACCGAGCTCGTGCCGCATTTCTTCCGTTCGCTGGGCGACGCGCTCGGCGCCGCGATCCACGTCGAAGTGCAGGGCGAGAACACGCACCACATGGTCGAGGCCTGCTTCAAGTCGCTCGGCCGCGCGTTGCGCCAGGCGATCCGGCTCGAGGACGCAGCGGTGCCGAGCACCAAGGGTGTCCTTTGAGCGGCCCGGTGATCGTGGACGCCGGCGGCGCGAACATCGCTTCGCTGCAGATCGCGATGGAGCGCCTCGGCCGGCCCGCCACGCTCTCGGCGGACGCGGCCGAGATCGAGCGCGGCTCGCACGTGATCCTGCCCGGCGTCGGCGCCGCGGCGGACGCCATGGCGCGCCTCGAGCGTGCCGGGCTCATCAGCGTGATTCCACGCCTGCGGCAGCCGGTGCTCGGCATCTGCCTCGGCATGCAGCTTCTGTACGAAGCGAGCGACGAAGGCGGAACGCGCTGCCTAGGCGTCATTCCCGGGCGTGTGCACCGCATGCGCCCGGCGCAGGGCCGCCCGGTCCCGCACATGGGCTGGAACCGCGTCGAGATCCGGCGTAGCCATGCACTCCTGGCTGGCCTGGACGACGGGGATTACGCCTACTTCGTCCACAGCTATTGCGCGCCGCTCGGCGCGGACACGGTTGCGGCCTGCGAATACGACGAGACCTTCACGGCGGTCGTCGGTCGCGACAATTTCTTCGGAACGCAATTCCACCCGGAACGCTCCGCAAGGCTCGGATCGCGATTCCTCGCCAATTTCCTGGGACTCGGCTGATGGAACTCGTGCCCGCCATTGACCTGCGCGGCGGTCGCGCCGTGCGCCTCTTCCAGGGCGCATTCGAGCGGGAGACCTGCGCCCGGGAATCGCCGGTCGAGCTCTTCCGCCGCTTCGCCGCCGCCGGCGCGCGGCGCGTGCACCTCGTCGATCTCGACGGGGCGCGTGACGGCGTCGCTGCGAATCACGCCGTGCTCCGGTCGCTCGCCGCGACAGGTGGACCTCGGATCCAGGCGGGGGGTGGCATCCGGAGCACAGCCGACGTCGAGCGGGTGCTGGCCGATGGCGCCGAACGCGTGGTGGCCGGGAGCGTCGCCGTCGAGTCGCCGGACACGCTCGCGGGCTGGGTGATGCGCTTCGGCGCCGGGCGCTTCGTCGCTGCGCTCGACGTGCGCATCGGCGACGACGCCGTTCCACGCCTCGCGACCCACGGCTGGCTGCGCGACTCGAACGTCACGCTCTGGGACCAGGCCGAGCGCCTCGCGGCGCTCGGCATCGGTCACGTGCTGTGCACCGACATCGGCCGCGACGGCGCGCTCGCCGGCCCGAACCTTGCGCTCTACCGCGAGTGCGTGCGGCGCTTTCCGGCGCTCGCCTGGCAGGCCTCCGGCGGCGTGAGGAATGGCGCGGACCTGCACGCCCTCGCCGGCACCGGGGTCGCGGCGGCCATCAGCGGCCGCGCGCTGATCGAGGACCGCATCTCGCCCGAGGAGTTCGCCCCATTCTTGCCCGCCGCATAATCCCCTGCCTGGACGTGCGCGACGGCCAGGTGGTCAAGGGCCTGCGCTTTCGCGACCATCGCGTCGCGGGCGACATCGAGGTCCTGGCGGCGCGCTACCGCGACGAGGGCGCGGACGAACTCGTTTTCTACGACATCACGGCGAGCCCGGAGGGACGGCGGCTCGACCGCGCCTGGGTCCACCGGGTCGCCGTCCTGCTCGACATCCCATTCTGCGTCGCCGGCGGGATCCGCAGCGTCGCCGACGCCGAGGCGGTACTCGCCGCCGGCGCAGAAAAGATCTCGGTGAACTCACCCGCACTCGAGCGACCCGCACTCGTGAACGAGCTCGCCCGCCGATTCGGTTCGCAGTGCGTGGTGGTCGGCATCGACAGCCGCGGCGAGCCGGGCCGCTGGCGCGTGCACCAGTACGCGGGCGATCCGGCGCGCATCCGCGACGCGGGCCGCGACATGCTCGACTGGCTGGTGGAAGTACAGGAGCGTGGCGCCGGGGAAATCGTCCTCAACTGCATGGAGCAGGACGGCGCGCGCGCCGGTTACGACATCCCGCAACTCGCGACGGCGCGCGAGCACTGCGACGTCCCGCTCGTCGCTTCGGGCGGCGCGGGCACAGCCGCCGATTTCGCGGACGTTTTCGAACAGGCAGGCGTGGATGCCGCCCTCGCCGCCGGCGCCTTCCACGACGGCTCGATCCGGATCCCGGCGCTGAAGCGCCGGCTGCTCGATCAGGGCATCGCGGTGCGCCCATGAACCCCGAAGACGTCGATCGCCTCGACTGGGCGAGGGGCGACGGCCTGCTGCCGGCCGTCGTGCAGGACGCGGCGAGCGGCGCCGTCCTCATGCTCGGCTACATGAACCGCGAGGCGCTCGCGCAGACGCTCGCGACGGGTCGGGTGACGTTTTACAGCCGCAGCCGCCGCGCGCTCTGGGTAAAGGGCGAGTCGTCGGGCAACTGGCTGCACCTGCGCTCATTGAGCGTGGACTGCGACGGCGATGCGATCCTGGTACAGGCCGCGCCCGACGGTCCGACCTGTCACAAAGGAACGGCGAGCTGCTTCGCGTCCGCGGCCGCCCCCGGCGCCGCGCGGCTCGGATTCCTCGCCGAGCTCGAGGCCGTGATCGCCGCCCGTATCGCCGAGCCGCGGGACTCGAGCTACACCGCGCGCCTGCATGCCGGGGGCCTGCGCCGCGTGGCGCAGAAGGTCGGCGAGGAAGGGCTCGAACTCGCCCTCGCCGCGGCCGGCGGCAGCGACGCGGAAGTCGTCGCGGAAGGCGCCGATCTCCTGTATCACCTGGCCCTGCTCCTGCAGGAGCGCGGCCTGTCTCTGGCCGCGCTGGTGGCCGAGCTGGAACGACGGCACGACGAGCGGCTCCGCACAGCCCGACCGCCGGCATCCGCAGCCACGACTTGACGCCGACGCGAAGTCCCCGCAATACTGCAACCGATGCTCAGCAAGTCCCGTATCGCCCGTCGCTGGTGGCGCCACTCCTAAGGAGAGGGCGCTGGGACTTTTGTTGACGTAAACATCTAGTCGTTTTAAGGGATTCCAGAACCCGTCTCCGGCACACACCGGGACGGGTTTTTTATTGCGTGCGAAAAATGAAACCACCATTCGACATTTCGGGCGATCTCAATACACCGGTTTCGGCGTACCTGAAGCTTGCGCCGTTCAGGCCGCGATTCCTGCTCGAAAGCGTCGAGGGCGGCGAACGGCTCGGCCGCTATTCGTTCATCGGCTTCGGCGACGCGCTGGACATCAAGCTCGACGGCAAAGGCCTCGCGCTCGACGGGCGGCGGCTCCCGGCGCCCGTCAACGGCGCGGAGCTGCTCGCGGTGCTGCGCGCGGCACTCGCGGCCGCGCCACGGCCGCAACCCGACTGCGCAGGCGTGCCGCTCGCCGGCGGACTGGTCGGTTACGCCAGCTTCGACGTCGTGCGCCTCTTCGAGCGGCTGCCCTCCCGCCGGCCTGCGGCCGCGACGCCGCTGCTGCACTACATCGCGCCCGCCTCGCTGCTGGTTTTCGATCACGTCACCCACGCAATCGCACTCCTGCACGCCGGGCCCGAGCAAGAGCGCGCAGAGCTCCGCCAGGAGGTCAGCCGCGCGCTGCAGGGCGGATTGCCGGAGCGGCGCCCAAGCGGCGGTTTCGGGCGCCCGCGCGCCGGGCTCGAGCGCGACAGCTTCCTCGCAGCGGTGCGGGAGGCCAAGGAACACATTGCCGCCGGCGACGTGTACCAGCTCGTGCTCTCCATCCTCTTCGAGGGCCGCCACGAGCTCGACCCTTTCCAGGTCTACCGCGCGTTGCGCGCCATCAACCCGTCGCCCTATCTCTACTTCTGCGAGCTGGACGACGTGACGGTCATCGGCTCGTCGCCCGAGGCGCTCGTCAAGCTGAGCGGAGGCGTCGCGGAACTGCGGCCGATAGCCGGCACGCGGCCGCGTGCCGACACCGTGTCCGACGACCTCGCGCTGGAACGTGAACTCCTTGCCGACGCGAAGGAGAACGCCGAGCACGTGATGCTCGTCGACCTCGCGCGCAACGACCTCGGCCGGGTCGCGGAATCGGGCAGCGTGCGCGTCGACCCGTACCGGTCGATCGAGCGCTACAGCCACGTCATGCACCTAGTGAGCGGCGTGCGCGGACGCCTCGCGCCCGGACGCGACGCATTCGACCTCTTCGGCGCCGCCTTCCCCGCCGGTACGCTCGTCGGCGCGCCCAAGGTGCGCGCCATGCAGATCCTCGACGCGCTCGAGCCGACCGGCCGCGGACTTTACGGGGGGACCGTCGGCTACTTTGGGCTGCGGGGCGACATGGACCAGGCGATCGCGATCCGCACGCTGGTCCTGCAGGGTGACCGCTACAGCTACCAGGCGGGCGCCGGCATCGTCTCGGACAGCGACCCGGCCGCGGAGCACGCGGAGATCCTGGCGAAGAGCGCCGCGATGCTGCGAGCGCTGGAGACCGCGGAGGCCGGGCTGTGAGCGCGCGTCTCCTGCTGATCGACAACTACGATTCCTTCACCTACAACCTGGTGCAGGCCTTCGAGGTGCTGGGCGCCGAGGTGCGCGTCCACCGCAACGACGCCCTGAGCCTGCGCGACGCCCTGGACTCGAAGCCGACACACCTGTGCATCTCGCCGGGACCGGGAACCCCGCGGGAGTCGGGCATCAGCCGCGAGCTGATCCGCGCCTGCAGCGGGCGCATCCCGGTGCTCGGCGTCTGCCTCGGCCACCAGGCGATCGTCGAGGTCTTCGGCGGCGAGGTCACGCGCGCGGCGCGGCCGATGCACGGCAAGACCTCCGTGCTTCGGCACGACGGCAGCGGCCTGTTCGCGGGCCTGCCGGAAGCCTGCGTGGTCGGCCGCTACCACTCCCTGATCGCCGTGCCAGGCAGTCTCCCGGACTCGCTCGAGGTCACGGCGAGCACGGAGGACGGGGAGATCATGGCCGTGCGCCACCGCCGTCATGCCACCGAAGGCGTGCAGTTCCATCCCGAGAGCATCCTGACGCCCGACGGGCCGCGGCTGCTCGCCAACTTCCTGAACGGGGTTTCCCATGTCGCCGCTGCGTGAACACCTTGAATGCCTGCTGGAACGCCGCGACCTGGCGGAGGCGGACGCCGAGAACCTGCTGATCCTGCTCACCAACGCCGAGGAGGCGCCGGCGATGGCGGGTGCGATCCTCGCGGCGCTGCGCAGCAAGGGCGTCTCGGCCTCGGAACTGCGCGGCTTCGCGCGCGCGATGCGCAAGCTCGCGCTGCGACCCGACGTGCCGGCGGGACTGCCGTCGATCGACATCGTCGGCACCGGCGGCGATGGATCGAACAGCCTCAACATCTCGACCGGCACGGCCATCGTCGCCGCCGCCTGCGGGCTGCCGGTCGTCAAGCACGGCAACCGCTCGGTCTCGAGCCGCGCCGGGAGCGCAGACGTGCTGGCAGCGCTCGGCCTGAAGCTCCCGCTCGACGAGCGCGCCGCCGCGAACTGCCTCGCGGCGACTGGCTTCACGTTCCTGTTCGCGCCCTACTACCACCCGGCGATGAAGGCGGTCGCCCCGATCCGCGCCGCGCTCGGCGTGCGCACCGTGTTCAACATCCTCGGGCCGCTGTCGAACCCCGCACGGCCGCCCTTCCACCTGCTCGGCGCATTCAGCCAGGAGACTGCGAAGCTGATGGCGGATGCGATCTCCGGGCTCGACATCGAGCGCGCCTTCGTCGTGCACGGCGCCGCCGGCTGGGACGAACCGACGACCGTGGGTCCCTTCACGCTCTACGACGTGCGGCCAGGCAAGGTGAGCGTCGGGACACGTTCGCCGGAAGACTTCGGCCTCGGGCGCTGCACGACGGCCGAGCTCGCCGGCGGCGATCCCTCGCACAATGCCGGCGCGATCCGCGGCGTGCTGGTGGACGGCGCCCGCAATCCCTATCGCGACTGCCTGCTGCTCGGCGCGGCGCTTGCCCTCGAGGTCGCGGGCGAGGAGGACGCACCGCAGGCGGCCATGGCCCGCGCGGTGCACGCCATCGATAGCGGCGCAGCGGGCCGCGTGCTCGGATCAATCGCGGACTTCTGCGCTTGAGCGCCGATTTCCTGCAGGTCATGGCAGCCTCGAGCCGGCGCCGCGCCGACGAGGCGCGCCGGCAGATGTCCTACGAAACGCTTGCCTTGCGCGCCCGGCAGACCGCGAAGGCGCCCGCGCTCCGGCTGCACGAGCGCTTCGACGTGATTGCCGAGATCAAGCTGCGCTCGCCCGCGGCGGGCGGGCCCGCGCGGGCAATCGACGACCTGCCGGCGCGCGCGACCGCCTATGCCGCCGGCGGCGCCGCGGCGGTCTCCGTGCTCACCGAGCCGAGCCGGTTCGACGGTGCAATCGTTCACCTGGTGAACGCGGCACGCGCGCTCGATGTCCACCGACTGCCCGCGATGCGCAAGGACTTCATCGTGGATCCCTACCAGCTGTTCGAGGCGCGGGCTGCGGGTGCGGGCGGCGCGTTGCTGATCCTGCGCCTTCTCACGCGCGCAGAGCTCGAGTCCCTCGTCACGGTCGGGCGCAGTCTCGACCTCTTCCTGCTGCTCGAGGCCTTCGACGAGGAGGACCTCGACATGGCAGGTAAGCTGATCGCGGCGCTTGGCACGCAGGGCCTGCTGGTCGGCGTCAACAGCCGCGACCTCGCGACCCTGCAGGTGCGGCCCGAACGCCTGTTCGAGCTCGCACCAAAGCTCCCGACCACCGTTCCCTGCGTCGCCGAGAGCGGAATCGGTTCGGCCGAGGACGCGCGCGCGGTCGCGCGGGCCGGCTATCGCATCGGGCTCGTTGGCACCGCGTTGATGGAATCCACCAATCCGCAGGAACTGGTCCGCGAGATGGTCGCGGCGGGTCGTGCGTCATGAGCGGGCCGTGGGTCAAGATCTGCGGCGTAACGACGCCCGAGGCCGTGAGCGCGGCCGAAGGCGCGGGCGCCGACGCGATCGGCTTCGTGTTCGCGGAATCGCCGCGCCGCGTGACACCCGAGCTCGCGTATCGCCTCGCGTCGCCGATCCGCGGCCGGGTCGCCTGCTGCGCCGTCGTGCGCCGCACGTCCCAGGCGCAGGTGAACGAGATCCTGCAGGTGCTGCGTCCCGACATGCTCCAGGTGGATTTCAGCGAGCTCGCTGGCCTGAAGCTCCCGCGCACGCTCGAGGTGCTGCCGGTCGCGAGCACGCGCGTGCCGGCGCCCGAAAACCTGCCTGACAGCCTGCTGCTCGAGCGTCCGCCGGCGGACGACGGCGCCGGCTGGGACGAAGCGGGCATCCGCGGGCTGTCGCGCCGAACGCGGCTGGTCATTGCGGGCGGGCTCGATGCCGACAATGTCGGGATGCTGGTGCGCTCGTTCGCGCCGTTCGGCGTCGACGTCTCGCGCGGCGTCGAGATCGCGCCGGGCATCAAGGGGCTCGACCTGATCCGGCGCTTTGTCCGGGCGGCTCGGTCCATGAACGGAGTCATCGCACTATGAATGCGCAGCTCGAAGACACGCTCGCCGGACGCTACCCGGACGGGCGCGGCCGATATGGGCCGTTCGGCGGAAGCTACGTGCCGGAAACGCTGGTCGCGCCGCTGGAGCGGCTGGCGGGGGCGAGCGCGCTCTTGCGCGATGCGCAGTTTCAGGGCGAGTTCCAGGCGGAGTTGCGCTCCTGGGCGGGGCGTCCAACGGCCCTGACCCATGCGCGCGGCCTTTCCCAGCGCTGGGGTATCGACGTCTGGCTCAAGCGGGAGGATCTCGCGCACACCGGCGCGCACAAGATCAACAATGCGATCGGCCAGGTGCTGCTGGCGAAGCGCCTCGGTGCGCGGCGCGTGATTGCGGAGACCGGCGCCGGCCAGCACGGCGTCGCGACCGCGGCCGCCTGTGCCCGCCTCGGCATGCCCTGTACGGTCTACATGGGCGCGCTCGACATGCAGCGGCAGGCGCCCAATGTCGGCCGCATGAGGCTGCTCGGAGCGACGGTCGTCGCCGTAGAGAACGGCGACCGGACGCTGCGCGCCGCCGTGGACGAGGCGCTGCGCGACTGGGTCTCCGACCCGGACGGCACTTACTACTGCCTCGGCTCGGCGATCGGCCCGCACCCCTACCCGTTCATAGTTCGCGAACTGCAGTCCGTCATCGGCGAGGAAGCGCGACGGCAACTGCTGAGTGCCGCCGGCCGCCTGCCGGACGCCGCGGCTGCCTGCGTCGGCGGCGGGTCGAACGCGATCGGTCTTTTCCACGCTTTCATCGGCGACCGGAACGTCGCGCTGCTCGGATTCGAGGCCGGCGGGCGCGGCGACGGCCTCGGCGAGAACGCGGCATCGATCGCCTTCGGCCGCCCGGGCGTGCTGCACGGCTGCTATTCGCTTCTGCTGCAGGACGCCCACGGCCAGGTGCAGGAAACCCAATCAGTGTCGGCCGGCCTCGATTACCCGTCGGTGGGACCGGAACATGCACTGCTCGCGCTCACCGGTCGCGCGACGTACGAGGCGGTCGGCGACGACGAATCGCTCGCGGCGCTCGCCGAGTGCTGCGCGGCGGAAGGCATCCTGCCTGCGATCGAGTCTGCCCATGCGCTCGCCGGCGTGAAGCGCTGGGCGCAGGCGCATGCCGGCGCGACCGTACTCGTCTGCCTCTCGGGGCGCGGCGACAAGGATCTCAAGACGCTCGAGGGCACCCTGCTCGCGGGCGGAGTCGCGCCGGAATGAATCGCATCGCGGATGCCATTCGCGCCGCCGGGGGCGACGGACCCGCCATCGTCGCGTACCTGACGGCGGGTTTTCCGCGACGCGAGAGTTTCCTCGCGACGCTCCAGGCGGTCGCCGACGCCGCGGACGTCGTCGAGATCGGCGTGCCGTTCAGCGATCCGATGGCGGACGGCCTCACGATCCAGCGCTCGAGCCGCGTTGCCCTCGACCAGGGAGTCTCGCTCGTATGGCTGCTTGCGGAGCTCGAAGGCTCACGCGGGACGCTCAAGCCGCCGCTACTGCTCATGAGCTACCTCAATCCCCTGCTCGCCTTCGGCCTCGACGCGCTGCCGTCCGCGGCCCGGCGCGCCGGGATCAGCGGTTTCATCGTCCCGGACCTCCCGCTCGAGGAGAGCGACGAGCTCAAGGCCACGTTGTCCCGCGAAGGCATCGCACTCGTGCAGTTCGTGGCGCCGACAACGCCGCCCGCCCGCGCGGCACGCCTGTGCGCGGCAAGTGAGGGATTCGTCTACGCGCTGACGATGAACGGCGTCACCGGCAAGGACGTCGCGCTCCCGGAATCGACGCTTGCTTACCTCTCGCGGCTCAAGGCGGACGCGAAGGTGCCCGTCTGCGCGGGATTCGGGATACGCAACGGCGGCCAGGTCGCGAAGCTCGCCCCGCACGTCGATGGCGTCATCGTCGGCTCGGCGCTGGTCGAGGTGCTCGAGCGCGGCGAGGACGCGGGTGCCTTCATCCGTGGCCTGCGCATCAGCTCTGGCTGAGCGCAGCCGATCGTCGCCGAGCGGCCTCGATCCCCGCGCGAAAGGCCTCGGCAAAATGGTGCTCGCCGAATGCCTGCATCGCGGCCGCGGTCGTCCCGCCCGGCGTCGTCACGGCACGGCGCCATTCGGCGGCTGATCGGTCGCCCGATTCGAGCAGAAGTGCACTGGCCGAGAGCACCTCCCTGGCCAGGAGACGGCTCTGTGCGGCGTCGAACCCCATCGCCACGGCGTTCTCGGCGAGCAACTCGGCCAGGTAGAAGAAATAGGCAGGACCGGTACCGCCGAGCGCCGTGAAGGCATCGAGCAGGGACTCGTCGCTGACCTCGATCTCGATGCCCGCCGCGCGAAAGATCCGCTTCGCAACCTCGACCTGGGCCGGAGTGCAGGCCGGCGAGGCGATCCACGCGGTCGCTCCGCGGCCGACCTGCGCGCCGAGGTTCGGCATGCAGCGGACCACGGCCGCGGCGCCGAGCGCCTGCGAGACCGCCGCGACTGTCACGCCCGCCATGACCGAGACGACCAGCTTGCCCTCGAGCGGCGCCGTGACGGAATCCGCCAGCACCGTGAACTGCTGCGGCTTGACGGCGATGATCACCGCATCGGCAAGGCGAATCGCCGCGTCCGCGTCGCCGAGCACGTGCCTGGCGCCGAGCCTTGCGAGCAGCGCCTCATGCGTATCGCAGACGACGAGCGCGTCCTCGCCGACGTCCTCCTTCAAGCTGCGATACAGCGCGCCGCCGACGTTTCCCGCGCCGATGATGGCAATGCGACTAGACATCTATATACGCACGGTTTGGCTGCGGCGTCTTACGAAGCGAGCCAGGCCGGCAGCAGAGGCCCGCCGAGCCAGAGCCATTGCGCGAGCCAGGCGCTCACGATGCTGATGCCGATCGTCAGGGGAATGCCGACCCGGAAGAAATCGCCGAAGGTGTACTGGCCCGGGTTCAGGATCAGCAGGTTGCCGTGGTGGCCGATGGGCGTCAGGAATGCGGTAACCGCGCCGAGCGCCGTGCAGACGATGAAAGGCTGCGGCGGCAGGCCGAGCGCGAGTGCAAGGGCCAGCGCAATCGGGCCGAGCAGCACGGTGGTCGCCGCGTCCGACAGGATCTGCGTGACGAGCGCCGCGCCCCAGTAGAGCGCGAGCATGATGGCCAGCGGTGTCCAGCCGACCGTCAGGATTTCGAGCTGGTCGGCGAGAAAGGCGGCCGTGCCGGTCTTCTCCATGCCGAGGCCGAGCGGGATGACGCCGGCGATCATCACGTAGATGCGCACGTCGATCTCGCGGTAGGCCTGGTCGACCGCGACGCAACCCGTCAGCACCAGTGCGACTGCGCCGGCGAGGAAGGCCATCTGCGGCGGAAACACGCCGGAAGCGGCCGCGAACACGGTGGCCCCGACGATCAGCAGTGTGCGCGTCGCGAACTGGCGCCGGCGCGGGTTCGCCGAGAACGGCACCATCATCAGGAACCCATGGTGCGAGGACAGCTCGGCGAAGCGCTCCGGCGTGCCGCGCAGCACGAGCAGGTCTCCTTCGCGCATCTTGACCTGCGAAAGCTTGTCGCGGATCCATTCCTGGCGACGCCAGAGACCGACAACCAGCACGTCGAAGGACTTGCGGAAATCCACGCTGCCAATGGTCTCGCCGATGAATGGCGAATGCGGCGCGACGACCACCTGCACGAGCTGGTGTGTGCCAGCGTCCGCCTTGCCGCCGGTGTCGCCGTATTTCTTGACCGCGTGCAGCGAGATGCCGGGGTCGCCCTCGACCGTCGCGATCTCGTCAGGCGTCGCGCTCGCGAACAGCACGTCGCCCGCGGCCAGCAACGACTCCTTGCCCTTGTTGTGCTGGGGCACCCCGTTCCGCAGCCACTCGGCGACTTCGAGGCGGGTGTCGTAGTAGCGGTTGAACTCCGCCATCGGCCTGCCGATCCAGCGCGAGTCGTCCTCGATCACGAGCTCGGTGTAGTAGCGGTCGAGCCGCAGGTAATCGGCCTCGTCGGCCCTCGCCTTGCGTTTCGGCAGGATCCATCGGGCGAGGAACATGTAGGCGATCGCCATGACCACCAGCGCGATGCCGATCGGCGTGATGCCGAATACGCCGAGCGTCTCCTGCCCGCCGGTCAGCAGCAGGTGGTTCATCAGCAGGAAGGCCGGCGCGCTGAAGATCGTCAGCGTCGTGCCGAGGGAGGCGGCGAGCGACATCGGCATCAGCAGTCGCGAGGGCGAGAGGTTCTGCACCCGCGCGAGGCGCATCATGATCGGCAGCATCATCGCCGTGATCATGAGGTGATGCGAGAAGGCGGCGAGCGCCGCGACCGCGGGCATCACGACCAGGATCGCCCGCCACTCCCGCGCGCCGGCGGCGCGCGCGATGCCCGCCCCGATCCGCTCGGTGATGCCGGTCTGGGTGAGCGCGGCCGAAATCACGAACACGGAAGCGACGATGATGGCCGGCTCGCTCGCGAAGCCGGAAAGCGCCTCCTTCGGCGTCAGGATGCCGGTCGCGGCGAGCGCAAGCAGCGTCAGCATCGCGGAGACGTCCATGCGGATCCGCTCGCTGATGAACAGGATCAGCGTGATGACTACGATCAGGACGAAGATGATCTGTTGGGGGGTCATGGTGGCCTGAACCCGCGATTTTACGCACCTGCGGGGCGCCGTGTACCATGCATTCCAATGAGAACAGTGCTGGCCACCCTTGCGAGCGTTCTGGCTGCAGCCTGCGCGGCGCAATCACAGTCGACCCCCGAAACCCCGCTGGAACGGGCCGCGGAGAAGACCGCTCGGGCGCCTTTCTCGTCCACGTATGCGGCGCCCGTCTCCGCCCCGACCCTGATCCGGAACGCGACGGTCCTGACCGGAACCGGTGCCCGCATCGACGGCGGCGACGTGCTGCTGGTGGATGGCCGCATCGCGGCGGTCGGCCAGTCACTCTCCGCCCCGGAAGGCGCGACGGTGATCGACGCGAGCGGCCGCTGGGTGACGCCGGGCCTCATCGACGTGCATTCGCACATGGGCGTGTACGCGAGCCCGGGCACGAATTCCGCGAGCGACGGCAACGAAGCAACCGACCCGGTGACCGCACAGGTCTGGGCTGAGCACAGCGTCTGGCCGCAGGACCCGGGCCTCGAAGCCGCGTTGCAGGGCGGCGTCACGTCGCTGCAGATACTGCCCGGCTCCGCGAACCTCATCGGCGGGCGCGGCGTCACCGTCAAGAACGTACCTGCGACGACTTACCAGGCGATGAAATTCCCAGGTGCGCCCCACGGGCTCAAGATGGCCTGCGGCGAGAACCCGAAGCGAGTCTACGGCCGCAAGGGTCAGCTGCCTTCCACGCGCATGGGCAATGTCGCGGGTTACCGCCAGGCCTTTGCAGACGCGCAGGACTACATGGAGAGCTGGAAGGAGTACGACACCAAGCTCGCCAAGTTCGAGAAGGACAAGGCGGGCGGCGACGAGGAAGCGACGCCGCCGAAGCCGCCGAAGCGCGACCTGCAGCTCGAATCTCTGGCCGAGGTGATGCGCGGCAACCTCCTGGTGCACAACCACTGCTACCGTGCCGACGAAATGGCGACGATGCTCGACGTCGCGCAGGAATTCGGGTTCAAGATCGCCGCCTTTCACCACGGCGTCGAGACTTACAAGCTGGCCGGCAGGCTCGCGCAGGAGGGCGTGTGCGGCGCGCTCTGGGCGGACTGGTGGGGCTTCAAGATGGAAGCCTACGACGGCATCCAGGAGAACATCGCCTTCGTCGACGCGCCGGAGGGCGGCTGCGCGATCGTGCATTCAGACTCCGAGGAAGGGATACAGCGCCTCAACCAGGAGGCGGCAAAGGCGATGACGCGGGGGAACCTCGCGGGTTTCTCGATTGCCCCCGAGCGTGCAGTCCGCTGGATCACCGCGAATCCCGCGAAGTCGCTCGGTATCCTCGACCAGACTGGCACGCTCGAGGCCGGCAAGATGGCCGACGTCATCATATGGAACGGCACCCCGTTCTCCGTCTACGCCCTCGCCGACCAGGTATTCGTGGACGGCGTGCTGCTCTACGACCGAGCACATCCCGCGGCCAGGCCCCGTTCGGATTTCTCGCTGTGAAGAAGCTCGCACTCCTCGCCGTCGCCCTGCTCCTCGCGCCCGGGCTTGCCGCTGCGCAGGACATCCTGGTCCGCGGCGCGCGCGTGCACACGGCCGCGAGCGCCGGCACGCTCCAGAACGCCGACGTCCTGGTCCAGGACGGGCGCATCGCGGCGGTCGGCAGCAATCTCGCCGCTCCCGCAGGCGCGACCGTGATCGAGGCTGAGGGCCGGCCGCTCACGCCGGGACTCTTCGGCGGCATCACGCAGATCGGTCTCGAGGAAGTGAATCTCGAGCCCTCGACCAACGACGCGGAACTCAAGCTGACCGCACCCGCCTGGCAGCACATGTGGCGCCCCGAGTTCGACGTCACGCCCGCCTTCAACAGCCGCTCGATCGTGCTCGCCGTGATGCGGATCGAGGGCGTGACCTGGGGCACGATCGCGCCGCTCGCGGCAGGCAGCGTCGTCATCGGCCAGGGTGCCGCGGTCACGCTCGACGGCCGCTATGACGCCGCGCTTCCCGGCAGCAATACGCTGTTCGTCAATTGGGGCAGCGCCGGACACGGCGCCTCCGGCGGCAGCCGCGCGGCCCAGTACATGCTGTTCGACCAGGCGATCCGCGAGGTGCGCGAGCCCGGATCGAGCGCCGCCGCCGCCCTGCTCCAGCCCGAGGGACGAGCCGCGCTGAAGGGCTACCTCGCGGGCGGTCGCGTCGTGTTCCACGTCGAACGCGCGAGCGACATCCGCCAGGTCGTGCGGTTTGCAAGGGCGCGCGGGATGAAGCCGGTCATCGCAGGCGGTAGCGAGGCCTGGGTGGTCGCGCGCGAGCTCGCCGAGGCGGGCGTGCCGGTGATCCTCGACCCGCTCGAGAACCTGCCGAACGACTTCGACAAGCTCGGCGCGCGCTTCGACAACGCGAAGATCCTGAACGAGGCAGGCGTGCGGATCGCGTTCTCGCAGACCGACAGTTTCCACCTGCGCAAGAACCGTCAGCTCGCCGGTAATGCCGTCGCGCATGGCCTCCCCTGGGAAGCGGCGCTTGCCGCGATCACGTCCGCCCCGGCGGATATTTTCGGCGTCGGCGCCGCGCGCGGCCGCATCGAGCCGGGACAGACCGCCGACCTCGTGCTGTGGAGCGGCGATCCCCTCGAAGTGACGACGGTGGCGGAGCAGGTCTGGATCGCGGGCAACGCCGTCTCGATGCGCTCGCGCCAGACGGAACTGCGCGACCGCTACCTCGAACGCCTGAGGTCGGGCGCCACGGACTGACGTGGGCGCGCTCACGATCTACCACAACCCGAAGTGCAGCAAGAGCCGCGAGACGCTCGCGCTGCTTGAAGCCCGCGGGATCGCGCTACGCGTCGTCAGGTACCTCGAGACGCCGCCGACTGCGGCGGAACTCGCCGCGATCGTCCGCATGCTTGGCATCCCGCCCGAACAACTGGTCCGCAAGGGCGAAGACGTCTACCGGGCGAAGTACGCCGACCTGACGCTCACCGACGCCGAGTGGATTGAAGCAATGATCAATGACCCGATCCTGATCGAGCGGCCGATCGTCGTCGCGGGCACGCGCGCCGTGATCGGGCGGCCGCCGGAGCGCGTATCAGCACTCCTCGACAAGTGAAGAAGGCGCAGGGACCCGCGCCGCCGAACCTGGCACGCGGCTTCTTCGGCGTATTCCGCTACAGCCGCCAGGCGCTGGAGCTGGTCTGGACGACGAACCGCGCCCTCAGCATCGCACTCGGGTTGCTGACGCTCGCCGCCGGCATGCTGCCGGCGGCGGTCGCCTGGGTCGGCGCGCTGATCATCGACGCGGTCATTGCCGCCATCCAGGCCGGGCCGGACGCGCGCGAGACCGCCACCAGGCACGCGCTCCTGCTGGTCGCGGCCGAGGGCGGCCTGGTCGCCGCGATCGCCGGCGCCCAGCGCGGCATCTCCTTCTGCCAGTCGCTGTTGCGCGCGCAGCTCGGCCAGCGCGTCAACGCAATGATCCTCGAGAAGGCGCTCACGCTCGAGCTCGCTCACTTCGAGGACTCGGAGTTCTACGACAAGCTGACGCGCGCGCGCCGCGAGGCCTCGAGCCGGCCGCTGTCTCTCGTCATGCGTACCTTCGGCCTCGCGCAGAACGGCGTCTCGCTCGTGAGTTACGGCACGCTGCTCGCCCACTTCTCCCCCTGGGCCGTCGTCGTGCTGGTCCTCGCCGGGCTCCCCTCCTTCCTCGCCGAGGCGCGCTTCTCCGGGGCGGCATTCCGGCTCTTTCTCTGGCGCTCGCCGGAGACGCGCATGCAGCACTATCTGGAGACCGTGCTGGCGCGCGAGGACCACGCGAAGGAGGTCCAGCTGTTCGGCGTCGGGCCGCTGTTCCTGCGGCGCTACCGTGACATCTTCCGCAAGCTCTACCGGGAAGACCGCAACCTCACGATCCGCCGCGATACCTGGGGCTTCGGGCTCGGCCTGATTTCGACGGCGACGCTCTATGGCGCCTACGCCTGGGTCGCGCTGGCGACGATCGCGACGCGCATCACGCTCGGCCAGATGACGATGTACGTGATGCTCTTCCGCCAGGGCCAGGCGGCGGTTTCCGCGAGCCTTGCCGCGATCGGCGGCATGTACGAGGACAACCTCTACCTCGCGACCCTGTACGAGTACCTGGAGACTCCGGTCGAAAGTCACGCGGGCACCGCCGTCCGCGGCCCGAAGCCTGAGGACGGCATCCGCTTCGAGAACGTGGACTTCGCCTACCCCGGCTCCGAGGCGCCAGTGCTGACTGGCGTCAATCTCCACATCCGGCCGGGATCGTCGCTCGCGCTCGTCGGCGAGAACGGCTCGGGCAAGACGACGCTCATCAAGCTGCTCACGCGCCTCTACCGCCCGACCTCGGGGCGCATCACGCTGGACGGCATCGACCTCGGCGAATGGGAGGAGCAAGCACTGCGCAGGCGGATCGGCGTCATCTTCCAGGACTTCGCGCGCTACCAGCTCTCCGTCGGCGACAACATCGGCACCGGCGACGTGCGCTACCTCGAGGACGAGGCGCGCTGGCGCGAGGCAGCCGAGAAAGGCA
>Ga0209706_10000734_pt1 | contig 18693 bp, 14 predicted proteins | sample PPLLaktember2015_6_FD_187263 | JGI IMG/M metagenome (GOLD analysis project Ga0209706, IMG submission 187263) | Freshwater sediment microbial communities from Prairie Pothole Lake near Jamestown, North Dakota, USA - PPLs Lake P8 Core (1) Depth... | ecosystem: Environmental > Aquatic > Freshwater...
CTGGATCGGAAGCGACGACCTCTTCAGCGTCTCCGATCTCAATTGGAGGATCGTTAACCGCTGATAATCTGATACGAGCCGATCACCGTCTCAGGACGCCTGTTGCGGCAGCAAGCCCGAGCGCACGAACTTGCCCCCGTCCTGACCGATCAGGTCGGCCGCGGCGTCCCGGCCTTCCGGCACGTCGTGATAGCAGGCCTGGTAGGCGGCCAGGGCCAGCTTGGCCCGGCCCTTGATGTCGCACTTGGCGTGGATGCGCTTGACGTGCGTCCGGACCGTGAGGGGCGAGATGAAGAGGCTCTCGGCGATCTCCTGGTTCGTCAGGCCGAGGCCCAGCAGGCGGAAGACCCGGAACTCGGATTGGGTCAGCGTATGGATCTGAGCCAGGACCTCTTCCTTCTGGGTGATCTGCTCGGCCTGGCGTGTCTTCAGCTCGCCGATGTCGGTGCTGTCCCAGTGATGCTGCCACACGAAATCGTTGATCTTGTTCTTGACGACGGTCGATATGAAGGACCGCGGCGGCGTCCAGCCTTCGCCGAGCTTGCGCAGGGTCATGAACACGGCGAAGTGGACCTCGGCGATGATGTCGTCGACGCAGGGCACATGGCCGATGGCCCGGAAGACGGTGCTGCTGATCATGCCGCCGTACTCCCTGATGATCCGCTCCATCAGGGAATTGTGTTTCGTCAGGACGTCAGTCATACCATTCCTCCAAGTCGTTCGGTACCGTAAGGGCACCGGCCGGCGTCCCGGACGATGCCCCTCAGCGCCAACCTATCAGCCCAGGATTAACGGGTTATTAATCCAAGATTAATTTAAGATTAAAAACAAGATTGAATAATTCATTCTATTTTCATATGTTTTTCATCTATCCAGGCGTATAATTGACCGCGTCTGGAAGATCCCTCAGGAGTAACCACGATGCGAGTCCTCGTTGTCGAAGATTCAAGACGCCTTGCCGGGATCATCAAGCGGGGCCTTCTCGAGGAAGGGTATGCCGTCGACAACGCCTACGACGGCGAAGAAGCCGAATACATGGCCGAGACGACGCCGTTCGATATCATCGTCCTGGACATCATGCTGCCCAAGAAGGACGGTGTCGTCGTCTGCCGCGACCTCCGGGCCAAGGCCGTGAACACCCCGATCCTCATGCTCACAGCCAAGGACAGCGTGGAGGACAGGGTCACGGGCCTCGACTCGGGCGCCGACGACTACCTGGTCAAGCCGTTCGCCTTCTCCGAGCTCCTGGCCCGCATCCGGGCCCTGCTCCGCCGCGAGGTCCTCCCCAAGACCCAGAAGTTCCAGGTCGGGGATCTCGCCCTCGACCCCCAGAGCCGGGAGGTCTGGCGCAACGGGGACCAGCTGGACCTGACGGCCAAGGAATACGCCATCCTCGAATACTTCATGCGCCGGCCGAACGCCGTGGTCACGCGGACGATGCTCGGCGAGAGCGTCTGGGACTACGAGTTCGACGGGCTCTCGAACATCATCGACGTCTACGTGCGCCGCCTCCGCCAAAAGATCGACCGCGACGGGCAGACCAGCTTGATCCAGACCGTGAGAGGGGCCGGCTACCGCTTGCGCGTCCCATGATCGCCCACAAGAGCATCAAGTTCCGTCTGACCGCCTTGTACCTCATGGCCATAGCGGTCGTGCTGGTCCTCTTCGGGACGATCGCCTACTTGCTCCTCAAGAACAACCTCTACCGCAATCTGGACGTCGCTCTGAGCGCGCGCTCCGCCGAGATCCAGAGGTCCATCAAGATCGAGGGCGACCGGGCCGTCTTCGACGAGAAGGTCAACGAGATCGTCCTCGTCTACGACGCCAACGGCGCGCTGTTCCAGCGGCAGGGCCCCACCAACGTCGAGTTCGCCAATATCGGCAAGACTGTCGAACAGGCTCTGTACGGGGAAGCCTCCTTCGTCTCGGCCGAGACGCCCGAGGGGCCCTACGTCCGCATGTACGCGGCGCCCTTCAACGCCGATCCCGGGACGCGCATGGCCCTCGTCGTCGGCCGCCTGCCCAACGAGATCCTGGCCATGCTGGCCACCTTCCGCCTGGTCATCCTGAACTCGTCCTTCCTGGTCGTCTTCCTGGCCGGCGTGGGCGGCTGGTTCCTGGCCGGCCGGACCCTGAAGCCGGTCGAGCGCATCGCCGACATCGCCCGGGGGATCGGCGAGAGCGACCTGAGCCGGCGCATCGACGTCGAGAGCGACGACGAGCTCGGCCGGCTGGCCTCGACCCTGAACGGGATGATCGCCCGCCTCGAAGAGGCCTTCGTGAAGCAGCGCCGGTTCGTGGCCGACGCCTCTCATGAGCTGCGGACCCCCCTGGCCGTCATCCAGGCCGAATCCTCGCTCGTCCTGGAGAAGCCGCGCAGCCAGGACGATTACCGCCGCTCGCTCGAGCTCGTCGCCCAGGAAGTCGCGTACATGTCCGAGATCGTCGGCAAGCTGCTCGTCCTGGCCCGCAGCGACTCCGGCAGCGAGCCGATCAACGTCCAGGAAGTCGACCTGGCCGAGCTCCTGACCGGGCTTTCGCAGGACCTCGAGGCCCTGGCCCAGGAGAAGGCCCTGCGGCTCAGCTTCGGCCCCATGGACGGCGTCTCGGTCCGGGGCGACCGGGTCCGGCTGAGGCAGCTGTTCATGAACATCCTGGATAATGCCGTCCGCTATACCCCGGCCGGAGGCACCATCTGCGGCTCGGTCGTCCGGCAGGATGACCACGCCGTCACGACCATCGGGGACACGGGCATCGGCATCGCGGATGAGCACCTGCCGTTCATCTTCGACCGGTTCTACCGGGTGGACAAGGTCCGGACCGACGGCGAAGGCGGCACGGGGCTCGGCTTGTCCATCGCCACGACGATCGCCAGGATGCACGGCGGATCGATCGAGGTCGAAAGCCGGGTCGGGGAAGGCACGACGTTCCGGGTCCTCCTGCCCGTGGCCGGGCCCCCCGCCAAGCCCCCGACCACGACCCTTCCGCCTCCGCCTACTCCCTGATCCGGAAGGTCTTTCCGGCCACGGCCGTCAGGACGGCCGCCAGGGCGGCCAGCACTCCCACCGGAACGGCGATGTCGGCGAGCCCGCCCTGGAAGAACGTCAGCTGGTGCAGGGCGTCCATGGCCCAGTAGGCGGGCGAGATCCTGGCCACCCCGCGGACGGCCGGCGGAACGATCTCGTTCGGCCACCAACAGCCGCCGAGCCCGGCGAAGATGTTGGCCAGGAGGATCGCCAGCCCGATGATGACGTCCTCTTTCGTGACCAGCGACCCGATGAAGACGCTGAGCGCGGCCATGGCCAGGGCGAATACCGCGATGACGAGCAGGGCCAGCGGGACGCTCCCGAGATCGAGCCCGAAGAAGATCTTGCCAACGGCGAAGAGCATCAGGGCCTGCAGGAGGCCCATCAGCCAGCGCCCCAGGAGCTTGGCCCGGAAAAGCTCGCCGGCCGACATCGGGGAGAAGAGCATCCTCGCGAGGACCCCTCTCTTCCGGTCCTCCATGACGGTGATGCCGCCGTAGATCATGACCATCATCATGATGAACTGGATGGTCGTCCCGGGGATGGAATGGTCGAAGCCGCTCGGCACCACGGTGACCGTGTTGGCCGGGAACTCGCTCTTGACGACGACGAGGTCCTTGAACTCGGGGTGGCCGTCCAGGAACTCGGCCAGGTCGCCCGGTCCGTAGAGAACGAGCTCGCCGATCGTCCGGGCGATGGCCTGCATGAGCCGGGTCTCGACCCGAGCGGCCGCCCGGGCCGAGGCGTCGGAGCGCTTCTTGAAGGCCAGGGCCTGGTCTCGGCGGGCCTCGATCCGGGCCGAGAAATCGGCCGGGATGACGAGGAGGCGGCCGTATTCGGCCGGCTCCTCGCCGGTCACGGTCACGGCGATGCCCGGCGTCTCGATCTTGCCGATGAAATAGCTCCCCCAGCGTCCCTGGTCGAGGTTGACGACCGTGAGCCTGGCGACGTCGGGGTCGTTGTCGCCCGCCTTGTACAGGACCCCGAAGATGACGATGAACAGGATCGGGAAGGCCAGCGTCCAGAAGAAGAAGATCTTGTCGCCGACCATGATCCGCAGGTCGTTCTTGGCCACGTGGAGGGTGCGCTTGATCCGTCTCATGGTCACACCGAGATCCTGCGGCGGAGCGCCGGGACGGCCAGGGCCAGGAAGAGAAGCCCGCTCGCGACGAGGACGATCAGGCCGACGAGGGGGAAGCGGCCGTCCCGGACCAAGGCCGCGCTGTCGATATACCAGCGGTTGGGCGTCAGGATCCCGATCAGCCGGAACGCCTTGGGCATCGCCTCGACGTTGATCATCGAGCCGCCGAAGATGCTGAACGCCAGGATGACGGGCGCGGCGACGGCCCCGGCCTGGTTGCGGTTGCGGACGAGGGCGTGGAAGAGGGCGAAGAACGCCGCCGTCCAGAAGGCGGCCGCGACCGCGAGCAGCAGGAACGTGCCGAACGGGCCCACGGTCGCGCGAAAGACCAGCGCGCCGAAGGCGACCATGATCAGGAGGACGGCCAGGCCCATGATCCAGCCACCCGCGATCCGGGCGCCGATGAGCTCGATGGGCCTGAGCGGCGTCGTCATCATGCGCCGGAGCTTGCCGTCCTCGCGGTCGCTCAGCAGGTCCCGCATCAGGGTCTGAACGATGAACAGCAGGAACATGATGGCCATGCCCGGGAGGATCTCGGAGAAGAGGTGCGAGGCGGTGATCCGGGGCCGGGCCCCGGCGGCCTGGGTCTCCTCTTCTTTCAGGCGGAGCAGGAGGGGATCCAGGTATTTCGCCGCGGCGGCGATCTTCTTCTGGGCCTTGCCGAACTCCGGGCCCAGGGTCTCCCAGGGGATGCGGTCGATCGGGCCGTCGATCATGGCCCGGATGCCCCTGACCTCCTCGGCGAACGCCTGGACGACGCCCGACAGCATGACGGCCATGGTGGCCATGAACTCCTCGACGATGTCGGGAAGGAACTGCTCCGCCGGGTTCTTGACGACGAGGAGGGTCACCGGCCTGGCCTCCAGCAGGTCGAGGGTGAAGCCCTCGGGGATGACCACCAGGGCCGAGGCCTTGCCCTTGGCCATGCGCTTGCGGCCGTCGGCCTCGTCGGTCACGGTCGTCTGGAACATCTCCTTCATCTGGTCGACGTCGAACGAGCTGACCAGCAGCTTCGCGGCCAGCCCCTTGTCGTTGTCGACGAGAAGGACGGCGATGGGCGGCAGCTCGCTCCCCTCGGTCCGGGGCGCGAAGATGACGCCGATGAGGCCGGTCATCACGAGCGGGATGGCGATGAAGATCAGGATCGCCCACGGCGCCTTGACGTGGCGGCGCACGTCGTTCAGCAGGATATGGGCGGATCTCCGCACGGCTCAATCCCTCAGGCTGCGGCCGGTCAGCTTCAGGAACACGGTCTCCAGGCCGGGCGTCTTGATCTTCAGGTCGGTCACGGCCACCTTGCCGCGGAAGAGCCGGTCCATGATGCGCGGGATCTCCTCGGTCGCGCCGACGGCGAGCGAGGCGTGGTCATCGGCCACCGACAGGATCTCGACCCCGGCGCCGGCGCCCTGCAGGGCCTCGGAGAACGCGGCCGCGGGGAACTCCCCGGTGATCTCGACGATGTCGCGCTCGCCGACGATGCGGACAAGCTCGTCGAGGGTCCCCTGGGCCAGGATGCGGCCGTGGTCCATGATGACGATGCGGGAGCAGGTCGTCTCGACCTCGGCCAGCTGGTGGGTCGTGAAGATGACCGCCGTGCCGGCCGCGCCGATGCTGCGGATGATCTCGAGGATGCTGACCTTGGCCTGGACGTCGATGCCGACCGTCGGCTCGTCGAGGAGGAGCAGGTCGGGCTTGTGGAGGAGGCCGATGGCCGTGTTGAGGCGGCGCTTCATGCCGCCGGAGAAGTTCTTGACCGGCTCCTTGGCCCGGCCCGCGAGCTCGACGAGCTCGAGCAGCTCCCCGGCCCGGCGCTTGAGGTCGGCCCGCGGCACGTCGTAGAGCCCGCCCCAGAAGAGCAGGTTGTCCATGGCGTTGAGCTCGTCGTAGAAGGCCATGTCCTGGGGCACGATGCCGAGGCGGTTCTTCAGGCTCCGGTCGGCGAACAGGTTCCGGCCTTCGAAGCTGACCGTCCCGGTGAAATCCCGGACCGTCCCCGCCAGGGTCGAGATGAGCGTCGTCTTGCCGGCGCCGTTGGGGCCGAGCAAGCCCAGGACCTCGCCCTTTTTGAGGTCCAGGGAGAACCGGTCCAAGGCCAGGACGTCGCCATAGGATTTCGTCAGATTCCGGATCTCGAGCATGGTCCTCTCCCTCTTGGGGCGAATCTTACCATATCCAACGCCTGAACGCGCCAAAAGGTTGACGGCCGTTTGACAGATGTTGGCGGCCCGGCCTATCCTTGAGCTGCCCAGGGCGGCTCCCGATCCGTCCGGATCGAGCCCTGTGAAAGGTGAGGACCGAACATGAACAAGCTTCCGTGCAGGACCAGCCTGGCCGCCCTCGCGGCCGTCGTCGCCGTCGCGCTCGGGACGGGACTCGTCTCCGCCCAGGGCCCCGACGATCCCCTCGCCCGAGGCTTCCAGGACCCGCCGGCGAGCGCCAAGCCGCGCGTCTGGTGGCACTGGATGAGCGGCAACATCAGCAAGGAGGGGATCACGGCCGATCTCGAATGGATGCAGCGCGCCGGCATCGCCGGCTTCCAGAACTTCGACGCCGGGCTCGACACGCCCCAGATCGTGGCCAAGCGCCTGGTCTATATGACCCCGGCCTGGAAGGACGCGTTCAAGCACACCGCGGCGCTGGCCGACCGGCTCGGCCTGGAGATGGCCATCGCCGGCTCGCCCGGCTGGAGCGAAAGCGGCGGCCCGTGGGTCAAGCCGGCCCAAGCGATGAAGAAATACGTCTGGAGCGAGACGAGGATCGAGGGCGGCCGGCCCTTCAGCGGCCGGCTTCCCAAGCCGCCCTCGACGACCGGGCCCTACCAGAACTTGGCCAGCGGGCGCGGGCCTTTGGGCGGCGCAGCCGAGCCCGAGTTCTACGCGGACAGCGCCGTCGTCGCCTTCCGCGCCCCCGAGAACGACCGCACGCTGGCCGAGCTCGGAGCGAAAGTGACCTCGAGCGGCGGCGCGTTCGACCTGGCCGCCCTCACCGATGGGGATTGGGCCGGGTCCGCGCTGCTCCCGGCCGCTCCGGTCGACGGAACGGCCTGGATCCAGATCGAATTCCCCCTCCCTCAGAGCATCCACGGTCTCACGCTGATGGCCATGAGAGCGGACCGCCGGGGCCGATACGCCGACGCCGAATTGGAGGCCGGTGACGACGGCCGGGCCTTCCGGTCCGTCCTCAAGCTTCCGGCCGAGGCCCGCACCGTCTCGTTCGCACCCGTAAGCGCCAAGTTCTTTCGGGTCAGCGTCCGGACCCTGGCGCCTCAGCCGGGGAGCCCCCAAGGCCGGTCAGACGGGCCGGACGAGCCCGCGGGGACCCGGGTGGCCGAGCTCGTCCTCCACCCGGCCTCTCCGGTCAATCGGTTCCAGGAGAAGGCCGCCTTCGATTCCACGCCCAACCTCTACGACCTGGCCACGCCCGAGACCGGGGCCGACGATATCGTCGGCAAGGCCGGCGTGATCGATCTCACCGCCAAGATGCGCCCGGACGGCCGGTTGGATTGGACCCCGCCCGACGGCCGCTGGATCGTCCTTCGCTTCGGCTATTCCCTCACCGGGGCCCGGAACTCCCCGGCCTCGCCCGAAGCCACCGGGCTCGAGGTCGACAAGCTCGACCGGGACCACGTCAAGGCGTACTTCGACGACTATCTCGACCAGTACAAGAGTGCCGCCGGCGGCCTCATGGGCCAGCGCGGCCTCCAGTACATCATCACCGACAGCTGGGAGGCCGGGGTGGCCAATTGGACCGACAAGATGTTCGCCGAGTTCGCCAAGCGCCGGGGCTACGACATGCGGCCCTGGCTGCCCGTCCTCGCCGGCCGGATCGTCGACAGCTCCGCGTCGAGCGATCGCTTCCTCTGGGATTTCCGCAAGACGCTGGGCGAGCTGACCGTGGAGAACCACTACGACCAGCTCACCGCGATCCTCCACGCCCGGGGCATGGGCCGCTACACCGAATCCCACGAGGCCGGCCGGGCTTTCATCGGCGACGGCATGGACGTCAAGCGCCTGGCCGACATCCCCATGAGCGCCACCTGGCTCGAACGGCCCGGGCGAGCCAGCCGCCAGCACGACGCCGACGTGCTCGAATCCGCCTCGGTCGCCCACATCTACGGCCAGAACCTGGTCGCGGCCGAGTCCCTGACCGTTTACCGCAACGCCTGGGCTTACTCGCCCGAGACGCTGAAGTCCACCGCCGACCGCATGATGGCCAACGGCCTGAACCGGTTCGTCATCCACACCTCGGTCCACCAGCCCGTGGACGACAAGATCCCCGGGCTCGGGCTGGGGCCGTTCGGCCAATGGTTCACCCGTCACGAGACCTGGGCCGAGATGGCCAAGCCGTGGACGACCTATCTCTCCCGGAGCTCCTTTATGCTCCAGCAGGGCCGTTTCGCGGCCGACATCGCCTATTTCTACGGCGAGGATTCGAACGTCACGGCCCTGTTCGGCGGCAAGCTTCCGGCCCTTCCGGAGGGCTACGCCTACGACTTCGTCAGCGCCGACGCGCTCTTGACCCGGCTCGCCGTGAAGGACGGCCGGATCGTCACGCCCTCCGGCATGAGCTACCGGCTCCTGGCCCTCGACCCGAACAGCCGGCACATGTCGCTCCCCGTCCTGCGAAAGATCCGCGACCTGGTCAAAGCCGGAGCCGCCGTCGCCGGCCCCAAACCCATCGACAGCCCCAGCCTGGCCGACGATCAAACGGAATTCAGCGCCATCGCGTCCGACCTCTGGGACCGGGGCGCCGGGGAAGGCCGGGTCATCGGCCGCCTGACGATCGCCCAGACCATGGCCATGATCGGGGCGTCGCCCGACTTCACGTACGCCAAGCCGCGCGAGGACACAAGCCTCGCCTTCGTCCACCGCGTCCTCCCCGACGGCGACATCTATTGGGTCGTCAACGGCAACACCCGCCCGGAGACGCTGGAGGCGAGCTTCCGCGTCACCGGCAAGGCCCCCGAGCTCTGGCATGCTGTGACCGGCGACGTCGCGCCGGCGTCCTTTCTCAGTGCCAACGGCCGCACGGTCGTGCCGCTGCGCCTCGAGCCCGACGATGCCGTGTTCGTGGTCTTCCGCAAGCCGGCGTCGGCTCCGGCGCTGGCTCTGCCCGAGCCGGTCGAAACGGAGCTGGCCAAGATCGCCGGCCCTTGGATCGTGGCCTTCCAACCCGGCCGCGGCGCCCCGGCTTCGGCCCGGTTCGAGGCGCTGAGCTCTTGGAGCGAGAGCACCGATCCGGGCATCAAGTATTTCTCCGGAACGGCGACCTATACGGCGAGCTTCGACGCCTCCGCGAATTGGATTGCGTCAGGGGCCCGCCTCTGGCTCGATCTAGGCAACGTCAAGAACCTGGCCGAGGTCACGGTCAACGGCCAGCCGCTGGGGATAGTCTGGAAGACGCCGTTCCGCGTCGACGCGACCGCGGCGCTCAAGCCCGGCGCCAATACTCTGGAGATCAAGGTGGCCAACCTCTGGGTCAACCGCCTCATCGGGGACAAGCAGCCCGGGGCCACGAAGACGTACACGTATACCGCGGTCGAGTTCTACAAGGCCGACTCTCCCCTGCTGCCCTCGGGGCTCCTGGGCCCGGTCAGGATACTGCGCTCGGAGCGGTGAGCCGCCGTCTGTCCCGCCCGGCGCCTACTTCCGCGGGAACACGGTCTCGCCGGACGGATCGACCTGCTTGAGACTCTTGACGGCGCCGTTCTCGACCGTGAACTCGAAGGTCACGTCGGAGAAGTCCTTGATCCGGAACTTCAGCCCCTTATAGGCGACGAGCTCCTGATCCGCCTGCCCGGCAAAGCGCAGATAGAGCTTGCCGTCCTCCTTGAGCACGACCTCGAACTTGACCCCGACGGGCGTCTCGTAGGTCCCGGCCAGCTTTTTCATCAGCTCGGCGTCGAGGGCGGCCGGCTTGCGGACGAAGGTGACCTCGGCCTCGTCGATGGAGCTGACGATCTTGTCCACGTCGCCCTGGGGATTGGTCAGGAAATTGACCGACGTCCGGCCGTAGCGCTCGTCGTCGGGCGTGTCGAAGCGGTCGTAGTGAAAATGGTCGAGCGGCAGGACGATCTTGTGGAAGTCCATCTGGAGCCGGCCTTCCTTCAGGGCGACCTTGAAGACGCCGTACGCGGGATGCTCGTAGTCTCCGGCATAATCGGCCAGGGCGTGGGAGGGCTTGGTGTCCGGAACACGCTCGCCGCCGGCCTTGGCCCGGGCCTCGGTCCCCGCCTTCTTGCCCTTCAGCCGGATCTCGAGCTGGCGGGCGCTCCAGGGGGTCTGGTCGAGGCCCAGGAGCCGCTCGTAGACGTTATAGCTGATGATGTTGTACAGGCCGGCGCAGTGATCGCCGATGACGAAGACGATGACGCCGATCCCCTCCTTGGGCATATAGGAGACCTGCGAGTGGAAGCCCGGCAGGTCGCCGCCGTGATAGGCGATGAGCCGGCCGCGGTAGGAGGCCGTCCAGCGGCCCATCCCGTAGGCGGAATTCAGGACCTCCCAGAAGCCCCGCGTCTCGGCGGCCGTGTTGGGCAGGGCGATCGCCGGCTGCAGCGTGGCCTTGATGACATCGGCCGGGATGACCTGGCGGCTCTCGTACCGGCCGTCGTTCATCAGGGCGATGAGCCAGTGCGACAGGTCCTCGATGTTGGAAACGATCGCGCCGCACGGGGCCACGCCGCCGATGTCCTCGTAATAAGGGATCTGATAGAGCTCGAAGGAATCCCGCTTCTCGGTGAAGGGAACGCCCGGCTCGGACTGCTTGAGCATGTCGGCGATGGAGAAGGAGGTCCGGGTCATCTTCAGGGGGCCGAAGATACGCTCCCGGACGAAATCCTCCCAGGTCTTGCCGGACTGGAGCTCGATCATGTAGCCGACGGCCGCGTACATCAGGTTGTTGTAGAGGAAGGTCTGGCGCAAGGGCGCGGCCGGCTCGAGGTACTTGGCCCGGTCGAAGAGCTCCTTCCGGGAGAAGTCCGAGTTGTACCAGATCGTGTCGTGGCGGGTGATGCCGGTCCGGTGAGCCAGCATGTCGCGCAGCGTGACCGTGCTGTTGAGCAGGTCGTTGGCGAAGGTGATCGTCGGGACCGATTCCCGCACCGGCTTGTCCCAAGTGAGCTTGCCTTCGTCGACCAGCAGACCGGCGGCGACGGCGGTGAAGAGCTTGGTGTTGGAGGCGATCTGATGGAGGGTTTGCGGCGTGTACGGCAGCTTCTTGGCGTGATCGCGATAGCCGTAGCCCTTGGCGAAGACGAGCCTGTCGCCAGCGACGATGCCGACGCCGATCCCCGGGGCGTTCCAATCCTTGAGGATCTTGGCCATATAGGCGTCGAAATCTCCGAGCTTCTTGGTCATGTCCTTGACCGGGGGTTGGGCCATGAGCCCTTGGCCGGCCAGGATCATGAACAAGCCGGTCAGGATCGATGCGGAAAAGCGCTGATGTTTCATCGGGCCTCCTGGAGTTGGTGAGCGGCGCATGTCGGTATTGCGGACGATGATATGACGGAGGGAAAGCCGAGGTCAAGCGCCTCGGGCGGCGGAGCCCGTTCTACTCGACAAATGCCGCCCGGAACGACTAAAATCCAGGGTCGAGAATGAGATCGATGAGTTCGACGCGGGCGGCGGCCGTCGTGCTGGCGGCGGCCTTGGCCCTCAGCTCGGGGTGCCGGGCGCGGGCGCGGACCGTCCCGCCTCCCGTTCCCCAAGCCCCCTCCGCCCCTGACGCCGCCGGCACGCCGGGCTCGGCCAGGACGGCCCTCGCTCGTCTGGGCTATTCCGTCCAGGTGGGCGCGTTCGCCGTGTACGACAACGCCCGGGCCCTGGCCTGGGCCCTGACCGACGCGGGTCTGGACGCCTTCTATTTCCAGGCTTCGGCCGGCCTCTTCAAGGTCCGCTTCGGGGACTTCCCCTCCCGGGACGCCGCCCTCGACGAGGCCAGGCGGATGAAGGCCAAGGGGCTCATCGGGGATTATTTCATCGTCGGCCCCGCGGAACATGCCGTGACCCGGCCGGGAACTACCGATCCCGCCGCCGGCCGGCCCGCCTTGACGGCCTCGGATCTCCGCGAGCGGCTGGTAGCAACGGCCGAGAGCTTCATCGGGATCGACTATGCGTGGGGCGGCACGACGACCCGTTCGGGCTTCGATTGCAGCGGATTGGTCCTCGCCGTCTACCGGCTGAACGGCCTGGCCATGCCCCGGTCCGTCCGGGACCAATACGGGGCGGGATCGGCGGTCGACCGGGACCGGCTGATGAAGGGGGACCTCGTCTTCTTCTCCGCTTCGCCGGGCGGAGCGCTCAGCCACGTCGGGATCTATATCGGCGACGGCGCCTTCATCCATGCCCCCGGGAGCGGCAAGAACGTCCGGCGGGAATCCCTCGCCGGCGCGTATTTCAAGTCCCGCTTTTCCGGCGCCCGGACCTATTTGTAGGTTCTTCTCCCCTGTTCCACGAATTCTCTCGAGGCGGCCTTCATCATAAGATCCACTCATTGAAGATATTTCGGAGCTACTCGGCATCCATGACGCAGCGGAAGCCGACCGTGGCGGCGCGGTCGAGACCCGGGGCGACGAGAAGATGGATCTGGACCCGGTCGACGGCGAGCGGCCCGCTCTTGACGTACCAGACGCTCTTCTCGGGCGCGTAGTAGCTGCCGCCGCGGATGATGCCGTAGCGGTAGACCCCGTTGTCGTAGACGTCGTCCATGACCTGCCAGACGTTGCCGACCATGTCCAGGACGCCGAAGGGGCTCGCGCCCTTCGGGTGGGCGGTGACGGGCGTCGTCCGGTTGAGCTTGTTGTTGCAGCGGCCGGGCTCCATTCTCTTCCCCCAAGGGTAGGGCCGGCCGTCGGTGCCCTGCGCGGCGTACTGCCACTCGGCCTCGGTCGGCAGGCGCTTCGCCGCCCACTTCGCGTAGGCCCGGGCGTCGTCGAGCGAGATCCAGACGACGGGGTGATCGCCCTGTCCAGCCGGCGGCCGTCCGTCCGCCCAGTGGTTCAGGAAGTTCGACCGGTCGGCGGGGGCATAGCCGGTGGCGTCAAGGAAGGCCTTGAAGGCGGCGTTGGTGACCGGCGTCTTGTCCATGAAGAACCGGCGCATCTCGAGCGTCCGGGCCTTTTTCGTGTCCGGATACGGGATGACCGGGTTGGCGTCGTCGGGATTCCCGGCCGTCTTGAAGACGAACGTCCCGGCCGGGATCTCGACCATGCCGGCCGGGGCCTTCGCCGCCGCCGGCGTCCGTTCGACGCGGGTCACGAGCCGCGGGTGGGCCAGAGACAGCCGGACGACGCGCTCATCCAGGATCTCGCCCCGCCCGTCGAAGAGCTGGACGACGAATTTCTCCTCGCGGAAGCCGAAGTGCTCGTGGAGGGCGATCGTCCGCCGCTCCGTCCCGAACGAAACAGGCGCCTCGGCATAGGAGGGATTCCCGGCCGAGACGGCGATCCGGCTTCCGGCGGGCGCCCCCGGCGCTTCGAAGGTCACGATCTCGCCGTCGGCCTCGACCCGGAGAAGCTCCGGCAGGATGGCGAGGCAATCGACATTCCCCTCCATCCGCGTCCCGATCCGGGCCGCATCGAAGGCGGCGACCTCCACGGGCGCGTAGCTCTTCCCCTCGCGCTCGACGGGCGCGAGCTCCTGGTGATTCCACAAGCTGACCAGGTGCGTGCCTTTGGGGATCGCGACTTCGACGAGCGGGCCCTTGTAGCCCTCGGGCCTCAGGCTGAAGACCGTCCAGACGGTCTTGGCCCCGTCCCGCCAGCGGTTGGCCCAGAGACCGTCTTCGGCCGTCGCGACGAGCGGCTCCCAGGCCGGGTCGAGGAAGGCCGTCGAATTCTCGCGCAGGAGCTTGGTCGTAAGCCCCAGATAACGAAGCTCTTCCGCGATCCAATCGGGACGGCCCGGGCGCATGGTGTTGATCTCCGAACCGTAGCCGTTGAAGAAGGCCACGGCCGACTCGCGGTGAAGCGGGCCCTCGGCCAGCTGGAGGACGCGGAAGATGGCGAAGTCGGGCTTCATGTACTTGTTCATGTTGAGCGGCGGCGGCATGTAGAGCGCGTCGTGGACGCGGCCGGAGACGATGCCGGGCATGTCGCGCGGCACGGCCATGCCCTCGCTGTACATGATGATCCCGGGCTTGACCCGGTCGGCCGCGGCCTGGAACTCGCGGCTCGATTCGCCGCGGGTGTCGAGGACGACGCCGTCGGCGCCGAGCCTCCGGAGCATGGCCTCCATGCCGGCGACGTGGTCCTCGTGCCGCGTGCTCTCGTCCCAGGGGTTGTAGGAGATAAAGTATCTCTTGCCGAGCTTGTGGGCCAGGTCGACCTGGCGGCGCAATTCATCGAGCCCGCCCGGAAGGTCGCGGTACATGTCCCACTGGTTCCGCGCGTCGAGCCCCAGCCGCGGCCAGGTCGGCCAGATCGTGAAGATGTCGATGGGCCCCAGGGATCTATCCCAGGCCGTGAGCGTCCGGTCGAACGCGTAGCCCCCGGCCTCGCCGTCGTAGTAGGTCCGGTCCCAGGCGAACTGGAGGACCATGATGTAGGCCCGCCGGACCCAAGCCAGGTCGGGCCGGCGGAAGAGGGCGTCGTCGAACGCCTCGAGATCGTAGAGGAAGCGCTCCCGGAACATGATCTCGAGACCCCGGCGCCAGCCTCCTCGGTGGGCTTCGAAATAGAGCGCGTACTCGACCGAGCCGCCGGGTGCGAGCTTGGAGGCCCAGCGGGTGCGCTCGGCCTTGTCGGTCTTGACCCGGCGCGCCATGGCCGTCACGGCCGTTCCGCCGCCGGCTTCGACCGTCGCCAGACCCAGGTGCCAGGCGTTGTCGGGAAGAACGAGACCGACAGGCCGGAGCCCGGGCCGGAAGAGCTGGCTCCGGTCGAGCGTGTGGGGCGGCTCGTTCGGCAATCCGGCCGTGATATAGGCCCGGTCGTCGCCCTGGCCGAGGGGAACCAGGTTCTCGAGCGTGACGTTGGACGCCCCTCCGTTCCTGAAGACCACCGTCAGCTTCGCCCCCGGTCTGAAGCCCTCCTCGGCCGCGACAGAGCAGGAGATCCCGGCGGGCAGGCCCGAGGCGGTCGCGAGCCGGCCGTCGACGAGCAAGGAGAAAAGCGGCTGCGGCGGGACTAAGCCGATCCTGGAACCGTCGGCGAGCACGAGGCCCGTGACGGCTGTCTCGGCGCCGCGCGGTCCGGACAGCTCGACGGACCGAAGCCCGGACTGGTCGGCGGCGGCCGGCCCGACGAAGAGGATCGTGGCGACGATCCAGAACCCGATGATCTTGCGAGCGCCCATGGTATTACGCCTTCCGCCGGCGGCCGGGCTCACGTACGGCCCGGAGCGGGGGAGGACGAGGCCGGGCCTCCGTTTTCCCGCGTCTCGGGATCCACGCCCGACTCGCCCTCGACATAGCATGTCGTGCTCATGAGATGTTTCCGCCCCGCCAGCAGGATCACGAACGCCAGGACGCTGAGGATGATGTCCACGGCCGTCAAGTCGGGTTTCAGCATCTTGCGGGCGATGACGAAGGCCAGCAGCTCCAGGACCGCGCCAAGGCTGTGCGTGATCAGCATCCTGACGAGTTCCAGCCCGATCACCAGCAGCAGGATCCGGTAGATGAGCTCGTAAAAGGTCTCCTTGGCCGACCAGTCCATGCCGGCCAGAGTGATGCCCCCCTTGATCATGGCCACAACGACGCAGGCCAGAACGATCAAGGCCATCGCCCTTTCCAGGATGCGTACGGCGGGAACGAAGAGCCGCTTGAACTCGATCTTCATGATCTCAAGCCCGATCTTCGGGTTTGGACCGGGACCGCCGGATCCCGGCGGCAAAGAGGCCGAGGACGAATCCCACCAGCAGGGTCAAAGGCAGGAGGATCATCTGGGAGAGACTGATCCTCCAGAAATAGATCTTGTAGCTGACCTCACCCGGGTTCTGGATGAAGACGATCACGATCAGGATCAGGAGAACGACGCCCAAACCGATCTTTTTTGCCACGGCAGCCTCCTTTGCTTCGCTCTCCGCCTTACTCCCCGGCGGGCACGAGCGTGTCCCTGTCGAGCGTCGATCTTCCGAAGATGCCCAGGACGCCCTTGATGCCGACGCTCATCACGATGTTGACGAAGAAGCACAGGAAGGCCAGGAGCAGCAGCCCGCCGCAGAGGGCGGCCAGGATCATGTAGACGCTGAACTCGCCTTCCGTATAGATCGTCCGGCGCAGCATGCCCTTCAGGCCGGCCATGCCCATGAAGGCCCCCATGCCGATGCCGCCCACAAGATGGGCCCAGAACTGGATGTTGGCCAGCTTCTGGCTGTAGAGCTTGGCGCCGTTGGTCAGGATGGGGAAGAGGATATAGATCGCCGCGTGAAGGGTCATGGTCAAGCCGACGAGGACGGCGACGTGGACGTGCGGCCCGACGACCCATTGGGTGTTATGGAGGATGCGGTTCAGGCCGACGTCGGCCTGGATGATGCCGGCCGGGACGCCCAGGGCGAAGCCGAGGAGCCCCCCCAGCAGGAACTTGAGCTCGTTCGACATCTTGAGCGGCCGGGCGCTCCACAGCGTCGCCAGGGTGATGAAGAAGGCCAGGCCCTGGGTGATGAGCTCGAAGGCCGTCACCATCTCGCCCGAGACGACCTTGAGGATGGCCGGCTGGGCCTGGTCGGAGAGGAGGTGGTGCGTCCAGACCGTCCAGGAGACGACGAGCTCGACGAGAAGCGCCGCCCGGGCGATGTTCTGCATGAAAAGGGCCTTGCCCGAGATCATCATGGCCAGAAGGTACCACGTCCCGGCGACGAAGATGAGGACGAGGCCGTCGGCCACGAGGTCGAGGCCCCACCAGAACCAGTTCTTGTAAAGCAGGGCGTCGATCGCCGAGTGCTTGAGGCTGGCGCCGAAAAGCTCCGCGACCATGTAGACGAGGATGAGGACCCCCGTGAAAAGGATGATGGCGGAATTAAGGGCCACGTCGACGCTGCCGCGGGCGACCGCCGCGACGGGCAGGGGCACGAGATGCTCGGTCTTCTTCCTCTTGAAGAAGTTCTTGAGCCCGGTCCAGCCGATGGCCGAGGCGAAGAGCGCTCCGGAGGGCTGCTTGTCCCAGCCCTTGGGCGTGTACGTGATCGTTTTGAAGATGTTGATGACAAAGAACATCGCGCCGAGCATGGCCAGGGCGATGCCGAGGATGAAGAAGGCGCCGCCGAGGGCGCTGAACTGGCTGAAGTCGGCCGGGAGCGGCCAGTAGAGGGTGTAGAGCGGCGCGTAGTGGGAGACGAAGCCGGCGGCCCAGAAAATGAAGGTGCCTCCGGTCAGGAGCCAGAAGGTCCAGCTGGCCAGCTTGGTGCTCCAGAGCGGCTTCTTCATCAGGAACGGCACGAGGAAGAGGAAGGCGCCGAAGACGATCGAGTACGACGACCCGAAGATCCCGACGAGCGGGTGGGCGGTCATCATGGCGAAGAACTGGTTCGTGGTGATGAGGGGGATGGGCTCGACCTCGAAGATCCGCATGATCATGCCCTCGATGAGGGCGAAACCGAAATAGACCAGCCCGACGACGACGAACCGCAGGGTCAGCTTCTGCATGGGCGTCAGCGTCTTGGGCTTGAACAGGCCCTGATTCCCGTTGAACAGAGTCTCGGTGAAGCTCATGGTGGTCCTCCCTAATCCGCCTCGACGACTTCGATGGCGTCGGGGATGATCATGCCGATGCCCTTGGGCCCGGAGTACTCCGTCGAGCGGATGGTGTAGAGCCCCGGCCTGGTGAACTGCCAGATGACGTCGTTCCGGTGTCCGGGGACGACCTGCATCTGGAAGACCATGCTGTGGTCGGGCCGGAAGACCCCGAAGCCGTAGGTCAGGTCGTCCGAAGTGACGTCGAAGCGGACCTTCTCGCCGACTCTGACGACGAGGCGCTCGGCCGGGAGGACGAACTCGTGATCGGCGACCCGGATCTCGAAGACCTTGTCCACTTCGACCGAGGCCCTGTGGAGGTCCGGCTCGGCCCAGGGGATGGTCTTCAGGGTGACGAGGTGGAGCGACAGGCCGAGGACGGCCAGGAGGGCGACAAAGGTGAAGAACAGGGCCGGCTTGACCCCTCCTCCCTTGCCCGGCTTGGTCAGGCGCCAGCCGATCCAGCCGACGACGAGGATCATGGCGATGGCGTAAAGCGTGTACGCGAGCGTCTGGCCCCAGAGGACGAGGGTTGAATCGACCATAGGTTTCGGGCCTCCTTCCCGGGGGCATGATAACCGCGGCCCGCGGCCCGGTCAAGCGCCGGAAGGCGCTTCGGTTCAGCGCCTCGGTTTGGGCGCGGGCCGGAGATCGAGGTCGTGAAAATCGTAGCTGAAGTCGGTCTCCGGCGACACGGCCGCCATCTTGGCCCGTTCGATCGAGCCGTCGGGGTTCAGGGCGAAGGTGACGTACGCGTCGGCCCGGAGCTCCCGGTCGCGCCAGCGGACGATGAAGGTGTCGTGCTGCCAGTGTTCCATGTCGCCGACGAGCGCGGGCGTCCGGCTGAAGCGCATGACC
>Ga0209706_10000735_pt1 | contig 18657 bp, 16 predicted proteins | sample PPLLaktember2015_6_FD_187263 | JGI IMG/M metagenome (GOLD analysis project Ga0209706, IMG submission 187263) | Freshwater sediment microbial communities from Prairie Pothole Lake near Jamestown, North Dakota, USA - PPLs Lake P8 Core (1) Depth... | ecosystem: Environmental > Aquatic > Freshwater...
CGCAAGAAACTGCGTATTGCTTTCCGGCGCCATGTTCGCTGCATCGGGATAGACCTCCCGCGCGTTGCCGGCATGGACATTGATCTTGCGGTAACGCTCGATATCGAGCAGTCCCTGGATGTCGAGCACGTTCATCTCGCCATTCCAGCCGAAGGCCACCGTGCGCGGCCGCTCACCGAGGGCGACGCTGTTGTCGAGGAATTCGTAATGCACCTTCTTGTCAGCGGCCAGCGCCCAGGTGAAAAACACCTCGGGCATGCCGGTAAAGGCCTCGATGTTGTGGGCGAGCAGGTCGTCGACCGCCTTGTAGCGGCCGACTTCAAGGCCACGCTGCCAGGCGCGTTCGACGGTCGCGTGCGGCGGCGTGATCAGAAAAAACAGGTAGACCAGGCTGCCGAAGCGCGTTAGCAGGTTGCTGCCGGCGACATCGGAGGCCGGCGCAAAGGTGTCAAAGCGGAAGCGGTCGATCAGCAGGTGCGACATCGCGCCGCGGGCGGCCTTGCGCGCCATGTAGCGGTCGAGCTTGTGATCGACGATGTGCAGTTCATGGCCGGTCAGCGCCCCGGCATACTTGTAGGCGTTGCCCAGCGTCGTGTAGTCGAGCAGAAACTTGCGGAATATGTCCGGGCTGACCAGCGCGAAATCCTCCCAGCTCACGCCGATGCGCGCTGCCAGCGCGCGTTGCAGCGGGCGCAGCGTGCTTTTGCCGGCAGCGGAGGCGCCCTTGGTGTTCATCACCACGGGTTGTGTCTGCACCGGCAGCAAGCGGAAGCCTTCGGCCTGAGCCGCGCGCTGTACATGCGGCTCGATGCCGCGGCCGAGTTCCTCGCTGCCATAATCGTTGCAGGCAAGGTCGGTCGCCACTGCCGCGATCAGCGCGCGGTCACCCCAGATCCGGCCATGGCGCGCGTGCATCGCGCCGCTGACACGGACAAGGGCCAGGCAGGCCGCGCGCTGCACCGGATCGGCCACCGCGTCTGCCTGACTCTCCCAGTAGCGGATCGCGCGCACGTCGCGGGATTCGCGCTCGTCAATGGCAGCGGATCCGGCGGTGCGGCTGTGCGTGCCGAGCATCCGCGACCAGAAGCCGGCGCGCGGCGGCGGTGCCGGCGGTGCCGGGTCCTGCAGACCGGCGGCGAGCTGCATCGCCACCGCATTGAACAACTGCGTGCGCAGCATGTCGTATGCGGCGCTGATTTCGGTCATATGCGGCGCGATGTGGCGGGTCAGTATTGCTGCAGTCATGCGCCTGAAGTTGATGCCCAGGTCTTCGGTTTTTTGTCCGTCCTCGACGCTGAAATCCGCGGTGACCCGTGCCAGCAGTTCGTGGACCACCAGCCGTTCCGGGCGGAAGGCCACCAGATCCTCCATCGGCAGGCCGGTGAGGTCGGCCAGTTCCCGGGCCTGATCCAGCGTCGTCGACACATGTTCCGGCCGGTAGAGGGTTGCCAGCGGCAGCAGCTGCGCCGGAATCTGCGACTGCAGTCCGGGATGCCACGGCCCTTCGGGCATGGTCGTACTATCGGAGCGCGGCGGTAAATCGTGCATGACGGCGTGATCAGTCTACGCTCGGTTGCAGCAGCCCGTTACGTACGCCGGTGGCGCTGATTCGTGCGCATTGTCCGGCAGTGAGCTGCGTATGGTGTGGCGAGGTCGCCTCGGCCATCAGGTTGCCCGGCGTCCGGTCGTGCTCGCCGCTGTCCATCAGTACATGTGCCAGCTCGTGGGCGACCACCAGCCCCGGGTCGCGCGCGCCGCGCGCAATCCATACGGTATCGCGGAGTTCCGGTCGGGTGCGGCTGTTGCCGCGGCCGATGGCCTCGGCGTCGAAGGCCGGCACCTGGCGGGTGCCGGCGGCGAAGTACAGCGTTGGTTTCGGCAGCGCCAGCGCGCGGGCCAGTTCGCGCGATCGCGGGGTGTCGAAGTCGCGATGTTTCGGGGCCACGGCAACCCGCAGCAATTCCGCATGGGCAATGCGGATGCGGCACTGCGCAAGAATGTCTGCGGCAGTGCGCAACGCGGCGACCAGTGTTGCATCGTCCCAATGGCCGATGTTGGCGACGGACAACGTCAACTCATGTGCCGGCTTGATGCCGGTGGCCCGCGATAAGTCATTGATCACCTGGTGACTCTCGATGTTGATCGACAATGGCGCAGCAGCCCGGGCCGTCGGCGCAAGCGCCGGAACCAGCATCATGAGGGCGCAGCCGACGATCAATGAAGCGGCCTGAACTCGACCGGTTGGCGCCTGAGCTGACCGATGTGCTGAAAAAATAGGCAATCTAATGTGACCACGGGCGTGGTGTCCATCGAATTGCGGATTTTTGGGGTTGCGCACAGATATATCCACAGAAATTGTGAATCATTTTTTACAGCATGCACCGCAATGGGGAATATCGCAGCAATGATGATGATGATGCGGATGTCCGTTTTCCACGGTCGTTCCAGGTGATGCAAAGTGCTCACTGGGAGAACCGTAAAAGTATCAATATAATCAATACCTTACATGGCATCGGCGGCGCCATCCAAAAGCTTATTAATGTCAATCACTTAGCGCGCATTAGCCCGTGGAGCGGCTGGCTGTGCTGCAAGCCGATTGACAACAGGCACCCTGTTTCGGTCGCCGCACAGCGGCTCGGGGATGAGGAGATATCAACAGTCGGGAAAAACGGACTGTCAAGCCATTTCAATGCTGATTTCCCCCGGACCCGGGCGCCCGGCGGGGCCGCGCTAGAGGGTGCTGACGAAACTCTCGATGCCCTTCAACAGCATTTCGACGGCAATCGCAGTCAGGATCAGGCCCATCAACCGCTCCAGTGCCGCCAGCCCGCGGGTGCCGAGCATATGGGCAATGCGTTCTGCGGCGAGTAGCAGCACCACCGTGATCATGCTGGCCATCGCCAAGGCGAGGATCCAGTCGGTGACGCGCGCCGGTGCGCGGGAAACCAGCAGGATCACCGTGGCGATGGCCGAGGGACCGGCGATCGACGGGATGGCCAGCGGCACGATGAAGGGTTCCGTGTCGTCACTGCCGTCGGTGCCGAACACGCCTTCCGGATGCTTGAAGATCAGCCGCAGCGCGATCAGGAACAGAATCACGCCGCCGGCGATGTTCAGCGAGGAATCCGACAGGCCCAGCACATCCAGGATGCGGCGGCCGGAGAACACGAAGAACACCAGCGTTGCAAAGGCGATCGCGCATTCGCGCAGGATGACCAGCTTGCGGCGGCGGCCCGGAACGTTATGCAGCAGCGATACGAACACCGGGATGTTGCCTAGCGGGTCCATCACCATCAGCAGGATCACGATGGTGGATGTCAGCGAAATGTCCATGCTGCGAGTCTACCGTCTAAGGAACCCCGGCAGTACGGCCTGCGCTACCGGTGGCGCGCCGATGCCAGGCGACGCAGGCCCGTGCCAGCGCACGCGTCGCGTCCACGCAATGCGGGGTGACCGGGCTGCTGGCATATTCGATGGCCAGCGGTGTCTCCGTACAGGCGAGCACCACCGCCTGTGCACCATCGGCCTGCAGTCGCATCACCGCCCGTACCGCGAGTTCATGCGCGCGCGGCAAATCGTTGGCTTTGACGCAGGCGATGGCCGGCAGCACCAGTGCGTCCTGATCCGGGCGGCTGCTGACCACGCAGCTGAGGCCGCGTGCGGCGAAGCGTTGCTGGAAAAATCCTGCGGCGACAGTGCCGTCGGTGCCCAGCAGGCCGACCGTGCCGGTGGTGAGGCCGCGCGCGGCGAGCAGGTCGCAGACCGCATCGGCGATGTGCAGGATCGGCAGACCGCCATGGCGGACAAGGTCGTCATACCAGTAATGCGCGGTATTGCAGGCAATCGCGACCGTGGTGGCGCCGGCCTGTTTCAGCACGGCGATGCCGCGCAGCATGTGCGGCAGCGGCGATTCGCCGTTCTGCAGGATCGCAGCGGGTCGTTCCGGGATCTGCGGCACGCCCCAGGCGATGTAGGGAATGTGGTCCTGGTCGCGGGTCGCCGGGGTTTCGGCGGCCAGTTTGGCGAGGAAATCGGCGGCGGCCAGCGGCCCCATGCCGCCGAGGACGCCGAGCAGGGGAGGTATAGCGGGTTTGGTCATCTGCGGATGTCGGGGTTGGCTTATGAGTAGGGCGTTGCGGTGTCACCGGCGTCGGCTGCAAGCTTCACGCAAGCTTCACGTAAGGTGGTGGATAGTATTATGCTCGGCGGATCCATGGCGGGATGGCTTGCTCCCGCGGCTCCGGCGACAGCCGGCGCTGGCGTTTCGCTGCGGACTTTAATCAATCCAACCACAGGAGTTCAGACATGTCAAAGCACCACAAAGCTGCGCAGGGGAGTGCGGCGGCGGCAAAAGCCAAGGTTACATTCGGCAGCATGAACATGGTTCAGAAGCTTGCGCATATCGGCAAGGCGTGCGTGTTTTTCCTGACGCTCGGCTTTGCCTTCCCGAATATCTTTACCGACTAGACCGCAGCGCCTGGCGCGCGTCCGCGCGCCGGTGCCGTTTTCACCGCCAGGAAATCTTCAATCAGCCGCGCTACTGCGGCGGGCTGGTCGTGGTGCATCATGTGCCCGGCGTCCTCGATCCACGCTTCGCGATAATCGCGAAATGCGCCCTTGCGCTCTGCGAGCTGCTGCGGCGTGTCCTTCAGATACCCGCTGCCCTGCGAATCGCGGGCGAACACCCATAATATCGGTGCGGTGACGTCGCGCCAGCAGGCTATCAGCTCCTCGATGCGGAACAGTACCGGATTGGCACGCTTGTGGCGCGGATCGCTGACCATCTCGATCTGATCCGGTGCCGTTTCGCGCGCCCAGGCGCGGGCGATGAACTGTGCTTTTTCCGGTGTCAGTCGCGGGTTGTCGCGTTGCAGTCGCGCAGCCAGCGCGTCGAACGAGCCATAAATGCGGAAACGCGGTTCGGCGACCAGCTCATCCAGCCAGCGGCGATAGCGGCCCGGGGCCTCGGCCGGCGTGGTGCGGGCAAGGCCGAAACCCTCCAGTGACACGACCCGCGCCACGCGGTCGGGGCGGATGCCGGCATAGGTGCAGGCGATGACACCGCCCATGCTGTGGCCGACGAGCTGCGCCGGTTGCTCCGGCGAGTACAGCGCCAGCAGTGTGTCGAGGTCGGCGTAATAGTCCGGGAACCAGTAGCCGCCGGCGCACCAGCCGGTGAGGCCGAAGCCGCGCCAGTCGGGCGCGATCACCCTCCAGTCGCGGCGCAGTTCATCGACGACGAACTGGAACGAGGCTGACACGTCCATCCAGCCATGCAGCAGAAACAACGGCGGCGCGCCGGCCTTGCCCCAGATGCGCACATGGTGGCGCAGTCCGTTGAATTCGTGAAACGTCGAACGGCTGGTTTGCATCAGTCAGTGGCTCCTCGCGGCAGCGCGGTTACGTAATGCCGTCCAGGACAGCACGGCAAGGCTGGCGCCGATCAGCAGCATGCCCAGGGATTCGATGGTACCCGGCCGCTCGCCCAGCTGCAGCCGCGATGAGAGTACGCCGATCGCGGGTACTGCCATCACCGCCAGCGCGGCGACACCGGCTGGCAGCAATTTCAGCACATAGAACCATAACGCCCAGCCAAGCACGGTGCCGAACAGCGTCGCATAAAGCAGCAGGAACCAGAAATAGGGCGTCCACTCGATCGGGCGTGCCGAAAGGAAAAAACCGGCCGCGGCGAGCACCAGTCCGCCGAGCAGCATCTGCCACGCGGTCAGCGCAAAGGTGCCGACGGCAAGGTGCTCGCGCCAGCGCCGCGTCAGTACCGCAGCCACTGCCCAGCTGACACCGGTCAGCACCGCCAGCGTATTCGCGGCCAGTGTGCCCTGCAGCTTCCAGGGTTCGAGCACTAGCAGCAGTCCGGCGGCGGACAGCGCCACAGCCAGCCACTGCGTGCCGCGGATGCGTTCGCCCAGTACCGGCCAGGCGATGAGCACTGTCCAGAACGGCATGGTGTAGACGAGCACCGCGGTCTTGCCGGCTGCGCCGGAGACCAGTGCCCATGACACCAGGCCGTTGAAGGCGGTGGTCTGCCACAGCCCGAGGATGAACACGTGTCGAGGCGAGCGTAGCGCCAGCGGTTCGCCGCGCCAGGCGGCGATCGCAAACAGCACGATGGCGCCGGGCAGGGTGCGCAGCGTCGCATAATCCCAAGGGTCGGCGAAACGCACACCTTCTTTCAAAATAACCCAGGTATAGCCCCAGACGGCACACAGCGCGATCAGGGCGAGAATGCCGGAGCGGGGCAGGGGCGTGTGGGGCATCGCGGTCGGGTTTGCGCTGCGCATTGGCGCCGCGAATGTTTGCCGGAATCAGGGCGGGTTGATGGGATGGGTGACGTGGGCCGAAGCCGGCAGTGATTGTGGCATGCCGTCGCCCGGGTGATAGCGTGTCATTCCACATTGCGCAGTCCGTGCATGCATTGAACGATGCCTGCGGCGCGCCGGATGTCCGTGCTGCATGCGCAGTACGCAGCCGGCTGCGCTATGTTGCGGATTTTTCGGCCTAATCCGAAGGTGCCCGATTCAGTGCGCGGTTTGATCCGGACGATGCACTAAAATACCGTCCCATGCAGCCTGCGTTCATTCATCTGCGATTGCACAGCGAATATTCAATCGTCGATGGCATCGTGCGCGTCGACGAGGCCGTGGCTGCTGCCGCGGCTGACGGCATGCCGGCCCTGGCACTGACGGATCTTGCCAATGTCTTCGGGATGGTCAAGTTCTACCAGGCCGCACGCGGCAAGGGCATCAAGCCCATCATCGGTTGCGACCTGTGGCTGAGCAACGAGGACGACCGCGACAATCCCTACCGCATTCTGCTGCTGGCGCAGAATTACCAGGGCTATCTGAATCTGTGCGAGTTGCTGACGCGCGCGTATCGCAGTAACCAGTACCGCGGGCGGGCTGAGGTGCTCAAAGCGTGGTTTGCCGAGGTCGGTAGCGACGGGCTGATCGCGCTCTCGGGGGCGCATTACGGGGATGTTGGCCAGGCACTGGTGGCGGATCATGTTGCCGTCGCGCGGCGGCTGGCGCGGGAGTGGGCCGCGCTGTTTCCCGGCCGTTATTACCTCGAAGTGCAGCGGCTGGGGCCGCAGGCGATGACGGGCGGTGCGGCTGCGGTACCGGTGGAGACGCATGTCGGCCGGGCGTTGCAGTTGGCCGGCGAGTTGGGATTGCCGGCGGTGGCGACGCATCCGGTGCAATTCCTGAAACCTGAGGATTTCCGCGCGCACGAGGCGCGGGTGTGCATTGCCGAAGGTTATATCCTGTCCGATCAGCGCCGGCCCCGGCGCTACGGCACGGAACAGTATTTCAAGACCCAGCGCGAAATGGCCGAGTTGTTCGCCGACGTGCCGGAGGTGCTGGAAAACTCGGTCGAAATCGCCAAGCGCTGCACCCTCGGGCTGACGCTGGGCAAGAGCCGCCTGCCGCATTTTCCGACGCCGGAGAACGTCAGCCTGGAGGACCATCTGCGCGCCTGCGCGGGCGACGGGCTGACGGCGCGTCTCGCCGCGCTCTATCCGGATGCCGCCGAGCGCGCGGCACAGGAGCCGGTGTATCGCGAGCGGCTGGAGTTCGAAACCAAGACGATTATGCAGATGGGTTTCCCCGGTTACTTTCTGATCGTTGCCGATTTCATCAACTGGGCGAAGCAGAACGGTGTGCCGGTGGGCCCGGGGCGGGGTTCCGGTGCGGGCTCGCTGGTGGCCTACAGCCTGGGCATTACCGATCTGGATCCGCTGCGCTACAACCTGCTGTTCGAGCGATTCCTGAACCCGGAGCGGGTGTCGATGCCCGACTTCGACATCGACTTCTGCCAGGACGGCCGCGACCGGGTCATCGATTACGTCAAGACCCGCTACGGCGCGGATTCGGTGTCGCAGATCGCCACCTTCGGTACGATGGCGGCGAAAGCCGTTGTGCGCGACGTCGGCCGTGTGCTCGATCTGGGTTACAACTTCTGTGACCAGCTGGCCAAGCTGATTCCATTCCAGCCGGGCAAGCACATCACGCTCGAAGACGCGCGCCGGATGGAGCCGCAGCTCGCCGAGCGCGAAAAGAACGAGGAGGAGGTCGCGGAGCTGCTGGAACTGGCCGGCACGCTGGAGGGATTGACCCGCAACGTCGGCATGCATGCCGGTGGCGTGCTGATCGCGCCGGGCAAACTCACGGACTTCTGCCCGCTCTACGTTGCCGATGCGTCGAACGCGGCGGTCAGCCAGTTCGACAAGGATGACGTCGAGTCGATCGGCTTGGTCAAGTTCGATTTTCTCGGCCTGACCACGCTGACCATACTCGACTGGACGCTGCGCTACATCCGCCAGCTCGATCCCGCGGCCGACATCCGTCTGGAAGCGCTGCCGCTCGACGACAAGGCTGCGTACGAGATTTTCGCCAAGGCCAACACCTCGGCCGTGTTCCAGTTTGAATCGCGCGGCATGCGCGACATGCTGAAAAGTGCCAAGCCCGACCGCTTCGGCGACCTGATCGCGCTGGTCGCGCTGTACCGTCCGGGTCCGATGGAACTGATCCCGGAATTCTGCGCGCGCAAACACGGCAAACGTTTTGCCTATCCCGACCCGCGCGTCGAGACCATCCTGGCGGAGACCTACGGCATCATGGTCTACCAGGAGCAGGTGATGCAGATGGCGCAGATCATCGGCGGCTACAGCCTGGGCGGTGCCGACCTGCTGCGCCGGGCGATGGGCAAGAAAAAGCCGGAAGAGATGGCCGAGCAGCGCAGCCTGTTCCAGGCCGGTGCCGCGAAAAACGGTTTGTCGGCGCGCAAGGCCGACGAACTGTTCGACCTGATGGAAAAATTTGCCGGTTACGGTTTCAACAAGTCCCATGCAGCGGCCTACGCACTGGTGGCCTACCAGACCGCATACATGAAGGCGCACCACCCGGCCGCGTTCATGGCGGCCAACATGTCGGCGGTGATGAACGATACCGACAAGGTGCAGCAGCTGGTCGACGATGCGCGCGACAACAGGCTCGAAGTCCTCGCCCCGGATATCAACAGCGGGGACTACCGCTTTGCGCCGATCGACGGAAAACGCATCCGCTACGGGCTGGGCGCCATCAAGGGCACCGGCGAGGGTGCGATCATCCAGATCGTCGAGGCACGCACCAAGGATGGTCCGTTCCGCGACCTGTTTGACTTCTGCCATCGCGTCGACAAGCGCGTCGTCAACCGGCGGGTCGTCGAGTCGCTGGTGCGTGCCGGCGCCTTCGACAGCGTCAACGACAATCGCGCCGAGCTGATGGCCTGCGTTGCGCTCGCGCTCGAGAGCGCGGAACAGGCGAGTCGCGCCGCGTCCCAGAACAGCCTGTTCGGTGATGCGGCCGACGCACCGCGGGTGGTCGCGCCGGCCAACGTGCCGCGCTGGAGCAAGAAAGAGCTGCTGCAGAACGAAAAGCTCGCGCTGGGATATTACCGCAGCGACCATCTGTTCAACGTCTATCGCGATGAAGTGCGGCGCATGGTCGGCAAGAAACTCGGCGAGTTGCAGACGGCCGGCGATATCGCCGGGCGCACCGTGAGCATTGCCGGCGTGGTGCTGTCGGTGCGGGTGCAGAACACCGCCAGCGGGCGTATGGGTATCGTGCTGCTCGCCGACGACACCGGCAAGCACGAGGTCGTGGTGTTCCGCGAAGTCTTCGACCGTCACCGCCACAAGCTGCGCGAGGACGAACTGCTGGTGATCGAAGTGCGCGGGCGCCAGCGCTACCGCAACCCCGAGGCCGAGGGCGAAGCGGGCAACGGCGGCGGCGACAACTCGCTGCGGCTGGAGGCCATCAATATCCTCGACCTCAACGAGGCGCGCAATCGCTACGCCCGCAGCCTCCGCCTGACCTGCAACGGCCAGTCCTCGGGCGGCAAACTGAAGGAACTGCTGGGGCCGCACCGCCAGGGTCAGTGCCCGGTGGCCGTCGAATACCTGAGCAACGGCGCGCGCTGCGAAATCAAGCTGGGCGCGGCATGGCAGGTCAACCTCAATGATGATCTGTTGCGCGCGCTGGCAGACTGGCTGAAGCCGGAGAATGTGCACGTGCTTTATGGAAACTCTGAGTAGGCGGCTGCGGGCCGCGCTGCTGGCGGCCGCCGTCACGGTTCTGGTCTGCGGCGCCGTGCCGGTCGCCGCCGGTGAGGTCGAGTGGAAGATGCTGATCGACCAGGCCAACCTGCACCTGCAGCGCGGCAGCCTGCAGCAGGCCGAACTGTTTGCCCGGGAAGCCATCGCGGAGGCCGGGCGCAGTTTTGGCCCCGGTCACCGGGCGCTGGACCAGAGCCTCGCTACGCTGGGTCTGGTGCTGCGCTTCGCGCAGCGCTATCCGGAGGCCGAGAAGGAATTGCGCCGCGCGCTGGCGCTGCGCGAAAAATCGCTGGGCCCGCGTGATCCGGCGACGGCGATCCTGGTCAACAACCTTGCCGACGTGGTGCAGGCGCAGAAAAAATACGCCGAAGCGGAGCAGCTGTATCGCCGCGTGCTCGTCGTGTTCGAGAAAAGCTATGGCGACGATCCCAAGACCGCGGCCGCCCTGAACAATCTCGGCGCGACCCTGCACGCCCAGGGGCGGCATGCCGCAGCCGAGCCGGTGCTGCGCCGTGCGCTGGCGATGAAGGAAAAAACGCTGGGGCCCAACAACCCCAGCGTCGCGCATACGCTGAACAATCTGGCGCAGGTGGTTGCGGCGCAGGGACGCCAGGCGGAGGCCGACAGACTGACCGCGCGCGCTGCCGCGATCCATCGTGGCGGCAAGCGTGCCTCGGGTGCGTGATCTAACTAATTGTTTTTAAATAACTATTCTGTGCTGCGCAATTCGAACGTGGCGTAACTCCCTACCGCATCGCTGACGGTGACCGCGGTGACTTGCGCGGCGCGGGGGCCGCGCTGTGCGCATGCGATGATCGCGTCGACTGCCGTGGCCGGTCCGTGGACCACGGCTTCCACACTGCCGTCGGCGCGGTTGCGCACCCAGCCGCAGATGCCGAACTGTTGCGCCTTGTAGGCGATGTAGTTGCGAAACCCCACGCCCTGCACGCGGCCACGGATCGCCAGATGGCGGGTTTTGCTTTCAATCATGAGTGGCGGGTTCTCCTGTTGTCGCAGCGATGATCACGGTGTAGGCTTGCGCTGCGGTGTTGCTGCAGGTTCGCATAATAATTTTATTCAATTTTGTGATTGGAGGAGCTTATGAAGCAGGTATCGATCGCATCGTTGCTGGTCGTGGCGGCGCTGGCTGCCGGTTGCGCCGCCACCGGCGGCAACCCCAATATTGCCGAGGACAAAGTCGTTTATCACGTCAATGACTCGAACGTGCAGGCGATGAATGCGTTGCGCAACATCGGCAACCACCTCGAGGTCAACCCGAAGGCGAAAATCGTCGTCGTGACCCATGCGCAGGGGGTCGATTTCCTGTTCGACGGCGCCAAGGACAAGGGCGGCAATCCGTACAACATTCCGGTTGAACAGTTGAAAGCGAAGGGCGTGGAGTTCGATGTCTGCCAGATCACGCTGCGCAACCGCAAGCTCGACAAGAACAAGTTCATACCGGAAGCGACGTTCGTGCCGTCCGGTGTTGCGGAAATCACGCGCCTGCAGCAGCGCGAAGGCTATGCGTATTTGCGTCCCTGAACTGCGACCATAGCACTTCCGTTGCATCACGGGGCGCCGGTCAATTGCGCCGGTTGCCCCAAACCGCTTACAATTCTTTCTGAAATTCGTGCCGTGCGCTGGTGTGTTTGCGCGCGGCTGCTCTTATTCAGGCTGAATAATCATAATGCTCCCAGCAGCGGTGCCCCCCCTCGAGTTGATCGTTGGCGTGGTGTCGTACTGGATGGTGATCGGGCTCGCGGGCCTGTTGCGGCCCCTGAGCCTTTATTTCGTCAGCCGGGTGCTTTTTCCGCTCGGTATCCTCGGCGGCATGGTGCTGATCCTTGCCGCGTTACAGGGTGTTGCATCGCAGCCTGCGGACCTGGTTTTGCCGCTGGGCCTGCCTGATCTCCCGTTTCACATCCGGCTCGATCCATTGGCCGCGGTTTTCGTCGGCCTGCTGGGTATCGCTGCCGTCGGCATATCATTTTTCTCCGCGGGGTATTTCCGGCGCGTCCAGGGTTCGCCGCCGGGCCTGCTGTGCCTGCAGTATCACCTGTTCCTTGCGGCGATGACCGTGGTATTGCTGGCCGATGATGCCTATCTGTTCATGGTCGCCTGGGAAACCATGGCCATCACCTCGTATTTCCTGGTCACCAGCAACCACAAGGTTCCGGAAATCCGCAGCGCCGGTTTCCTCTATCTGCTGATCGCGCACGTCGGCGCGATCGCGATCCTGTTGTGCTTTGGCGTGCTGCAGGGCGGGCAGGGCAACTACACGTTTGCGGCGATGCGCCAGATCGAACTTTCGGCGTTCTGGGGCAGTGCGGCGTTCGCGCTCGCGTTGTTCGGCTTTGGCGCCAAAGCCGGCCTGCTGCCGCTGCATGTGTGGCTGCCGGAAGCGCATCCCGCCGCGCCATCGCCGATTTCGGCACTGATGAGCGGCGTCATGCTGAAGACCGCGATCTACGGCATCCTGCGGGTCACTTTCGACTTGCTGCAGGTGCAGCTGTGGTGGTGGGGCGTGCTCGCACTGGTGCTGGGTCTGCTGACGGCCCTGTTCGGAGTGATGTTTGCCGCGGTGCAGACCGACATGAAACGCCTGCTCGCCTATTCTTCGATCGAGAACATCGGCGTCATCGTGGCGGGCATCGGCCTGACCATCATTTTCCACGTGTATCAGCAGCCGCACCTTGCGGCGCTGTCGCTGGTCGCGACGCTCTATCACTGCCTCAACCATGCCTGCTTCAAGAGCCTGCTGTTCATGGTCACCGGCTCGGTGCTGCATTCGACGCACCAGCGCAGTCTCGGCAAGCTGGGCGGGCTGATCCGCAACATGCCCTGGGTCGCGATGACCGCGCTGATCGGCTCGCTGGCGATCGCCGGACTGCCGCCGTTGAACGGCTTCGTTTCGGAATGGCTGCTGCTGCAGGCCTTTCTGTTTTCTCCGGGCATCGCCAATCCCTACCTCAACATGCTGGTGCCGGTCGCTGCCGCCGCGCTGGTGCTCGCTGCCGCACTGTCGGCCTACGTGATGGTCAAGTTCTATGGTGTGATCTTCCTCGGCCAGTACCGCGAACCCAGCCTTGCCGAAGCGCGCGATGAAGGCCCCTGGGCGCGCGCCGGGCTGGTGTGGCTCTCGGCATGGTGCGTGCTGCTGGGCATACTGCCGGTTGCCGTGATCCGGCTGCTCGACAACGTGACGCAGCCGCTGGTCGATTTTGCGATCGGCAGCAACCTGGAGCGTACCGGCTGGCTGCTGATCGCACCGATTTCGCCGGAGCGTTCGAGTTACGGGCCGCTGCTGTTTCTGCTGGGCATCACGGGCACCGTGCTGCTGACGTATTTTCTGGTGCGGCGTTTCTATCACGGCCGCGAGCGGCGCGTTGCTGCCTGGGACTGCGGATTTCCGGCGCAGAATGCACGCATGCAGGACACCGCGGAGGGTTTCGGTCAGCCGATCAAGCAGATATTCGAACCCTTCTTTCGCATCCGGCGCCAGATGCCCGGCCCGTTTGATGCGCGGCCGACCTACTCCGCTACGACCGAAGACCGCCTGTGGTACTGGCTGTATCTGCCGGTGGCCCGGCTCAATGAGCGGCTCGCGGCGTGGATCGGCATCCTGCAGCACGGCCGCATTTATCTCTATCTGCTCTACAGTTTCGTGACCTTGCTCGGGTTGCTGATGTTCATGCTCTGACCATGGCCGAATTCGTCGAGTCCTTCCTGTCGCAACTCGCGCAGACCGTGCTGGTCGTGCTGATCGCGCCGCTGATGCTCGGCTGGGTCAATCAGTGCCGTGCCTGGCTGCAGAACCGCAGCGGGCCGGGCCTGCTGCAGCCGTACCGGGTCCTGCACAAGCTCTTTCACAAGGACGCATTGCTTGCGCATAATGCCTCGGTGATTTTTCGTGCCGCCCCGTATATCCAGTTCGGCTGCATGGTGCTGGCGGCGAGCATCGTGCCGGTGCTCGGCACCAATCTGGCGTTCTCGCCTGCCGCCGACGTGATTGCGCTGGTGGGCGTGTTCGCGCTGGCGCGCGTGTTCTCTTCGCTGGCGGCGATGGACGTCGGCACCGCATTCGGCAGCCTGGGCGCAAGGCGGGAGATGCTGGTGGCGAGCCTGTCGGAGCCGGCGCTGCTGATGGTGTTCTTCACGCCGCTGCTGATCGTGCAGTCGAGTTCGCTGAGCAGCATCGTCGACGCGCTCGCGCACCGTGACTTTGCGATCTATCCGAGCCTCGCTTTCGCTGCTGTTGCGTTCATCATGGTGCTGCTTGCCGAGAACGCGCGCATTCCGGTCGACAATCCGGCGACGCACCTCGAACTCACGATGATTCACGAAGCGCTGATCCTGGAATATTCGGCGCGCCATCTCGCGCTGATCGAGTGGGCGACCGCCGTGAAGCTGACCGTCTACTGTGCCATCGGCATCGCGCTGTTCGCGCCCTGGGGCATGGTCGAGGGCACGAACTGGCTGATGTTCCCCGCTGCCGCCGGGGCGCTGGTGATCAAGCTTGCGCTGGCGGGGACCGGGCTGGCCGTGCTGGAAACGGTTTCGGCGAAGATGCGCATTTTCCGGGCACCGGAGTTCCTGGGCATGGCGTTCCTGTTTGCAGTGCTCGGCATGCTGATCCGGCAGTTGCTCGGAGCCTGACGCGATGACGCTGAGCACGCAGTTGATCAACCTGATGGCGGCGCTGCTGCTGCTGATCGCGTTCGCCATGCTGGCCCAGCGCCGCATCCTGTCACTGATTCATCTGTTCGCCTGGCAGGGCGCGGTGCTGACGGCCAACAGTGTGATCGTCGCGTATTCCACCGGCCAGACGCATCTGTACTATTCGGCGCTGCTGACCCTCGCGCTGAAGGTCATCGTGATGCCGCTGATCCTGCACCGGCTGATCATCCGGCTCAACATCAAGTGGGATGTCGAGACCCTGATCAATATTCCGACGACCATGCTGGTTGGCATCGCGTTGGTGGTCATTTCATTCAATGTCGCGCTGCCGATCAGCCAGCTTGCCGGCACCATTACGCGCAGCACGCTGGGCATTGCAGTCGCCATCGTGCTGCTGTCGTTCCTGATGATGATCACGCGGCGCAAGGCCGTACCGCAGGTCATCGGCTTCCTGGCGATGGAGAACGGCCTGTTCTTTGCCGCAACCAGCACCACGTACGGCATGCCGATGGTGGTGGAGCTCGGCATCGCGCTGGACGTGCTGGTGGGCATGCTGATCCTCGGCATTTTCTTTTTTCAGGTGCGCCAGGCGTTCGACAGCCTTGATCTGAAGCACATGGAACGGCTCAAGGAAGAGTGACGCTCGCGATGAACGAAATCCTGTTTGTGCTCGGTGTTCCTCTGGTCGGCGGACTGGTACTGGCGTTCTCGGGCGGGCGTCCGGGTGCCGCCGCGCTGAACACCGTGTTCAGCCTGTTTACGTTCATTGCAGGTGTGCTGCTCGCGCTGCGCGTGGTCGGCGAAGGGCCGATTCTCGCGTTCAGCGAAATGTTTTTCGTCGACTCGTTCAACGTGTTCCTGGTGGCACTGACGGCGTTCGTCTCCTTTACCACCGCATTGTTCAGCCGGCCGTACATGATGAACGAGCACCATCACGGCAAGTTGAGCGTGGGCATGCTGCGGCTCTACCACAGCATGTACCAACTGTTCATATTCACGATGTTGCTGGCGCTGCTGACCAACAACATGGGCATCCTGTGGGTGGCGATGGAGGCGGCGACGCTGACGACAGTGCTGCTGGTCAGCCTCTACCGCACGCCGGCCAGCGTGGAGGCGGCGTGGAAATATTTCATCCTCTGCGGCGTCGGCATCGCGCAGGCGCTGTTCGGCACGATACTGCTGTATTTTGCAGCGGAGAAGGTGCTCGGTGCCGGCGGCACGGCACTGCTGTGGACGCATCTGAATGCGGTCAAGGGCGAGCTGGAGCCGACGGTGCTGTCGCTGGCGTTTGTCTTCCTGTTCGTCGGTTACGGCACCAAGGTCGGCCTGGTGCCGCTGCACAACTGGCTGCCCGATGCGCATGCCGAGGGCCCGACGCCGATGTCGGCAGTGCTGTCGGGGCTGCTGCTCAACGTCGCGCTCTACGCCGTGGTGCGCAGCAAGGTGCTGGTCGATGGCGCGCTCGGCACGCGTTTCGCCAGCGACCTGATGATGGGCTTCGGCCTGCTGTCGGTGGTCGTCGGTGCGCTGTTCCTGTCGCGCCAGAAGGACGCGAAACGCATGTTCGCCTATTCGTCGGTCGAACACATGGGGCTGATGACCTTCGCCTTCGGCATGGGCGGACCGGTGGCGACCTTCGCCGGGCTGCTGCACATGACGGTGCACAGCCTGACCAAGTCGGCGATTTTCTTTACGGTCGGTCATGCGGCGCAGAAGACCGGCACGCAGATGATGGATCAGATCCGCGGCCTGGCGGACACCAACCCCACGATCGGCTGGGGCCTGATGCTGGGCAGCCTGGCGATACTCGGCATGCCGCCGTTCGGGGTGTTTGCCAGCGAGTTCCTGATCCTGACTACGGCCATGCGCCAGCAGCCGTGGGCGACGCCGATCCTGCTGCTCGCGCTGGGCATTGCCTTTGCGGCGATCTTTTCGCGTGTGCAGTCGATGGTATTCGGCGAGACGACCGCGAAGCGGCTGCCGCATCCGCCGGCGCTGATACCGGTGTTCGTGCATCTGGCGATCGTGCTGTTGCTCGGGCTCTATATTCCGCCGTACCTTGCCGAATGGTATCGGCAGGCGGCGCTGCTGATCGGCTGACTGCCATGCGCATCGAGGGCCACGATTTCGACTTGTCCGCGCTGCCCGGTGCAGTGCCGGCGCTGCGCGCGACAGTCGACGCGGCGCAGTGGCGCACAGCCTGCTGCCGCATTGCCGGCGACGGGGGGCGGCTGGTGGCATTGTGGGGGAGCGATGGCAGCGAGACCGGCAACAGTCTGGCCGTGCATGCCGCCTACGCGACACCGTCCGGACTGATGCTGATCACGCTACCGGTCAGCGCTGGACGCTATCCGGATATCAGCGATGTTTTTCCGGCTGCCATCCGTATGCAGCGCGCGATCGCGGATCTTTCGGGCATGGCGGCGGCGGGGGCAGCCGACGACCGGCAGTGGCTGCGGCATGCGGCATGGTCTGCCGGCGAATATCCGCTGCGCAAGAATTTCTCTGCGCGGCATCCGCCGGCAGTGCCGGGGACCGGGGGCGCGGCACCGCAGAATGCCGCCGCGGGCATGGACGCCTATCCGTTTGTCCAGGTGGGCGGCGACGGCGTGCACGAAATTCCGGTGGGTCCGGTGCACGCCGGGACCATCGAGCCGGGGCATTTCCGCTTCAGCATCATCGGCGAGCGCGTGCTGCGGCTCGAAGCGCGTCTCGGCTACAAGCACAAGGGCATCGAAAAGCGCTTCGAGCAGATGGATCTGATCCAGGGGGCGCGGCTCGCGGGGCGCGTCTCGGGGGATTCGACGGTCGCGTACGCGTGGGCGTACGCGATGGCGGTGGAAAGCGCGGCCGCCGTGACGCCGCCCCCCAGGGCGCTCTGGCTGCGGGCGTTGCTGCTCGAGCGCGAGCGCATCGCCAATCATTTCGGCGACCTTGGTTTTCTCGGCAATGATGCCGGGCTGGCGTTCGGGCTCGCGCAGTTTTCCTGCCTGAAGGAAGACGTGCTGCGCCTGAATGAAACGCTGTTCGGGCATCGCTACCTGATGGATGTTGTCGTGCCGGGCGGCGTCGCGCGCGATCTCGGCGCCGACGGTGTCAATGCCGTTCGCGCAGAATGCGCCGTCCTGGAGCGGGCAGTCGCGACGCTGCGCTCGGTTTATGACGAGCACCCCGGGTTGCAGGACCGGTTCATTGCCTGCGGCCGGGTGGCGCCCGAACTGGCGGCGCAGCTGGGCCTGATCGGCTTTGCCGGCCGTGCCAGCGGGCTGGCGTGGGATTTGCGGGTCGAATATCCCTGCGTGCCGTATGGCGAGCTCGACGTGAACATGGTCACGCACCGGAACGGCGATGTTGCCGCACGCGTCACGGTGCGCTTCGAGGAAATTGCCGAGTCACTGCGGCTGATCCGCATGATCCTCGAGCGCATGCCGCTGGGCGCGTACGCGGCGCAGGTGCCGGCGGTAGCTGCAGGAGCGCTGGGCACGGGCTGGGTGGAAGGCTGGCGCGGCGAAGTGTTCATCGCGCTCGAGGCCGGACAGGACAACCGCATCCGCCGGCTGCATCCCCACGATCCGTCGTGGCAGAACTGGCCGCTGCTGGAGCATGCGGTACTCGGTAATATCGTTCCCGATTTCCCGCTGATCAACAAGTCGTTCAATCTGTCCTACAGCGGGCATGATTTGTAGGAGAAGACGAAGCGCAACGCGTGAACAGTAAGCAGTGAGCCGTATAGACCGGACGGATACTGCTTACTGCTTACTGCTTACTGCTTACTGCTTACTGCTTACTGCTTACTGCTCACCGCTCACGAACCAAAACATGTATCAAATCCTTAAACAAATCCTGAAAACCGGCATCAAGACCGAGGC
>Ga0209706_10000738_pt1 | contig 18614 bp, 25 predicted proteins | sample PPLLaktember2015_6_FD_187263 | JGI IMG/M metagenome (GOLD analysis project Ga0209706, IMG submission 187263) | Freshwater sediment microbial communities from Prairie Pothole Lake near Jamestown, North Dakota, USA - PPLs Lake P8 Core (1) Depth... | ecosystem: Environmental > Aquatic > Freshwater...
AAGGGCAAGGGCGGGCGCTTCCGCCAGAACCTGCTCGGCAAGCGCGTCGACTATTCCGGCCGCTCGGTGATCGTCGTCGGCCCGCAGCTGAAGCTGCACCAGTGCGGCCTGCCGAAGAAGATGGCGCTTGAGCTGTTTAAGCCGTTCATCTTCCACAAGCTGGAGATGCAGGGCATCGCCACGACCATCAAGGCCGCGAAGCGCGAGGTCGAGTCCGAGACGCCGGTCGTTTGGGACATCCTCGACGAGGTGATCCGCGAGCACCCGGTACTGCTCAACCGCGCGCCGACGCTCCACCGCCTCGGCATCCAGGCGTTCGAGCCGCAGCTCGTGGAGGGCAAGGCGATCCAGCTGCACCCGCTCGTCTGCGCGGCGTTCAACGCCGACTTTGACGGCGACCAGATGGCCGTGCACGTGCCGCTGTCGCTCGAGGCGCAGATGGAGGCGCGCACGCTGATGCTGTCCTCCAACAACGTGCTGTCGCCCGCGAACGGCGACCCGATCATCGTGCCGTCGCAGGACATCGTGCTCGGGCTCTATTACGCCACCCGCGACCGCGTCAACGCTCGCGGGGAGGCGATGGCGTTCGCCGACGTCGGCGAGGTCAGCCGCGCCTACGAGAGCGGCAAGGTCGACCTCCACGCGAAGGTGGCGGTGCGCATTCGCGAATACGACGTCGCGCCGGACGGCGAGCGGACCCCAAAGGTCACGCGCTATGACACCACCGTGGGCCGGGCGCTGCTGTCGGAAATCCTGCCGGCCGGATTGCCGTTCGAGAACATCAACAAGCCGCTGAAGAAGAAAGAGATCTCCAAGCTCATCAACGGGAGCTTTCGCCGCTGCGGGCTGCGCGAGACGGTGATCTTTGCCGACCGCCTGATGAATGCCGGGTTCACGATCGCCACGCGCGCGGGCCTCTCGATCGGCATCGACGACATGCTGGTGCCCAAGGAGAAGCAGGTTCTGATCGGCGAGGCGGAGAAGGAGGTCAAGGAGATCGAGACCCAGTACACCTCGGGCCTAGTCACCGCCGGCGAGCGCTACAACAAAGTTGTCGATATCTGGGGCCGCGCCGGCGATCAGGTCGGCAAGGCGATGATGGAGCAGCTCTCTACTGAGCCGGTCGTCGACCGCCGCGGCCAGGACGTGCGCCAGGAGTCGTTCAACTCGATCTACATGATGGCCGACTCCGGGGCGCGGGGCTCAGCGGCGCAGATCCGTCAGCTTGCTGGCATGCGCGGCCTGATGGCGAAGCCGGACGGCTCGATCATCGAGACGCCCATCACCGCGAACTTCCGCGAGGGGCTGAACGTACTGCAGTACTTCATCTCGACGCACGGTGCGCGCAAGGGTCTCGCGGACACCGCGCTCAAGACCGCGAACTCCGGTTACCTGACGCGGCGGCTCGTGGACGTGACGCAGGATCTCGTCGTAACCGAGGATGACTGCGGGACGGCCAATGGCGCGGTGATGCGCGCCCTGGTGGAAGGCGGCGAGGTGGTCGAGCCGCTGCGCGAGCGCATCCTGGGTCGCGTCACCGCGCTCGACCTGCTCGACCCGGAGACGCAGGACGTGCTGATCCCGGCCGGGACGCTGCTCAACGAGGACGAGGTCGATGAGATCGAGGCGCGCGGCATCGACGAGGTGAAGGTGCGCACGCCGCTGACCTGCGACACCCGCTGGGGCCTGTGCGCCAAGTGTTACGGCCGCGATCTCGGCCGGGGCACGCTGGTGAACGTCGGCGAGGCGGTCGGCGTGATCGCCGCGCAGTCGATCGGCGAGCCGGGCACGCAGCTCACGATGCGGACGTTCCACATCGGCGGCGCGGCGTCGCGTACCGCGGCGGCGAGTCAGATCGAGGCGAAGTCGAACGGCGTCGCGCGGCTGTCATCGCAGATGCGGTACGTGACCAACGCCAAGGGCGAGCGCGTGGTGATCTCGCGCAACGGTGAGGTCATGGTGACCGACGACAACGGTCGCGAGCGCGAGCGGCACAAGGTGCCCTACGGCGGGACGCTCAACGTCGACGACGGCAAGGCCGTCAAGGCGGGCCAGATTCTCGCCACCTGGGATCCGCACACCCGGCCGATCATCACCGAGTACGCGGGCACGATCAAGTTCGAGAACGTGGAGGAGGGCGTCACTGCCGCCAAGCAGATCGACGAGATCACCGGCCTCTCGACGCTCGTGGTCATCGACCCGAAGCGCCGCGGAACGGCAGCCAAGGGTCTCCGCCCGCAGGTGAAGCTGATCAACGAAAAGGGCGACGAAGTCAAGATCCCGGGCACCGATCACTCGGTGAACATCACCTTCCAGGTTGGCTCGCTCATCACGGTGCGCGACGGTCAGCAGGTGGCGATCGGCGAGGTGCTCGCGCGCATCCCGCAGGAGACGTCGAAGACCCGCGACATCACCGGGGGTCTGCCGCGCGTCGCCGAGCTCTTCGAGGCGCGCGCGCCCAAGGACGCGGGCATGCTCGCGGAGGTGACCGGCACGGTGTCGTTCGGCAAGGACACCAAGGGCAAGCAGCGCCTGATCATCACCGACCTCGATGCGAAGGAGCACGAGTTCCTGATCCCGAAGGACAAGCACGTGACCGTCCACGACGGCCAGGTGGTGAACAAGGGCGAGCTCATCGTCGAGGGCCCCGAGGATCCGCACGACATCCTCAAGCTGAAGGGCGTCGAGGAACTCGCGCGCTACATCACCGACGAGGTGCAGGATGTGTACCGCCTGCAGGGCGTGCGCATCAACGACAAGCACATCGACGTAATCGTGCGGCAGATGCTCCGGCGCGTCACCATCGAGGACGCCGGCGACAGCCGGTTCATCCCCGGCGAACAGGTGGAGCGCGCCGATGTGCTGGAGGAGAACGAGCGCGTAGAGGCCGAGGGCAAGAAGCCGGCCACCTACAGCCACAACCTCCTGGGCATCACGAAGGCGTCGCTGTCGACCGACTCGTTCATCTCCGCCGCGTCGTTCCAGGAAACCACGCGTGTCCTCACCGAGGCCGCGATCATGGGCAAGCGGGACGACCTGCGCGGGCTCAAGGAGAACGTAATCGTCGGGCGCCTCATCCCGGCCGGCACCGGTCTCGCGTACCACACCGCGCGCAAGACCGTTCCGGTCCAGGAGCTGTTCGAGCCGCCGGCCGAGTCCCCCGAGACGGTGGAGACGGAAACGCAACAGGCCTGATCGGGTCGAAGCGGCGCGAAGGGCGGCTCCGGCCGCCCTTCGCGTTTGAACGGGAGGATCCGGTGGACCGCAGAACCGCGTTCGCGGTGACGGGAGCGGCATTGCTGGGCGCATGCGGCTTCGGCCGCGGCGGCACGGGTGCGGAATTCCCGCCCGAGGTCACGGGCACGGTGACCTACCGGGAGCGGTTCGCCCTGCCGCCCGACGCCGAGCTGCGCGTGACCCTGTACGAAACAAAAGGTGCGAACGCCGCGCCGACCTTTATTGCGGAGCAGACCATCCCCAGGCCTGGGCAAGTGCCGCTGCGGTTCCGCGTCGCATTCCCGCCGAGCGTCATCGACGCGCGGGCCGGCTACGCGCTGGTCGCCCGGATCGAGATCGGCGGCAGGATCCTGTTCGTCAACGAGCGGCCCGCGCCGGTGCTGACGCTCGGGAATCCCCCGCTGGCCGACATCGTCGTGACGCGCGCACGTGGCGAAGCGCGCTGAGCGTGCGCGCCTTCAGCGCATGCCGATCTGTGTGTTCCCGAACACCCGTCCCGCCTCGCGCGGAGGGCAGCGCCAGTATTGCTCCGGCGCGTGCGCGGTCGCGCCGAGCGCGGCGGCGGCATGCCACGCCCACCGCGGGTCGTAGAGCATCGCGCGCGCGAGGGCAACCACGTCGGCTTCGCCGCCGGCCACGATTGCCTCGGCCTGCTGCGGATCGGTGATGAGCCCGACCGCGATGGTCTTCATCCCCGTCTCGGCGCGGATGCGCTTCGAGAAGGGCACCTGGTAGCCGGGTCCGAGCGGGATTTTCTGCTGCGGCGACACCCCGCCGCTCGAGCAGTCGATCCAATCGCAGCCCCGGCGTGCGAGCTCGCGGACGAACTTGAGGCACTGCTCGATCTCCCAGCCGCCTTCTACCCAGTCGGTCGCCGAAACGCGCACGCCGAGCGGCCGGTCGGCGGGCCATGCCGCGCGTACTGCGTCGAAGACCTCGAGCGGCAGGCGCATGCGGTTCTCGAGCGTCCCGCCATAGGCATCGTCGCGGCGGTTCGAGAGCGGCGACAGGAACTCGTGGAGCAGGTAGCCGTGTGCCGAGTGGAGCTCCAGCGCGTCGAAGCCGAGGCGCGCGGCGCGCCGGGTCGTCGCGACAAATGCCGCCCTGATCCGTCCAATCCCCGCCTGGTCGAGCGCCTCGGGCGGCGCCTCGTCGAGGAGCTGGGGCAGGGCCGAGGGCGCGACCGGCCGCCAGCCGCCCTGGTCGGGAGGGATCAGCTGACCCCCCCGCCACGGGACCGCGCTCGAGCCCTTGCGGCCGGCGTGGCCGATCTGGAGCGCAAGCCCAATCGGTGACCGGGCGCGTACCGCGCGGACGACCCGATCGAGCGCCTGCTCGTTCTCGTCCGAATAAAGCCCCAGGCAACTGGGCGTGATCCGCCCGGCCGGCTCGACTGCGGTCGCTTCTACGCACAGCAACCCGGCCCCACCGAGGGCGAGTTGGCCGAGATGGATCAGGTGCCAGTCGGTTGCGGATCCGTCGATCGCCGAGTACTGGCACATCGGCGAGACCATGATGCGATTGGCGAGTTCGAGGCCACGAAAGCGGATCGACGTAAACAGGGCGCTGGTCATGCGGCTGGCGGTGTGACCGGAAGTAAGGGACCGCGGAGTATACGAGACCCGCGCCACGACCCCAGCGGCGGTAGAGCGAACCGTCTACCAGCGTTGACCGGGGAGTAAATAAGCCCTTATAATCCCGCGTCTTTCCACCCGGGATTGCCCGCTCGGGGACGGCGTGCCGCCGTCCCCGTTCGTTTGGGGCCCGAACCCCCGTCGTTTGCGGTCAGGAAAAGAATGCCGACAATCAGCCAGCTTATTCGCAAGGGCCGCACTAGCCCGGTGTCCAAGAGCAAGGTGCCGGCGCTCGGTCGCTCGCCGCAGAAGCGCGGCGTGTGCACCCGCGTGTACACCACGACGCCCAAGAAGCCGAACTCCGCGTTGCGCAAGGTCGCCAAGGTGCGCCTCACGAACGGCTTCGAGGTCATCAGCTACATCGGCGGCGAGGGCCACAATCTCCAGGAACACTCAGTGGTGCTGATCCGCGGCGGCCGCGTGAAGGACCTGCCCGGCGTGCGCTATCACATCGTCCGCGGGAGTCTCGACACGCAGGGCGTCAAGGACCGCAAGCAGGGCCGCTCGAAGTACGGAGCGAAGCGCGCGAAGGCGGCGTAAGCGCACCCCGCCTAACATCATCCAGCACCGAACAAGCACCGAACATCTAGCACCGCACATCCAGCACTGAGGACCAGATGCCTCGTCGTAGAGAAGTCCCCAAGCGCGAGATCCTGCCCGACCCGAAGTTCGGGAACGTCGAGGTCTCCAAGTTCGTCAACGTGCTGATGACCCGCGGCAAGAAGTCGGTTGCCGAGCGGATCATCTATGGTGCGCTCAACACCATCAAGACGAAGTCGGGCAAGGACCCGATTGAGGTCTTTATCCAGGCGCTCCAGAACGCGCGCCCGATGGTCGAGGTTAAGAGCCGCCGCGTCGGCGGCGCGAACTACCAGGTGCCGGTCGAGGTTCGTCCGGTCCGCCGCATCGCGCTGGCGATGCGCTGGCTCCGCGAGGCGGCGCAGAAGCGCGGCGAGAAGTCCATGGACATCCGCCTCGCCAACGAGCTCATGGAAGCCGCTGAAGGCCGCGGCGGCGCGGTGAAGAAGCGCGAGGAAGTGCACCGAATGGCGGAGGCCAACAAGGCGTTTGCCCACTACAGATTTTGACGTTCTGACCGTGGTCGGGAGCGGCGCCGCCGCCCCCGGGAAATTCGTTCGGAACGAACAAGGTTATGGCACGAAAGACACCAATCGAGCGTTATCGGAACATCGGGATCTCTGCCCACATCGACGCGGGCAAGACCACGACGACCGAACGCATCCTGTTCTACACCGGCGTGTCCCACAAGATGGGTGAGGTGCACGACGGCGCTGCGGTCATGGACTTTATGGAGCAGGAGCGCGAGCGCGGGATCACCATCACGTCGGCCGCGACCACCTGCTTCTGGAAAGGAATGGACGGCAACCTCCCCGAGCACCGCATCAACATCATCGATACGCCCGGCCACGTCGACTTCACGATCGAGGTCGAGCGCTCGATGCGGGTGCTGGACGGCGCGTGCATGGTGTACGACTCGGTCGGCGGGGTTCAGCCGCAGTCGGAGACCGTCTGGCGCCAGGCGAACAAGTACCGCGTGCCGCGCCTCGCGTTCGTGAACAAGATGGACCGGGTCGGGGCAAACTTCTTTAAGGTCTATGACCAGATCAAGTCGCGGCTGAACGGCAATCCGGTGGCGATCCAGGTGCCGATCGGCGCCGAGGACACCTTCGCCGGCATCGTCGACTTGGTGCGCATGAAAGCGATCTTCTGGGACGAGTCCACCCAGGGGATGAAGTTCGAGGTGAAGGACGTCCCCGCCGAGCTCCAGGCGCTCGCGGAGGAGTGGCGCGAGAAGATGGTCGAGAGCGCCGCCGAGGCGAGCGAGGAGCTGATGAACAAGTACCTCGACGGAGGCAAGCTCTCCGAAGAGGAGATCAAGCGCGGTCTGCGCGACCGCACGATCAAGGGCGAGATCGTCCCGATGCTGTGCGGCTCCGCGTTCAAGAACAAGGGCGTGCAGGCGATGCTGGACGCCGTGATCGAATACATGCCGTCGCCGATCGACATCCCGCCGGTCAAGGGCTCGAAGGAGAACGGCAACGCCGACGAGCGCAAGCCCTCGGACAAAGAGCCGTTCAGCGCTCTGGCGTTCAAGATCATGACCGACCCGTACGTCGGCCAGCTCACGTTCTTCCGTGTCTACTCCGGGGTGCTGAACTCCGGCGACTCCGTTTACACCTCGCTGCGCGGCCGCAAGGAGCGCATCGGGCGGGTCCTGCAGATGCACGCCAACCAGCGCGAGGAAATCAAGGAAGTGTGCGCCGGCGACATTGCGGCGGCGGTCGGCCTCAAGGACGTGACCACCGGCGAGACGCTCTGCGACCCGAGCAAGGTCATCATCCTGGAGAAGATGGAGTTCCCGGATCCGGTGATCCACGTCGCGGTCGAGCCGAAGACCAAGGCCGACCAGGAGAAGATGGGCATCGCGCTCGGGCGGCTGGCGCAGGAGGATCCGTCCTTCCGCGTGCGCACCGACGAGGAGTCCGGCCAGACCATTATTTCGGGCATGGGCGAGCTGCACCTCGAGATCATCGTCGATCGCATGAAGCGCGAGTTCGGCGTCGACGCGAACGTCGGCGCACCGCAGGTCGCTTACCGCGAAACGATCAAGCGCGCCTGCGCCGAGGTCGAGGGCAAGTTCGTCAAGCAGACCGGCGGGCGCGGCCAATACGGCCACGTGTGGCTCAAGGTCGAGCCGAACGAGAAGGGCAAGGGATACGAGTTCGTCGATGCGATCAAGGGCGGCTCGGTGCCGCGCGAGTACATCCCGGCGGTGCAGCGCGGGCTGAACGAGACGCTGCCGAACGGCGTGCTCGCGGGATTTCCGGTCGTCGACGTGAAGGTGACGCTGTTCGACGGCTCCTACCACGAGGTCGACTCGAACGAGAACGCGTTCCGCATGGCCGCGTCGATCGCATTCAAGGACGGCATGCGCAAGGCCTCGCCGGTCCTGCTCGAGCCGATGATGGCGGTCGAGGTCGAGACGCCCGAGGAGAAGATGGGCGACGTGATGGGCGATCTGTCGTCCCGGCGCGGCATGATCCAGGGCATGGAAGACATGGTCGGCGGGTCCAAGGCGATCCGCGCTGAGGTGCCGCTCGCGGAGATGTTCGGCTACTCGACCACGCTGCGATCGCTCACGCAAGGGCGCGCGACCTACACGATGGAGTTCAAGCACTACTCCGAGGCGCCGAAGCAGATCGCCGAGGCGGTCATCAACAAGTACACCGGCAAGGACGAAAAGAAGTAATTAGGAGACCGCCATGGCAAAGGGCAAATTCGAGCGTACGAAGCCGCATGTGAACGTTGGGACGATTGGTCACGTGGACCATGGGAAGACGACGCTGACGGCGGCGATCACGCACATTTTGGCCAAGAAGTTTGGTGGTGAGGCGAAGGCCTACGACCAGATTGACAATGCGCCGGAGGAGAAGGCGCGCGGGATCACGATCAACACGGCGCACGTGGAGTACCAGACCAAGAACCGCCACTACGCGCACGTGGACTGCCCGGGGCATGCCGACTACATCAAGAACATGATCACCGGCGCGGCGCAGATGGACGGGGCGATTCTGGTGGTGTCGGCGGCCGACGGTCCGATGCCGCAGACGCGCGAGCACATTCTGCTGGCGCGCCAGGTGGGGGTGCCCTACATCGTCGTGTACATGAACAAGGCGGACATGGTCGATGACAAGGAGCTCCTGGAGCTGGTGGAGATGGAGGTGCGGGAGCTGTTGTCCAAGTATGACTTTCCGGGGGACAAGACCCCGATCGTGATCGGCTCGGCGCTCAAAGCGCTGGAGGGGGACACCTCCGAGATGGGCGAGGGCTCGATCATGAAGCTCGCTGATGCGCTGGACAGCTACATCCCGCAACCGAAGCGGGCGCTGGACCAGCCTTTCCTGATGCCGGTGGAGGACGTGTTCTCGATCTCGGGGCGCGGGACGGTGGTCACGGGGCGGGTGGAGCGGGGCATCATCAAGGTGGGCGAGGAGATCGAGATCGTGGGGCTGAAGGCCACGATCAAGACCGTGTGCACGGGCGTGGAGATGTTCCGCAAGCTCCTGGACGAGGGGCAGGCGGGGGACAACATCGGGGTGCTGCTGCGGGGCACCAAGCGCGAGGAGGTGGAGCGCGGGCAGGTGCTGGCCAAGCCCGGCTCGATCACCCCGCACACCAAGTTCCAGGCCGAGGTGTACGTGCTCTCCAAGGAAGAGGGGGGGCGGCACACGCCGTTCTTCAACGGCTATCGGCCGCAGTTCTACTTCCGCACCACGGACGTGACCGGCTCCACCGAGTTGCCGGCGGGCATCGAGATGGTGATGCCGGGGGACAACGTGTCGATCACCGTGACCCTGATCGCCCCGATTGCAATGGAAGAGGGCCTGCGCTTTGCCATCCGCGAGGGCGGCCGCACCGTCGGCGCAGGCGTCGTATCGAAAGTCATCGAGTAAGTTGAGAAAATTATGGCCGTTCAAAGCCAAAAAATCCGCATCCGCCTGAAGGCGTTCGACTACAAGCTGATCGACCAGTCGGCGCTCGAGATCGTCGACACGGCGAAGCGCACCGGCGCGGTCGTGAAGGGGCCGGTACCGCTGCCGACGCGGATTCAGAAGTTCGACCTCCTGCGCTCGCCGCACATCGACAAGATGTCGCGCGACCAGATGGAGATTCGCACGCACCTGCGTCTGATGGACATCATCGATCCGACCGACAAGACGGTGGACGCGCTGATGAAGCTCGATCTGCCGGCTGGAGTGGATGTAGAAATCAAGCTGTAAGCGCGTGCTGAGGCACGCCGGTTAACCCGTCAGCCAATTGAAGCTGGCCCCCGGGCGGAAGTTCCGGGGTAACTAATAGAAGGAAGAAGTCATGAGTCTCGGACTCGTCGGCCGCAAGGTCGGCATGACCCGCGTCTTCACCGACGATGGCGACAGCCTGCCGGTGACGGTGCTCGAGGTCGCCGACAACCGCGTCACGCAGATCAAGAAGCCCGACACCGACGGCTACTCGGCCGTGCAGGTGACCTTCGGGAAGCGCCGCGCCACGCGCGTCACCAAGCCGATGGCCGGCCACTTCGCCAAGGCTGGAGTCGAGGGTGGCACCATCCTGCGGGAGTTCCGCATCCCCGCAGGCGATCTCGAGAACCTCCAGGTCGGCGGCAAAGTCGGGGTCGACATCTTCCAGGTGGGCCAGAAAGTCGACGTCTCCGGCACCTCGATCGGGAAGGGTTTCGCCGGCGTCATCAAGCGCCACCACTTCTCCTCGAACCGCGCGAGCCACGGCAACTCGGTCTCGCACAACCGGCCCGGCTCGACCGGCCAGAATCAGTCCCCGTCGAAGGTGTTTCCCGGCAAGCGCATGGCGGGCCACCTCGGCGCGGTGAGCCGGACGGTCCCGAACCTGGAGATCGTGCGCATCGACGCCGACCGCGGCCTGCTGCTCGTGCGCGGCTCCGTTCCCGGCCACGAAGGCGGCCACATCGTGGTCCAGCCCGCAGCCAAGACGCCGAAGTCCAGGGCGTCGGCGAAGAAGTAAGGGGATCACGCGATGGAATTGAAGCTGATCAACGACCAGGGCAAGAGCGCCGCCACCGTCGCGGCGTCCGATGCCGCGTTCGGGCGCGAATTCAACGAGGCGCTCGTTCACCAGATCGTCGTCGCCTTCCAGGCGAATGCGCGGCTCGGCACGCGCGCGCAGAAGGCGCGCGGCGACGTCAACCATTCGCACCGCAAGCCGTGGCGGCAGAAGGGCACCGGCCGCGCGCGCGCCGGCTTCGCCGGCAGTCCGCTGTGGCGCGGCGGCGGCAGGATCTTCCCCAACTCGCCGGACGAGAACTTCACGCAGAAGATCAACCGCAAGATGTACCGCGCGGGGATGGCGTCGATCCTGTCGCAGCTCGCGCGCGAGGGGCGCCTGTCGGTCGTCGAGGACTTCCAGGTCGATGCGCCGAAGACGAGCGCGCTGGCACAGAAGGTGAAGGGCCTTGGACTCGACCAGGTCCTGGTGATCACCGACGGCGTGGACCAGAACCTCTATCTCTCCGCGCGCAACCTGCCCAACGTCCTGGTGCTCGACGTGCGCCAGGCCGATCCCGTGTCGCTGGTTAGCTCGAGGAACGTGCTGCTCACGCGCAAGGCGGTCGCCAAGCTCGAGGAGATGCTGGCATGAGCGCGCTCAACCAGGAACGGCTGCTGAAGGTCCTGCTCGCGCCGGTGGTTTCGGAGAAGAGCACGTTCGTCGGCGAGAAAGCCAACCAGTACGTCTTCCGCGTGACCGACGACGCGACGAAACCCGAGATCAAGGCGGCGGTCGAGCTGCTGTTCAGCACGAAGGACAAGAAGGTGCTGGTGACCGGCGTGCGCGTCGCCAACGTCAAGGGCAAGCACAAGCGCTCCGGCAAGTTCGCCGGGCGGCGCCGCAACTGGAAGAAAGCCTACGTGAGCCTGGCCGCCGGCCAGGACATCACGTTCCAGGCCACGGAGTAGAGCGATGGCACTCGTCAAGGTTAAACCCACTTCCGCCGGTCGGCGCGGCTACGTCAAGGTCGTCACGCCGGGACTGCACAAGGGGCGCCCGGTCGACGCGCTGCTCGAGACGAAGACGCGCAAGGCGGGCCGCAACAACTACGGCCACATCACCACGCGTCATCAGGGCGGCGGTCACAAGCAGCACTATCGGGTCATCGACTTCAAGCGCAACAAGGACGGCATTCCGGCCAAGGTCGAGCGGCTCGAGTACGACCCGAACCGCAGCGCGCACATCGCGCTGCTGCTCTATGTCGACGGCGAGCGCAGGTACATCATCGCGCCGAAGGGCGTCGCCGCGGGCGCGCAGCTCATGAGCGGTCCCGAGGCGCAGATCAAGCCCGGCAACACCCTGCCGGTGCGGAACATCCCGATCGGCACGACGATCCACTGCATCGAGATGCAGCCGGGCAAGGGCGCGCAGCTCGCCCGTTCCGCGGGGGGCTCGGCGCAGCTCCTCGCCCGAGAAGGCAGCTACGCGCAAGTGCGCCTGCGCTCGGGCGAGATCCGCAAGGTGCACGTCGACTGCCGCGCCACGCTCGGCGAAGTCGGCAACGAGGAGCACTCGCTCGAGCAGACCGGCAAGGCTGGCCGGGTGCGCTGGAAGGGCGTGCGACCAACGGTCCGCGGCGTGGCGATGAACCCGGTCGACCACCCGCACGGCGGCGGCGAGGGCCGCACCGGCACCAAGCGCGATCCGGTCTCGCCGTGGGGCAAGCTCACCAAAGGCTACCGCACGCGCAAGAACAAGCGCACGCGCAGCATGATCGTCGCTGCCCGCCACAAGAGGTAAACAGACATGTCCCGTTCGATCAAGAAAGGCCCCTTCGTCGACCACCACCTGATCAAGAAGGTGGAGGCGGCGCGTGCAGGCAACGACAAGCGTCCGATCAAGACCTGGTCGCGCCGCTCGACGGTCATTCCCGATTTCGTGGGCCTGACGATCGCCGTGCACAACGGCAAGCAGCACATTCCCGTGTACATCTCCGAGAACATGGTCGGTCACAAGCTCGGCGAGTTCGCGCTCACGCGCACGTTCAAGGCGCACTCGGCGGACCGGAAGAGCGCCGCGCCGGCGGCGCCGGCAAGGAAGTAGGGAGGCAGCGCCATGCAAACCCAGGCCAAGCTTTACGGCGTGCGCCTCTCGGTGCAGAAGGGCCGGCTCGTCGCGGACATGATCCGCGGGCAGTCGGTCGAGAAGGCGCTGAACATCCTCGCGTTCGCGCCGCAGAAGGGCGCGCGGATCATCAAGAAGGTCCTCGAGTCGGCGATCGCCAACGCCGAGCACAACGACGGCGCCGATGTGGACGAGCTGAGCGTGACGGGCATCCAGGTCGAGCGCGCGGCGATCATCAAGCGCTTCCAGGCGCGCGCGAAAGGCCGCGGCAACCGCATCAGCAAGCCGACCTGTCACATCTTCGTGACCGTCGGGGACAAGGCGTAAGGAGCGAGAGATGGGACAGAAGATCAATCCGACCGGGTTCCGCCTCGCGTTCAACCGCAACTGGAGCTCGCGCTGGTTCGCCAGCGGCAAGAACTTCGCCGGCATGCTCAACGAGGACCTGAAGGTCCGCGCCTACCTGAAGAAGAAGCTCGCGCACGCCTCGGTGAGCAAGGTCGTCATCGAGCGGCCGGCCAAGGACGCGCGCATCACCATCTATAGCGCCCGGCCCGGCGTGGTGATCGGCAAGAAGGGTGAAGACATCGAGCACCTGAAAGCGGAGCTGCGCAAGCTCCTCGGCGTGCAGATGGTGCACGTGAATATCGAGGAGGTCCGCAAGCCCGAAATCGACGCGCAGCTGATCGCCGACTCGATCGCCCAGCAGCTCGAAAAGCGGATCATGTTCCGCCGCGCGATGAAGCGCGCGATGCAGAACGCGATGCGCCTGGGCGCGCAGGGGATAAAGATCATGAGCGCCGGCCGCCTGAACGGGGTCGAGATCGCTCGCACCGAGTGGTATCGCGAAGGTCGCGTGCCGCTGCACACGCTGCGCGCGGACATCGACTACGGCTTCGGCGAGGCCAAGACGAGCTACGGCGTCATCGGCATCAAGGTGTGGGTCTACAAGGGTGACGTGCTCGCCAAGGGCGAGCAGCCCGTCGCGGGGGCGACCACCCCGTCCGAGGAAGAGGCCCCCGGCCGCCGCTTGCGCCGTGCGCCCGGTCCGCGTCCAGCGGCCCGACCCGAGGCCGGAGCGCCCGCGCCGGGCGAAGCCAAACCCAAGCCGGCGGCACCGCGCGGCCGTGCCAAGAAGGCCGAGGGCGACGCCAAGGTTGCCGAGGCTGCGCCAGCAGCGCCTGCCGCCGCGCCCAAGAAGCCGGCGCTCAAGCGCGTCGTGAAGAAGTCGACCGGAGGCAGCAGCGATGCTTCAACCAGCTAGAACCAAGTACCGGAAGCAGTTCAAGGGCCGCAACTACGGCGTTGCGACGCGCGGCAACAAGGTGTCGTTCGGCGAGTACGGCCTGAAGGCGACCACGCGTGGACGTCTGACCGCCCGCCAGATCGAGGCGGCGCGGCGCGCGATGACCCGTCACATCAAGCGCGGTGGGCGCATCTGGATTCGCATCTTTCCCGACAAGCCGGTATCGCACAAGCCGGCCGAGGTCCGCATGGGCAACGGCAAGGGCAACCCCGAGTACTTCGTGGCCGAGATCCAGCCCGGCAAGGTGCTCTACGAGATGGACGGGGTGGACCTGGCGCTCGCCAAGGAGGCGTTCGCGCTCGCCGCGGCCAAGCTGCCGATTCGGACCGTCGTGGTCCAGCGCCATCTGGGATGAAACCGATGCCGCAGGCAGCGGTTTCCTGGGATTGGGGAGCGCGAGGGACTGTGGCCCCTCGCGTCGTGACAATTGGAGTGACGCATGAAGCCGAGTGATCTCCGCGCCAAGGACGAAACGGCGCTCAACAAGGAACTGCAGGACCTCTTGCGCGCGCAGTTCAGCCTGCGCATGCAGAAGGCCACGCAGCAGTTGACCAACACGAGCCAGATCCGCAAGGTCCGGCGCGACATCGCGCGCGTGCGGACCGTGCTGGCCCAGAAGGTGAGGGTGAAATGACGGCAGAGACGCTGACGGCGGCGCGCAAGACACCGCGCACCATGACCGGGCGCGTGGTGAGCGACAAGGCGAACAAGACCGTCACAGTGAAGGTCGAGCGCCGGGTGGCCCACCCGATGTACGGCAAGGTGGTCACGCGGACGAAGAAGTACCACGCCCATGACGAGACCAACGAATGCAAGGAAGGGGACCTCGTCACGATCGAGGAGTGCCGGCCGCTGTCGCGCACCAAGACCTGGCGGGTGACCCGGCTGGTCGAGCGCGCCAAGGCGATCTGACCCGCACAGGGGTTGCGGGAAGGTCACAAGTCCCCGTATAATTACGTGTTTTTCCGCCGCGCCAGGTGGCGCAGGCGGCCCAGCCCCGGACGGGCTCCAAGACTGACCGGCCACTTCCGTGTTGGAAGGTCGGGAGAAGTTGGAGAAGAGAGAATGATCCAAATGCAGACGGTGCTGGACGTGGCCGACAACACCGGCGCGCGTTCGGTCATGTGTATCAAGGTGCTCGGCGGCTCTAAGCGCCGCTACGCAAACATCGGCGACGTAATCAAGGTGAGCATCAAGGATGCCGCGCCGCGCGGCCGCGTGAAGAAGGGCGAGATCTATCACGCGGTCGTCGTGCGCACTGCGAAAGGCGTGCGCCGCCCCGACGGCTCGCTGGTGCGGTTCGACGCCAACGCCGCGGTGCTGCTGTCACCCAAGATGGAGCCGATCGGCACCCGCATCTTCGGTCCGGTGACGCGCGAGCTGCGCACCGAGCGCTTCATGAAGATCGTGTCGCTCGCGCCGGAAGTCCTCTGAGGGGCCTGCAACGATGAACAAGATTCGCAAGGGCGACGACGTGATCATCACCGTCGGCCGCGACAAGGGCAAGCGCGGCACCGTGCTGCGCCGGATCGACGACGACCACCTGATCGTCGAGGGCGTGAACCGGGTGAAGAAGCACGTGCGCCCGAATCCGATGAAGGGCCAGACCGGCGGGATCGTCGACAAGGAAATGCCGATCCACGTCTCCAATGTCGCGCTCTTCAATCCGCAGACCAAGAAGGCCGATCGCGTCGGCTTCAAGACGCTCGAAGACGGCCGTACGGTGCGGGTATTCAAGTCGAACGGCGAGATGGTGGAGGCATAGTCATGGCACGGCTCCACGAGCACTACCGCGAGACAGTCGTCCCCGAGCTCACCAAGAAGTTCGGGTACACCAGCGCGATGGAGGTCCCACGGATCACCAAGATCACGGTGAACATGGGGGTCGGCGAGAGCACGTCCGACAAGAAGATCCTCGACAACGCGGTCGGGGACCTCACCAAGATCGCCGGCCAGAAGCCGGTGGTCACCAAGGCGAAGAAGTCGATCGCGAACTTCAAGGTTCGTGCCGGCTATCCGGTCGGCTGCATGGTCACGCTGCGCGGCCTGCGGATGTACGAGTTCCTCGACCGGCTGGTCACCGTCGCGATGCCGCGCATCCGCGACTTCCGCGGCGTTTCGCACCGCGCGTTCGACGGGCGCGGCAATTACACCCTCGGCGTGAAAGAGCAGATCATTTTCCCCGAGATCGAGTACGACAAGATCGACGCGCTGCGCGGGATGAACATCAGCATCACCACCACCGCGAAGACCGACGAGGAGGCGCGCGCACTGCTGGCCGCCTTCCGCTTCCCGTTCAAGGCCTGAGGGACTACCCATGGCGAAGCTTTCCCTGATCCTGCGCGAGCAGAAACGCCGCAAGGCGGTTGCCAAGTTCGCCGGCAAACGCAAGGCGCTGTTCGAGATCATCAACGACGCCAAGGCGTCCGACGAGGACCGTGCCGAGGCGCGCGTCAAGCTCGAGAAGATGCCGCGCAACGCCTCGCCGGTGCGGTTGCGCAACCGCTGCGCGCTGACCGGACGTCCGCGCGGCTTCTACCGCAAGTTCGGGCTGGGGCGCAACAAGCTGCGCGAGATCGCGATGCGCGGGGAGATCCCGGGCCTCACGAAGTCGAGCTGGTAACGAAGGCAAGCGGAGGTCCACTATGAGCATGACCGACCCGGTCGCCGACATGCTGACTCGGATCCGCAACGCGCAGGCGTGCGGAAAGATTACCGTTGCGATGCCGTCCTCGAAGCTGAAGGGCGCCATCGCGCAGGTGCTGAAGGACGAGGGCTACATCGACGGCTTCGTGGTGAACCCGAACGACGGCAAGCCCGAGATCGAGATCGCGCTGCGCTACTACGCCGGGCAGCCGGTGATCGAGAAGATCGAGCGGGTGAGTCGCCCCGGGCTGCGCGTCTATCGCGGCGCGCAGGACATCCCGAAGGTGATGAACGGTCTCGGGGTCGCGATCCTGTCGACCTCGAAGGGGCTGATGACCGACCGCAAGGCGCGGGCGACCGGCATCGGCGGCGAAGTCCTGTGCATCGTGGCGTGAGGTAACAGAAGATGTCGCGCGTTGGAAAACTCCCGGTGCCGCTCCCGAAGGGCGTCGAGGCGAACGTCGCCGCGAACGCGGTGTCCATCAAGGGTCCGCTCGGCACGCTCGCGCTGCCGCTGACGCAGGATATCCGCGTCAAGAAAGAGGGCGATTCCCTCGAGATCGAGGTCGCGAACGACTCCGACCGCGCCGACGCGATGAGCGGCACGGTGCGGGCGATCATGGCGAACATGATCACCGGCGTCACCAAGGGCTTCGAGAAGAAGCTCACCCTGGTCGGCGTCGGCTACCGGGCCCAGGCGCAGGGCGACAAGCTCAACCTGTCGCTCGGTTTCTCGCACCCGGTGGTGCACCAGATGCCCAAGGGCGTGAAGTGCGAGACGCCCACGCAGACCGAGATCCTGATCAAGGGCATGGATCGGCAGCTCGTCGGCCAGGTCGCCGCCGAGGTGCGCGCGTACCGGCCGCCGGAGCCCTACAAGGGCAAGGGCGTGCGCTATGCCGACGAACGCGTGGTCATCAAAGAGACGAAGAAGAAATAACAATGATCCTGTTATCCGATTTGGGGGATCTACAAGGGGGCCGTGCCCCCTTGTTCGACCGAGTAGAGGGCGAACGATGATCGACAAGCGCGAATCGCGCCTCCGCCGCGCGGCGCAGACCCGGCACAAGCATCACGAGCTAAACGTGGTGCGCCTGGCGGTGCATCGGACGAACCAGCACATCTACGCGCAGGTGCTCTCGAACGACGGCTCGAAAGTCCTTGCGGCCGCCTCGACCGTGGAGAAGGACGTGCGCGGGCAGGTGCCGAACGGCGGCAACAAGGCCGCTGCGGTGGCGGTCGGGAAACGCATCGCCGAGAAGGCCCTGAAGCTCGGCATCGAAAAAGTCGCGTTCGACCGCAGCGGCTTCAGGTACCACGGGCGCATCAAAGCGCTCGCCGATGCCGCGCGTGAAGGCGGCTTGAAGTTCTAGGGAACAGGACGAATCGAGCAAGGGGGCACGCCCCCCTTGCAGACCCCCGAGTCAGGGCGAGGAAGACGAAATGGCCAGAATGCAGCCCAGGATGCAGCCCTCCGACGACCGGTCGGACGGCCTGCGCGAAAAGATGGTCGCGGTGAACCGCGTCACCAAGGTGGTGAAGGGCGGACGCGTGCTCGGCTTCGCGGCGCTCACCGTGGTGGGCGACGGCGACGGCGGCATCGGCATGGGCAAGGGCAAGGCCCGCGAGGTGCCGGTGGCGGTGCAGAAGTCGCTCGAGGAGGCGCGCCGCAAGTTGTTCCGGGTGAGCCTGCGCAACGGTACGCTCCAGCACGCGGTCATCGGCCGCCACGGCGCCTCGAAGGTGCTCATGCAGCCGGCTTCCGCGGGCACGGGGATCATCGCCGGCGGACCGATGCGCGCGGTGTTCGAGGTGATGGGCATCACCAACGTGCTGGCGAAGTGCATCGGCTCGACCAACCCGTACAACGTCGTGCGCGCGACGCTGGACGGCCTGAAGCAGATGCGCACGCCGGCGGAGGTGGCTGCCAAGCGCGGCAAGCGCATCGAAGAGATCACTGCGGCCTGACGGGACGGGATCCATGGCGGACAAGAAGACGCTCAAGGTGACGCTCGTGAAGAGCCCGATCGCCTGCAGGCAGAACCACCAGCAGACGGTGCGCGGCCTCGGCTTGCGCAAGATCCGCCAGACCGTGGAGGTCGAGGACACGCCGGCGGTGCGCGGGA
>Ga0209706_10000739_pt1 | contig 18607 bp, 14 predicted proteins | sample PPLLaktember2015_6_FD_187263 | JGI IMG/M metagenome (GOLD analysis project Ga0209706, IMG submission 187263) | Freshwater sediment microbial communities from Prairie Pothole Lake near Jamestown, North Dakota, USA - PPLs Lake P8 Core (1) Depth... | ecosystem: Environmental > Aquatic > Freshwater...
ATTGACACCAATGCGATAAATCCAAGGGTTGCTTCCGAATGTCGCGACAAATGACGTATCTCCTTGCAGGTCAATAGGATACAGCAGTTCTTAGCCTCGTGTTCTGTACAGATTCTTATGAGGAACCAAATATATTTCCATCCAAGCGTGATTATTCCTCTAGTCCCTGCCGTGTAACGATGGGCACATAGCCCACCTCCATGCCCTTCGGCGGGGTGACGATCAGGGCCGGGTCGATTTCCGCCAGTGTTCCGACCGTTGGCGGGGCCAGGTACTGGCGGTCCTTTGTCCAGTGGCGGTGGAGTTTCTCCACTCGCTTCTGCATGTTCTCACGCTCGGCATCAGTCAAATCCGCATTGAGTAACGCGGGCTGGTCGGCGAATCGATACCAGTAGTAGGTCACCGTGCTGCCGTCTCCGATTTTGACCTTGAAAGGTCCAGCCACGGGGCCGGGCTTTTTCCAGCAACTGGCTGCATCATCTGGTGTTACGTATGTTTTGGGTGGATTCTCGGCGGGCCTGCTAAAGCTGATCTTGCTCAGCCCGGTTTCAGCCGGAACATTTTCGGCCGCCACCACAACCCACTTGCCCTTGCTGTCCTTGTCGTCTTTTACCAGGCGATAGTATTGGGGCAGTGTCACCAGTGAGCCGTTTTTGGTTTGTTTTTTTGTAACCAGATCGCTGTCCCACTGAAAGCTGAAGGTCATCGGATCAGATGCCTTTGCACTCATAAAGGAATCCATAGCTATCGGAGCCTCTTGCCCCCTGGGGATATGACGCATATAAATTTTCCAGTCTGCGCCGCCTCGTGCGTTAAACTTTTGTACGCAAGCGCCCCTGGGGTCGATGAGGCTGTCAACTGGATCGCCGCCTTCAAACCATGCCTTAACGGCGTCCCAGAGTGCTTTCTTGTTGTAAACTGTAAGCTGGTGTAATAGTACTGAATCACCCTGAGGTCCTACGGGGTACTGGGTCGGGGCCATGCGGGCATAGGTCTGACCTTTGGAGTCAGTGGCTTGAGCGCAGCGGATATCCTGCGTTTCCATCGAAAAAGGTTTATTGGCTTCAGATGGGCGGCTGTCAAGAAACATGCCACTCAGGCGAGAATCGTCAACGGACGCACAGGACCAGAAATAAGGTGTGAAGAAGGCAACCGGGCCCTTAAAGGTTGCAGTGTTGAGAAACAGGGTCCAGCAGTGATTTCCGGTCGGAACGTTTTTGCCCGCGGTGGTAGATTTCGCCTCAGTCAGCGGCAACGGCAGATAGCCGGAACCAAACAGTTCGCCGCAGGCGCCCTGTTTGAGATTCAGGCCGTCTGGAGGCCACAGCACCCATGGGCTGAGTTGTGCTACACCATACTTGCCTTTAGGTTTGCTCCAGTCCCTTCCCTGGCCGGCACCAGGCCCGTTGGCCCATCCTCGAAAGTTCAGCTCTACGCCGCCCATAATAAATTTCGGAGTTTCTGTAGGATACTCCGTGTCTCGCCACCAGCCAAGTCCGCCCTCGATGTCCGAATACAGCTTGAGTCCCTCAGGCACAGGCTTGTCATTATGAGCAAACATCCATGTGCCGAACAGACCCGATTGAAAACTATGCCCGGGATACTCCCGCATTAAAGGCCAGGCCGCTGAATACATCGAATACCCGGCGTCGTACGTTTGGTCAACCCTCTCTATACTGACAGAGGTGTAGCCACCAACGTTTCCTTCATAGACTGTGTTATCTTCGGCGAACAGCAACGTGCTGTACATAATAACCGCGACACTGACAACAGATACATACTTTTTTGTCATAGTATTCATAATGGACTTTCCTTTCATTCTGATGTAAGTCGTACACCGAAAAGAATCAATATAGTTTAAGCATTTTCGCGGTCAATTATTTAATAGTTCCAACGCGATGTCAATATCTAATTGGATAATTGTACCGAAATTAATGTGCCTTGAAAAGGACCGCCCGGACGCCGTTGATTGGGAAACATTGCGACCAGGCATTCACGGGCACTGGAAAAACGATCTTTTAAGCTTGCAGATGGATCGTAAGCCATTAAAATGGCCTGGAAGATGATTTTTTCCATGGCCATCCCTGTTGGATGGAAATTGGGTTAAAAAACCGCGAAAGTTAACAGGAAGTGACTTATGAGAAATATTTATTTATTCCTATTTTTATTAATTTCATCTGCGGCAGTGGGTCAGAATCCTGTAATGAAATGGGATTTTGAGACCATAAAGAACGGGGAGTCGATCGAATTATCAACGAATATAGCAGATACTATCGAAGGTAATTTCGAAGAGGCACCCGGTATCAGCGGCAAAGGTCTGCGCCTCGATGGCTTTACAACCCGGATTGTCCGTGAAGGAAAAGATACAGTAAAACCAGGCGACGAATTCACAATAGAGGCATGGGTATCTTTGGGAGAATATCCATTGAACTGGTGCCCGGTGATCACGACCGAATCGGATGAAGTCAAGGGATATCGTCTATTGATCGGGCCGTACGGTCAGGTGTCCTTCGAGACCGCTATCGCCGAACAATGGATGTCCTGCACAAGTGCCAACGAGACGATGCCCCTGAGAAGATGGATGCATCTTGCGGCTGTGTACACGGCAGGCAAGGCCATAACATTATATGTGAATGGCGAAGCTTCGAGCACAGTGGCGATCACAGGCGGCATGATCTATCCTTCCAAAACCGACTGCATTATTGGTATGGTCACCGCACCCAGAAGGCCCAGCAATACCATCAGGACCTGGGGCACCATGCCGGATTATTATGGACTGGACGGGATCATCGATGAAATCATGGTATTCGACAAGGCATTAACGGCAGATCAGGTCAAAAGCGATTTTTCCAAGTATGCGGTGAGTGTACCGGATATTCAGCCCCGGAGGCTGCCCACGATCGAAAAGAACCCAGGTCATTTCGGAGCTTTTTACACGAAGCTGAAATACTACGATGGATGGGATAACCTGTGGCCTGTAGATCAGGATCCTGACATTGTCGTCTGCTTCGATAACTCGCCTGTGAAATTTATTTTCTGGAGAGGCGTCAGATACGGTCCGTGCTGGGTATCTGAAAATGAGAATTGGATGACCGACCAGAGCCTTGAAACGTGGGCCAGCGGGATAAACGATACCGAGGGTTGTTTCGAACATATGCAGGACCGGCACTGTCGGTTTTCCCATGTTCGGGTGATAGAAAACAATGCGGCCCGGGCAGTGGTCCATTGGCGGTACGCACCGGTCAGCTCACACGGCAGCACATGGGGGCCTGATTCCAAGACCGGGTGGGAATGCTGGGTGGATGAGTATTACACAATTTATCCCGATGGATCAGCGGTAAGAAAGGTGTCATGGAATAAGGATACCACAGGCAGAGCCCTTCAGTTACAGGAATCACTGCCGGTTACACAGCCGGGCCAGGACAACGATCAACTTTTGGAAAACGATTACGTGCACGTGGCTGATTATGATTATAATACCAGGGCTGTTTCTGTTGACCGGGACAAGCAACCGACTGACTGGAATAGAAACTATACAGTGCAACAATTTAATTTCAAGTCAAAGAACAAACCATATATCTGTTTTGAACCGGGGAACCGTATGTGGGTCAGATTGATCGATGTTGGATATAACCATTTTCCCGTGAACCAGGCGCGTTGTGACGGACGATGGCGAAAAACACTGGATCGCCCATCACATATTTCCAGCTCACCCTGTTCAAATCCGGTTGTCCATGAGAACGGAAATCGTCTTTACTGGAATGCGTTGTACGGCATGAATAGTATGAATATGACCGAACTGGTAAGGTTTGGCCGCTCATGGGCCTATCCGGCTGAATTATCGACAGGGCCTGGTTTTGTTTCCAAGGGATATGATATAAGCCAGAGATGCTATCAGATTGAAAACGTGTCAGGCAAATCCAACACATCTGAGATACACCTTAAAGGGAGCAAAGACTCACCTGTCCTGAACCCTGCTTTCTATATTAAAAACTGGAATGCAAACGGGGCCAAGGTTCTTGTAAACGGGAAAGCCTATGTCAATTACAGAGCCGGAATCAACCGTGAACTGGAAGGCAATGATCTGGTTGTGTTCGTTACTATCAATGAAGTTGTCCCTGTCGATATAACCATTTTACCCGCAGATTAGATCGACATATTTATTCTGTGCCTTCTTCACCCGGCGTTCGAGATAAGATTATGAGAAAGAGAAATTTTTAAAAGGATTCTATGATGGAAAAGATTCCAACTAAGCCAATTTTTACCGTGTCGTGCATGGCAAGCGTCATACTGTTGGTTGCACCCTGTATTGCGGACATGAAAGCCGATTTTGTCAATCCGCCTGTCAAGTTCAGGCCAAGGCCGCTGTGGTTTTGGAACAATAGCGCAGTGACCGCAACGGAAGTCGCCAACCAGATGCAAGGCAATCTGGACAGTGGTTATGGCGGTCTGGCTCCGCTGCCCTTTGGAAAGGATTTTACCCCCAAGTATCTTACCGATGAGTATTTTACGCTCTATCTCGCTGCCGTGACAAAAGCCAAGCAGTTAGGGATGTTCCTGACTATTTATGACGAATACGGTTTTCCAAGTGGAAGCTGCGGCGCTAATATGGGCGATGGGATTCCCCGGTTTAAGAACAAATATCCAGATGCTACTTTACGACGACTTGACAAACACGAAGACAATGTTACCGGTCCGAAGACCTTTTCCAGGCAAATTCCCGCTGGAACGCTCATGAGTATCGTTGCCATGAATACTGTTACCAAAGAAAGAGTTGACCTTACGAGCAAGGTGAGCGGAACAACGATTTCCTGGGATGTTCCAGGCGGATCATGGAAGATTATGATTTTCGTCTGCGTACTCGATGGCGATCCGAATGTCGATTATCTCGAACCGGATCAAGTCGCTAAATATATCGGCATGGTTTATCAGCCTTATTATGATCACTTCGGGAGTGAGTTTGGATTGACAATAGGCGGTGCTTTTTACGATGAGCCAACGATGTATCACGGACAAGGCCGTTTGTGGACTGACAAGTTCAACGATAAGTTTGTTGCCAAGTATGGCTTTAGCCCGACACCGTATTATCCGTCGCTGTGGTACGATATAGGGCCTGAGACCCAGGCGGCCAGAAATTATCTTTTCGGGTTCAGGACAGAGCTTTATGCCACTGGTTTTGTAAAAACAATACAAGATTGGTGCAGTGCACACGGTGGAATACCGCTACTGGGCCATCAGGACCAGGAGAACATAAAAAACCCGGTAGGCGTTTCAGGCGACCTTATGAAAGGTTATAAATACCAGGATGTTCCGGGGATTGACAAGATCGGATGGGACAACGATCCTGAAGGGTATTATAAGATTGTCAGCTCAGTGGTGTACAACTGGGATAAGTCTCAGGCAATGACAGAAAGCTATGGCGCCATGGGAACTTTATCGTGGGAGCGGTTGTATTCGATTGTGATGGAGCAATATGCCAAGGGTATCAATAATTTTATTCCACATGGGGTTTGGTATAATCTCGATAGTGTCACATATCGGCCTGAGCTTTCCTATCGGTCCCCTGTATATTCCAAAGAGCTTCCTGAATATAACACGTACCTCGGCAGACTCAACGTGCTGTTGCAGGACATCGGCCGACATGTGGCCGACATTGCTGTGCTGTACCCGATAGCAACCTTACAGGCTGGTTACTATTTCGATGGTCCGCTAGATCCCTATACCGGCGGTGTGAATGTTCCTGAAGCGGATTACGTTTATCTGGGCGAACTACTGGCTACAAATGTGTGCCGTGATTTCACCTTTCTCCACCCGGAAGTTCTGGACGAGAGGTGTTCGGTCAATGGCAGCGTCATCAAGCTTAACAATAAAATAAACTGTGAAGAGTATAAAGTGCTCATTATGCCAGGGCACAGGACCATCCGTTGGAGCAATCTGCAGAGAATAAAGCAGTTTTATGACAACGGCGGCAAGGTTATCGCCACAGGACAACTCCCGTATAAATCGGCAGAGTTTGGCCATGACGGGGATGTGGTCAGGACCATCAAGGCGATGTTCCCGCAAGTCAGTCAACAGATAATTGCCACAGCTTCCACGGAGTGGCGAGAGTCGGGCGCCTACGAGGCCGCTAAAGCCATCGATGGTTCGATGGACACTCGCTGGGCTCCTTCCGATCAAGAAGCAAAGAGCTGGTGGCTCGAAGTGAATTTTGGGGCAGACAAAACGTTTAATACGGCAATTATCAAAGAGGCTTTTGACAGAGTATCTTCATACAGCGTCCAATATTGGGACGGCAGTACCTGGGTCACCTGCGTTTCAGGCAATTCGATTGGCGTAAATAAGGTGGACAAATTCACCACCGTTGCCGCCTCGAGGGCCCGGCTTTCGATCGGGAGTGTGTCTTCGGCAACCCCTTCGATATACGAGTTCGAACTACATCTGGATAACAGCCCAAATCTATGCCACAGCGATTCACTTGTCATACAAAACGGCAGCAATGGAGCGGTTAGTATCTACCTTAATTCTCCAAACGAGTCGAGCCTGCGCCGGGCACTTGACAATGTTGTTAACGTTTACGATGTGGAGTTCGAGAACGACGCGAAACTGCGATATATCCATAAAGTGAAAGACATGACTGATATTTACTTTTTCGCCAATCCTGGCAGTTCGACCGTGGATACCTGTGCCAAATTGCGTGGGGAATTCACGATCGAAGCGTGGGACCCGCATACCGGGGAAATTTTCGTTCCTGAATTTTCCAACTCGGTCGAAGACGGGCAATCGGTCACTATAGTACGGTTGAATCTGACTGCGGTTCATTCATTATTCATCACCGCAAAACAATAGCCAGCGAAAGCCGCCAAGTTGAATGTGCGACAGCCTGGCGTTAGAATATAGGCAACAGCCTGGATTTTTATGAAGGAAGTTGATAGTATGCGGCACGAAAAACTGCTCCGGGCGGACAAATGCGTTTTGATGGTGGTGGATGTTCAAGAGGCATTTCGGGACCATATCCCGGATTTCGACCGCATTGTCGAACGCAGCCGGGTAATGATCGAGGCGGCCAAACTGCTCGATGTGCCGATTATCGTAACCGAGCAGTATCCCAAAGGTTTGGGCCGAACCGTGGAGACTTTGCGTAATATACTGGGTGAATCGCACTACTACGATAAAATCACCTTCAGTTGCCTGCAGGACGAAACCGTAAGAGAGGTTTTGCTGACAACCGCACGGAAACAGGTGTTAGTGGTAGGAATCGAGGCGCATGTATGTGTATCGCAAACGGCTTATGACGCGATTATGCTGGAATTGGAGCCATACCTGGCGGTTGACGCGATCGGCTCACGCCGCCCAAGCGATACCGAAACCGCCGTGCGGCGGCTGCGCGACGCCGGAGCGATAGTAACCACCACGGAAGCGGCAATTATGGAAATGACTTTATCGAGCAAACATCCGAAATTTCGTGAAATCTCGAAACTGATAAAATAATCGAAAAGGGATCTTATACCATGGACTATCCTACTACCAGACTCAGCCGTTTACGCGGTAATCCAACCTTTCGGCAAATGGTGCGGGAGACTACGCTGGAGATCAGCGATCTCATACAACCGTTGTTCGTCCATCATGGCGAGAAGGTAAAGAACGAAATTGCCTCAATGCCGGGCCAATTTCAGCTTTCCGTGGATAATCTCACCGAACAGGCTCTGAAATTTTTCGATATGGGTATTCGGGCGGTGCTGCTTTTCGGCATACCGGCTCACAAAGACCCAATCGGCTCGGATAGCTGGGACGATAAAAACGGGATCATTCAGCGTGCCCTGCGTGCCCTGCGTAAAGCGGCGCCGGAAATGATATTGATCTGCGATGTTTGTTTTTGCGAATATACCGATCATGGCCATTGCGGCGTAATTGTCGAACGCAACGGCCGGAAAGTACTCGATCATGACGCCACACTGGAAAATTTAGCCTTGCAGACGGCCTCGCACGCACGGGCCGGAGCAGACATCGTCGCTCCGTCTGGCATGATCGATGGCGCGGTCGGCGTTATGCGTCAGACACTCGACGGTATGGCTTGCAGTCACATACCGATCATGAGCTATTCAGCTAAATACGCGTCCAGTTTTTACGGTCCATTTCGCGATGCCGCCGAGGGTGCGCCGAAATTCGGTGACCGGCGTAGCCACCAAATGGACATTGCCAACAGTGATGAAGCGTTGCGGGAAGTGGAACTTGACATCCTGGAGGGAGCCGACATCGTAATGGTCAAACCCGCCCTGGCCTATATGGACATCATAAGGCGGGTTAAAGACACATTTTCCATGCCCACCGCGGCGTATAACGTTTCCGGCGAGTACGCGATGGTCAAGGCCGCCGCCGCTAACGGCTGGATCGACGAAAAATCTGTCGTACTGGAGATTCTCACCGGACTCAAACGGGCCGGAGCTGATTTGATCATAACCTATCACACGCCCGATGTAGCGGGCTGGCTGAGGGGGTAGTTTCTGTAACCCCCCTAAAACAATGGAGTTAACAGGCTGGGCGCCGCCCCCTGCCCCCGTGGCCCTGGGACCTGTTTTTGCCTTTTTTCACACAACTATTGACAAGATGATTTTCTGCTGCTATATGTACCGGCTGTATTTTTGTTTCAAGGAAATCGAAAATTGGTAAGGAGTTAGAACAAATGGCGCCTATTAAAGTAGGAATCAATGGATTTGGAAGAATTGGGCGGACGGTAATGCGTATTTTGGCACAGCGCACCGGTGAGTTTGAGGCAGTCGCTCTCAACGACCTGTGCGATGTCCAGTCAAACGCCCATTTATTTAAATATGACACGGTGATGGGCAAGTTCGCAGGCGAGGTCGTCGCCCGGGACGATGCTATTGTTATCAACGGTCACAAGGTCAAGGTTTTTTCCGAGCGTAATCCGGCCAATTTGCCCTGGGGCGATCTGGGCGTGGATATTGTGCTCGAATCGACCGGTGTCTTCCGCAAACGCCAGAGTGAAAAGGGCGGCTATGGCGATCATCTCAAGGCCGGCGCCAAAAAGGTGATATTGAGCGTTCCTGCCGCCGATGAAATTGACGCCACCATAGTACTGGGCGTCAACAACGGTGATCTCAAGCCGGAGCACGCCTGTGTCTCCAACGCCAGTTGTACGACGAACTGCCTGGGGCCAGTAGCCAAGGTGCTAAACGATAATTTCGGGATCAAACGTGGGATAATGACCACCATCCACGCTTACACCAACGATCAGAACATCGCCGACATGATGCACAAAGATATGCGGCGTGCTCGTGCCGGGGCGGCCAACATTATTCCCACCACCACCGGCGCCGCTCGTGCGGTCGGTAAAGTGATTCCGGAATTGAACGGCAAACTCGATGGTTTTGCCATGCGCGTGCCGGTGATCGACGGCAGTGTGGTCGATCTGACCGCGGAGCTTAAGAAAGAAGTCACTGTCGATCAGATCAACGATGCGGTCAAGGCTGCCGCCGCCGGCGCGATGAAAGGTATTTTGGAATACTGTGACGAACCGATCGTCAGCTCCGACATCATCGGCAACAGCCATTCCAGTATCTTCGATGCCCTTTCGACCATGACGGTGCCCAAGGCCGGTTCCAATATGGTCAAGGTTGTCAGTTGGTACGATAACGAATGGGGCTATTCCTGCCGAAGCGTCGATCTGATGAAAATGCTGGCCCAAATGCTCTAAAGGGAGCCACCTGGACTATTAACAGGTTTGCGATGGCCGCCGCTGCTGGAAATGGAATACAAATGGCCATTGCTGCTGGAAAGGTAACAAAAATGGCTAAGAAGACTATTGCCGATATTAACGTAAAGGGCAAACGGGTTTTTATGCGGGTTGATTTTAATGTGCCGCTTGACGATGACTGCAACGTCACCAATGACCGGCGTATTCAAATGGCACTGCCCAGTATCAAAAAGGCACTGGAGGGTGGTGCGCGTTTGATCCTTGCTTCACATTTGGGTCGCCCAGAGGGCGTACGGGACGAGAAGTTCTCACTGGCCCCGGCCGCCCGACGCCTGGCAGAGTTGCTGGGCCAGGAAGTGAAACTCGCGCCCGATTGCGTCGGACCGGAAGTTCAGGCAATGGTCGGTAAACTTCAGGATGGCCAAGTGATTGTACTTGAAAACCTGCGATTCCACAAAGGCGAGACAAAAAACGATCCCGGTTTCGCCGCTCAGCTTGCACAACTGGCTGATGTTTACGTCAACGACGCCTTCGGCACTGCTCACCGCGAACACGCCTCAATGTACGGCGTACCGTCAGCCCTGGGCCCAGGCCGACGCGTTTGCGGCTTTCTCATTGAAAAAGAACTTAAGTATCTCGGTGACGCACTGGCCGAACCGGCCAAACCGTTCGTAGCGATTCTCGGCGGAGCAAAGGTCAGCGATAAAATCAACGTAATCGAAAACCTCATCGATAAAGTCGATCGCGTTCTCATTGGCGGCGGAATGGCCTATACTTTCTTCAAAGCCCAGGGGTATGAAGTGGGCAATAGTATTTGCGAGCTGGACAAACTGGAAGTAGCATCCGATTTGCTGGCATCGGCACGTAGCAAAGGATGTGAAATCGTTCTGCCCGTGGACAATGTCATCGCCAGGGAATTCAAGGCCAACGCCGAAAACAAAGTTAATAGTGGCGACATCCCGGACGGTTACGAAGGACTGGATATCGGCCCGGAAACCTGCAAACTGTTCGCCGACAAAGTTGCCGACGCACGGACTATCGTCTGGAACGGCCCCATGGGCGTGTTCGAGATGGTGCCGTTCGATATCGGCACCAGGGCTGTCGCTGAGGCAATCGCTAAGGCTACCGACGACGGAGCTATCAGCATCATCGGCGGCGGCGACAGCGCTGCGGCGGTCGAGCAGTTCGGCCTGGAAGATCGCATGAGCCATATTTCCACCGGCGGCGGCGCCAGCCTGGAGTTCATGGAAGGCAAAAAATTCACATGCCTGGAAATCCTTGACGACAAAGAGTAAGAACCGTATCCCACCTTGCGAGGAACCTGGATGTGTCGAAATTGCCGGTTACCGGAACAATTGAGATAGCTCCATCTGTATTGGCCGCCGACTTTGCCTATCTGGCTGACCATATTGCCCGGGTCGAAAACTATGTCAACATACTGCACATCGACATAATGGATGGTCATTTCGTACCCAACCTTACCATCGGACCATCTGTGGTGCGCAAAATCCGCCTGCACAGCAAACTCTTTTTCGATACCCACCTGATGATTACCGACCCGGCCCACTATGCGCCCGAATTTATCAAAGCCGGCGCTGATGGCATTACCTTTCACCTGGAAGCCGTGACCGATCCCCAAACCATAATCAAACAACTCCGCGACCTGAACGTAGCGGTAGGAATCTCCATAAAACCAAAAACACCCGTTGCCGCACTATTGCCGGTTATCAGCGAGGTTGATATGGTCCTGCTCATGACGGTCGAACCGGGTTTCGGCGGTCAAAGCTTCCTGCCGGACAGTCCGCATCGCTGCGCAGAACTAAAGAAACTGCTCCGCCCAGACCAGCGACTGGAAGTCGATGGCGGCATCGATCCGACCACCGCCGGCATTATCACAAAAGCCGGCGCCGACACCCTCGTAGCCGGCAGCGCCATCTTCACCGCCACCGACCCCGCCGCCGCCATAAAAGCCATTTATAACGCCGTAAACAAGGATGTGCTTTAAAGGTTCCCTTTACCAGATGCTGTTACTGGCAAGGGGATCGGTTGATTCATTCGGGTGCTTTGCGTGGTAAAAGGCGTTAATTATTTTTGGATGAGAACCATTCTTTTTTGCATGATAATCTGTTTACAATGCAGACAGAGAAGATTACGATAGCCGGGTAAAAACATGACCGGTTGCGTCAATGATGATAGATCATGTGTGCAAAATTGGCGATTAATGTCGCCAAACCGGTCGTCCCCGAAGGCTTGGAAAAACCATGGCCCCCATTACCCAGGATGATTGCCTGTGAACGAAAAAGTCATGATAGCCGGCCATCTTTGTCTTGATCTGAGCCCTCAATTTTCTGTCGGCTCCAAATCGCAGATCAGTCAGATGTTCTCTCCCGGGAAGCTGACCAATGTTGAGGAATTGGTTCTTTCCACCGGTGGCGCCGTATCGAACACGGGATTGGCACTGGCAAAAATGGGTGTTGACGCTATTCTTAATGGCAAGATCGGTAGTGACGAGATCGGTAATATCGTCAGGGAAAAAATCGGCCCCGAAAGAGCCAAGGCCCTTAAGACTGTTTCGGATCAGAATACATCATACGCCATAGTCCTTGCTCCACCGGGTGTCGATCGCTTTGTTCTGCACAATCCCGCTGCCAACGACACGTTCGGTCCGGAAGATATCGACTACAAACTGGCCCAGGATTGCATACTGTTTCATTTTGGTTACCCGCCCTTGATGAAGCGTATGTACGAAAAAGGCGGTGCTGAGCTGGCCCAGATGTACAAACAAATCAAGGATCTGTCTGTTACGACGAGTCTGGATATGGCCGCGCCCGATCCCTCCGCTGGTGCCGGGAGGGTCGATTGGATCAAGATACTGGAAGCGAGCCTGCCTTACGTAGATATTTTCCTGCCGAGCATTGGTGAAATCGCTTTTATGATTGATCGCGACCTGTTCGATAAGAGAAGCGCCCAGGCTGCCGAGCGAGATCCCGTTCTCATGTACGAACCGGAAGATTGTACCGCTATTTCTGACCGATTGCTTTCAATGGGAGCCAAAATTGTCGTTATTAAATGTGGCATCCGCGGCCTGTACCTGCGTACTGCCGGAGCGGATCAACTCAGTGCAATAGGCTCGGCCTGTCCCAAGGATATTGAATTATGGTCCAGGCGTGAGATGTGGGCTTCAACGTTCAAGGCCGAGGTGTTTGGCTCCGCTCTCGGCGCCGGCGACGCGACTATCGCCGGTTTCTTGTGCGGCTTTATCAGAAACTTCTCACCTGAAAGCGTACTGCAAATTGCCAACACCCTCGGCTGGCAAAACGTCCAGGCCGTCGATGCCCTGAGCGGCATAAAAGACTGGCCCAGGACACTGGAGTTACTGGGGGATAAGAACCGGTTACGTAATCCATTGGAAATAGATGGAAACGGTTGGCTTTTTTCCACAAAGGAACAACTGTATTACGGGCCCAATGATAAAGTGAGCCTCTAAAGTACGTAAGCGATGATTTGACAAAGTAAGGAATCGGTAATTATAAATTCCTGGCAGCACTGTTGTTGGTGATAATAGCGGGTCTCAACAACCGGTGTCCATGCTGTATGATGGGTCGCTTTATTCGATGGGTGACGACGCACTCACGGGTGTCTCGTTGATCCAGATTGTCATCGCACTGTTTCCCCTGTTTGCCCAGGAATAGTACGGCACGGCCGTTAGAGTGACCGGACGCTGCTGGTTGTCGAGGCCTTCGCCCTTAAGGACTGTCACGCCACCGAGTAATCCATCGCGATGCTCCGCGTGGAGTTTGGCTTTTCGCGGCAAGGTTACTTTAAGAACGTCCACATCGGGATTATCGACCGCCTCGAGACAGTAAGTGATCGGGCCGCGCATCAGCGCCAATTTTCCTTTGTCCGCCTCGACTTTCTCGTGAGCGTAAACCCGGCGGATCGGCATCGGCAAGTCCAATTCCACGATATCCCCGGCCTTCCATAAACGTTTCAAATGGACGTAACCGTCTTCACCTGGAGTGGCATCGATTGTTTTTCCATTGACCTTCAGTTCAACGGGGGCGGCCGTCGAATCGGCGAAGCGGTACAAATCACTGGGAACAGGCCGGCCAATCGCCCAGCCCGGTATCCGCAAATACAGACCGAAATCGGATGGCTGTTCCGGCGTGACCGTCAACTTCACGTGACCGTTCCATGGGTAGTCGGTCTCCTGGGTCAGTTTCACTTTCATGTTGCCATCCATATTGAGCGAGACCTCTCCCGCGGCGAAGAGGTTGACATACAACTGGTTTTTACCCTGGGCATAAACCAGTCCGCCAACCTGTGGAATGATCCGTGCCAGGTTCGTAGGACAGCACGCCAGACCGATCCAGGAACTTCGGGCGCTCCCTTTGCTTTCCAGCGGATTCTGATAGAAGAAGCTATCGCCTGAGAGCGAAATTCCCGACAGGACTCCGTTGTAGAGCGCCAGTTCCATCACGTCGGCGTATTTTGCCTGACCTTTGAGTAAGTTCATTCGGTGCTGCCAAAAGACGTGGGCGATCGACGCACACGATTCGCAATAAGTTCTGTTGGGCAGCAGGTACGGATCACCGTATCCCTCATCGTCATACTGTGCCGTGCCGACAGCCCCATTGACGTACATCTTGTGACTAACCACATCCTGCCAGATGTTATCCACGGCCTTTTCATATTCCGTAGCATCTGAAAAGCGGGCGATATCGGCCATTGCCGAATAAACGTATCCGGCCCGCACGGCATGGCCGACTGCCTCATTCTGCTCGACCAGCGGCTTATGATCCTGCATCCGGCCATTGCGCCATCGCAGACTGGCGTGCCAGGTTGCACGGCGATATTCCTCATCGGTTTGGCCTTCGACCCGCTCGGGCGTTACCAACGGGCCTTGTTTGAACGGTTTTCGCTCCATCCCGTGGAGATGGCCTCGCTCGTCCAGCAAGAACCGGCATAACTCCAGATATCGTCGCTCACCGGTAGCGCGATACAGTTTCACCAGGGCCAGTTCGATTTCCTCGTGTCCATCGACATCATAACGTTTTCCAGGCCCGAAAACGCTATCAATATGATCGGCGAACCGTTTCGCGGCATCAATCGCTTTGGAATTGCCGCTGAGCCGATGATGTTCGACAGCCATCTCGAAAAAGTGTCCCGCATTATACATTTGGTGTTCCAGGCGCAAATCGTCCCATTTTTTATCAAGCCCATTGACGATAAAATAGGAGATCAGGTAACCGTCCTTTTGTTGAGCAGCCAGGATGCGATCGAGAATACCTTCCACGCGTTGACGCAGCTTGGGATCGTCGTTATGCTGCAAGGAATACATTGCGCCTTCCATGGCCTTGTGGATATCGGAATCGAAGGCATGGTGGCCGTTAAGCGGGCCGTCGAACACACCCGCCGCCTTGTCGAAGTTGGTAACGTGCCCATCTCGCTCCAAACAGTCAATCGCATGGGGGATGGTCGTTTCATGGTGGGTTTTCAGACGCGGGCCCCAGAATCCACCGCGAAGTTCCACCTGCTTGTGTCCCACTTCATAAAGCCCGTGAATCGGCAACACATCAGCTCCTGCAGCAATGCTCATGAAGTTCGTGGTAACAACAACCGCAATAATAATTGTCGTCGCAAGATATTTGCTCATAATGATAATTCCTTTCGTGTGACAGTTGGCTGCTCTACTGTAATACATTTTGAAGGAAGTGGGTGGACACTAAGGTCCACCCCAACGGTATTGCGTCATCCCGGCTGACCCCCAGCGGGGGTTATTAAAACCGGCGTTGCCGGTTCCTGACAGGTTGTACCTCTACAGAGCCTACTTCCGTTTGGCCAGCCGATACTATTCTTGTCGATGGTTCAATTATTGTCAAGTCAAGCCTCGCCAATTTTTTTAAAGCGAATGTGATCAGCCATGATCTCAGCGATTAGCTCATCCTTGTGGGACAACCTGGATTCGAGATGAGATACCTTCTGCCACTGATAAAAATGGGTCGGCTGGCATACCTGATGATGAGAAGTTGACGTTACATTGCCTCAGAAAGTCTTATGCCCAAAATTTTGCCGATGTGGGAACACCAGCCCCAAAGCTTACTAAATTGATGGGCCATGCTTCCATTCAGACCACCGAAGAATTCTATCTCCGGTCCACTGACGCTAACGAGCAACGGGCCTGCCAAGCACTGGATAACCTGATGGGAATGAATACGACTGACGTTAAAATGACGTTTTTGAGCAAAACTACCAGCAGGAAACAATCTGGGGGGAAACCACAACTCTTTGAATCTCAGGGGGTTAGGGTAATGGGCGGTACAAGACCTATACTCAAACCTAAACTTATTAAGTTTGGCATAAGATCAACAATAGATAACAGCAGAATTCCATCCAAAAGCGTTATGGCACTTTAAGAGATACCCGAAAGAGTAGGTAGGGCGATAAATAACACAGGAGACACCACATACACGTCAAAATAAGCCGTCAGACCGCCCCTCTCTCACGCTTCGTCCCTTATCCCATACATAATTACCCTGATTTTGAGAGAATCCATTTCTACAGGGTTTTACCCGAACCCATAATCTTGATTGACAGGGCAGGTAATGTTAGGTATATTGATTAGTGAGGTAAAAATAGGGAATTTTGCATTTTTAAGGAAAAATAAGATGGTTATAATTGACACCGCTACAACTGTTTTTGAACTGGTCAAAAAGATTTTGTGTTGGATTATCAACAGGGAATGTAAGTACTGTTTATATAAATAGCAGGAAAATAAGTATTGATTTTCACTTTATAGAACAGAAAAAAATAAGAAGAAAAGCAGTAAGTAAAAAATAAAAAAGTATAGAGCAGTAAGAACAGAACAAAAAGTACAGTAGCAAAAAGAAACAACAGCAAAAGACACAGCAAAGAAACGGGGAATGATTAGTAACATAAATAAGGCTAATATATAAGTAAACCTTGTTTTAACCCTGAGAAACATGATTTTAACCTGTAAGACAAGGGGGGAATCGCCTTGATACGTAAACACTCCTCAGCCTATCCTACCATCAATCCATTAGAACACCTGCTCTACGTTGAATCAATTATCAACACATCTTTTTATCCCAAGTCTAAAACACAGAAAATCTTTTACATAAATTGTGTAAATTATAAGGGTTATCCAATTCATTACAAAGATACTTTGATTCTAGTTGAAAAACACGGAATAATTTTTATGAAAAAATATAAATTTTAGGAGTTCTTTTCTTTACATTGGATTTCAACCTGTTATAATAGGGACATCAAAAAGGAATAGTTGTTATGACAAAAAAAACAAAAACAAACAAAAAGGACAAACAAAATGAAAACAGTACAAACACAAAAAAGGGAAATCCAGAAAATGGTAAAACAGGAGATTGTTTTGAGTTTGGTAACAAAACTTGTTGATAGCAACCAGTACGAAGCGGCGGCGGCAGTCCTAAAGGTTATAAAGCGGATGTGCCATACCGATCACTCACTCAAACACACTATTAACCAAAAACGTCTGAGTAACATTATCCGATCACTTTCATTACTCTCAAAAATGGAATAAACCAAAAAAGAAAGGAACAAAACCATGAAGAAAAGAGTAGGAATTTATGTCCGGGTGTCAACATTCGATCAAAAAAAGGGTTTGCTCAGTCAAAAGGAGGCATTAAAAGATTATTGTATCAACCACAATCTTACTGGTCGGAAATGGTATCAAGATCGAGTATCAGGCGCCACTACAGATCGTCCAGCCTTCAAACAACTACAGGCGGATATCTTCGCTGGCAAGATTAATACCGTCATTGTTTGGAAGCTCGACCGATTGAGCCGTTCGTTAAAAGACGGTATCAACATCATAATCAATTGGACTGATAAAGGTGTTAGGATTATCTCAGTAAGCCAACAGATTGATTTTAATGGGACGATTGGCAAGCTAATAGCATCGGTACTGTTAGCCGTGGCACAAATGGAGCGTGAGAACATTTCCGAGAATGTCAAGCGTGGTATGGTCGCTGCCAAGGCTAACGGCGTCAAGCTCGGCAAACGTCCGAAACTGTTTTCAAAAGATATAATACCACTCCTACAGGACAATATGTCAATCTCAGACGTGGCTGAGAATCTAGGAGTATCCCGTCCAGCCATCTATAACTGTTTGAAACGAGAGAACATTGAACTTGATAGAGTACGTGCATAACCAATAACCTATTTTAGAAAGGGACTGAACATGGCAAAGAAAAAAGTGGTAAAGAAACAACAAGTAGATGAAGTAGTAAAGAAGGATGTCAGTTGGAGATCAGCGTTAGGCAAAACATCAGGGCTCCGTATTCATGCCACTTGGTGTAAAGTTTTTGAGGAGAACACCAAAAAACAATTATCGGATGAGGAGATTCTAGCCTACATGAAAAAGGAATTTCCGGGCCGTGAACTCAAGAGTAAAGCATTCAACAGTGTTACACTACATCGGCGATGTTACAATCAAGGCAGATTAGGCCAGCCAAAGCCAAAAACAGAATCTATAGCATACAACACCCCGCCCAAATCTAAGTAGAAGCAGGAAAAGCCCCCTTATGTCTTTGGGGGCTTTTCCATGAGTGACGATATAACACCTTTCATCCCTTTGAACCTTTTGAAAAACAGCCGTAACCGCCCCAAATTCGACGATCAGAAGCAAAAACGTGTAATTACACTATTTTTTACCTAATCGCCGTTAGAAGCCATCCTAGTACATTTTTTCAATTCTGAAATAGTTTGTTGGGGTATTATAAAAAAAAATAAAATAATTTTTAAGATTTTTTTAGTACCCGATCCTATATATATCTGATTAGTTATAACTCTTTATAATCAAACACTTCTCGCACAATCGATACTTTATAGTTTTATATT
>Ga0209706_10000740_pt1 | contig 18586 bp, 11 predicted proteins | sample PPLLaktember2015_6_FD_187263 | JGI IMG/M metagenome (GOLD analysis project Ga0209706, IMG submission 187263) | Freshwater sediment microbial communities from Prairie Pothole Lake near Jamestown, North Dakota, USA - PPLs Lake P8 Core (1) Depth... | ecosystem: Environmental > Aquatic > Freshwater...
CTGGCTTATTGTAGCCCTGATGTCACTCATTCCGATTGTTGTTGTTGAGTTCTTTAAATTATTCAGGATCAATACTACCAGGGATGAAAATGAGAGTTGACCGGTAATTGTTTGAAACCACCCCGAGGGGGTCTCAAAAGCCCGTTCCTGATCTTACACCCCTATCCCGATATCGGCCCGGCGGTATAATTCAGTAAGAGCTTATTAATTATACCGTTCGTGTTATGGGCCAGGCCTTATTTATTTGTCTCGTTACCAGATAACTGGCTCTGTATACAAATCTTTTTATTTGATTTTTTATTTGTTTTAGTCTTGTTGTATAAATTCTTCTTGCGTCGGCGCGAAGGAGAAAAATTATACTTCAGTTGAATTACCTTTTTGCATTCTTTAAGGCCTCTTCCAGTGCAGCCTGAAATATATTATATGACCAGGTAGCTCCTGTTATACAGTCTACATTACCTGGATTCTGTTTTGTGAGTAATTTTTTCGGGTAGGTTTGAACTCCATACCAGTCATTTATAACCTGCTGAATATACACAGGGTTCCCTTCATAATGCTTCTTATATTCACCAGTGAAGGTTTCATGCAGGCTGGAGTCTCTAATAATAAAACTTATTGAAGTAAATGATCCGTTTTCGATTGTCAGATAGACATTCCCCCAGAAAGGTTCTGAGATATACGATGAACGTGAGGTGCCAAAATAAATACCATCCTTATATATAAATGGATGTTCAGACTCCTGTATAGAAGTATTAGAAACACTATGTTTTTTAACTACTGAACATGCAAAAACAATTGCCATTATAATAAGTATCAGAAAGATGTGTTTTAATTTTTTCATGTTACCCGATTTGTGGAAGTACCAATTTTCATTACTAAGTAAGTTTTCAGAAATTCCCGGTAAAGGTGTTCATGTTGCTTCTGCCCCCTTTTGCCAGGGAGTTCAGGCAGGTACGATATGCTATCGGTATTTGCAGGCAATTTTATTGGCCGTTTTCAGTGTAAGTTGAGATCTCAGTCTCTGCAGATGAAAGCCCATCAGCAGTAGCTTTAAGTTTAATGATACCCTGATCTTTACCGGCCCTGACAATTGCCAGGCATCTGCCCTGCCACGCTTTTCTATCGTCCCTTTTGAAACTTTCGGTCCCCATCGGACGTGAACTTCCCACCGCAATGATGGAGCCAGGTCCTTCTATTTCGAAATGTATCAGGTTTTCAGCTGTGGGATTCCTTATTCCATTTGTATCCAGTAATTCGACAGTTATAAAGCTCAGATCCTGTCCGTTCGCTTTGATCGCCGAACGGTCGGCGGTTAAGACTATTTTCTCAGGATCTCCTGCTGTTTTTAAATCGCAGGTTGCCACCGCAGATATACCTTCATATACTTTGGCACTCAAAGTCCCGGGTTTATAAGGAGCACGCCAGGTAGTGATCCATTTATTTCTTCTATTGTTCTCCTTCCTGCCCAGTGATATCTCATTTAAAAACAATTCCACTTCCGGACATGTACTGTACACCTCTATATCCATATCTTTCCCCTCATATCCATCCCAGTTCCATCTTGCAACCACATCCTGCCATTCCCATTTGCTCCATTTTTCCTTCTTTGGGTTCACCGGGAATGAAGGTACAGGAGGTCTGACAAAAATAGAAACCTGCTGTCCATTTTCCCATAATATATCGCGATAAAAGGATTGCGGCCTTTTAAAACCACAGATATCTATATCACCGCAATACGCATGCGTCCAGGGGAAGAAAGAACCCTCGTGCGGATATCCCAGCCAGCCGATGCTTGCTTCTCCGAGGTAATCGTATCCTGTCCAGACAAAGTCCCCGATTACCCAGGGATTATCTTTCACGGCCATCCAGTACTCAAATGCTTCCAGGGGAAATGATTCTGTGGAAACGATAATCCTTCCGGGAAGTCGTTTATGGTCACTTACATAATTGTCTACAGCATAATTATAACCGCATACATCAAGTGTTGCAAAATAAGGATCTTTGTCAGGACCAACGCTGTTGACAGCTGAAGTAATCAGGCGTGAAGAATCAATTTGTTTTACATAGGCGGCCATTTGCCGGGCAATTTCAGCACCTTCGGGATGTCCTCTTTCTGGAATTTCATTGCCTATGCTCCAAAAAATTACTGACGGATGATTCCTGTCGCGGAGGACCATACTGCTGATATCTTTTTTCCACCAGTCGTTGAAATAAAGATGATAATCATCGGGATTCTTCTGTACTCTCCACATATCAAATGATTCGTCAATCACGAGGATACCAAGCCTGTCACATGCATCAAGGAATGCAGGTGAAGGAGGATTATGTGCACAACGGATCGCATTGTACCCGCTTTCCTTCATCAGTTCCACCCGTCTTTCTTCAGCCCTGTCAAAAGCAGCCGATCCCAGGGGACCGTTATCATGGTGCATGCATCCGCCCTTCAAAAGCATTGGCTTGCCATTCAGTCTGAATCCTTCCCCCTCGCTGATATCTATTCTACGTATACCGAATGGAATACTTATACTATCTCTTAGTATTCTCCCGTTCTCTGAAGCAGTATATATTTTATTTAGGGCGCAGTACATTACCGGTGACTCGACGGACCACATTTCCGGTTTTGATAAAACGATGACATTTATGAACTCTGTGCTTTCATTCGCTTTGATTTCCTGCCTTGTTTCATCCTGCAATAATACAGATCCATTCTGATCGATGATGGAGGTAATAAGAAAAGCCTCCACCGGCTCTGATGACTGGTTAAACACCCTGCTCCGGATATTGATTGTTGCACTATTTGTATCTGCCAGCGGAGTAATGATGGCTGTTTCCCATGGGTCCAGATGTACAGGATCAAATATTTCAAACCAGACATGCCTGTAAATACCAGATCCGCTATACCAGCGACTGTTACGTCCTTCGTTACTCACTTTCACAGCCAGTAAATTTTCACTACCGGGTATCAGCAATTCCGTTATATCATTACGAAAACTGGTATATCCGTAAGGATGACTGCACAGCAGATTACCATTCAGCCAGATATCTGCGTTCATGTATATACCGTCAAACCTGAGCAAACAATGTTTGCCTCTCAGATCGGAAGGAATATCAAATGTCTTCCTGTACCAGCCTGTCCCCCCGGTAAGATAACCGGCATCAATACCACCAATTGCATTGGAATCGAAGGGCGAATCTGTGCCAGGGATATCTTCAATGCTCCAGTCATGAGGAAGATCCAGTAAACGCCAGTAAGAATCGTCAAACCCGGTTTCTTCAGCCTTCAGGGTATCGCCCCGGAAAAAACGCCAGTCATCATCAAAAAGGATCTCTGAACGGACATCCGATCTTATTCCACGCTCAATAAGGGATATTTTAACATCTGTTGAACAGGAATTAACAGAACATGCCGAAAGGGCAATTGAAAATAAAATAATGATTCTGATTTTCATATTATTGATTTTTCAAGGGACTTGTTGATTCTTTAGATTGACATTCAAAACTGAAATCGAAATACCCGGAAGAATGAGATTACTGAGATCCTTTCCCGGCACAGGCAGGTTTTCAGTCCAAGCCGGGTTGACATCATCTGATCCTTGCCCGGTCAATCGACTCAATGAAATGATCCCTGCAATTTTATAATTTTCAACTATAATTTTTACTTTGACCGGACTTTCCTCCTTATTCAGGAGATACACAAAAAGTTGATTCTTATCAGGGCTGAAGCTGGCAAAAGATCTTATATGATTTGTTGCTGTAGTCTTAACCATTTCCTCACCAAGCCATTTTCCCCAGATCATAAGTCCAAGTCCGTTTGCATTGAAATTTCCATTTTTATCAAGGGCATCAAAAACACTGTTTTCGATAGAATCATTATCAATCCACCGGGTATTCCAGAAGCAGGAAAACTCAATTTCCGGCATTTTCAGCTGCTCTCCTGTCATCTCGAAATTACAGAGGTTATGCCCCATGTCGTTAACCATCGGCCATTTATAAGCCCAGTCGAAAGGTCCATATTCAGCAACAATTATCTTTTTCTTCCTGATACCGTAGTTTTTCTCCGCTTCCTCCATTGCAGTCACAGCTCTTTTAACAGGAGCAAGTAAATCCACAACTGAATCCCTGTATGTTTTATAGCCCGAGGAGTAGTTCCACACCGGGTAATTACTCAAGCATAGTACATCCACATCGTTGCCGGCGATTCTGAGCACTGTATTAAAAAACTCAGCTGAATTACCGTTCGGTATGATAAGGACTGAGGAATCAATCGCTTTCATTGCCCGGGAAAAGTCAACAACATCCCTGGCATAAATTTCCGGCGTCGAGTTTTCATTATTTTTATGCCAGCATTCGTTACCTATCATCCAGTATCTTACATTGTATTTTTTGATATTTGAATATCTGACCCATTCAACTGCATTGGCAATCAAACCGGCTTTGTCTGTAACAGTTGTCCCCGGAGGATACTTGACCAGGTATTCATCTGCTGCAACAACAACAACCGGCTCTGCGCCTACCTCGCTGCACAAAGCTATGAACTCATCAAAATCAAGGACATCAAATTTGTATTCCTTGTTATCTTTTATCACCCGATCATAGTCAGCTGCACCTTTACCAGCCCTTGCCAGAGTGGGTACAGACTTCTCCCAGGGAGGAACAGAGAAAAGGTACAGGTCCGATTTATTTCCACCCGGATATCTCAGGTATTTCACCCCCATCTCTTTCAGGGCATCAGCAGTACGACGTTCTGGTTTAAGATAATTATCATCGTCCATAAAATAATTAACATTGATCCCGACAGGAGGATTGGATACATTGTTTAAAACAGAATCGGGAAAAACCTTGATTGAAGTTATTTCAGATTCATGTTCACTACAGGAACCAAAAAAATACAGAGTCAGGATAGAAAATATAGATAATAATGAATAAAGTTTTTTCATAATTAAGCGAATATATTTCATTAATTATTTCGAGAAGGCAAAGAATTTTTTATTGCTTACATAGCATTAACCGTAGTGGTTTAAGGACAGCCCCGGATTAAATTTATCCGGGGCGTACCCTTAACTAACCTAAAACACAACTGAACTTCAGAGCATTTTAAGATTCTCAATATCCGGGATTCTGGATCAATTTGGTGTTTTTATTCATTTCATTTCTCATGATAGGGAAGAAATAACACTTGTTGATCCAGGCCCTTGCATCACCCGGCGTATTAATCTTTGAAAATATCGGAGCACCCCAGGTCGATCCATCAGGTTGCCTGTAGCTTGTTACTGCTACAGAAGTTACATAACGTATATCTATAGAGCTTGTTTGATGATACGCTTCCGGACCGATCATCCAGCGGCGAATATCCCAAAAACGTTGATCTTCATAAGCCAGCTCAATACGACGTTCGTGACGATATGCCTGACGTAATGCATCACCTGCTAAAGAGGCAGACAGATCAGGCTGCCCTGCGCGTTTACGGATTATATTGATGTAAGTGCGGGCTTCAGCATCCTGTCCCAATTCAATACAAGCTTCTGCATAGTTTAACAATATTTCGCCATAGCGAAAATGCTTGAAAGGAATATCCTGTTTCACGTACTGAGGATCTAATGAAGGATCGACATATTTCCTTAAATAATAACCGCTTAGACTGCCATTCCAGTCTTCTAACGGACCCTGCCGGGTGTCTAAACCTGCTTTGATCATAATCCCGGATGAATTATAAACACGCCCTGTCTGAATAAGGCTGTATGGATCAATTGCAAGGCCATCTGCCGGACGAGGCCTCCATTGTACCCCTTCATAAAGCACGGTTGCATAAAAACGGGCTTCGCGGTTTACATAAGGATTAGCCTTATGTATAGGATTATTCCAATTGAACATGGAACCATCTTTCATCTCATAGTCATCTACTAAATCTCCCAGAGGAGCACTTGCACCCCAGCAATGGTAGCCATTTGGTTGAACGTAATAACCGGGGTTATATCCATTATTCCACGTTCCTTCCTCAGTTTTTGGAGTAAAGAACTGAAGCAGTATGTCTTCACTTGAACCTTTTGATGTAAAAAGTTCAACGAAGTTCTGAGCTACTGAATCACCGGGCTGCGGGTTTGCTTTATATAAGCTGTATTTATTCAGATCGATCATTGCTTTAGCAGCATTTTTAGCAGCAGTCCAACGTGCAGATGCATCACCACCGGTATAGCCTATCAATTCGGGATTGTCACTTGCTAAAGCACTGTTTTTAGCGGGATTATGTAAATCGCTTGCCGCGTAGAGTAATACTCTGGCTTTCAAAGCCATTGCAGCTCCTTTGGAAACATGACCGTCAGTCGGATATGAATCTCCAAGATACAGTGCTGATGAATCAAGCTGTCCTACCATAAAATTGATACACTCTTCGTAGGTATTCCTTGGAACATCGTATGTGTCATTTAATGTATAAGCTTTGGTAATAATCGGAACACCACCATAAAGGGAAGTCAGATAAAAATATGTAAATGCACGCAAAAAATAAACCTGCCCCTTCAAATTGTCAATAGTAGCTTCATTAGCTTTTACCGAATTAATTTTCGAAAAGAAGATGTTTGTGCGCCTGACATTACCATATAAGGGGGACCAGCGGAAATGCGCTTGTTGCGGACTTGCATCCCAGCCAGGATCCCAACCTGCTAAATCGTCGGGGTTGATCAAACATTTGTTAAAAGTGCCGACACCCCAGTCCCAACTTAAGATAGATTCATCACAAAAATCAGAAAGCCTTATAACTGAAAATGGAAAACCCATTACATCTCTGTACATACTGTTCACAAAAGTTTGTATAAGAACAGGATCGCTCCATACTGCAATTTCGGAATAGTCTCCTAATGGTTGCTTATCCAGAAACTCATCCTTTGTCTCACAGGAGAAAAGCATTAGGATGATTGATAAAATCATCAATATATTAAATGTCTTTTTCATTGTATATATATTTAGAATGTTAATTTCATACCACCGCTAACAATTCTTGCAAGAGGATAACTTCTTCCTCCAAGAAGTTCAGGGTCAATAAGGTTCTGTTTAGCGAGAGTGAATAAGTTATTACCGTTTACATATAAACGAAGGCCTTCAATACCTAATGATTTAATTAGACTTACCGGTAAACTATATCCAAATTCAAAGTTTTTCAACCTTACATAATTCATATTTCTCAGAAAGTAAGTATTTGCCTGTGCTACTGCCATCCAGTATTCATCGTTGCGGTTAAATGTTCTTGGGTAGGTAGAATTGATATTTTCAGGAGTCCAGCGATTGTCGGCAAATTCTTTGTAATAGTTGCCGATTTCACCAGATTCCGACTGAATGTAAACCATAGCGCCTGTTGCACCCTGTATCAGAACGGTGAGATCGAATCCTTTATATTTGACGTCAGCAGATAATCCGCCAATAAACCTTGGCATGTTATTCTTTTCGTTCATTACCTTGTCTAAACCGTTGATTTTGTCATCAAGGTTTACATCTTTAAAAATGATATCGCCGGGCCTGGCGCCAGACCAATGTGGATAAGCAAGAACTGCTTCCTGGTCTTTAAAGATCCCTATTGCCTCGTAATATAAGGATGAGCCTATTGGTCTTCCTGTAGATTGCTGATAATCAGGGATTCCTGGTGTTTCATCCCAGAAGAGGATCTTATTCCTGGAATAGCTTCCGTTTACAGAAACGGCATAATCGAGGCCTCCTGAAGATCCACGATAGCCAACTATTGCTTCAAATCCGCTGTTTTTAACCTTCCCGATATTTTCCGGGGGTAAAGTCAAACCGGTAGAACTGGGAATTGAAGCATTTCTTTGAATGAGAATCTGTGAACGGATGTTATTGAAATAATCAGCTGAAACGGTTACTTTATTATTAAACAAAGATGCATCAAATCCGATATTTGCCTGATTGGCTACTTCCCATGTTACAATCGGGTTTGGTATTTTTGTTTCATTTAAAAGCTTGGCATCAACTCCATTGTAAACATAGGTTCTGTTTGAGAGGAAACCGTAAGTGGTAAGGTATTGATATTCTGCAATACGGTCATTTCCTGTCTGGCCCCATGATCCGCGTATCTTAAAGTCATTAAAGAAAGACAAATTGTTTTTCCAGAAATCTTCTTCTGAAATACGCCATCCTCCAGAAATGCCGGGGAAGAAACCGAATCTCTTGCTTTGAGGGAACATATAGGAACCATCGTATCTCCAAACAAATTCTAAAATATATTTACTTCTGAGATCATAATTAACACGGCCAAAATAACTCATGTAAGCATTCTGGCTGGCGTATCCGTTATTAGACATATATTGGTCCGTAGCACCTGCAAATAACTGGTCAATAGCGGACGAAAGGTAATTTTTACGGAAAGCGGTGAAGAAATCGTTTATTCCATTCCTTCTTTCAGTTCCTGCCATCACTTTGACATTGTGTATACCTGCAAATGTCTTTTCATAAGTAGCATATGCATTTACATTGATCTTTTGTCCATCCTGCATTTGTTCAGTTAACTGAGGAGCCTCCAGACCTCTTTTGGACGCTACAGTTGTATGAGCAGCATTGCCATCCCATGAATACAGATACCAGGGAGTCTGGAATATTTTCTGGAACTGGATAGCTTTATCAAAAGAACCATTAGCTGTAACTGTCAACCCTGTGACCCATGGAATTGCAATAGTGGCACGTACATTACTTTCAAGTATATACCATTTACTTTTATTGTATCCTGTGACACCGGTCACACTAACTGCCGGGTTATGGCCATATTCAATATCAGGCCCCGGATCCCCGTTGGGCCAGTATGCAGGCCAATTTGGTTTACCACGCATCAGCATGCGGAAGTTGTCATTAGAATTAACAGTCGGATAATTTCTGATCTCTTCTCTTCCGGAAACATCAAAAGAAATATTGATGTATTTATTCACCCTGCCATCGATATTAGTGCGGAAATCGTACTGCCTGTAGTTGGTTGCACTTTTTTTGTAAATAGCATCCTGGAACCTGGCTCCAAGTGAAAGGAAATATTTCATATTATCAGTTCCGCCGGAGATAGAAACATTTTGTGAATTCTGGCCTGCCCAAGGCTTAAACACCTCTTTAAACCAATCGGTATTCGGATAGGCCCATTGATCTGATCCATCGCTGAATTTCTGAAGTTCTGCCTCTGAATACTTCTGGTTACGACCAAATGAAGGGGTCTTATAATAAGCAATTTCATTAAGCATGGTAGCATACTGATTGGAGTTAGCCATTTCAGGTATTTTTGTCGGCTGGGAGACACCACTGTTTAAGTTAATTGAGATTATCGGTTTCCCGATGCTACCACGTTTGGTAACAACAAGTATTACACCATTTGCAGCCTCCGAACCATAAATAGCAGCTGAAGCATCTTTCAGAACAGTAATGCTCTCAATATCATTTGGATCCAGACGTTCCAAACCACGATTTGCAACACCATCCACTACTATAAGAGGACTATTGTTACCAAGTGTATTTGTACCACGGATACGAAGAGTAGCACCATCCATTCCGGGTTCACCGCTTCTTGAAACAGCTGTAAGACCAGGCATACGGCCAACAAGGTTATTAGTCAGGTTAGTCGAGGCTGACTTTAATATTTCTTCGCCCTTTGTTGAAACTACCGAACCTGTTGCAGTAACTTTTTTCTGAGTTCCGTATCCTACTACTACTACTTCGTTGAGCTGGGATACTTCTGAGATCAGAGCAACATTCACGGCAGTCCTGCCTGCAAGAGCTATTTCCTGAGTGGAATATCCGATAAATGAAAATACCAGGGTTACATTTGAATCAGAAGCAGTTATGGTATAATTACCATTGAGATCTGAGATTGCACCCGTTACGGTACCTTTAATAGTAATGTTAACGCCAGGCACAGCCTGGTTTGTCGAAGCGTCAGTAATGGTTCCTGATACCTTAATTTGCTGTTGATCAGCAATTAATCCTATTGCATGACCTAAAGATTTATCAATTGTCAATGCCCCTGCAGGAAGTACCAGTCCACAAAACAGAAGAAAAATCACTAATCTTTTAATTGATACCAATTTGTGAAATTTCTCATCTGTCCTTAAATGCCAAAGGAGGTTTGATTTTTTTTTCATGCTACATTGTTTTTAATTAATAGTCAGGTTTTTAGAGTAATTTATTTATCGTGTGATTTTAAATTATCAGGAAAGAAGACAGGTATCCCTTACTGGTACCTGTCTTAAACTAAAATCCATTTTTGTACTAACCCTAACCGTCAACATATATTCATATTAAGAAATCATTTTATCCAGATAAGGACCATGCACAGAGTGAATATCAAGACGAGGAATATGAAGATCGCAACCTCCATCTTTTTAATTCTTTCTTTTTTTAAAGGATTTAAATATGCGCCCAATATCCGTCTTAATCTGCCAGAAGATCTCATTCACTTTTTTTAGTGAAATTTAGACACGGCAGAATGAAACATATCTTGTTTTGTTTCAAAGATGATCACTTATTTATCGCTATAACTATTGTGTCATTTTTGATAACAAATGTTTCAGGAGAGAACAGGCGGAAGTGAATTAAAATTGATATAAAGTGCAGAATTAAAGCCAGGATGGGAGCCTATTTTTCTTTAAACTCAGAAGGCGTTTTTCCATAAGTGTTTTTGAAGCATTTTGAGAAATAGGCCGGATGATTAAATCCTACCTTATACGAGATCTCTTCAACTGAAAGCTGGCTTTTTTCCAGCAGGTTCATTGCACGTTTCAGTCTCAGGGCACGTATAAATTCGGAAGCAGGCTGAGATGTGAGAGCCTTAAGTTTACGGTGAAGCTGACTACGGCTCATCCCAATTTCAAGACAAAAGACATCTGAACCAAAGTCTGAATCCTCCATATGCTTTTCAACAATATTGATCGCCTTTTGAAGAAATTGAGCATCCAGCGAAGTAATTGTTAATTCAGATGGTTTAAGGATCATTTCCTTGCTGAATTTATTCCTGAGGATTCTCCTGTTTTCAAGAAGATTCTTCATCTGTACTTCAATCAGATCAATTGAAAACGGTTTTTCAATATATACATCTGCGCCCGTTTCAAGACCCTCAATTCTGTTGTCCATCGAAGTCCGGGCGGTTAACATTATTACGGGAATATGGCTGGTCCTGATATCCTCCTTTAACTTCCTGCACATCTCATTTCCATCCATTACCGGCATTATAACATCAGTAATAATAATATCCGGATTATTCCTGATGGCTATCTCAAGTCCATCTACTCCATTGGAAGCTTCACATATCTGGTAACTTTCTTCAAGGTAATCCCTGATAAAGGTTCTGACTTCAGCCTCATCATCCACAAGTAAAATTACAGCGTTCTTCTTATGATAATCCGGTTTAACATTTTTCCCTGAATATTCGTGGGCATATTCATGCTCATCAGTTAAGATGTAGGGTTGCAATGAACCTGTCTTTTCTTTCCCTTCCCCGTTTATTTCTGTGATTTTATCATCAGTCCCGGATTTATTGTCTAAAGGCAGCAGGATTTTAACACAGGTACCTTCTTTTTCATCACTCTGCAAGATTATCTTACCCTTGTGAAGTTCTACCAGCTCTTTTATCAATGCAAGACCGATACCAGTCCCTCTGCGGATGATAGAATCATGCCTTTCTACTCTGAAGAATTTTTCAAAAAGATGTCCTATATATTCCGGCGGAATACCAATGCCATTATCCCTTACAGTTATTTCGACATAATCGCCACCAGAAATATCACTTAAGTTCTTTTGGGAGGGATCAATACTGTTTTGCAACAATCTGCAGCTCACCTGAATAACTCCTCCATCCGGAGTATATTTGAATGCATTTGATAGCAGGTTATACATAATCTTTTCCAGGCAGTTTTCGTCAAAATATGTCTCGCAAGAATCAATTTCAGAATAAAACTCAAGAGTCATCGATCGCTGCCGGGCAATCTCATCGAATGAGCTTGTGATTTCCCTTAAAGTTTCAACAATATTTCCTTTCTTTAATTTGAGTGTCAACTTGTTAAGGTCAATCTTCCTTAAATCAGTAATCTGGTCTATCAATCTTAATAATCGGTCAGTATTCTTCCTTATCAGCGTAGTTTGTTTAGCAAGTCTGGGATCATTTGCAGCAGAAGCAATGATCTTTTCCATCGGAGCAAGGATTAATGAAAGCGGGGTACGGAACTCATGAGAAATATCGGTTAAAAGCTCCATTTTTACATTATAAAGCGCCTCTGCTTTTTCCCTACGCATAAGTTCCAGTCTGGCTTCATGGATTAAGCGTGCCCTCATCAGGATTAGTCTTCTGAATAGATAAAGAAGCAAAATAAACAACACTACAAACGAGACAAATGCCAAAGAAGTTTTCCACCAGGGGGGTAGTATCCTGATAGTCAAAACAGCAGGATTTTCATTCCATATACCATCACTGTTTGAAGACTTGACTTTAAACTGATATGTTCCCTGCCCTAAGTTTGTATATGTAACATATCTTCTGTCATAAGAGGCATAGATCCAATCCTGATCAAAACCTTGCAGTTTGTAAGCATATTGAATCTCTTCCGGATTAGGAGTATTTAAAGCTACAAATTCAAGAGAAAAAGCTTTTTCAAGATGTGTCAGAGTTATGTTATCAGTATATTGAATACTATGCGACAGTAATTTTCTCCCATTTATTCTATCTCCAACCTTAACCTCTCGATTCTGGATAACTAATTTTGAAATATGAACAGGACAGACAGAGGTATCATTAATGATCCTTTCGGGGAAAAAACTGATTAGCCCGTTAATTCCTCCAAAATAAATTTCTCCGTCTGCACTCCGGAAAGATGCATCCCATACGAATGTATTGGATAATATACCATCACTTTCATAATAGCTGTTAAATTGTTCTGTTTCAGGATTGAATTTTCCCAGACCATGAGTAGTGCTGATCCAGATATTTCCGGATACGTCGCTCGCTATACCATAGACTGAATTATCGGGAGCACCTTTTAATTTATCATATTTGATAAATTCCATCCGGCCATCCTTCTCAATTACCTTGATAAGGCCGTTCACATTTGAACCAAGCCAGATTGTATTGTTGTTATCATAATAAAGCGTAGTAAAACTGTTATCGATTCTTGTGTTATTTATATCAATATTATTATCATAAATAACAAGGCTATCCCTCTTGTTTTGTTGTGTTAAAAGGGTATCTGAATTAATATACAGCTTGCATAATCCCCTGTTCCATGAAGCTATCCAGAACAAATTGGGTTCCTCATAAAGTATGGATTGTATATTAATCTCCTGTAAATCAGACGATTGATTGACCAGATCGCCATAATGAATCAATTGTTTATTGTGAGGATCATATATATATAAACCATTCTGTGAACCAATCCAGATTCTGCCTGCCGAATCTTCTCTTATATCCTGCACCTCAAGGTTGTCCTCGAAGTGAAACCGGGTAAATTCGAGATTCTCCGAAGAATAAATATTTTCAGCAAAACAAAAACCTTTATCGAATGTACCAATCCACAATCTGTTCTCCCTGTCAACATAGATTGAAGTGATATAGTCAGAACTAATTGTTATATTATCCGAAGGATTATGTTTGTAGTGTATTGTCTTTTTATCTTCCTCAGGTAAGATCCGGTTCAGCCCGTCGCTGTACATACCGATCCATAAATTCTGTTTACTATCTTTATAAATTGAACGTACAACATTACCAGAAAGGCTGTTTGGATCCCCTGAAATTTGTCTGTAATGTTTGAAATCCTTCATATTTATATTAATCTTTGAAACACCCTTTCCCATATATGAAATCCAAATTACTCCGGAGTTATTCCCATAGATCCCTGTTATTTTTTCATCTAAGAGACTGTTGGGATTATCAACCTCGTGATTATAAACAAAGTACTCTCCATTCCTTTTATTGATTTTATAGAGTGACTTTTCAATAGCAACCCAGATAAATCCTTTATTATCCTCAAAGAGAGCATTAATTGGGCTCAAACTCCAGGAATATTTATCAGCAGATTGACCAGAGGTAGCATTCAAATAAACTGGAAGGTTCTGAAACTGCTCCCTTTCCTTATCAAACAAAACAATACCTGCATCAGTCCCCAGCCAGATCAACCCTTCCTTGTCCATTACAATTGATCCGATATTGGTAATTCCAGGCAGTACCTCTTCATTAATATAGAAATGTTCGATTTTTTTTGTTTCAGTATTGAATTTTTTAAGCCTGTCAGATACAATCCATAAAACCCCCAGTTCCTGGTCAAAAATAACATCTCCTGCCAGATCCCCTTTAAATTGTTCTACGGACCACTTCTCAATATTGATTTTGTTCAGTCCCATCAGGGTATTGATCCACAAAAACCCCTGTGAATCCTGAGCTATTACTTTGCATCCGCGTGGGATTATATTACTGGTTAAAATAGATGCATCCTCTGATTCATTGCTCAGATGGTAAAATATACCCTTTTCTTTACTGAAAATGTCTAATCCCGTCCTCAGTGTTCCGATCCAGATATTTCCTTTTTTGTCTTCAGATATCGTAGAAATAAAGTTATATGAGATTGATAAGGAATCATTGGAACTGTATAAATAGTTCACAAAATTAAAACCATCAAAATGCTGCAATCCGGTAGGGGTAGCAAACCAGACATAACCTTCACTATCAACAAATACATATTCAACAGAATTGGTAATTAATCCGTTATTGACATTATAATGGGTGCAGATTATGCCGGAATTTTGGGCTTCCATCTCAGTTGGAGCATTACAGAGAGAAATGAGGATGATCATCAATACCCTATAAAGTCCGGAAGAATGTAACCGTATTAATAGAAATTTACTGAGACTCAAAGTGCTGCCGGAAGAAATATAACTCATAAATTATTATCTTTCCTGCTCAAATATAAGCTAAAAGCGAGATAATGATATAATTAAGTGCTTTTTTGTCAATGATCTCCAACGGTATATTTGCCTCCTCACGAACGAATTCAAATGTTTGTTTGAACCATTCAAAAATCTGTTCATTGGTGATATGATCGCCATTTAAAGTAAAATCAAGGTCTTCAGAATAACGGTAATCTTTAAAATAGAATTGCTTAAGGACAGTTCCTCCTTGTAAATACAATCATTTTTGAGAGATTATATTGTTGAGCAATTCCATTCAGTATCCATGATTGAACATAATCTTTCTCTATCTGCTGGTCTCGTACTCCTGTTTCTCTTGTTTTTTGCTGTATTTCTCCAGGTTTGATCATGTATAAATGGCTGATTTTATAGTTTCAGTTTCCAGATTCTGTTGAATACTCCACCTGTTGATCATTTTCCCTGTTTTTGGAAGTTCGGTATCCAGTAAAAAATAAGAAGCTGTTTTCAATTTTTGCAGTTCAATAATGATATCACTTTTTATTTCAAGTAATTCCAGAAGAAATCCCATTCTTATTATTACAGCCTGAGATTTGAATCTTATTACATACTCCAATAGTCTTATGAAATTAATTTGATTTTTCGAAACATGAATTGCCCTTGCAATCTCAACGATACCACCTGCGTAACCAGGATTAAAAAGGCAATCGATTATAGCTGTCAGAGCCGGAAATCATGGTGCTTTCTTTTATAGAGAAGTTTGTTGTTACGGATATTACTTATGATGAGCAAAAATTTGCAGGAAGAAAGCTTGTTATAATTCGAATTTGGGGTTTTAAGGGAGGGCAGGGCTGGCAGGCTCTTTACGCAAACCTGAGATTACCTTTTCATGAGTAATTGTTTGTATGTGTAATGTGCCTGACAGAAGAAATGGTTTCGCTATTGTATTGAATTAATATATTTAAGACGGACTATGTTTCCTTTAATGATCTGTGATATGCAGATTAGGATTCATATAACTTTTCTTAATAATGATAAGAATATCTTTCCCCTTGAAGAAATATTATTATCCCAAAAAATTAATAAAAACGGAGTGATGTTTAATATCTTAGCTCAATGATATATTATTTTTCAATTAAACTGAGTGAACATAAGCTGCTGGAGAGTCGAGCACCTGAATGTGGTCAATATTTTCGTTTTTAATAGTGCTCGTTTCAAGTAAAATATCTACAACACCATCGGTAATTTCAGCGGGGACACTTATGGCGCTGCGAATCATAGTAGATGATATTTCCCCTTCTTCAATCGCTACCTGAGGTATTACACGGGAGGTTGTTGCTCCTGTGGCACCTATCTTCATGCAAGCTTCTCTGAGCAATAAAATTCTGTCCTCATCAGAAATTATTGATATTTCACAATTGTCCTGAGGAAGAAAAGATTTTTTTCTTTTATTTTCATCCATATCAGCATCAAGTCTCTTTCGCCAACTTGTTCCTGATTTAATTTGATCGATCGCTGCAACAATTTGCTCAAAACTGGCAGCATACTTTTGTGTACCAATTTTCAAACGGGTATCAATATGTCCGATACTTACAGGAGTCTGATAGATAAATCCACGACCTGGACGATCTAATCTGCCTTGTTCTATAAGAAGCCGGATTATACTATCAGAATCTTGTTCAGGTGTTATCAAATGAACGATTTCTTTTTCGGCAGAAATTGTAATTCGGATCAAGCCAAGTTGATCCCTTATATCATTACCTGTCCCAAAGGTTATTAACGGGACACAGATACCAAGGTCTAATGCAATTTTTGCAAGATTATCGCTACTGCCAGGAATAGAAAGAACACAAATCACATATGACAATTTATCCAGAAGTACTGCATCATAAATGTCCTTTGATGAGGTTGATAATGCTTCTATATTGATAACAGGAGGCTCATTACAGAATTCCATCAGATCCTGCGAAAAAATTGTTCCTCTGCCTGGAATATATAGTTCACCGGCATGAATAACAGCTTGTACAACTTCTTTTGCATTTTCCCTGGGGACAGTGAAGCGAAACACATTTACGGGAGAGTTTTGAAGTTTAGTTATATCACCCGGAAGTCCAAACGGACGTGGTTTTACAAATTCACGCACTGTTCTTCCGCTTTCAATATAAAATATGACACCTAAATTACTCAGGAGGCCAGTCACTTTATCGCTTAACAGTTGATTAACGATACATGTGATACGACTAACCCGGTGAGGGGTATACATGCCTTTAGTCATCTGTGTTCTCCACACAGTTCTGGATGGAGAAAACACTCTTTCTTTTTTTGGTGTTTCGTTATCCATTGTCTTCTTCCTTTTGTTTGTTCAGAATAGAACGTTTCTGTTTTGCACGTGCAATTAATCCATATAAGAGTACTGTTATAATTGGGAAAGCTGATGCTAATGCCAGTACACCAAAACCATCAGCAATATTAAGCTCGCCACCGATACTTAATCCCATTGCAAGCACAAGGGGGACTGTAACAGGCCCGGTAGTAACACCACCACTGTCCCAGGCTATGGCTGTAAATTCTTCTTCACTAAATACAGTAAGAGGAATAAGCAACAGGTATGATCCTACAATCAGCCATACTAAAGGGAGGTCAAACAGAATGCGGCTTAAACCCAGAACAATACCAATTCCTACTCCGATTGATACTATCTGAACTATCTGAACCCGCCTTATGGTTCCGACGGTTATTCCTTCCACTGTTATACCCATTGCATTCAATGCAGGTTCTGCCATTGTTGCCCCATATCCCATTCCAAATGCAAAAATCAACACAAGGAAAATACCTAACACGGAAAGTTTGCTCCCAAACAGCGGATTCTGAGTAATGATTTGAGTATATTGCTTATTAGCCTGATCAAATCGTTCCTGTTCAAACTCAACAGGCTTTATGGTATTGTCTTCATAGATATTGAAAAAGCTTTTTTGTGTGCCATCAGGAGTAACACTCTTGTAAACTAAAGTTGCATCAAAATTATTAATTACAACACGGTTAACGAATTTCTCCTCACTTGCAAAAGCACGGGGCAGCTGAGCACCTACCTCTCCACCCAATGAAGCCAGACCCAGGCGGATCCCGGAGGTAAGCAGGGTCATTCCGATTAATGTAAAAATAATACCTAAAACTACTTCATCTTTATACCTCAATTTTTCCCTGAGAAAAACCAGAAGAACAACTATCAGTAATAAAGATAATGGTATAACAGCACGCAAACCTGCAACAGACTCCTCCTTTATCGTCTTTGAAAAGGAGGATGCAGAAGTAATTTCTTTTTTGGATAAATCAACATTAGATAATAAATTTCGTTCCGGTTCGGAGGCCCGTTGAGTTATCCATTTGGTAAGTGGTATATCACCAATTAGTGCCTGACATGTTCCCGGGTTTTCAGACATGGATATTAATTCCTTCTTATAAGCATCTTCACTGGTATAACATGCCTGCCGCCCAACTTCGCTGCCATGAGTAAAAGCATGCCGGATTAATACCTTTTCATTTTCAAATAGTCTGAGGGCATTTTCCCTGCCTGCCGGTGAGAAAAATTGAGATTCTGTAACTGGTTTGGGCACATTGAAGTTAAGGATAATACCTAATAACAATACGGCAAGAACCGGGAAGGCCGATGCAAGCAAAAAAATACCAAATCCCCCACTTGAAC
>Ga0209706_10000744_pt1 | contig 18520 bp, 10 predicted proteins | sample PPLLaktember2015_6_FD_187263 | JGI IMG/M metagenome (GOLD analysis project Ga0209706, IMG submission 187263) | Freshwater sediment microbial communities from Prairie Pothole Lake near Jamestown, North Dakota, USA - PPLs Lake P8 Core (1) Depth... | ecosystem: Environmental > Aquatic > Freshwater...
CGACCTCCTTGAGCTGTAGTGGCGGTCTCCGGCCGGCCTCTCCGACTCCGGGGGAGGAAAAGGCGCTGATAGCCGGTTCCGAGGCGAGGAATAGGAAGAGGAGCCGGTCGAGATCCACCCCATCAAGCTAAAAGCAAGTTATGTGCCAGAGGCCCCTGGTGCTGCCCCCCTCTCCATCTCCCGGCCGGGACCCTGAGGGCCCGACCGCACGGTGCGGCCGTCCTGCCGGGCGGGACACCGGGACCTGTTCTCGACGCGTCCCCGGCCGCCGGCCTACTCGTACCGGAGGGCGTCCGTGGGATTCGCCCGGGCCGCCCGGAACGACTGGAAGCCGACGGCGAGCCATCCCGCCGCCAGCACCGCCAGTCCGGCCGCCGCGAACGGCCCGATCCCGATCGAGGTCCGGTAAGCGAAGCTCTCGAGCCAGCGGCTCATGAGCCAGATGACCGCAGGCACGGCCGCGAGATAGCCGATGGCGATGAGCTTGGTGAAGTCCTTCGACAGCAGGACGACGATGCTGCCGGCGGAGGCGCCGACGGCCTTGCGGATGCCGATCTCCTTGGTCCTCTTGCCGGCGGCGTAAGCGGCCAGCCCGAACAGGCCGAGGCAGGCCACGAAGACGGCCAGCCCGGCCACGGAGAGGAGGAGCCGGCCGGTCCGCCGTTCCCGTTCGTAGAGCCGGGCGAAACGCTCGTCGAGGAAGGAAAAAGTGAACGGATGGGCGGGATCGAGCTGCCGCCACTTGCGCTCCAGTCCGGCCAGGGTCGCGGCCGCGTTGTCCGCGCGGATGCGCAGCGAGACGACCGTCATCATCTCCGGCGTGGCCACGAGCAGCATGATCGGGCCGATCTTCTCGCGAAGCGAGCGGAAGTGGAAGTCCTCGAGGACGCCGATGACCGGGGAGGGGCCGCGGCTGAGGGCCGGCACGGCCATGGTCCGGCCGATGGGATCGGCCCAGCCGAGCTGGCGGGCCGCCTCCTCGTTGAGCATCACGGCGGCCGTGGCGTCCGTGGGATGGTCGAAGGCGAAGCTCCGGCCCGAAGCCAGCTCGAATCGGTAGGTCGCCACGAAGTCCTGGTCGACGAGGAGCTGGCGCATGGGCGGAAGCCGGTCGGGCGAAAAGCCCTCGGCCTCGTAGGGGATCCCCCAGTCGCTGCCGCCGGGCAGGTTCCCCGACGCGGACGCGCTGACGACGCCGGGGACGCTCAGGAGCTCGCGCTTGGCCGTCTCGTACCCCTTCCGCATGCCGTCCTCGCGGATGGGGACGACGATCAGATGGTCGATGTCATAACCGAGGCGGCGGCCTTGGACGAACCGGAGCTGGTCGCCGACGATCCCGGTCGCGACGAGCAGGAAGGCGGAGGCGGCGAACTGGAAAACGACCAGGCCCTTGCGGAGGGAGTCGCCGCGAAGGCCGCGGGCCTGTCCCCGAAGGGCGGCGGACGGCTGGAACGAGGACAGGACGAAGGCCGGATAGATCCCGGCCGCGAGCCCCACGGCCAGGGCCAGGCCGGCCATGGCCGCGATGAAGCCCGCTTGGGACGGGCCGAACAGCGCCAGGGACCGTCCCGCCAGAGGCCTGAACGCGGGCAGGAGCAGGGCCGCCAGTCCCAGCGAGGCGGCGAAGGCCGCGGCGCTCATCAGCAGCGATTCGCCGAGGAACTGGCGGGCGAGCTGGGCGCGGGAGGCGCCGACGGCCTTGCGCACGCCGACCTCCTTGGCCCGGGCGAGGGCCCGCGCCGTCGTCAGGTTCATGAAGTTGATGCCGGCGATGGCCAGGATGAGCAGGGCCACGGCCGTGAAGATATAGACGTTGGCGATGTCCGCGTTCGGCTCGATCTCGCGGAAGAGGTGGGAGCGAAGATGGATGTCGGTGAGCTTCTGCAGGCTCACGGCGTAGCCGGAGGCCTCCTCGGCGGTCATGTTGCGGCCGAGCAGGTCCGGGAACCTGGCCGCGACGGCCTCCGGCGAGGCCCCGTCCCTGAGGAGGAAATAGGTGTAGAACTGGTTCCACTTCCAGCTGTCGCGCATCGGGTTGGCGTAGGTCTCGAGGGAGACGAGGAAATCGAAGGTGAAGTGCGAGGCCGCCGGGACGTCCCGCATGAGCCCCGTGACGAGATAGTCGTCCTTCGTATCGAAGGTCAGCGTCCCGCCGACGGGATCGGCGTCGCCGAAGAACCTGCGGGCGAAGCTCTCGGTGACGACCACGGTCCCGGGCCGGGCCAGCGCCGTCGCCGCGTCACCCCGGAGGAGCGGAAAGCTGAAGACGTCGAAGACGGAGGCGTCGGCATACACCCCCCCTCGCTCGTACGAGCGGATCCCGCTGCGGCCGACGAGGACTTCGTTCATGAGGACGAACCGGGTCGCCTCCTCGATCTCCGGGATCTCCCTCCGCGCCGTCAAGCCCCAGGGGCCGGGGACCTTGGCGATGGCTTCATAGGCGCCGCCGCGGACGCCGGTCACGAGCCGGTAGACCCGGTCATGGCGGGCATGATGGCGGTCGAAGCTGAGCTCGTGCCGGACATAGAGCGTCGTCAGGATGCCGCAGGCCAGGCCGACCGCCAGGCCGGCCAGGTTGATCGCGGCGAAGGCCTTCTCCCGCCGGGCCTTGCGCCAGGCTGTCTTGATGTAATGGCCGGCCAGGGATGGCCTCATGCTATTTCTCCAGCCAGCCGTCGAGAAGGCTGACGCTTCGCTTCCCGCAGGCGGCGTTCTTCTCCGAATGGGTGACCTGGACGATCGTCGTTCCGGCCGCGTGGAGCTCCCGGAACAGGTCCATGATCTCGGCCCCTTCCTTGGAGCTGAGATTCCCCGTCGGCTCGTCGGCCAGGATGAGCCGCGGCTCGGCGATCACGGCCCGGGCCACGGCCACGCGCTGCTGCTGGCCCCCGGAAAGCTGGTTCGGGAAGAGGTCTTTCTTGCCGACGACGCGGAAGCGGTCCAGCATGTCGCAGACCCGGGCCTTGCGTTCGGACGCCCTGACCTTCTTGTAGAGCAGGGGCGTCTCGAGGTTCTCGAAGACGGTGAGCTCGTCGATGAGATGGTAGCTCTGGAAGACGAAGCCGATATGGTTCTTGTGGATCTCGGTGAGCTCTTTCTCGGTCAGCCCTTGGACGTCCCGGCCGCCGAACCGGTACAAGCCCTCCGAAGGCGAGTCCAGAAGGCCGATGATGTGGAGGAGGGTCGATTTGCCGGCCCCGGACGGCCCCATGATGGTCACGAACTCGCCCTCTTCGATGACCAGATCGATCGCGCGGAGGACGAACGTTCGCAGGCCGCCGGCGGCGTACCATTTGGTCACGCCTCGCATCTCGATGAGGGGCATGCGGAAGGCTCCCCGGTCAGGCCGCCGTCAGGGCTTGCAGCCCTTCTGGAAGTTCTCGGAGACGATCTGACCGTCGAAGAGGTGGATGACCCGCTGGGCATAATCGGCGTAGGCGGGAGCATGGGTGACCATGATGATGGCCGTGCCGCTCTCGTGGAGCTCTCCCAGGAGCTTCATGACCTCCTCGCCGTGGACGGAATCCAGGTTGCCCGTCGGCTCGTCGGCCAGGATGAGCTTGGGGCGGGCGACGACGGCCCGGGCCACGGCCACGCGCTGCTGCTGGCCGCCCGAAAGCTGCTGGGGGAAATGGCCTTTCCGGGGCATCAGGGCCATGTTCTCCAGGACCTCGGTGACCCGCGTCCGGCGCTCGGCCGGGGAGAAGCCGAGGTAGAGGAGGGGCAGCTCGACGTTCTCGTAGACCGTCAGCTCGTCGATGAGGTTGAAGCTCTGGAAGACGAAGCCGATATTCCGCTTGCGCAGGCCGGCCCGCTTCCTCTCCGAGAATTTCGAGATCTCCTGGCCGAGGAAATGGTACTCGCCGCCCGAGGGCTGGTCGATCATCCCCAGGACGTTGAGGAAGGTCGACTTGCCGCAGCCCGACGGGCCCATCACGGCGACATATTCCCCCTCCTTGATCTCGACGCTGACGTCATTGAGGGCCGTCGTCTCGACCTCCTCCGTCGTGTAGACCTTCCTCAGGTTCACGGTCTTGATCATAGGGCGCTCCTTGCGGGGGATGTGGTCCGGGTCATTTGAAGACCAGCCGGGCGACGTCGCCGAAGCTCTCGTAGGACGAGGTCACGACCTCGTCCCCCGGCTGGAGGCCTTCCAGGACCTCGAAGGCGTCGGTGTTGTAGCGGCCGAGCTTGACCGGCTGCCGGACGGCGGACCGGCCGCCGGCTTCGACGAGAAAGACCCAGTTGCCGCCGGTCGACGTATAGAAACCGCCCCGGGGCAGCAGGACGGCCTCGGACACGTCGCTCAGGTTGAGGTCGATATGGAGCGTTTGGCCGCGGGTGATGCCCGGGGGCTCCTCGGCGGCGAACTCGAGATCGACCTCGAAGCGTCCGTCGAGGACCTCGGGATAGATCTTCTTGACGACGAGGCCGAAGGTCCGGCCGGCCAGGGTGAACGAGCCGGTCCGGTCGAGGGCCGTCCGCGGCAGGTAATGCTCGTCGATCTGGGCCCGGACCTTGAAGCCTTCCAGGATGTCGATCTGGCCCAGGCTTTGTCCCATCGTCTTGGATTCGCCGATCTCGGCGCTGAGGGCGGTGAGGAGTCCGGAGATGGGGGCCCGGACGATGAGGTTCTCGAGCCTCTTCCGGGCCGCTGTCAGGCTGGCGTCGAGCCGCCGGACGGATTCTTCGATCCCGTCGAGCTGGGCCTGGCGGATCGCCGTGTTGTTCTTCTGGCTCTCCAGGGTGATCGCCTTCTTCTTGACCAGGTAGTCGTACTGGTCCATGGCCAGCTCGTATTCCTGTTGCGAGATGAGCTGGGCCTTATAGAGCTCGATGGTCCGGTCGTGCCTCCGCGTCTCCTGCTGGAGCTCGTTCTCGACCTCGTTGATCTCGTTGCGAAGCTGGAGCTGGAATTGCTCCATGGACAGGCGCGTCGCCCTCAAGTTGTTGGTGGCCGTGAAGAAGTCCGATTCGCGCCACATGATGTCGAGGGCCAGCGTGGCGTTGCTCAGCCTGAGGAGCGGGTCGCCCTTCTTGACCATCGTACCCGCCCGGACGATGACATCCTCGACACGGCCGCCTTCCTCGGCGCTCAGGAAGTGGGTCTGGCGGGGGATGACGTTGCCCATGACGGCGATGTACTCCTGGAAGGGCCCCTGAGCGACCTTCGAGATCGTCAGACGGTCCTTGGCCACGCTGAGCGAGGACGTCCGGAAGCGGAAGGCGAAGACATAGACGGCGAAGGCGACGAAGAGGACGGCCCCGGCGATGGCCGCGATGCGCCGCGGCGGCCATTTCTTCTTTTCGATCTGCCGGTCCATGCCCATGTCGAACTCCGTTTCGAAGCCCTTTTATGCACGGAGCGTGCCAAGCCTCGCCAGGGGGAAACGCCGGGCTGATGGGGAAGACCAATGTCCGGCGCCAGCACAACCGCTGTTCATTATCGGACACGGGGTATCAGGGACGCGGCCTTGACCCGGTCCGTTCCCGGATCTCCCGCCCCGTCGGGCGGGTTCGCCCGGCGCCCCGGCACGGAACTTGCATCGGCTGAAGGTGATGAGTCGGATTCTGATATAATGCCCCCGTTCGGGCACCCGCGCTGAAGGTCGCATCGTGGAAAAGAACGACGCCAAGGTCCTGTTGGTCGACGACGACGACGACATCCTCCAGGCGGGCCGGCTCTTCCTGAAACAGCACGTTTCGCTCGTCCGGACAACCTCCGACCCCGAGTCCCTCCCCGCGATCCTCAAGGATGAGACCTTCGACGTCATCTTCCTGGACATGAATTTCGCCCCCGGCGCGACCGACGGCCGGGAGGGGTTCCGCTGGCTGGAGAGGGTCCTGGCCCTCGATCCGGCGTCCATCGTCATCCTGATCACGGCTTACGGGGACATCGAGCTGGCCGTGCGCGGGATCAAGGAGGGCGCCACTGACTTTATCCTCAAGCCGTGGCGGAACGAGAAGCTCCTGGCCACGCTGTCGGCGGCCCTCAGGCTCCGCGACACCCGCCGCGAGGCCGACTGCCTCCGCTCCCGCCAGGAGAGCCTGAGCGCCGACCTGGACCGGCCTTTCCACGACTTCATCGGCCGCAGCCCGGCCATGCGGGCCGTGTTCGGCACGATCGAGAAGCTGGCCTCGACCGACGCCAACGTCCTCGTCCTGGGCGAGAACGGCACGGGCAAGGAGCTCGTGGCCCGCGAGCTTCACCGCCGTTCGCCCCGCGCCCGCGAGGTCTTTCTCTCCGTGGACGTGGCCGCCCTGAGCGAAACGCTCTTCGAAAGCGAGCTTTTCGGGCACGTCAAGGGCGCCTTCACCGACGCCAGGGAGGCCCATCCCGGCCGCTTCGAGGTGGCCTCCGGCGGGACGCTCTTTCTCGACGAGATCGCCAACCTGCCCCTGGCCCTGCAATCGAAGCTCCTTCGGGTCATCGAGTCCCGGACGGTGACCCGGCTCGGCTCCAATACGCCCCAGGCGATCGACGTCCGGCTCATCTGCGCGACCAATCAGCCGATCTACGAAATGGTCGCCGAGAAAACGTTCCGCCAGGACCTCCTTTACCGGATCAACACCGTCGAGATCCGCCTGCCGCCGCTCCGGGAGCGGGCCGGCGACATCCCTCTCCTGGCCGAGCACTTCCTGGGTCTTTACCGCCGCAAGTATCAGAAGCCGGCCAAGCGCCTGGGCGAGGACACTGTCCGCAAGCTCGAAGGCTACCGCTGGCCGGGCAACGTCCGGGAGCTCCAGCACGCCATCGAGCGGGCCGTCATCCTGAGCGAGGAGCCCGTTCTCCGGCCCTCGGATTTCCTCCTCGCCGAGCCGGAGATCTGCGCGGCGGACCGGACGCTCGACGGCGTCAACCTCGAGGAGGCGGAGAAGATCCTCATCCGCCGGACGCTCAGCCGCGTCGGCGGCAACATCAGCCGGGCGGCCAAGGAACTGGGCCTGTCCCGCAGCGCCCTCTATCGCCGGCTGGAGAAGCATGGTCTTTAAGCGCTTCCGGATCGTCTGCGCCGTCCGCGTCCTCCTGCTGGCCCTGACGATCCTGGGGGCCGCGCTGCTCGCGGCGGGACGACCGGGAGCGGCGGCGGCCCTGGGCGCGGCGGCCGTCTTCCAAGCCTACGCGCTGTTCCGCTACGTCGAGCGGATCAACCGCGACCTGGCCCGCTTCTTCCTCTCGGTCCACTACGCCGATTCCGGGCAGAGCTTCAAGGACGAGGGGCTGGGCCGGTCGTTCCACGAGGTGAGGGGCGCCATGGCCGGGGTCATGGACACGCTGCGCCAGGTCCGGAGCGAGCGCGAGGAGCAAGCTCAATATCTCGAGACCCTCGTTCAGCACGTGGGGATCGGCCTCCTCGTCTTCCAGCCGGACGGCCGGGTCGAGCTCATCAACAATGCCGCCAAGCGGCTCCTCCGCGTCCCCTGGCTTAAGAACGTCGAGGCCCTGCGGGCCTTCAGCCCGGAGCTCGTCGAGACCCTGCTCCGTCTGCCCCCGCAGGAAAAGGGATTCGTCCGCATCGCGGGCGAGAAGGAGACCCTGACGCTCGCCCTCTCGGCGACCGAATTCCGGCTCCGGGGCCGGGATTACCGGCTCGTCTCTCTCCAGAACATCCAGCGTGAGCTCGAGGAAAAGGAGATGGAGGCCTGGCAGAAGCTCATCCGCGTCATCACCCACGAGATCATGAACTCGGTCACGCCCATCTCGACGCTGGCCTCGACGATCGGAGGCCTGGCGGCAGGGACGGAGCCGGGCGGGCCTCTCGCGGGTCCCCGCGGCGAAGAGGCCCGGAAGGACATCCTCGAGGGCGCCCGGACGATCGAAAAGCGGAGCCTCGGCCTGCTCCATTTTGTCGAGGCCTTCCGCTCGCTGACCCTTCTTCCCAAACCGGAGATCCGGCCGGTCGCGCTGGAAGATCTCTTCGCCAGGGTCGGGCGGCTGATGACCGCGCATATCTCAGGCAAGGCCGTCGCTTTTTCAGCGACGATCGATCCGGCCCATCTCATCCTTCAGGCCGACCCTGAGCTCGTCGAGCAGGTGCTCATCAACCTCCTGCTCAACGCCCTCCAGGCCGTCGAGGGGCGCTCCGGCGCGGCCGTTTCGCTGCGGGCCTTTCTCGACGAGCGCGGGCGGATCCTCGTCCAGGTGGCCGACAACGGCCCGGGCATCCCGTCCGAGAACCTGGAAAAGGTCTTCGTCCCTTTCTTCTCGACTAAGGCCGGCGGATCCGGGATCGGATTGAGCCTCTCGCGCCAGATCATGCGGCTCCACGGCGGGACGCTCCACGTGCACTCCGAGCCGGGCGTTCAGACCGTGTTTACCCTCGGGTTCTAGCCGCGGGTATCTCGGGCCGCAGCGGCGCCAATGTTCGTTCCGCCGAGGCTATTCCTGCCTCAGCGATTCGATTGGATTCTCTCGAGCGGCCCGGACGAGTTGGCCGCCGATCGCGAGCAGGGCAAAGGCCAGGACCGCGGCTCCGCCCGCGATGAAGATCCAGACGGGGAGAGTGGCCCGATAGGCGAATTCGCGGAGCCAGGACCGGGCCAGGAAGAAGGCCACCGGCCAGGCCGCCAGATTCGACAGGAAGACCGGCTTGGCGAATTCCCCGGCGAAGGCCCCGAACAGGCGCGAGGGCGAGGCGCCCAGGACCTTCCGGATACCGATCTCTTTGCGCCGCTGGGCCGTGCCGAAGGCCGCCAGGCCGAACAGGCCAATGCAGCCAATGAAGACCGCCACCTCCGCGAAGCCCCGTGTCAGGGCCATCAACCGCTCCTCGTTGCCGTAAGCCCGTCCGACGTCCTCTTTGAGCAGCGAAAGGCGGAGCTCGGAATCCGGCACGACGGTGCGCCAACGGTCCCGGATGGCATCCATGCCCGCAGGCTCGCGCCCCGGCTCCATCTTCACGGCCATGGAGCCGAAGCCGCCGTCGCCGAGCAGGATCAATAGCGGCTCCATCGCGTCATGGAGGGGCCGGGTGTGGAAGTCCTCGACGACGCCGACGACGGTGAAATCGAACCGCAGGACTTGGACCTTTTGGACGATAGCCTGGATCGTCTTTCCCAAGGCCGGACCCGGACCCAGGAGCCGGGCCGCGGATTCATTGATGACGGCGGAGTTCTTCCGGTCGGACGGGAAGTCGCGGGAGAAGAACCGGCCTTCCTTCAATCGGATCCGGAAAACGTCCAGGAAATCGTGGTCGGTCGAGAGGTGACGCCAGGCCGATTTTTCGGCGTCCGTGCGGCCTCCGGGCTTGACCTGGATCTCCCCCTGGACCGCCGGAGGGACTTCGCTGAGCGCCGACACGGCCGCGATCCCGACGCTCTTGAGCAGGTCTTCCTTCAGGACCCCCTCGACGCCGGCGGCGGAGGCCACTTGGGAATCCAAGCGGAGGATGGCCACCCCATCGACATTCATCCCTAGATCGGCTTGACGAATGAAGGACATCTGGCGAGAGACGGCGAGGGTCATGATTAGCAGGATCCCGGAGATCCCGAACTGGGCGAAGACGAGCCCTTTCCGGATAGATGACCGGGAGGTCCCTGGCGTCCGGTGCTTCGTGAAAAGATCGACGGGCTTGACCGCCGAAAGGAGGTAGGCCGGATATCCTCCCGAAACGGCGGCGGCAAAGAGAACGATCGCGGCCAGCCCCACGGCGAGCGGTCCGAGCCCGATCTCGGCCAGGACGAGTCCCCGGCCCGAGAGGTAGCGGAAGACGGGGATGAGGAGGCTGACCGCCGCCAGCGCCAGGACGAGCGCGGCCACGCAGGCCAGCAGCGATTCCGTGAGGAAATGGATGATGAGCTGGCGGCGGCTTGCGCCGGCGACCTTCTTGAGGCCGATCTCCCGGCTTCGGCTGAAGACCCTCGAGGTGGTCAGGTTGACGGCGTTGAAGCAGGCCAGGAGCAGGACGATGGAGGCGATCGTCCCGAAAATGTACAGATATTTTACCGAGGCCGCGTCGGCGAGATGGAGACCGACGAGCGGGGCCAGGACGGTGAGTTCTTTGATCTGCTCTTCTTCCTTCGGTTGAGCGGGGGTGTTCGCCGCCTTGAGCAGGTCGATCTTGCCGGCCAGGCCCGCGAGCGCAGCGCCAGGACGAAGGCGGGCGAAGGTCGTGGCCCAGCCGTATCCCCACGTGCTGAGGACCGATTCGTAACCGGCCTCCTCATAGAGGCCCGCCGCCGCCTCGATCGGGATGAGGACGTCGAAAGCGAACGTGGAGTTGGATGGCGGGTCTGGCAGGATGGCCGCGACGTCGTAGGATCGCTCGTCCCAGAGCGACGTACTGCCCTGGTCCTGCCGGAACCTCATCAGGGACCGATCCAGCACGGCCAGCTTGAGGGGCTTGCCCAGGGCGTCTTCGTCGCCGAAAACGGCGCCGGCCGTCCGACGGGAGAGGAGGATCGAGGTCCGGTTGCTCAGAGCCCTTTCCGCGTCGCCGGCCAGGGCGCGGATCGGGAAGACTTTGAAAAACTGGTCATCGACCGCGTAAACCCCGGCCACAGGGCGAAGCTCCCCGCCTTCGCGCCGTGTCACGGCATCGGGGAACTGATACCAGCGCGTCGCCGCTTCGACCTCCGGCAGGTTCGCCGTGAGAGCGGGGGCCAGGGCGCCGACCTGGTCCGCGATCATCGGTCGTCCGGGGTTGACCTCGATGGACCGATTGACCCGGTAGATCCGTCCGGCGCCCGGGTGGTAGCGGTCGAAGCTCCGCTCATATTGCCAGCTGAAATAGAACAGGACGAAGCAGGTCATCCCCACGGCGAGACTGGTGATAGTCACGACGGCATGGAGCCTGTTACGGCGAAGCATCCGCAGGGCGGTCAGGATCGTCATCTTCCACATGGCCGTCACTCGTACCGGACGGCCTTGACCGGGTCGGTGCGGGCGGCCCGCACCGCCTGGAAGGCGACCGTCAGCATCGCGATCGCCAGCGCGCCCGCGCCGGCCCCGGCGAAGGCCCACCACGGCGGCGCCACGTGGAAGGCGAATCCCTGGAGCCAGGATCTCATGGCCAGATAACCGACCGGCCAGGCGATCACGTTGGCGACGGCCACCAGTATGGCGAATTCCCGCGAGAACAGGGCGACGATCCCGCCCGGCGACGCGCCGAGGACCTTGCGCACGCCGATCTCCTTGGTCCTCTGCTCGGCCATGAACGAGGCCAGGCCGAAGAGCCCCAGGCAGGCGATGACGATGGCGATCCCGCCGAAGAGATCGAGGACGACGCCGAGCCGCTCATCCGCGCGATAGAGCTGCTCGAAGTCCTCGTCGACGAACTTGTATTCGAACGGGTAGAGCGGATTGACCGCCCGCCACGCCGACCCGACGTCGTCCAGGGCGGCGGGGATGTCGCCCGCCCTGAGCCTGACGGCCGCGTAGCGCACGGCGCCGGGGTCCAGCACGACCGCCAAGGGCTCGACGGCGTTTCGCAGGGACTGGAAATGGTAGTTCTTCATCACCCCGACGATCGTCCCGTCGTCGACGTCCATGAAGCTGAACCTCCGGCCGACCGCTTCCTCCGGCCCGAGCCCCATGAGTTTCGGGACCTCCTCGTTGACCAGCCAGGCCCGGCCGCGGTCCCCGGGATAGGCCTTGTCGAACGTCCGGCCCGCGGCGAGCTCGATCTTCATGGTCTCCACGAAATCGTAGTCCGCCGCGGCGTTGCTGATCAGGACCTCGAGCTCGGGGTCCTTGCCGTCCCAATCCGCGCCGGTCGAATTGTCGAAGACGAAGGCGGGCGGTTCCGCCGTCCCCGTCACCGCCGCGACCCGGGGGGCGCCGAGGAGCTCGGCCTTGAGCGTTTCAAAGGATTTGACCGTGTCTCCCCGCAAGGGCAGGTAGAGGAGGTTCTCCTTGTCGTAGCCAAGGGCCCGGGTCCTCAGGAAGTCGATCTGCCTTCGGACCGTGACCGTGCCGACGAGAAGGACGATGGACAGGCTGAACTGGACGACGACGAGCGCCTTTCGGAACAGCGCCCCGCGGCCTCCCCCGGCCAGCCGTCCCTTGAGGGCCCTGACCGGCTGGAAGGACGACAGGAGCAGCGCCGGGTAGCTCCCGGAGACGAGGCTCGTGATCCCCGCGACGGCCAGGATCCCAGCCAGGAACTTCCAGCCGAGAAGGGTCCCCGCGGCGATCTGCTTCGCGGCGACGGCGTTGAAGGCCGGCAGCAGGAGAACGACGAGCCCGGCCGCGAACAAGACGGCCAAGGCGGTCATCAGGGTCGATTCCCCGTAGAACTGGCCGGCGATCGCCCGCCGCGTCGCGCCGACGACCTTCCGAAGCCCGACCTCGCGGGCCCGGTTCGCCGACCGGGCCGTGGCCAGGTTCATGAAGTTGATGCAGGCGATGAGCAGGACGAAGGCCGCGACGGCGGAGAACAGCCGGACGTACTCCATGGTCTGGTTGCTGCGGCTGAATCCGTAGGTGCTCGTGAGCCTGAGGCCCGTGAGCGGCTTCAGCGCGTATCGATTGAAGGTCGTCTCGTCGTTGAACCTCTTCAGGGCCTCCGGGTCGGCCTCGATCGCCCCCCAGCCCGGGCCGGATCTGATCTGCTCGCGGGTGTGGTCCCGGACGAGCCGGGTGATCTTCTCGTTCACGGCCGGGACCGAAGCCCGGGCGTGGAGCCGGACCCAGGTCTGGCGGCCGGTCCACTGCCAGCTGTCGCGCCATTGGCCGAGCTCTCTCAGGAACTCGATCGGGACAAGAAGCTCGGGCCTAAGGCTGGAATTGGCCGGGGCCGCCTTCATGACGGCGGTCACGGTGAACGCGTAGCGGTTGTTGACGGTCACGACGCGGCCGACGGGATCCTCCGATCCGAAGTACTTCTTGGCGGTCTCGCCCGTCATGACCAGGGAGTGAGGCTCGACGAGCGCGGACTCCGCGGGTCCGCCGGCGAGAAGAGGGAAGGTGAACAGCGTCAGGAAAGACGGGTCCACGGCCCACGCCCGGCTCTCGTAGAATGCTTTTTCGCCGGACCGGATGAGGAGCGTGCCCGGATTCGTCGTCCGGACGGCGTCGAGGACCTCCGGGATTTCGGACTTCAGGGCCGGGCCCAAGGGCAGGGTCGTGACATTGAGATGGAACGAGCCCTGCGGGCTGGAAAAGTCGTGCTCGACGCGATAGATGTTCGCGGCTTCGGCATGGAACCGGTCGTAGCTCAGCTCGTCCTGCACCCAGAGCAGGATGAACAGGGCGCAGGCCAGGCCGACGGCCAGGCCGATGACGTTGATGAGCGAATAGCCCCTGTGCTTCCAGATCGTCCGGAACGCGATCTTGATGTAATTGCGGAACATGCGTCTTCCCCTATTCGTACCGGATGGACTTGACCGGGTCGGCCAGGACGGCCCTCATCGTCTGGGCGCTGATCGTGAGCAAGGCGACGGCGAACGCCGCCCCCGCCGAGAGGACGAAGATCCAGGGGCCCATCTCGACGCGATAGGCGAAGTTCCGGAGCCAGCGGCCCATGAGGAGGTAGGCGGCCGGCCAGGCCAGGGCGCTGGCCAGGACGACGAGGAGCATGAATTCCCTGACGAAGAGGGCCGCGATCCGGGCCGGCGACGCGCCGAGGACCTTGCGGATGCCGATCTCCTTCGTCCGCGTCTCGACGGCGAACAGCGCCAGCCCGAAGAGCCCCAGCGAGGCGATGACCAGGGCCAGCCCGGCGGCCAGGCCGAAGATCCGCCCCAGCCGCTCCTCGCCCCGATAGAGGGAATCGAAGGTCTCGTCCGCGAAGGAGTACTCGAAGGGATGGTCCGGGTCGTACTCTTTCCACTTGCGCTCGAGATAGGCCAGCGTGTCCCGGACGTTTTCGGGACGGATCCGGACCGCCACGACCGACGCGTACCGGGGCGCGATATGGAGCACGAGGGGCTGGATCTCCTGGCGGAGCGATTGGTATTGGAAGTCCCGGACGACCCCGATTACCCGGCCCGCCATCTCGTTCCACTCCATCCGCGTCTCGAGGGGCTTGGCCAGACCCAAGGCCCTGACCGCGGCCTCATTGACGAGAAAGGCCTCCTTGGCGTCGGTCCCCATCTGGTGCGAGAAATCGCGACCCTCGACGATCTCCAGGCCCATCGTCCGGACGTAGTCATGGTCGCAGTAGATCATGGCCACGGTGACCCGCTTCTTCCCCTCGCCGGTGACGAGGTCGAGGGAGTCGCCCGCGAGCTGTTGCCCGGGGACGCCGTTGGCGAGCGTCGCCGCGAGCACGGCCGGATTCCTCTCGAGGTCCGTCCGGATGGCGTCGATGTTCGTCCGGATGGAATCGGTCCTGACCCGGATGACGGCGACGTGGTCTTTGTCGAACCCCAGCTTCCGGTTGCGCATGAAGTCGAGCTGGCGGAGAACCACGGCGGTGGCGATGATCAGGACGACGGAGATGCCGAACTGCCCGACGACCAAGGCCTTTCTGAGGACCGGCCTTCCGGCGGCCAGCCGGCCGCGGCCCTTGAGGACGCGGACCGGCTGGAAGGACGAGAGGACGAAGGCCGGGTAGCTCCCCGACAGGAAGCCGACGACGATCAAAATGGCCAGAAGAGACCCGGCCGTCCCCGCGGCGAGCAGGTCCCTCGGCGCGAGGGCCTTGCCGGACAGGGCGTTGAAGGCCGGCAGGGCGATGACGACGAGGAGGACGGCCAAGATCAGGGCGACGGCCGTGAACAGGAAGGATTCGCCGAGGAACTGCCGGACGAGCTCGGCCCGGCCCGCGCCGACGGCCTTCCTCAGCCCGACTTCCATGGCCCGCGCCGCCGACCGGGCCGTGGCCAGGTTCATGAAATTGACGCAGGCGATGAGCAGGATGAAGGCCGCGATGACCGAGAAGATCGTGACGTAGCGGATGTCGCCGTTCGGGGCGAGCTCGAGCTGGAGATGGGACCGGAGGTGGATCGCCGTGAGCGGCTGGAGCCGCGACGACAGCTTCTCGCCCAGGGCCTCTTTGACCTCCGCCGCGGCGTGCTTTTCGATGAAGCCGGGAAGTTGGGCCTCGACGCCCGCGGCCGCCGCCTCTTCCTCCAGGAGGAGGTAGGTGTAGAATTCGTGCCGGACCCAGTTGTCGAAAAAGCGCTCCCGCCAGACGGGGATGCTCTCGAGCGTCGTCATCGAGCCGAGCAGATCGGCGGCGAAATGGGAACTCCGGGGCCAGTCGGCCATGACGCCTGTCACGCGGAAGTCGCGGTCGTTGATCCTCAGCGTTTTTCCGACGGGGTCCTCCCGGCCGAAGTATTTCGCCGCGATCCGTTCGGAGATGACCAGAGTGTTCGGCTCGCCGAGGGCCGTGGCGGGATCGCCCTTGACCAGCGGGACGGTGAAGATCCCGAAGACGGAGCCGTCCACATAGAAGAAATTGTCCTCGTAGAGCTTCTTTTCGCCCGCGGCCACCAGGACCCGGCGTCCGGGCAGGAACCGGACGGCGTCTTCGACCTGGGCGATCTCTCCCTTCAGAGCGGGAGCGAAGGGGGCCGAGGCGAGCGCGTAATAACCCTCATCGCCGCTCCCGACGTTGAAGCCGTCGATCAGCCGGAAGATCCGGTCCGCTTTCTCGTGGTGGCGGTCGAAGGCGAGTTCGTCGCGCACGAACAGGGCGATCAGGAGACAGCAGGCCATGCCGACGGCCAGTCCGGCGATGTTGATGACGGCGTAGGCCTTGTGCTTCCGGACGTGCCGGAGGGCGATCTTGAGAGCGTTGCGGAACATGCGTCTCCCCCTACTCGTAGCGAATGGCCTTGACCGGGTCGGACAGCGCCGCCCTTAGGCCGAGTCCGCCCGCCGTCAGCCCGGCGACGGCCAGGGATACGACCCCCGCCGCCAGGAAGAAGCCGGGGTCGAGGGCGATCCGGTAATGGTAGCCGTCGAGGAACTGCCGCATGACGAGGTAGGCGGCCGGCCAGGCGGCGAGATTGGCCGCCGCGACGAGCGGCAGGAGCTCCCGGCCGACCAGGACGACGACCTGCGCGACCCCCGCGCCGAGGACCTTCCGGATGCCGATCTCCTTGAACCGGCGGCGGACGGAGAGGAGCGTCAGCCCGAAGATGCCCATCCCGGCGATCACGACCGCGAACAGGGAGGAGAGCCGGACGATCCCGCCCCAGCGGATCTCCGAAGCATACTGGGACCTCAGGTCGTCCTCGAGAAAGGTGTAAGCGAAGGGATGGTTGGGAACGATCTCGGTCCAGACGGTTTCGAGGTCCCGGATCGTCGCCGCGAGCCCCTCCCGGCGGACCCGGACGAGGAGGTTCCACATGCCCCACTTCGGCTCGCGATGGATGAACAGGGGCGAGAGGCCGTACTTGAGCGAGATGACGTTGAAGTCCTCGACCACTCCGATGATGCGGAGGTTGTTCGGGTAGGCGTCGTCGGGCCCGTCGGCGAAATCGCCGATCGTCCGGCCGACCGGCGCGTTCGCGCCGAGGACCCGGGCGAACTCCCTGTTGATGATCGTGACGCCTGTCTCGGCCGGCTCGAAATCGCGGCCGTCGACGAGCTTCAGGCCCATCGTTTCGAGGTAGGCCGGGTCGACGCGGAACTGGTAGGCGATGACGCGCCGGTCGCCCATCACGACCGGGGCCGCGGAGGTGTTCCGGCCGAGGGCCGAGTTCGACGCGCTGACGCCGACGACGCCGGGGAACGGCCGGACGCGGTTGCGGAAGAGGTCGACGACGGGCTGGTTCTCCTCGGCCATGGTCGAAGGGAGCCGGGCGTGGATGAGGCCCTGCCGATCGTAGCCGGGGTCCCGGGAGATCAGGTGCCGGATCTGCCCGCCGAGGACGAACGTCGTGACGATCAGGAAGACGGACAGGGCGAACTGGACCGCGACGAGCGCCCGCGTCACCGGGCGCCGGCCGCCGATCGTCGTCCGGCCCCGAAAGGCCTCGACCGGGGGGACGGCCGACATGGCCAGGGCCGGATACAGGCCGGAGACGACGGTCACGGCGAGGAGCAGAGCGGCCAGCGCCGCCAGGCTGCCGGGCCGGATGAAGTCGGCCGGAACGAAGGCCTTGCCGGCGAGCCGGTTGAACGCCGGCAGGACGAGCGCCGCGACCAGGACGGCGGCGGCGAGGGCGGCCGCGACCAGGACCAGCGCCTCGGCCCAGAACTGCTGGATCAGATGCAGGCGTCCGGCGCCGACGACCTTGCGCAGCCCGATCTCGGGCCCTCGGACCGTCGACCGGCCGAGCGACAGGTTCACGAAGTTGATGCCCGCGATGAGGAGGATGGCCAGGCCGATGCCTCCGAGGATGAGCAGGGTGGCCGGATCGGCCCCGCCCTCGGACGTCTTGCGCGAGCCGGCCGGGCCGTAGAAGTCATAGTGCATGTGCCGAAGCTCTTGGAGCTCCAGGGTCACAGGCAGGGATTTTCGCTTGGCCGGCTCGTATCCCCAGCGGCCGAACTCCGCCGCGAAGGCCCGGGCCGTGAACGCGTCCAGGCGGGCGGCCGCGGCTTGGGGCGAGGCGCCTTCCTTAAACCCGATGAACAGGGGGTATGAAAAATCGCCGAGGTTGGTCAGGGCTTCCTGGTAGCTGGCCCAGGCCAGGTTCTCGGCCCGGACGAGGACCTGGAACTGGATCGTCGAGTTCCGGGGAGGATCTTCGGCAACGCCGGTGATCCGGAAGTCCCGTTGGGACGTGCCGAAGGCCAGGGTGGCGGTCCGCCCGACGGGATCCCCGTCGCCGAATAGCTTGGCCGCGGCGCTCCGCGTCAGGACGAGCGAATCCTCGCTGGCGAGGACCGAGGCCGGCTCGCCGGAGATCAGAGGAAAGGAGAAGAGGGAGAAGACGCCGGGGTCGGTGAACGTGACCTCCTCGGTGAAGAGAGCCTCCCCGGTCCGGATCGAGCCCCGCGCGGCTCCGAAACGGACGGCGTACTCGATCTCCGGGAACTCTTTCGGGAAGAGCGGCGCGGCGGCCGCGGGCATCGAAGAAGTCCGGAATTCGACGCTCCCGTCCTCCTTCCGGAAACAGGCCAGGACCCGCCGGATGGACGCCTCGCGCTCGTGGAAGCGGTCGAAGGACAGCTCGTCGGCGACGTAGAGGAAGATCAGGAGGCAGCCGGCCAGGCCGACGGCCAAGCTGGCGATGTTGATGATGGCGTAGGTCTTTTGGCGCCCCAGGCTCCGCCAGGCGGCCTTGAGATAGTTCCTGAACATGCCGGTACTCCTCTGATCGTTCGCAACTTAAAAGCAAAAAGCATGCCAGCTCTTGCCTCTGAAGGGGAGGACCGGCCTGTCCGATATTGAACGGCCGCAGTGCCTTTTCCGGACACCCTCGGCGAGGGCGGGGCGCTCGGTAACGCGGCCGCCTACTCGTGCCTCAAGCTGTCGGCCGGGTTGGCCAGCGCGGCCCGGACCGTCTGAACGCTCGTCGTCAGCAAGGCCAGGACGAGAACGGCGGCGGTGCTCAGGACGAATGTCGAAACGCCGAGCGAGGTCCGCATGGCGTAGCCGCGGAGCCAGCGCTGGATGAAGAAATATGCGGCGGGCCAGGACAGGAGGTTGGCGGCGAGGACCCAGATCGCGAACTG
>Ga0209706_10000750_pt1 | contig 18451 bp, 14 predicted proteins | sample PPLLaktember2015_6_FD_187263 | JGI IMG/M metagenome (GOLD analysis project Ga0209706, IMG submission 187263) | Freshwater sediment microbial communities from Prairie Pothole Lake near Jamestown, North Dakota, USA - PPLs Lake P8 Core (1) Depth... | ecosystem: Environmental > Aquatic > Freshwater...
GCGAACATACAAGTGAGAAGTGAGAAGTGAGAAGTGAGAAGCGAGAAGTGAGAAGTCAGCAGCCGGCCAGGAACGGCAGCTCGCCCACGAACCCACGCGGCGACGTGGCCCGCAGCTCCGTGGCCAACCCGCCCAGCCGACGCGACCGGTCGTGCGTGCCCTTCCAGCGTGCGCGCGATCGATCGTGCCGGGAGTCGGGAACCGGGAGTCGGGAGTCGGCAGAACGCTGTCGGGAGTGCGAAATCTCCCGGGTGCCGGCCGCGATTGCCTGTGCGACTCCCGACTCCCGACTCCCGGCTCCCGTCGTGATCTCTCCTCCCCTCGCGATCGACCCACCTGTCGCAAGCGCTCTTCCGACTCCCGACTCCCGACTCCCGACTCCCGTCGTGATCGAAAGCCCTCCCGCACTCCGTGCCAGCGGCGCCGCGGCCAGCAGCAGCACCGTGATGTCGCTGCCTTCGATGACCCGCTGGATGCGCAGCCACGTGGACCGCGGGATACGAGCCAGCCCCTGTGCGGGCGCGTCGATGAGATCGAGCACGACCAGGGTGCACACGCCCGACTGGACGATGAGGTTCAGCGCCTTGATGGCGCGGTCCACCGTGCGCTCGAGCAGGGTGCCGGGCCCCGACACGCCGCGCACGCCGGGCACCCACGCCGGATCGACCGCGCTGGCCGTCTTCGACAGCGCCTGCCCGCGCACCCAGAGCAGCTGCGACAGCTCGATGCCGGCGCCGGCGCCCCATTCGGGATCGAAGCGATCGAAGGTGTCGACCAGCGCCACCCATTCGCCCCGCGCCGTGGCGGCCGCCAGTGCCGCCCACGCCAGGCTGGTACGCCCGGACGAGGTGGGCCCCACGATCTCGGACACCTGCCCCCGCGGCAGCCCACCGGCCAGCACCTGGGTGACCTCCGCCGATGCCAACGGGGCGGCCGAGGGCGGCGTGACCGGCGCCACTGAAGTGAGCGTGCGATCGAGCCGGCGGGTCCGCAGCAGCTCGTGAACCGATTGGAGCTCGGAATGAAGGGCGGCCATAGTGTTTCGCTCTTTGTTCGCTTGACGAGCCCCATCTTAGCGAATGAAAGGCGAATGTCAAGTCCCAACCGATGCACACGACCGTGGGCTAAGATCGCAGGCGTTGTACGCCCATCTCGTCACGGCCGCCCGCCGCACCGCGGCGGCCCTCACCTACCGCGACTTCCGCCTCCTCTGGTTCGGCGCCCTCACCTCCAGCATCGGGACCTGGATGCAGCGCGTGGCCCAGGCCTGGCTCATCGTCACGCTCACCGGCACGCAGTCGGCCTTCTATCTCGGGCTCGACAGCTTCATGAGCGAGGTGCCCATCCTGCTGCTCACGCTGGTGGCCGGCGTCGTGGCCGATCGGCGCGACCGGCGCCACATGATGCTCATGTCGCAGCTGGTGCAGATGACCGTCGCCTTCATCCTCGCGGGCCTCGTGTTCTTCGAGGCCATCCAGATCTGGCACATCCTCACGCTGTCGTGTATCAGCGGCTGCGCCCAGGCCTTCGGCGGCCCCGCCTACCAGACCCTGGTGCCCACGCTCGTCGGCAAGGAGCACCTGCCCAACGCCATCGCGCTCAACTCCATCCAGTTCAACCTCGCGCGCATCATCGGCCCCATCGTCGCGGGCGTCGCACTGGCAACCTTCGGCATGGTGATGTGCTTCGGGATCAACGGCATCTCCTTCCTTTTCGTCATCGCCGCCATCCTGGCGCTGCGCAACGTGCAGGTGCCGCCGGCCTCCACGGTGTCGCTGGTCGATCAGATGAAGGACGGGCTCCGCCACGTGCGCGACTCGCCCAACCTGAGGGCCCTGACCATGATGGGGTTCATCGCCGCGTTCCTGGGCCTGCCGCTCCTCACCTTCCTGCCCATCATCGCCAAGGACGTCTTCCAGCAGGACGTCGGGCTCTACACGCGCATGATGACGATGTCGGGGATTGGCGCGGTGTGCGGGGCGCTGGTGGTGGCGTGGCTGGGCAAGCACCGACACATGGGCCGCCTCCTGCTGGGGCTGCTGAGCGCGTTCGGGATGGCGATGACGGCATTTGCCCTCTCGCGCGAGGTGTGGCTGAGCACGTTCATCCTGTTCTTCACCGGCGCGCTGCTGGTGATGTGCTTCTCGCTCACCACATCGCTGGTGCAGCTGCTGGCGCCGCCGGAACTGCGCGGGCGCATCGTCAGCATCTACATGACGGCGTTTCGCGGCGGATCGCCACTGGGCGGGCTGGCCAGCGGATGGCTGATCACGCAGGTGGGCTCCGCGCCCGCGATGCTGGCGGTGAACGGCGTGGCGCTGGCGCTCCTGGCCGCATACTTCCTGTTCCGCGGACACGGGATCAAGGAGGTGTAGATCGTGTCGGGAGTCGGAAGTCGGGAGTCGGGAGTCGGGCCTGCCCGCCGACTTGTCCGCCGAAGCCCATCGGGCGCAGGTGGAAGCCTCGGCGGATGCGGGACTCGAGAGTCGGGAGGGCCAGCACGACGGGAACCGGGAGCGCGTTTTTCAGAGGGATCCGTCTGCGGCCGGTAATTTTCGCCGCGGCAATCTGGGCTACCTGCGTTAAGCTGCACCACCTCGCCCCCCGTTGAAACGGAAGTTCCTGGAGGGACCATGCGTGTTCGAGTGAGCCCCCTGCTCGTCGTCCTGCTGGCCCTGACGCTCGGTGGTCAGGCGCCTCTTACTCAGACTGGCATTGCGATTCCGACCGAGGTGGCGGCGCAGGTGGCCGCGGACGGTTCGGCCCTCGTCATCGTCGGCGTGCGAACGGCGTTCGTGCCGGAGGGCCTCCTGGCGGGGCCCGCGGACGTGGCGGCCCAGCGCGACGCCATGCGCGCGGCGGTCGATGGCGTGATGGGCCGGGCGGCGGCCGCCGGCGCCATTGTCGGCCAGCGGTTCGAGACGATTCCGTTCTTCACGGCGCGGGTGAGCCCGGGCGCGCTGGCGGCGCTGGCGGCATCCGGCGAAGTCACATCCATCGAGCTCGACACCCTCGACAGGCCCTTGCTCGCGCAGAGCGTGCCGCTCATCAACGCGCCGGCAGCGTGGGCCGGGGGCCATACCGGCGCCGGCTGGAATGTGGCGATTCTCGACACGGGTGTGGAGAAGACGCACAGCTTCCTGACCGGGAAGGTGGTGGCCGAGGCGTGCTACTCGAACGCGGGCGGAGGAGGTACTTCGCTTGGCGGATCGACCGTCTGTCCAGGCGGCGTCAACAGCTCGAACGACGTCGGCAGCGGCGTGCCGTGCAGCTCGTCGATCGACGGCTGTCAGCACGGCACCCACGTCGCGGGTATCGCCGCGGGAACCAACGGACCCGGTGGGATTCACGGCGTCGGTCGCGGAGCCAACCTGATCGCAATGCAGGTGTTCACGCGGGTGGACAACCCGAGCCTCTGTGGAACCGCTGATCCCTGTCCCTTGTCGTTCACGTCCGACCAGGTCCTCGCTCTCGAGCGCGTGCTGGCGCTCGCCGGCCCGAACAACGTCAACCGCATCGCGTCCGCGAACATGAGCCTGGGCGGCGGCGGCCCTTTCGCGAGCAACTGCGATGCGGCGCAGGCGTCGCGCAAGGCCGCGATCGACAATCTCCTCAGCATCGGCATTGCGACCGTCATTGCCTCCGGCAACACCGGGTTCACCACCGGCGTCGGCGCACCGGCCTGCATTTCGACCGCTATCAGCGTCGGGTCGTCCAGCAAGACCGTCAACGTCATGTCACCGTTCACGAACCGCAGCCCCGGCATGGTCGACCTGTTGGCGCCCGGCGGCGATAACACATTTGCGGGCCAGATCAATTCATCGACACCTGGGAACACGTTCACACCGTTGCAGGGAACCTCCATGGCCACGCCGCACGTCGCTGGAGCGTGGGCCATCCTCAAGCAAGCCCTCCCCGTCGCCACGGTCGCGCAGGTGCTGACCGCGCTCCAGAACACCGGGCAGGTGATCAACGACGCACCGTCCGGCGGATCGTACCCTCGCATCAACGTCAACGCCGCCCGCCTGGCGCTGCTCACTCCGGGCGGCGTGCCGGGACCGCCGGGCACACCGAGCATCAGCGGGGCCGGGAACTCGGTAAACATCAACTGGGCCGCGCCGACCACCGGCGGCGCGCCCACCAGCTACACGGTGCTCGCGCGCCTGGCGCCGGGCGGCGCCGTGGTGGCGTCCCTGCCGGTCGGCAACGTCCTCGGCACGTCGGTCGCGGCGCCCAACGGCACGTTCCACGTCACCGTACGCGCGTCGAACGGAGCGGGTCCGGGAACCGAGTCGGCCGGCGTCACCTTCAACGTGCCGATCGTCGCGCCGCCGCCCGGGGCGCCCACGGGCTTCAACGTCGTGGTGAGCGGCAATCAGGCCACCTTCACCTGGACGCCCCCGTCCACCGGCGGCACCCCCACCGGCTACCTGCTCCGCGCATCGCTCTCACCGAGTGGCCCGCCCATCGCCCAACTGCCCTTCCCGGCGCCGGCCGGCGGCGTGAACATCACGAGCATCCCGCCCGGCACCTACTTCGTGCGCCTGGCCGCCACCAACGCCGGCGGCGTCAGTCCCTTCTCGAACGAGGTCACGGTGAACGTGGCGGGGCCGCAGGTTCCCGGCGCGCCCACCATGAACCCGGCCACGGTCGGCGGCGGCACGGTGGGACTGTCGTGGTCGGCGCCGACGACCGGCGGTGCGCCCACGAGCTACCAGGTCGTGGCATCGCTCACGTCGGGCGGGGCGGCCGTCGCCACGCTCAACGCGGGCGCAGCCACCTCGATCGCAGTGCCGGCCCCGCGGGGCACCTACTTCGTGCGCGTGCGCGGCCTGAATGCCGTGGGGGCTGGACCGCTCTCGAATGAGGTGACGGTGGTAGTTCCGTAATCACTGCTTCAACGTCACGCTGAAGCGAACGGGCACCTTCGCGGGCGAGTAGCACACCTTGTCGTCACACGCCTGGTACTCCAACTGGCCGGCAATCGTCACCGACGATTGGCCGGCCAGTGCCTTCTTCGCTTCGGGCGTGTCGAGGATGGTCACCTCGCGCGCCAGGCGGAAGGTCTTCGAGTAGACCTCCACCGTCTCGTTCAGCGGCTCGAAGTGGTACTTCTCGGAAGGCGGATACTTCGTCGGCTCGACCCGCAGCCAGGGCTGCGCCTCGATGGCCAGCCCCACCACCTGGTAGTCGTGCTTGCCCGGTGCGTAGACGTGCATCGCGGGGCGGGGCGTCACGTCGAGCGTCACGGTCAGGCGATCGCCAGGCCGCGCCAACAGGCGGCTGATGCTCGAGTCCACCGTCACGTGATTCGTGCGGGCACGCACCGCGTCGCCAAACGGGTTGGGAACCGGAGCGGGTGCTTGTGCGGATGAGACGGTTCCCGAGGCGGTCACGAACAAGGCCAGCAACAGGCGGAACATGGTTGTCCGACAGGGTACGCCGTCCCGGCGCGCGCAGGCAACCCGTGCGCGATAGTCTGCGCCCGGCGAGTGGGATAAAATCCCCCGGTCCCTCATGCTCAGACGTTTTGTCCTTGCCGCGGTCCTTGCATGCCTCACGCCAGTTCTCGTCACGGCCCAGCAGACCCGCGCCGAACTGCTGGAGCAGCAGCGCGCCGAGCGCGCCAGGCAACTGCAGCCGTACGTCCCGTCCAAGCTCGAGAAGGGGCTGCTGTACCTGGAAAACAAACGGGTCCTCGAGCGGCTGGGCGCGGGCTTGAGCGGCATCTATCCCCGCATCGGCGGGTTCACCACGGGCAGCGGATTTGCTCTGGGCGCCGGCATCCGCTACGCCCTGCCCGGCACCGACTCGTTCGAGGTGGATGTCTCGGGCGCCGCGTCCACCAAGGGCTACCAGGCCCTCGACTTTCGCGTGCGCGCGCCCGCCCTGCTGGCCGGACGCCTGGAGCTCGACGGCGGCACCCACTGGTGGGATTACACGCAGGAGGACTACTTCGGGCTCGGCGAGTCGGACCGTGGCAATCGCACCAGCTACCGGTACGAGGCGCTGCTGGTGAACATGGCCGCGAGGGTGCGCGTCAATCGATGGTTCTCGGTGGGCGAGGAGTTCGGCTATCTGCGGCCCGACATCTCGTCCGGCACCGACACGCGCATGCCGTCCATCGAGGAGGTCTTCACGGACGAAGAGGCGCCCGGCCTCACCCGCCAGCCACGCATGGTCTTCACACGCACCTTCCTCGATTTCGACTATCGCGACCAGCCGGGCAACACGCGCAGCGGTGGCCGGGTGCTGCTGCAGCTGGGTGCGGGACGGGATCAGGACCCCTCGCACGAATTCAGTTACCGGCGGGCTGACGTTGACGTGATCCACGTGTTCCCCATCTTCGACAAGAAGCGCACCTTCGCGGTCCGCCTGAGCGCCGCACACGTCGACCCGCTCACCGCCTTCGGACGCGTCCCGTTCTTCCTGTCACCCACCATCGGCGGCAACCGGACCCTCCGCAGCTATCGCGAGCTTCGCTTCCGCGACGCCACCTACGTGCTGCTCAATGGCGAATACCGGTGGGAAGCCTTCGCTGGCCTCGACATGGCCCTGTTCTGGGATGGCGGCGACGTGGGCACCACGCTCCGGGACATTTCCCGCGACCAGTTCAAGACCGGCTGGGGGTTCGGCCTGCGGTTCAACACCAACCGCTCGGTGTTCATGCGCCTCGACGCGGGCTTCGGCGGTCCCGAGGGATCGCGCATCTTCTGGACGTTCAACCCGGTCTTCTGAGAACCGCGACACCGCCATGCCCTCCCCCGCACCGCTCCGCCTCGCCGCCGTCTTCGCTGCCGCGCTGGTGGCCCCGGCCCTGGCCGGCCGCGCGGCCCAGCCCACCTATTTCCCCGACGATCCCATTGCCGTGGATCCCGAGACCCAGGATGCGCGCCAGGTCCGCGAGTGGGACCTGAGCGACATCTACGACTTCGTCGAGCACACGTTCCTCGGCCCCGGCGACCAGACCGCCCGCCCGGCCGTCAACGTCAACACCATCGACGAGGTGCCCGACTCGAGCTGGTTCACCAACCGCGCCGGGTCGCGCCCGCTCACGGTGGACGAGGTGCGGCGCGGCCCCGACACCACCAATGGCCCCGCGCCCGGCAAGTGGACCGTCGTCTCCGGGAAGAGCGACGGCATCACGCCGGGCTTCACCATTCGGGATACCGCCGGCGTCACCTGGTTCATCAAGTTCGACCCCGATTCGAACCCCGAGATGGCGACGGGCGCCGAGATGGTCTCCACCAAGCTCTTCTGGGCACTCGGCTTCCACGTCCCCGAGAACCACCTCGCGGTGCTCAGGCGCGAGAACCTGGAGATTGCCCCCGACGCCACCATTCGCGACCTCAGGGGCCGTCGCCGCCTGCTCACCGACGACGACGTGAAGCTGCTCTTGACACGCGGGGCGCGAAACGAGGACGGCTCGTTCCGCGTCGTGGCCAGCAAGGCGCTGGAGGGCAGCCCCGTCGGCCCCTTCCGCTATTACGGGACGCGGCCCGACGACCCGAACGACATCCACCCGCACGAGCACCGGCGCGAGCTGCGCGGGATGCGCGCGTTCGCGGCGTGGCTCAATCATGACGACTCGCGCAGCATCAACTCGCTCGACACGCTGGTCGAGCGCGGCGGCCGGCAGATCGTGTGGCACCACCTCATCGACTTCGGGTCCACGCTCGGCAGCGGCAGCCTGTACGCGCAGAAGTCGCGCGCCGGCAACGAGTACGTGTGGGAGGCGCGGCCCACCGTCGTCACCGCGCTCACGCTGGGCCTCTACGTGCGCCCGTGGATCCGGGTCCACTATCCCGACATCAAGTCGCTGGGCAAGATCGAAGCGGCCTTCTACCAACCCGAGGCGTGGAAGCCGGAATATCCCAATCCCGCCTTCGACAACGCGCGCCCGGACGACTTGTTCTGGGCCGCGCGCAAGGTGATGGCCGTCTCGGACGACGTGATCCGCGCCGCGGTCGACCTGGCGCAGTACTCGGACCCGGCCGCCACCACCTATCTGGCGGACGTGATCATTGCCCGGCGCGACAAGGTGGGCCTGGCGTGGCTGACGGGCGTGAATCCGCTGGTGGACTTCACCCTCTCGGCTGCAGGCGCTCTCACCTTCCGCAACATCGCGGCGGACACGAGGCGCGCGCCGCCGGCGCAGTCGTACGAGGCGCAGTGGGCGCGGTTCGACAACGCCACGGGCACGGCGACAGCGGCTGGGCCGCGGCAGACATCCACCACGCTGTCGTTCCAGGCGCCTCCCGACGCCCTGGCCGGAGAGTTCGTGCAGGTGGCGGTGTCATCCGTCTCGTCCACGCACCCGGCGTGGGCTCCCCCCGTCACGGTTCGCTTCCGCAAGGGTGCTGGCGGGTGGTCGCTCGTGGGGCTGCAACGCCTTCCCGACAAGCCCGCGTCTGGGACGTCCCGGTGAGCGAAGCCCCACAACGACGCGCATTGGTTGCGGAGGACGATCAGGACATCGGCCAGTTGCTGGCCCTGTATCTGCAGAAGGCCGGCTTCACGCCCACAGTGGTGACCAACGGCCGCGACGTGGTGCCGCGGGTGAAGCGCGAGCCGCCGGACGTCATCATCCTGGACGTGATGATGCCGGGCATGGACGGCCTCGATGTCTGCCGCGCGCTCAGGGCCGATCCCGACACCGCCGCCGTCCCGGTGATCATGCTCACCGCCAAGGGCGAGGAATCGGACCGCATCGTCGGGCTCGAGCTGGGCGCGGACGACTACATCACCAAACCGTTCAGCCCCAACGAGGTCATCGCGCGCGTGCGGGCGCTGCTGAGGCGCGCCCATCGGGTCGCGCCGGACGATCAGCGCATCGTCTACGGCCCCCTCAGCATCGACGTCGAGCGCCACGTGGTGAAGGCGCACGGCGAAGACGTGAAGCTGACGGCCAAGGAGTTCCTGTTGCTCCAGTACCTGATGGAGCACCGCGGGCGCGTGCTCTCGCGCGACCTGCTGCTCTCGGACGTGTGGGGCTATTCCTACACGGGCGGGACGCGCACCGTGGACGTGCACGTGCGCCGCCTGCGCGAGAAGGTGCCGTTCCTCGCGGACGCGATTGTGACCGTCAAGCAGTTCGGCTATAAGCTGGTGGACCCCCCACCGCGCTGACGCCGCCCGTGTCTTCCCTCATCCTCGCCGCGCTTGCCGGTGCCGCCGTCGCCACGATCGTGGCGGTGATCCTGGTACACCGCGACCGCCACCGCCGCGCGCAGCGGGCCGCGGCCATGCAGGCCGTGGCCAGGCGCTACGCGCTCGGCGACCTGAGCCGCCCCGCGCCGGACTATGGGGACGACGACCTGGGCAGCGTGGCCAGATCCATGGACGCGGCGGCGCATGAACTGGGCCGGCGGCTGGGCGAGCTCGCGCGCGACCGCGCGCGCATGGAGGCCATCCTGGCCAGCATGGTCGAGGGCGTGCTGGTGGTGGACGAGCAGGGCCGGCTGCAGCTGGTGAACGAGGCCGCGCGGCGCATGCTGAAGCTCGAGCGCGAGGCCAGCGATCGGCCGTACGTCGAGGCCATCCGCCATCCCGGCATCGTGCAGCAGCTGGGGCGCGTGCTGGCGGGTGAGCCCACCGAGGGCCTGGAGTTCTCGCTGGCCGGCGACCGCAGCCGCACGCTCGTCTCGCGCGCGGCGCCAGTCGTGGCCGCCGGGCGCGGCGCCGTGCTCGTCCTGCACGACATCACCGATCTCCGGAAGGCCGACCAGATCCGCCGCGACTTCGTCGCCAACGTCTCGCACGAGCTCAGGACGCCGCTGACCGCCATCAAGGGCTATGCCGAGGCCCTGATGGACGATCCGGACGACGAGGAGGCGCGGCAGCGGTTCCTCGAGATCATTCACCGGCACGCGGCGCGCATGGAGCGGCTGGTAAAGGAACTGCTGCGGCTGGCGCGACTGGACGCGGGCCAGGAGGCCGTGGAGTACGCGCCGTGCGACATCCAGGCGCTGGTGGCGAGCGTGCTGGCGGATTTCGAGCGCCCGATCGCCGAGAAGCAGCAGCGGGTGGCAACGGCGATCGGCCCGGACGCGCGCGTCCTGATCATCGACCCCGCGAAGATGCACGACATCGTGCGGAACCTGATCGAGAACGCCGTGAACTACACGCCGGACGCTGGCGCGATCGCGGTAGCCGCGGCGCTCGAGGGCGATCGCTACGTGTTGACGGTGAGCGACACCGGCCCCGGTTTGCCCGAGGACGATCTCACGCGCGTCTTCGAGCGCTTCTACCGCGTGGACAAATCACGCGCCCGCCCCGGCGGCACCGGACTCGGCCTGGCCATCGTGAAGCACCTGACGCAGGTGATGGGCGGAACGGTGACGGCGGCCAACCAGGCGGGCGGAGGCGCGGTCTTCACGGTGCGCCTTCCTCTCAGAAAGGGAGAAGTGAGAAGTGAGAAGTGAGCAGAGAGAAGTGAGAAGCTGGAGGTCAACGAGATGGAACGAGCCTTGCTCCCATTCGGCTCGTGGCTCCCAGACTCGTCTCCATCGAAGACCGAACCTATGCCTTCTCGCTCTGCTGCCGACCACGTTATCTGGGTCCAGCTGCTGAAGAGCGGCACTTCCGCCGGGGCGAACTCTTCAGAAGGGCCGGGCGCACAGAGCCGGAAGGAATGGCTTACCCGACGACACATCGCCCTCAAGGAGATGCGCGAAAGCCACTTCTGGCTGCGGTTGCTGCGCGATTCGGCCACCCATCCCTCGGGAACCACGCTCGATGGCTTGCGGGACGAGAGCCACCAGCTGGTCGCGATCCTGACCGCTGCGGTCAAATCCGCGCACGCCAACGACAGTCGCCGTGACCGCGGGTAGCCACTACCCAATCACGGGAAGTTACTACCCGCGACATCACTTCTCACTTCTCACTTCTCACTTCCTTTAGGGCATCCCGATGGCCGCGAGCAGATAGAACGCGCCCGCGGCGATCAGCGCCGATGCGGGGATGGTGAGGATCCAGGCCCACACGATGCGTCCCGCGATCCCCCAGCGGACCGCCGACAGGCGTCGGGTCGCTCCGACACCGACGATCGCGCCCGTGATGGTATGCGTGGTGCTGACCGGCACGCCTAGCGCCGTGGCGGTGAAGAGCGAGACGGCGCCGGCTGTTTCAGCCGCGAAGCCGCCGACGGGCTGCAGCCGCGTGATCTTCTGGCCCATCGTCAGGATGATGCGCCAGCCGCCCGAGAGCGTCCCGGCCGCGATGGCCGCATGCGCGGCGAGCACCACCCACATGTCGATGCGGAACTCGCTGATGAAGCCGCCGGCGAACAGTGCCCCCGCGATGATGCCCATCGTCTTCTGGGCGTCGTTGGCGCCGTGGCCCAGGCTGTAGAGCGCGGCCGAGACGAGCTGGAGGCGGCGGAACCACTGGTCCACGCGCGTCGGCGCGAAGCCTCGGAACAGCCACAGGATGGACGTCATGAGCGACAGGCCGAGCACGAGCCCGATGGCCGGCGCCAGGACAATGAAGATGAGGGTCTTGGTCCAGCCACCCACGATGAGCGCGCCGGTACCGACCTTCGCGACGGCCGCGCCGGCATAGCCCCCGATCAGGGCGTGCGACGAGCTGGTGGGCAGTCCGACGTACCACGTGATGAGGTCCCAGACGATGGCGCCGATGAGGCCCGCCATGATGACGGCGGTGGTGACGATCGTGATGTCGATCATCCCGGAGCCCACGGTCGTCGCCACCGCGGTGCCGAACCCGAAGGCCGCGGCGAAGTTGAAGAACGCCGCCCAGATGACGGCCTTGCCGGGCGAGAGCACCCGCGTGGAGACGACGGTGGCGATGGAGTTCGCCGCGTCGTGGAAGCCGTTGATGTAGTCGAAGACGAGGGCGACCGCGATGACCAGCGCGACGAGCGCGAACTCCACGGCGCGCTACCCGTGCTTCACGACCACGCTTTCGAGGACGTTGGCGACGTCCTCGCAGCGGTCGGTGGCCTCTTCCAGCAGGTCGAGGACTTCCTTCCACTTGATGAGCGTGATCGCGTCGCGCTCCTCCTCGAACAGCCGCCGGAGCGCCTCGTCGTGCACGTCGTCGGCCGAGTTCTCGAGGCGGTTCACTTCGACCGCGCGCTCGTGCACGCCCTCGCGCCGATCCAGCGCCTCGACGGCCACCTTCATCTGCACCGCGGCCTGCCAGGTGAGCGAGGCGAGCTCGCGCGCGCCGTAGCGCAGCGACGCCATCCGGTAGCGGCGCAGGACGCCCGAGGCCGCGTCAATCGCGTCCATCACATCGTCGAGGGACGTGGCCAGCGCGTGGATGTCCTCGCGGTCGATGGGGGTGACGAACGTCTTGTTGAGACGCTGGATGATGCCGTGGGTGAGCGAGTCGCACTCGTTCTCGACCTGCTTGATCTGGAGCGCGATGTCCCAGTCAGGGGGATCGGAGGCCAGCATGCGCTCGAGCAGAGTGGCGCCCGTGACGATGCGGTCGGCGAGGGCGGTGAAATCGTCGAAGAACTTGCCTTCCTTGGGAATCAGGCTGAATCGCACGCCCGAAAGTATGTCACAGACGTGTTACACGGTTGTTACATCTGTCTACTCGGCCGCGATCAGTCGTTAACCACATAGCTGAAGACCTTCCAGCGCCCCCCCTGCTCGATCATCGAGCCGCACAGGCGGAGCTCCAGCTCCTGGTCCCCGGCGTCGCGCACCACGAAGGTGCTGGCGCGGTGCACGGTGTAGGTCTGGTAGGGGGTCTGGTCGCCAAATCGCACGGCCACGAGCGAGTAGCGCTGGCCCCTGTGCGTCGCCAGCAGGGCACGCAGGCTCTCGTCGCTCTTCTGGTGCAGATCGCCCCAGACGTAGGAAAACGGCAGGTTCCGCTCGGGCCGCGCGGACGGCAGTTCCGGCCAGACGTGGTCGCGGAACTCCTGCTCGGAGAGGACCAGGGAGGTGAGGGCCGCGTGGTCCCCGGCGGTCATGGCGTCGACGACCGCCTGGGCCACGGCCGCCGCCGATTCCCGGGTGTCGGCCAGGGGCACTCTCGACGGACCGCACGCCGCCAGTCCCATCAGCCCCACGAAGAGAACCCAGCATCGCATGTCGCGCCAACTTACTACGGGAGGCGGCACCGGTATACCCGGCCCGTCTCCCGCGTTGCCCGCCAGCTGGCGCCGGCGGGCGACTGACCGCACGTGCCCGGAACCCACGTGCCTTGAACCCTCGTGCTTTGCACGTCCGTGCCTTGAACCCTCGTGCTTTGCACGTCCGTGCTTTGAACCCTCGAGCTTTGCACGTCCGTGCTTTGAACCTTCGTGCTGTGAACCCGCGTGCCTACCTCTGTGGATACGCCGTCCACCCGCGCGTCCAGTCGTCGCCGGGCGGCGGTGGTACCGCGCCGATGAACGTGACGGCCTCGAAAAAGCCGTCGTTGGGCGGCTGGATCGGGGCGAGCTGTCCGCCCGCCAGCGTGGCGGCAGAGACGGGCTGGAAGTCCGGCGATTCATGATTGAAGCAGGCGCTCGACAGCCCGCCATCCACATTGACGCGCACGTCAGGGAAGCGGCCGCTGGCCACGAAGGGCTGGACGCTGGCGTGCAGGGGTGTGGTTGGCCCCCAGATGACCCCGGCGCCGATCTGTGTCGTACCGTTGCTCACCTGCGCCAGCGACGTGGAACCGTCGATCTGCATGCCCAGCGTCTTCGAGCCCGTGATCAGGAAGTTCCGGAACGTGACGGCCGTTCCGCGCCGGAACAGCACCCCGCGGACGCTCTCGGCACCCTCGTTTCGATCGGGGTCCCCGCAGATGGTCATGTTGTAGATCTGCGGGTTGGCACGCGGCAACAGGTTGTTGTTGAACTCGTTGCTGTCGGATTCGATGCCCCAATCGGCGTCGTCGCTCCGCTGGTGAACGGCCAGGAACTGGGCCCGGCCGGTCCAGCCGAACGTCCAGTCGAAGCTGTCGTCGCCGGCGTTCGACGCGATGGCGTACTTGATGTCCGCCGTTCCGCCGAACCATTCGAAGGCGTCGTCGCGGTTCATGTGCACCTGGATGTACTCGTAGCTGCCGCCGCGTCCGACTGCCTGGAACGCGATGCCGTTCAGCTCGTTGTCGGGACTGAACTCGGTCCCCGCGAACTCCACGCGCACGTAGCGCATCGTGCCGCTGCTGTCGTTCGGGTCGTCGCCGCCGTAGATGCCGGTGTTGGCCTCGCCCTGGCCCTCACCGCCCTCGAGGTTGACCGGGGCGCGGCCGTTCAGGATGAGGCCGCCCCAATCACCGCGGCTTCGCGAGCCGACCGGCTGATCGCTGGTGAAGACAATGGGCGCCTCGCGCGTGCCGATGGCGTTCAGCCGGCCGCCACGGAGCACGATCAGCGTGCCGACACTGCCCGCCTCGCCAATCACCCGCGTGCCGGCCTGGATGTTGAGCGTGGCGCCCTCGGTGACGAAGACCGCTCCGCGCAGCACGTAGTAGAAGTTGTTGGTCCACGACTCGGTACTGTCGATCTCGCCGGTTACGACGACCACCGGCTTGTCGATACCCGGCACGTTGACCGGCGGGGCCTGCTCGGTCGAGACCGGCGCCACCGCCAGGGCAAGCAGGGCCGCGCCCACCGCCGCCCCAGCCATTCTCCGCATCGCCTGATTCATGATTGCCTCAATCGCTCCAGTTTCCGGAACCCGTGTATCTGCCTGACGTGTATCTGCCTTATCTGTGCCATCTGCGGCCCAGTGTTCTGGGTCATCTGCGGCGCATCCGCGTCTGCGGCGCATCCGCGTCAGAAGACGTCGTAGCCAATCGCGAAGCCAATGGTGCGGCCCAGCTGGAAGCTCCGCTGCACCGAGTTCCCCTGCGTGAACAGCCACTCGGCATCGGTGAGGTTCTCGATGCTGACGCGCAGGTTCAGCTTCGGCGAGAAGCGCTGGACGAACACGAGGTCCACCGTCTCCCGCCCGTTCTCGATGGTGTCCGGCGCCTGGTTGGCGCCGACGTCGGAGATGCGGTCGCCGAAGTAGTTGAACAGCAGGCGCGTCGAAAACCCCTTGAACACGTACTCCGCGGTCACGTTCAGGAGGTTGTTCGACTGGCCGGCGAGCGAACGGGTCTGCGAGGTCTGCACCGTGCGCTGCTCCGGCGAGAGGGTGATCTCGGAGTCCACCCACGTGTAGTTGGCGTTCACGAAGAGGCCGCGGCCCAGGTCGTAGGCCGCCTCGAGCTCGACGCCGAAGTTGCGCGCCTGGTCGGCGTTCTGGAACGTCGCAATGGGCTGGGCGCCCGCGATGACCACCCGTTCGATCGGGCTGTCGAAGTACTTGTAGAACCCGCTCGCCGCCACGATGCTGCGGCCGCCGGGGAACAGCTCCCAGCGCGCGTCGACGTTCTGGATGAGCGCGCGGTCGAGGTCGGGGTTGCCCTGCACGGCGCGCGCGCCCACGACGTCGGTGAACTCGAACTGCGCCAGCTCGCGGAACTCGGGGCGGTTCACCGTGGTGCTGTAGCTCAACCGGATGTTCTGGTTCGCGCGGATGGCCTGGACCCAGTTGACCGACGGGAAGATGTCGGTGTTCTTGTTCTCCGCCGTCGTCGTCCGGACGAACAGGCCAAAGGGGTCGAATGTCGTTACTTCCTGGTTGAAGTCCTCGACGCGCGCACCGGCAATCAGCCGCGAGCTGGGCGAGAGCGCGACGTCCACCATGCCGTAGGCCGCGAGCGTCGTCTGATCGCCCGTGTAGCCGTCGACCGGGCGCGTCTCCTCGTTGAAGCGCCACCGCGGCCCGATGTTCTCGGTCGTGTAGAGCTCCTCGGGCGACAGCGACAGATTGAGGCCGACCGATCCTCCGGAGTTGGCGACGTTGGGGATGTAGCGGAAGCGCCGCGACGAGAAGTCACGCCCGCGGTCGATGACGTTGACCCCGAACTTGTACTGCGTGGGCCGGTTTCCGGTGTTCTTGAACACCCCCCAGTTGGCCGCCACGTCCACCGTTTCGTCGTCCAGCCCGTTGAACATGCGGAAGCCGCTCTGCGACTCGTCGGCGAGCAGGAAGCTTCCGACGGGCGTGTAGTTGCCTGAGGCGTCGCGCACCTGGTTGGCCTGGTAGAGCGTCTCCCGGAGATCGGGCTCGTCGCGGTTCGCCTGCGCGTAGCTCGCGCGCCAGTCGATGCGGCTGTTCCCCAGGCCGGCGAGGAAGTGCTCGCCGCTCAGCGAGTTCGAGAGCAGGCCTTCCTCGATGAACTGCAGGCGGTAGTTCCGGTAGTAGAAATTGTTCTCGGTGTTCGGGCCCTCGAAATACCGGCCCTCGTCTCGGCCGCTGTGGCTGTAGAAGTTCTCGAGGGTGATCCGGTTGTTCGAGGTGAACTGGTACGAGATGTTGCCGACGACGCCCAGCTGGGCGCGCTGGGTGCCGTACTGCATGTCGTAGTTGCTCACGGCCTCGAGCTCGCCCGCGTCGCCGATGCGGTAGAACGCGCGCTGCTCTTCGGTGTACTGCTCACGGTACGAGTGCGACATGCTGGCCACGAGGCCGAGCTTGCCGAACCGGTTGCCGAACACCACGCCCCAGTTCTGTCCGGGAGCGCCGTCCGCCGTCGAAGGCGTCCACCGGTTCTCGAGTGCCTCGCCGAAGCCCGTGATCTGGTCAGGGGTGTAGCCAACGTCCGGGGTGTAGATGCCCTGGCGCACGATCTTGTTGGAGGGGAACGCCGACGGCATGGAGCGGGCGCCGTTGTCGAAGCCGAGCCAATCGCGGCTCCCGAGCGGGCTGAGCGGGATCGACTTGCCGGTGGTGATCGTGTTGCCGGAGAAGCCGTAGCCCAGCGAGATCACGGGGCGGCTCGGAAACTTGATAGGCGTGATCGTGACGAGCCCGCCGGCGAACTCCGCCGATCGTTCCGGCGAGTACGACTTGGTCACCGACACGTTGTCGAGGAGGCCCGCCGGGAACATGTCCAGCGGCACCACCTTCTTGTCGGGCTCGGTCGTCGGCAGCGTGGCGCCCGAGAGGGTCGTGTTGCTGTAGCGCTCGCCGAGCCCGCGCACGTAGACGTACTGGTTGTCCACGACCGAGAGGCCCGTGACGCGCGACATCGCGCCCGCGGCATCCGAATCCGCGTTCCGCTTCATGTCCTGCGCGCCCAGGTTATCGACGATCGTCGGCGCGTTCTTGCGCTCGGCGATCATCGTCTCGGCGGAGGAGGTCACCGCGTCGACCGGGGCGTCGCCCTGGACCACCACCGTCTCCGCGAACCCGGACATCCTCATGCCGACGTTCACGTCCATCGCCCGCGATCCGGCCGTCACGTCGAACTTCAACAGGCGGTCCTGGTAGCCGTCCATCGCGACCTTGAGCTCGTACGAGCCCGGCGCGAGGTCGAGCACGTAGCGCCCGTCGACGTCGGTGTAGACGATTGTGTCCAGGCCGACCACCTCGACCGGCACACCGGGCAGCGTGATGTTGTTGGACTCGTCACGGACGATACCGGTGACGCGCACCTTGCGCGCGGCGGCAGCCTGGGCGGCCGGCTCCGCCGGCGCCGGCGTCCACGCGACGCCCAGCAGCAGGCCGGAGAGCGCGGCCGCGCGTGCAAATCGAACAGTCATGCGATTCCTCATTGAAAGCGGGCACTCACCGAAAGGGCGGAAGGGATACGGACGAAGAACGTGTGCCATCGAAAACGATCTCAGGCTACCGAGGGGGGGTGAAGGGGTCGTGACGGGCCTGTTACGAGTGCGTTAACTCAGACGCCGAGCAAGCCGCAGATGGACGCAGATGGCGCTGGAGCCGGAAAGGCCGCAGATGGCGCTGAGCCGGAGGGCCGCAGATGGACGCAGATGGCGCTGGGCCGGGGGGGCCGCCGATGACCGGGGGAATAGAGGAGGACCGACGGAGAGAAGCGAGGGGCAGCGCCCCTCACCTCTCACGTTCCTTTCAGGCGCAGCAGCCGGGCGCGCAGCAGGGTTCGGCCCTCGCGCCGCCAGGTTTCGTGGCGCGCACGAACGCGCTCATGAACCGGCCGTCCACCGACTCGGCCAGGCCGTCGCGGTCGAGGCCTGCGCTGGCGAGAAACGCCTTCGCGTCCTCCGCGCGGTAGATGCGGGTGGGCTCGAGGTCCACGTCGCCGAAGCCCGCCGCAGCCAGCTTCTGGCGGTACTCGGTCTCTTCGAGCGCGCCCGCCACGCAGCCGATCCAGAGCTCCATGTTCTTGCGCACGTCGGCCGGCACGTCGCCGCCGCGCACCACCACGTCCGACACCGCGAAGCGCCCGCCGGGCTTCAGCACCCGGAAGGCTTCTCGCAGCACCGCGTCCTTGTCGGCCGAGAGGTTGATGACGCAGTTCGAGATGATGACGTCCACGAAGTTGTCGGGCAGCGGGATGTGCTCGATCTCACCTTTCAGGAACTCCACGTTGGTGAGGCCCGACTTCTTCTGGTTCTCGTGCGCCAGCGCCAGCATGTCGTCGGTCATGTCCAGGCCGTAGGCCT
>Ga0209706_10000751_pt1 | contig 18439 bp, 19 predicted proteins | sample PPLLaktember2015_6_FD_187263 | JGI IMG/M metagenome (GOLD analysis project Ga0209706, IMG submission 187263) | Freshwater sediment microbial communities from Prairie Pothole Lake near Jamestown, North Dakota, USA - PPLs Lake P8 Core (1) Depth... | ecosystem: Environmental > Aquatic > Freshwater...
GGAAAATGCCGCCGTACAAGGCCACGCATGGCACGCTCTACAAGTTCATCAAGAACGTCAAGAATGCCTCGGAAGGCTGCGTCACGGACGAATGAGGTAAAGGCGCGTGCCGGCTCGTGAGTCGTGATGGCGGGACGCCGACCGGGCGGGGACACGCAACCGTTGCCATGAAGAAAAGCCACTGGGTCCTGATCGTCACGTTTGTCATTGCCATATGGATGGCGCTCATGGTCGGCGCCAGCTATTTCGGCTACGAGCACAAGTCTCCGGTACGCATCGAAAACTGGAAGCCGGAACCGGCGCCATGACGATTGCCGGAATGGATGCCGGGAATGCCTGATCCCTCGCGGCCAGCGCGTCGCGTGATGCTGGTGCTGGGCATGGCGGCGCCCATGCTTTTTCTGGCCGCGCTGGTTCTGGTTTTTTTGTTGCAACAATACGCGCCGGCGCTGGTCCATGTGATCCTGGCGGCCGGCGTCATGCCGCTGATCATGGCGGCGATGATCTATTTCACCCCGGTACTGACGCACAGCCGCGCGCCTTCCTGGCCGGTGCTGCTGCTTCCGGGGCTGGCCCTGCTCGCCGGCGTTGCGGCAGCGATGAGCCTTTTCTGGCGGCGTGACCTGATTATGTTACCCGCGCTCAGCGCCATGTTCGCGGCAGGCATCCTGCTCGGCTGGATCGGGTGGCGCGCCCGCACCATGCTGGGCCGGCCGCACCCGGGACTGCGCTGGTATTTGCTGGCGCTGGCCAGTCTGTTGTTCGGGCTGCTCGCGATTTCGATCGCGACATTCTGGCCGGAGCATTGGGCCGCGGTCAGGCGATTTCACCTGCATATCAATATATATGGTTTCATCGGGCTGACCGCGGTGGGCACGCTGCGCGTTTTGCTGCCCACCGTGGCGGGTTACACCGATGCGGCCACGCGCGTTCGTCTGCAACGTGATCTTTATCCCATGGCAATCGGCGCATTGCTCATGGCTGCGGGCTCGGCCTGGTGGACCTGGCTGGTCTGGCCCGGGCTGGCGCTGTGGCTGGTACCACTGATGCGTTTTGCCGTGCCGCTGGTTTTACGCTGGCGCGAATCTGTCTGGGGCTGGCACCGTCCGGGGGCGTCATTGGGTCTTGCCGTGCCGGGCTTGATGCTGGTGCTGGCAGCCGGCGGCTTGCATGCCGCCGGTGTGCTGCCGGCCGATGTTGCCCTGCCGTTGTTCTTCTATTTGTTTTTGTTTCCGCTCGTGACCGGCGCCATCAGTTACCTGTTGCCGGTGTGGATCTGGCCGGCGCGCAACACCGCCGCCTACGAGTCGGCCGTGCGGCGCCTGGCCTGGGGCAGTGGCGCGCGGGCGCTGGGTTTTTTCATCGCGGGTGTCCTGGCGTGGACCGGCTTGCCGGGCGCGGTTTATCTGGCCGGGACGGCCATGGCGGTTTTTCTGGCGCAGGCGATATGGGCCTTATCTGCGAGGTTTTCCATGCCGGTGTAGACCTTGGCACGGTTTCTGCTTTGCGTTGGGTACATCAAACACCGGTCGGGATGAGCGCCAGAACCCGGGCCGGACGAGGGTACCATGGCAAGTCATTACACGAACGGCAGTACGGGTTACAAGGGCATCGAGCGGCGCAAGTTCAGCCGCCGCAACGTGGCGGATCGCCGCAAGGATATCCGCTGGGAACCGAACAACCCCAACCGGCGCCAGACCGTTGGCCGCCGCGCCAGCGATCAGCTGGGCGTACACAAGCGTTAGAAGTTTTCTCCGCTGATTCTTCGGCGCGGCGTGGGTTCCGCGCCCGCATCATCCGTTTATATCAGATATGTGAAACCAGGCGCGCTTCGGGTATGAGTGCGCGCAGCGCCTCGGAGATCTGGAAGCGCACGCCGGGAACCGGCTTCACGCTGACCCACAACAGGCTCAGTTTCAGGTTCAGTTCGGCGAACACCACCACGTGCTGGTAATCGGCGAACACGGTCTGGATGTGCTCGATCGTGGCCTGGATGACATGCTGCGGTTTTTTCACCAGTCCGGGAAAGAGCACCATGAAATCGCTCAAGGCCTTGCCGTGCTCGTCGAACGCCGGTGCACGCTTGCGCAACGGTTCTGCGGGCAGGAACGCCGGTGCGACCACCAGTTCCGACATGGGATAACCCCCGGTTTGCAGACTTACCGTGTACAAGCTTATCCGATTATCAAAAAAAAACCAGAATCCGGCGGCCTGCCTGAATCCAGGCAGATAAGCCCCCCTAATATACCTGTTCCTTCCGCGGCCGGAAGCTTGACCTGTCTCCGGCACAATCACATCATGCGGATGCACGGGTTACCGATTTGGAGGAGGGCATATGCAGGCCGAGCAGCGCCACAGCATCCGCAAGAAAATATCATTTAATATTGTTGTCAATCACGATCTCGCTTATTCAGAACGCTGGAAGGTTCGTGACCTCAGTCTGAGTGGTGCCAGGCTGGAAGCAGCGAGAGGCGGTCTTTCGCCCGGCACGCCGGTCGAGGCAGTGCTCACGCTCAAGGCGCATGATGAATACGGGTTGCACCGCGTGCCGGCGGACGTGGTGCGCGTGGACCGGGACGGCGTGGCGCTCCGGTTTCGCCGTTACGATGACCGCACTTATACCGCGCTGGTGAATCTGCTGTACAGCAGCTAGTCCGAAGAGCGGGAATCTTCCCGGGAGCGATAGATCTCGCTGCGTGTGGAGCTGTCCACGGCCCGCGGGAGCAGGAAGTCATTGCGTGCGAAGATGTAACCGCACAGGCACAGGGCGGAGGTGACGGGCAGCACGGTGCGGCAATGCGGGCAGCTTTTGGTCTGGGTGTTGGCAAACGCCTCCATGATCCTCTCCGCCTTGGCGGCCTGCTGCGCCCGGAAGGCCTCGGTCGGTTGCGCCGACATGGGCGATGCATCCGGTTTTGCCGGCAGGGACTCACGCATTTGTTGGATCTTTGCCGCCTGGACGTCGCGTTCGTCACGCAGCGTCAGCGCATCCTGCACCGTCCGCAACAGTTTGTCGGCCTTGCGCTGGTTGGAGATGTCGGCCATCAGCTCGGCGCGCGCGGATTCCACCGCTGCCACGACCTGTTCAACACGCGCCGCCAGATAGGCCTCGAATAATTCCTCTTCCTGCAGTGCCTGCTCCTCGGAGAGCAGATCGCTGTTACCGGGGGATTCGAAGGAGTAGCCGCAGTCACAGCTTTTGGCATCGATGGATACCACCATCCCGCATGCCGGGCACGGCTTCTGGTATATGCTGTAGGTCCTCATGTCGTAGTCCCTGTCAAAGCCCTCATCCGTCCAAGACAAAGTCGGTTCAACCTCCCAAGTATAGACCTCGACGACCCCATCCGCCCAAAAAATGCGGCATATTGCAGGGTTATCGCTGCGCCTGACAAGCGGACCGACGGCGACCAGTCCGGCGATACAACGGCTTATAACCGGACCGGGTTGGCACCATGCCGGGGTTTCAGTATTGTGGCAGAGCTATGGACATGGCCCGCTACCAGGAGAAGAAACAGTGCTTGATGGAGGCCCTGCGTTCAGCCCGGGGTGAAAATATACGCCTCGGAAAAACCACCTCCAACCTGTTTCGTGACCGCCATGGCGGGCCGGCGCAAAAGCTGGATGTGCGGGATTTCAACAATGTACTGAACGTCGATGCCGTGAACGGCCAGGTCGTGGTCGAGGGCATGACGCCGTATGCGAAGCTCGTCGCCGAATGCCTGAAACACAATGTCATGCCGGCGGTGGTGCCGCAGCTCAAGTCCATCACTATCGGCGGTGCGACCGTCGGGTGCGGCATTGAATCCTCCTCCTTCCGCTACGGGCTGGTGCACGAGACGGTGCAGGAAATGGAGATACTGCTGGGGGACGGCCGCACCGTGCTGTGCGCGCCGGATAACGAATACCGCGACCTGTTCTACGGTTTCCCCAATTCCTACGGGACGCTGGGCTACGCCTTGCTGCTCAAGGTCAGGGTAGTGCCGGTGAAAAAATACGTGAAACTCAGCCATATTCGCCACGCCGATCTGGAGGGGTTTTTCGCCGATCTGGCGCGGCAGTGCGAGCGCGCGGATGTTGATTTTGTCGATGGCGTGGTGTTCGGCCGCCACGACATGGTTATCACACTCGGCCAGTTTGCCGACGAAGCGCCCTATACCAGCGATTACACCTACGAGCGTATCTATTACAAGTCATTGCGCGAACGCGCGGAGGATTTCCTGACCACGGCGGATTACCTGTGGCGCTGGGATACGGACTGGTTCTGGTGTTCGAAAAACCTGCTGGCCCAGAACCCGGTTATCCGCCGGCTCTATGGACGGCAGCGGCTGAATTCGGTTACCTACACGAAGCTCATGCGGCTCAACAGTCGCTGGAAATTCACTCGCGCAATCGACAAACTGCTGGGATTCCACACCGAGTCCGTGATCCAGGATGTCGAGATCCCGCTCGAGCATGCGCCGGAATTCCTGGCGTTTTATCACGATGTCATCCGCTTCATGCCGGTATGGATATGTCCCACCCGGGCCCGGGACAAGCAGGCCCGGTTCGATCTTTACCGCATGGATCCGCAAAAGCTCTACGTCAATTTCGGATTCTGGGACGTGATACGCGGACGAAAAAAACTCCCGCCGGGGCACTTCAACCGGCAGGTCGAGCAGAAGGTGATGGCCATGCAGGGAATGAAATCGCTGTATTCCGATTCCTATTTTTCGCCCGAACAGTTCTGGGAAATTTATAACCGACCCGCCTACGAACGACTCAAGAAAAAATACGATCCGGACGGCACGCTCAAGGATCTCTATCGCAAATGCGTCCTTAAGGAGTAACGCCGTTTCCGTGAGCCAGCCGGAATTGGGTTTGCTGACGGCTCGAGAGGCATTTGCAAAAAACACACACCTGTCGCATCCCTGCATAAGGCGTAAACCGGTGCACTGGCATAAGGCAGGCACGATGCGCTTTTTGCGCTCATCGGCCTGCCCGTGGCGGCTGTCAGCCGGGGCGGGCAGTGCCGCCGTCGGTAAGCGTGCCGGAATCTATACTTGTAATTCCTCCGGCTTTCCGCCTTAATGATTGACGACACATGTTGTTCTTTGTCGGGCGTAGGGGGAGTTGGCGGGCGGAGTTCTGATGCAAGTCGGATTCGCACAAGGAGGTTCACATGAGTCGAATGCAGCGCGCAACAAAGATGGAAACCGGCGACATCGCCAAGAGCGAGACCAGTCGCGAATCCGTGGAAGTCGCGGAAGCGATCAAGGCCCTGCAGGTGCAGCTGGCCGATCTGCGCAAGATCGTTCAGGCCGCCAAAACTTCCGGCGATGACGTCGCGAAACCCGGACGCCGCCAATAGTGCCCCTGCCTCATTCCCCGTGTAATTTTTAATTCCTTCTTCTCAAGTCCGAACCGCCAGCCAGTTTTGAAGCCGGCCGCCCGTGCTGGATCTGTCAGTCTGTGCTGACAGCGGTTGCCAATCCCGCGCACGAGGCTATGGAGACAAGTGCCGGCAATGATTCGGGTGATGCCAAATACGCCGGCGAATTTTCCCTCTCCAGGCCTGACCGGATCCCGAAAATCAGGAATACAACGCAGGCACACATGACGCGGACAAATAATGGTATCGTATGAGGTCATTAAGGTCCGGCGCCTAAGGCCTGGACGATCAGCAAGTCAGGGAAGCATTGATGGACCAGAGATACCCCAGTCGGAATATTACCCGGCACGATACGCAGCCAGCCTCGGACCGCCACCGGCAGACGGCAAGGGTGGGATAATGTACCTTCAGTATTTTGGCCTGCACGAAAACCCGTTTTCCATCCCGCCCGATCCGCATTATCTCTACCTGAGCCGGGGGCATCAGGAGGCGCTGGCGCATCTCCAGTACGGCCTGGCGGGGGCCGGCGGCTTCGTGCAGCTGACCGGCGAGGTCGGGACCGGCAAGACACTGCTGGTTCGCACCCTGGTTGAGCGACTGCCCGAAGGGGTGGATGTTGCGCTGATTCTGTATCCGGTGCTGACCGTCGCCGAGTTCATTGCCGCCATCTGCGATGAGTTGCGCGTCCCGCATTCCGGCGAGCAGGCCAGCATCAAGCAGCTGATCGACGCGCTCAATGCCCACCTGCTGCAAACCCACGCACACAACCGGCGCACCGTGCTCATCATCGACGAGGCGCAAAATCTGAGCCGCGAAGTGCTGGAACAGGTCAGGCTGCTCACCAACCTCGAGACCACCAAGCAAAAGCTGCTGCAAATCATCTTGATCGGCCAGCCGGAACTGGCCCAGATGCTGGCGCAGCAGGATCTGCGCCAGCTGGCGCAACGCATCACGGCGCGTTTTCACCTGGTGGCGCTCACGCGCAAGGAAAACTTTGAATATATTCTGCATCGTTGCCGGGTTGCCGGCGCCAGGGCGATATTGTTCGACAGAAAGGCCATGGAGCAGGTCTATGCCGCGTCCGGCGGCATTCCGCGATTGATCAACGTGATCTGCGATCGCGCTTTGCTCGGTGCTTACACGCGCGGCAAGCAGGTGGTGGATGTGTCCATCGTCAAGCGCGCGGCCCGGGAGGTTGGGCCAGGCGCCTTGTCGAAGCCATGGTTCTCCCTCCGCGCGCTGGCGGTCGCGTCAGCGCTGGTTGTCGCCCTGGCCGTGGCAGCCTGGCAGCAGTGGTGGCCGGACTGGACCCGGGTGATTGCATCCGGGAAGAACAGCGCCGAGGCGGTCTCCACCCAAATGGCTTCCGCCAGTCCCGAGGCGGTGAGCGTGGCCGGGGCGATTTCCGCCGCGACGGCCACCGACGCCAGTGCGGCCGCGAACCCCCCCGAACCTGTGTCAACACTTGAGGCATCCCTTGGAAGCATGGAGGCCAGGACTGATACTGAATCGGCCATGAAGGTTCTGTTCGAACGCTGGGGGCTGGATTACTCCGCTCTGGCCGGCGCCACCGGTTGTGAGCGTGCGCTGAACGCCGGGCTGCATTGCATTTATCAAACCGGGACCTGGAACAACCTGCGCGAGCACAACCGGCCCGCCGTCATCGAATTGCAGGATTCCTCCGGCCACAAACACCACGTGCTGGTGACGGCCCTGACGGCGGACTCGGTATCGCTGGCCATGGGCGGTTCGCCGCAGGAATTTGACGTGCAGGAAGTGGGCCGCCTTTGGTTCGGGAAATACCTGTTGCTGTGGAAACCACTGGTGCCGGAACAGGAAATATTGCGGTTGGGTGACCGTGGCGAAGCCATCGTGTGGTTGCGTGATGCGCTGGCGCGTTACCGCGGCGAACCGCTCGTGGCGGACGCGAGCGACCTGTTCGACAGGGAACTCCAGGCGCAACTCATGCAGTTCCAGAGCCGCCACCGGCTCACGGCCGATGGCGTGGTCGGCGCCAACACGCTGGCAAAGTTGCAGGGTTTTCTTCCCGGGCAATCGCCCACCCTGATTGCGGATACCGTGGCCACGGAGGTGCGCTGAGCATGTCGTATATTCTGGATGCCCTGCGAAAGTCCCAACAGGCGCGGCAACCCGGAACGGCGCCACGAACCGGCGCGGTGCACAATGTTTCCCAGACGCTGCCGGTCAGCGGCTGGTGGCTCGCGCTGGGAGTTGTTTTATTGCTGGGGATCCTGGCGGCTGTTCTGCTGTTCTGGCGCGGCACGGTCGCCAATCTGCCGGATCCGCCGGCCGTGCCCGTAACTGGCGAGCCGGTCGCGACGGCACCGGTAAGCGCGCCGGCTCCCGTGGCTCTCGAAAAACCCGTGGCGGTTCCGGAATCACCCGCCAGGAAAACCGCCCCCGTTACCGATCTGGCCGAACAGGCCAGGCTTCCCGCGCCCCCGCCGCCGCCGCCGAAAAAGATTGCCGTGACGCGTGCCGAAATAAAACCTGCGGTGAATCGCCGTCCAGAGACGATCAAAACCGCCACCGCCCCGGCCGTGCCTCTCGTCATGGACGACACTCCGCTGCAGCAAATGCCGCAGGATTTCCAGCGCGCCTTGCCGGCGCTGGCTGTAACCATCCATGTGTATTCGCATGATGCATCCCAGCGCATCCTGTTCATCAACAACCGGGAATATCGCAAGGGCAGCCAGATCGATGGCGGTATTCGCGTAGAAGACATCGTCCCGGATGGCGCGGTGCTGAGCTTTCGGGGCGAACGCTTCAAGCTGAGCCGTCCGCGTTAACGGGTTGGCGGTTTTTCGCCTGTTTTCGGGGCCGTGCGGCTCCATTCCGGTTCTAAATCCCTTCAATTTGGTCAGTTTTCGCCGTTACGGGCATGGATATTGCTCTATCTTTAGTGCAGGCGCAGGCGTTATCTGGCCAGCTTCCGACCCCAATCACGGGTCTAAAAACGGTCGGCAAATCCTGCAACAGTTTTAAGTTGCCACAGGCAACGAAGGAACCATGACCGAACGCACATTCCGCATCATCTTGGGCGCGGTACTGCTGGTGGCGCTGTATTTTGACTGGCGCCTGGTGATCTACGGCTACATCGTGGTCTTGGCTTTTGAGGGCGTCACCAACTGGCGCATCCCGACCCTGGTTTCCCGCCTCCAAGGCGATCCCGCCGCCGGTTCCGCCTGCGCCCTGTCGCCGGGGGATCAGGCGCGGATCAACTTCGAGGCCGAGCGTGCCCTGCGCCTCGTGGTGGCTGCGTTTCTGGTTGTCAGCTACATCCTCTTCAACAAAGACCTCTGGTTCTTTCCCTGGTTCATCGGCTTCGCCCTGTTCGGCGCGGGCCTGAGCGGCATCTGTCCCATGGTGATGGGCTTCCGTTGGGTCGGCTTCAGATGATCAGCGATCCCCATCTGTCGGCGCGCGCGGACAACGACGTCCAGTCGAGCCTGTCGACCAAGATATCGGTCATTGTTTTCTGGTTCATGATCGTGGCCGGCATGGGGATTTCGTTTTCCCTGTTGCACAACAGCGAAGAGAGAATCACCACGGATTACATCGGCCGGGCCAACGGACTGGCCTATGACCTGGAAAGTTTTCTGCACGATCAAGAACTGCTCTCTGCCGAGCGCATCGAACAGGAATTGCAGGGACTGAAACTGCAATATCGCGCCGAAGCCATTGAAGTCAACCTGAATAGGGAATCATATTTGCACGGCCAGCGCCGGCCGGACCAGGTCCTTTTTGCCCGCGGCTTTGATTTCCATCCCATGGGTAACAAATCCATGCACAGAGACGGGATTTCGTATATCAGTTTCACCCCGTTGCATGAGGCCGTCGCCCAGGAACGCAAGCAGGTGCTGATCTACATGGGCGTCGTGCTGCTGTCCTTCGGGCTGTCGCTGCACTGGGTGTTGCGGAGAATCCTTACGCAACCGTTCCAGCGCATGGTGCAAACCGCCAAGTCCATCACGCATGGCGAAACCGCCCTGCGGTTCCCGGAGGACCGGAACGACGAATTCGGCTTTCTGGCGCGGTTCATCAACAAGGCGCTCGATTTCATCACCCTGAAGCAGGGCGAGCTGCGAGAGGCGCTCGACAAGGTGCGCCTGTCCGAGGCCAGTCTGCGCGCGGAAAAAACCCTCATCGAGGTGACCCTGCATTCCATCGGTGACGCGGTGATCACCACCGACGCGGCCGGAAACATCCAGTATCTCAACCCCATGGCGGAAAAGCTCACCGGCTGGAAAATTGACGGCGTGCGCGGCAAGCCGGTCAGGCAGGTGATGCAGTTGATCGATGAAGAGCATCGGCGCTCGGTGGAGAATCCCGTGGAGGCCTGCCTGCGCGACGGTCATGTTACCGGCAGCGTGGAGCATGTCGTGCTGGTCCGGCCGGACGGGTCGGAGGTGGATGTCGTCAACACGGCGGCCCCGATTCGAAGTGAAGACGGCGGCCCGCTGATCGGTGCCGTGCTGGTGGTGCACGATGTCAGCCGGGCGCGCCGGATGGCCAAGCAACTGGCGCATCAGGCGAGCCATGACGACCTCACCGGCCTGGCCAACCGGCGCGAATTCGAGCGCATCCTGACCAAGGCCGTGACCTCGGCCGAATCGGGATCGAACGAGCACACCCTGTGCTACATGGATCTGGACCAGTTCAAGATCGTGAACGATACCTGCGGCCACATTGCCGGCGATGAACTGCTGCGCCAGTTTGCCGCGATTCTGCGCGGCCGGATACGCGAATCGGATACCGTTGCCCGGCTGGGCGGGGACGAGTTCGGCATCCTGTTCCAGCATTGCGAGGTCGACGTGGCCCGGCGCATCGCCGAAGGCCTGCTTCTGCGGGTGAAGGAGTTCCGTTTCGTCTGGAAGGAGCACGCCTTTGACGTCGGCGTCAGCATCGGCCTGGTTTCCATCAGCACCAGCCAGCAGAGCGTGACGGATATTATGAGCGCGGCGGACGTGGCCTGTTATGCCGCGAAGGAAGCCGGACGCCACCGCGTGCACGTGTATCGACTCGACGACGACGAACTCAAGCAGCGCCACGGCGAAATGCGCTGGGTGTCGCGTCTCAACAAGGCCCTGGAAGAGGATCGCTTCCGCCTGTACTGCCAGCGGATCGCCCCGGTGGCGGACATCAACGAGGGCAACCCGCACTACGAACTGCTGATACGCCTGCTCGATGAGGAGGGCAAGCTGGTTCCGCCGCTGGCGTTTATCCCGGCGGCCGAGCGCTACAACCTCATGACTTCCATTGACCGCTGGGTGGTGCGCAAGGCCTTCGAGGCGTTTTCAGCGAACGCCGGCATCGTCTCCGGCTGGAGATTTTCCATCAACCTTTCGGGCCAGTCGCTGTGCGACGAAACGTTCATGAAATTCGTCATTGACAGCTTCAGGCAGACCGGCGTTTCGTCGGAGCAGATATGTTTTGAAATCACCGAAACCACGGCGGTGGCCAATCTCACGCAGGCCACGCGTTTCATCGCGGTGCTGAAAGGCATGGGCTGCAGGTTCTCGCTGGACGATTTTGGTACCGGCCTGAGCTCCTTCGGCTACCTCCAGACCCTGAGGGTTGACTACCTGAAGATCGACGGCAGTTTCGTGCGCGACATGACGAGCAATCCCGTCAACCGCGCCGTGGTCGAGGCCGCCAACCAGATCGGCCACGCCATGGGCATGCAGACCATCGCCGAGTTTGTGGAGAACGGGGAGATCCTGCGCGTGTTGGGTGAGATCGGGGTGAACTACGCGCAGGGCTACGGAGTGGCCAAGCCGGCGCCGATGGAAGAAATTTTGGCCGCGGCCAGTCAGGTTGTCCAGCGGCGCTCCACCGGAACCTGATACGGCAGCAGACTTTTCCTAGGGAAAGCTGAAAAGTTTGGCGAATTCCGCGCGTTCTTCTTCGCTCATGGAAAGCGCCGGCATGAGCGTTTCACTGGTCGGGAACTCGAAGCCGCAACGACAGCGGTTGATTTTGTTGTCAACGCTGGCGGTGCAGTTCGGGCATTCCTTTTTGTCCCCGCCCAGCAGACGTGGCGCGGACTTGGTCAGGACCTGGGCGGCCGGCGGCGGTGCTTTGGCCTCTATCTTTGCGGCTGCGGCAATTTTCGGAACGACGGAGGTTTCTTCCTTTATCACCGCTTTTACCGCCGCCGCGGTTTCCGCCTGGCGCAGGATTTTTTCGGCCCGGGCAGACTGGGCCTGACGGAAAGCAGGATTCGGCGTTCGGGTCTGGACGGGCGGGAGGGTGGTCTTCGGTTTCGCCGCCACCGGCGCGGGCGCCGGTCTGGGTTTCGTTGACACCGAGGCTGCCTTCTTGGCCGCACGCCGGGTCAGCAGCGAAGTTGTGATGGCATTGTCGGTGTCGGTACTGGCGCTGTTCACGACCTTGGCTTTGGCCCGTACCAGGGATGGCGTGACGGCCGGTTTTGCGACAGCGACTTTCTTCTTCGACGCAGCCGGGGCGTGCACCGGGCGTGGAGCAGGTGCCGGCGGCAAGGCTTTTTTCATCTCCACCACTTTCATCTTTGGCGCCTCTGGGGCATGTATCGGGCGTGGTGCAGGCGTCGGTGCCGGCGGCAGGGCCCTTCTCATTTCCGCGACACGCGCAGATTGCGCGGTCAGGGCGGCGCGGGCTGCTTCCGCTTCCTGTATGAGGTTGGCGACATGCTGGGATTTTTGCGCGCTGGCCGGGTCGCGGGCGAACTCGGACTGAGCGGTCATGACGGCACTGGAGGCCTGTTCGGCGCGCGCCGCCAGATAATTTTCGTAGAGTTCTTCGGCCTGCAGCCGGATCCCTTCCGAGGAAAGCGAGGCGTCGTTATCGTCGTGATCAAACTCGTGGCCGCAGCTACACTCCCTGGCATCCAGGGCAAGCGTGACCATGCAGGCAGGACAGATTTTCTGGAAAATGCTCCTTGTCGTCGTCACGGGACTTCCTTGTCCATTCGGGGTTGTGGGTTGGGGCATGGGTGCAAAAAAAAGTATAGGCCGGGTCAAATAACCGGTCTGCGGCATGTCGATATGTGGGCCCGCCTGCCCGACCGGTGGCAGGTTTTTGAGGCGATCGCCGCGTGTTCCAGGCAGGGTGGCGGCACCCAGCATTTTTCGGGCAACCGGGAAGGTTTTCCGGCGCCATTCGCGAGCCAGCGGGGGCTGTCGGAGGAGGAAGGGGGACGTCAGGACGGTTTGATATGCGTCAAGGTTTTGACGTCAGGGCCTTGCTACACAGGAAATGTCACATACGTGACCTCCGGCTGGCGGACATCCTCCTGGGGACGATCCTCCATCAAACGACAAGGAGCGTTCGACATATAACAGCATATGTCGAATCCATGGAGCCCTACCCGGGCTCCCCATCCCCAGGACCGCTGGCCGCCGCATCCCGGCCCGCCGCGCAATGGGACGTCTGTTGCGCGGGCGGGCGTTCTGACATCATCCTCCCGATGAATAAGCCGCAAGAAGATCCGCGCCAGCGGGTAATTCCCGTTTTTAACATCGTGGCCGCCGGTTATGACGATGCGGCGCTGCGCTTTTTTCCCTTTTGCGCGGACCGTCTGATTGCCCGGCTCAACCCGGCGCCGGGGACGAAGTTGCTGGACATCGCTACCGGCACGGGGGTGGTGGCGTTGGCGGCGGCGCAGGCAGTCGGCGCTCGGGGCCGCGTGATGGCGATCGATCTGGCGGAGGGGATGCTGGACCGGTTGCAGGAAAAGATCGTCAAGTTCGGCATCGGCAACATCGACCTGCACGTGATGGACGCGCAGAAGCACGATTTCCGCCGCGATTATTTCGATTACGTCGTCTGCTCATTCGGTATTTTCTTTCTGCCCGACATGTCCGCGGCGATGAAGGAGTGGATGCGCGTCGTCAAGCCGGGAGGACGCGTCGTGTTCACCACGTTCGGGAAAAGCGCGTTCCAGCCGATGATGGAGCTGTTCATCCGGGGGCTCCAGCGCCATGGAGTCCTGTCACCGGATGAAGATTCTCCGGCGGGCATGCGCCTCACCGACCCCGCTCATTGCCGCGAGCTGATGGAGAGCGCCGGGTTGCAGCAGGTCGAGGTGACGACCGAGCAACTCGGTTACCACCTTAAAGATGAATCCCAGTGGTGGGATGTTTTGTGGAACAGCGGCACACGCGGATGGATCGAGCAGCTTCCGCCAGCGCAGCGGGAGCTGTTCAAAACCGAGCATCTGGCCGAAATACATTCGCAGGTGGGTGAACAGGGGCTGTGGCTCGATGTGGAGGTGCACGTTGCCGGCGGGACCAAACCGTAGCGTCGTTTGGTTGCAATGACGCAGAGCTATCAGAGCAGCTGGCGGTATTCGCGCAGTCTCCGGTGCATCTGCCGCCGCTGGGTTTCCCATGGCTTGTTCCAGGGCAATCCGTTCCGCATCAGCGCCTGACAGAGTTTCAGCAGACCCTCGACATCATCGCGATGCACGAACTCGGGCGCCGGACCCCGCGGCGCGCGGCAGCCGGGTCCGCCTTCGAATCCCTCGTTGTGATAATTACCCAGCGGCACCGACAGACCGATGGCGGGCAAGCCGTAGGCGATCGCCGCGGTGGCCTCGCAGGCGCCGCCATCCATGACGCGGCGCTGATGTCTGTCCGGCAGCACATCCTGCGCGACGTCGGTCAGCACTTTCAGGTAGCCGGGATGGAATACCGTGCGCCGGTCACCCAGACGCACCACGGGCCCTTTGCCGACGAATGCGCCCGGCAAGGTGCGCGAGGTTTCCAGGCTCACGGCGATTACCGGACGGCGCGCGCCGGCGAGCCAGTCCAGTTCGAAATGGCCGATAGCGCCGACAAAGCCGACTTCCTCTGCGCGCGTCAGCAATCCGAGAAAGGGCGGTGATTTTTTCCCACGGCTTTTTTTATGGAGATCCAGCGCCGTAGCAATGATGGCGAAAACGCCGACGAGATCGTCCGCCGCCTTGGTGTAGATTTTCTTTCCGGCACGCCACACCGGTGCGCGAAACCTGAAACCGCCATATAGTGTGCCCGCCTTCGGTCGCGCGCCATTCATGACGCCGGTCACATGTACCTCGGCGGTGTCGATAGCGTGCCTGGACTTGAGCAGCCGCACCCGGCCGAGCCTGCCCTCGGCCCGATAATCCTGCGCCGTTGCCAGCCAGACGCGGCTCCCGGAGACATGCCTGACGGGCGAGCCGCCGTGCCATTTGATCCTGAGTCGCGTATTTGAAACCCAGCGCAAGCCGTGGAATCCGGGATGGTCCATGTGCGCAATGAACAAGCGCAACGGTTCCCCGCTCTTTTCACGCGCCAGGCGCCGGTAGTCGGCGCGTGAGGGACAACCGACGACTATGTTGCCGACAGGATCGCGGAAAAAAGGAACACCCGCCTGTTTCAGCACGCGCTGTACGACCGTCACCACGTGTTCTTCGCGAAACGGGGCGGTGGGTTGAGTCAGGAGCTCGGTCAGGAGTTTGTCATGGCGCGCGTGCATGGCGCGCGACTATAGCTGCTCCTGCCGGGAAATAAAATCTGCGAGGGAAAAACTGGTGACGGCTGGTTGTGCTGCGAACACAGGCTTATAATGCCGTTAACGGATCACCTGCCGTCGATGGTTGCTTGATAGATTCGACCCGATTCAATAATGAACTTTAAGAATGTCGCATTCCCTCATTTTTGACGTCACCGAGACGGATTTTTCAGAGAAAGTGGTGGAGGCTTCCCGAACCCGGCCGGTTATGGTGGATTTCTGGGCCGACTGGTGCCCGCCCTGCCGGGTCCTGACGCCGGTGCTGGAGAGGGTCACCCATGGCCTGCATGGCGAGGTCCTGCTGGCCAAGGTGGAAGTGGACGACAACATGCGTCTGGCGGGTCGCTATCAGTTGCGTGGTTTTCCCACCGTCATCCTGTTCGTCAGGGGCGAGGAAGTCGGGCGTTTCAGCGGCGCACGCACGGAGCAGCAGGTGCGCGCTTTTCTTGCGGATCACCTTTCCGGAACCGCATCGGCCGCCGCCGTTCCTTGAGAGTGTTTATTCGATCTTGAGTCTGACGGCGCGGCGTTCGCCCGAGTCCGTGCTGGCGCTTTCCAGAATGGCGCGGTGAACCTCGCCGCGATTTTCCAGTATCTCACCCAGGTCCAGCCATTCGCCCAGTTTTGTTTCCACCGTCGTGGACAATTCCTGAAAGTCGGCCAGGCCGGTGGCGGGATTCCTCAGCGAGGACAGGCGCGGCGTGATCTCGACCAGCACCCGGTCACCGTGCACGCGCGGCAGCACATCGAAGCCCGTCATGACATCCTGAAGCTCAATATCCTGTATCAGCACCAGCTGACGCCGGCTGAGCGCCAATATTTTCCTCACATGCGGCACCGATTGGCCGATACGGATCCAGGCGCGCTGCCCGTCCATCGTCATGACAGTCTGGGTATTGGCGCTGCTGGCGGTGGCGGTGCGGCGGTTCGCCGTGTATCGCAGGCCGTCCTTTTGCACGACGAGCCCGCCTTGTTGCGGCGGCTTGGCCGGCAAGGTGACACGTGCCTTGTCGCCGATCCGCGCTTCTCCCGTGACGGACTGGGACGTGGTGGCGCGATCACCAGTGGCGGCCTGCTCCACGGTGATGCGCAGCCGCTGGCGCGCCACATCCACCTGCGCCAGGACGCGCTCGACCTCTTTCAGGTTCCGGTCCGAGGTGCGGATGATCAGTCGAAAGTCCATGCCGCTGAGTGCGTCGTCCGGACCCAGCAGCGGGCGGATCAAGGGCATGACTTCATTCGCGGGACGGTGTTTCAGCTGGATAACGCGGGCCTCGTCGGCGCCCGCCGCGGACAGGGCAAGCAAGGCCACGAAGGCAAGCAGGAGGACATGAATGGCCGGACGGCCGCGCGGCATGTCAGTCGATCTCGACGCGCCGGGCTTCGGTGAAATGGCGTTGCCAGTAGGAGTCATTGAAACCGGCGACGTAGACATTCTTGCCGCTGGAGGGCGCATGCACGAAACGGTTACCGCCAAGGTAGAGCGCGACATGCGACGATGGTTTGCCTTCCTGGGTAAAAAATACCAGATCGCCGCGTTTCAGTTTTTTGTGGGAAACGGGCTGGGACACTCGCAGCAGATGGCGGGTACCGTGCGGGAGTTTCACCCCGACGCGCGCATAGCTGTATTGCACCAGTCCGCTGCAGTCGAAGCCCTTCGGTGTATTCCCGCCGTAGCGATAGGGTTTGCCTACCATGGCGAGGGCGTGATCCGCCGCGCGGCTTGCCAGTGGCGGGACGGATTCCTGCGCGGGCGTGTGGCCGCATCCGGTCAGCGCGATCAGGACCATAAAACCTGCCAGGGTCGGGATTGTTCGAAGCCGCATCGGTATTCTGGAAGCCTACAGTCCTGTCGCGCGCAGCGCCACGATGGGTTCGCTGCGGTCCCATAATTCGTTGAAGCGCCGCGCGAGCAGCACCGCCTCATGGCTGTCGTGTGGATGAGTCACGCAATCGGGCTTGTCGGTGTCCTGCTGATGCAGGTAGCCGCGGTGATCCACGACCACGAACATTTCGCGGATGCCGAGATGTTCCTCGGCGACCCGGTGCATGTGGATGAAGTCGCTCAGGCGCCGGCACAGTCCGACCAGACGGTCGTTGTCGCGCAGCGCCTGGTCCGTGTCCTCGACCACGATGCGCGCGAGATTCTGGCGATGCCGCGCGGCGAAACTCGCCAGCGCGCGCGCAAAACGGGAGCTGTTGAAATACGCGCCGTCCAGCCGGGGCGCGAAGATAACAATCTCGCGCGTGGCGTTTTCCGCCAGCAGCGCCAGAAAATCACTGACCTCGGTGCGATCCCGGATGATCCGGCGTTGCGGTGCCGCTTCGGGGGCGGATGAATTCTTGGCCGTTTCCATGTGCGTGTTGAAAGCTCTCTTGATGGCGAGAAATCGGTGCCATCAAGATATATATAGACTACGGGAATGACGCCGGGTTCGACGAAGCGAGGCAGCGGAAACAGCCGGATCAGCGTTTCGTCCTGGCGAGGTTTCTGGCCTGGGCGGCGGCGTTGCCGGTGTAGGTATCGGGCGTCAGCGCCAGCAGGCGTTTTTTGGCGTTATCGGGGATATCGAGCGTGCGGATGAAGGCCTGCATGGACTCGCGGGTGATGCCGGCTTTCCCGCGCGTGAGTTCCTTGAGCTTTTCATAGGCCTGCTCGACCCCGTGGCGGCGCATCACGGTCTGTACCGGCTCGGCCAGAACCTCCCAGTTCTGGTCCAGGTCCTGCCGCAGGCGCTCCGCATTGACCTCGAGCTTGCCGATGCCCTTGAGGCAGGAGTCGCAGGCGAGCAGCATGTAGCCGAAGCTGACACCGAGGTTGCGCAGCACGGTGGAGTCGGTCAGGTCACGCTGGAAGCGCGACACCGGCAGTTTCTCGGCCAGGTGGCGGAACAGGGCATTGGCCAGCCCCAGGTTACCCTCGGAATTCTCGAAATCGATCGGGTTAACCTTGTGCGGCATGGTGGAAGAGCCGACCTCGCCCTTGACCACTTTCTGCTTGAAGTAGCCGAGCGAGATATAACCCCAGACATCACGGTTGAAATCGATCAGGATGGTATTGCAGCGCGCTGCCGCATCGAGCAGTTCGGCGATGTAATCGTGCGGTTCGATCTGGGTGGTGTAGGGGTTCCAGTCGAGCCCCAGTTTCTCGACAAAGGACCTGGCGAAGGCCGGCCAGTCGACCTCCGGATAGGCCGCGAGATGCGCATTGTAATTGCCCACCGCGCCGTTGATCTTGCCGAGCATCGGGACGTCCACCACCTGCTGGCGCGTGCGCTTCAGGCGATACGCGAAATTCGCCATTTCCTTGCCCAGGGTGGTGGGCGAGGCCGGCTGGCCATGGGTGCGCGCCAGCATCGGCTGGTCGGCATGGCGGCTGGCGAGATCGGTCATGGCGGCGATCAGCCTGTCCAGGCGCGGGAGCAGCACCTCGTCCCGGCTTTGTTTCAGCATCAGGGCGTAGGCGAGGTTGTTGATGTCTTCCGAGGTGCAGGCAAAATGAATGAATTCGGTGCAACGGGCGATTTCCCG